>Ga0126384_10003062_pt1 | contig 10139 bp, 6 predicted proteins | sample PanSoiMetPlot_36_FD_92543 | JGI IMG/M metagenome (GOLD analysis project Ga0126384, IMG submission 92543) | Tropical forest soil microbial communities from Panama - MetaG Plot_36 | ecosystem: Environmental > Terrestrial > Soil > Tropical forest > Bulk soil | place: Panama | collected 2016-02-17 | reverse complement strand
GACAGGGTCCCCCATCAGCGTAACCGTGGTCACCAATCAGGCCGGCCGCTACAGCTTCCCGGTCGATCGCCTTACCCCCGGGCATTACGCGTTGCGCATCCGGGCGATCGGCTACGAGCTTGACGGGCCGACCACTGTCGACGTCGCCGCAAAGGGAACTGTGACGGCCGATCTCGCGCTGCGCAACGTCGACGACATCTCCTCCCAGCTCACCTCGACCGAATGGCTGATCAGCATGCCGGGCGCCGAGCAAAAGCGCCCGCTGATTGAGTGCATGAGTTGCCATACGCTGGAGCGCGTGGTGCGCTCGAGGTTCACGGCCGACGAATTCGTCGGCGTGCTCAAGCGCATGGCAAACTACGCCAACAACTCCACCATGCAGAAGGTGCAGGCACGGGTCGCCGAACGGGAGGTTCCGGAGGATCGGGCGCGGCGGGTCGCCGAATATCTCGCCACCGTCAATCTGAGCAAGCGCGACCGCTGGGACTACGAGCTCAAGACGCTGCCGCGTCCGACCGGCGCCGCGACCCGCGTTATCATCACCGAATACGACATGCCCCGCAGCACGATCGCGCCTCACGACGTGCGGACGGACGCGGACGGTTTCATCTGGTATTCGAATTTCGTCGAACCCTACCTCGGGCGGCTCGATCCGCGCACCGGGGCGCATACGGAATTTGCATACCAGCTGCCGAAGCCGAGTTTTCCTGCCGGCGCGCTCGCGCTTGAGCCCGACCACGACGGCAACTGGTGGCTTGCCATGATGTTCCAGGGCGGGCTCATGAAGTTCGATACCCGTAGCAAGATGTTCCACCATTATCCGCTGCCGGCTGAACTTGATTCCGACACCGCCCAGCAATCGATGGTGATGCCGCGGCAATCCCACGCCGATGGCAAGGTGTGGACGAACGACGTCAACACCCACTCGATTCTGCGGCTCGATCTTAAGACCGGCGCCTATGAGCGCGTCGATCCGTTCCAGGGCATGCCGATCGGGGCCAATCGCCAGCATTCGCCTTATGGAATGGCCGCCGACAAGAACAACGACCTTTATTTCATGGATTTCGGCGACGAGAGCGTGGGGCGCGTCGACGCGAAGACATTCCGCGCCACCATTTACCCGACGCCCACATCCCACTCGCGCCCGCGTCGTACCATGCTGGACGATAAAGGGCGCCTGTGGTTTGCGGAGTTCGCCGCCAACAAGATCGGCATGTTCGATCTCGATCGCGAAAGCATCAAGGAATGGGATGTGCCGACGCCGCACACTTATCCCTATGACGTCTATCTCGACCGCAACGGCCAACTCTGGGTCGGCTCGATGTCGGACGACCGGGTGTTGCGATTCGACCCGCAGACAGGAAAGTCGGTCGAATATCTGTTGCCGCGCCAGACCAACATCCGCCGCATCTTCATCGACAATACCACGACGCCGGTGACCTTCTGGGCCGGCAACAACCACCACGCCGCCATTCTCAAGATTGAACCACTTGATTAGCGTGCGTTCCGGTCATATTTTAAAGAACCTTTTCGGAGAGATGGCCGGGCTTGTCCCGGCCATCTCTGTCTTGCTTGCTGACGAGCCGCAAGAAAGACATGGATGCCCGCGAAGACCGGGTTGCCCGCCGCGTCGCGCGGGTGTCACTGCCGGGACGGCGGAGACGCGAATCGATCTCACCGCAATACGCTCTGGCGCACCAAGCGTTTTGCTGCTGCCTTAGATGTTGTGCCCTTTCTTGCGCAGCTCCTCGATCATGCGGCTTTGCACCTCCGCACCGATCTGTCGCCCCCAAGCTTGCCCCGCAGCCATGGTTTCCTGGACGATCACAGGCATTTTCTGCAGAAGTTTCTGCCCCAGAGAGGTGCGATAGAATGCCATCATCTCCCGCAGCTCAGCGGCCGTGAAGTTTCGCGCATAGACCAGCGCCGTCTGCTCCACAAGCTCGGCCATCCGCGAGTTCATATTGTCAAGAAGCTGCGGCGCGAATGCGTCGAAATCCTTTTCGACTTCAGGCCGGCCCTGAACAATTGCCGGCCTCATGGCCTGAATGATTGTTGGCAATATCTGCTTGAGTTGATCGGTTGCCCGCACGACCACGACCAATTCACGGGCGGCCGCAAGTGCGTCCTGCGGCGGCGCCGCCGTGATCTGGGCCGGCGCTGGGCCGGAACCGATCAGGCACAAAGCGATGCAGCCCGCCAACATGAATCGTCTGCTCATTTCAAACCCCCTATGTAAAGCCGTCAGCCCCGCCGCGGGTACGCCACGGCCAATGCAGCCTACATCATAGCTTGATTGATTTGGATTAATCGTCCTTGACCAAAGTGTGACATTCAATGCCTTGTCGCGCCCAGAATGCCCGGCGCATAATGGTATTCAAAGGACGCTGGGCACAAATCGCGCACCGTCGAGGAGAGGAAGCATGAGCGAGCAGATCTACGAAGTTCCCGCCGAGTGGCGCAAGCGCGCCCACGTCGACAGCGCCAGATATGCCGCCATGTATGAGCGTTCGATCAAGGATCCAGATGGATTCTGGGCCGCGGAAGCAAAGCGCATCGACTGGTTCAAACCGTTCACCAGGGTGAAGAACACATCCTTCGACTTGCCCCACGTGTCGATCAAGTGGTTCGAGGGTGGCGTCACCAACGTAGCGCACAACTGCATCGACCGCCATCTCGCCACGCGCGCCGACCAGGTCGCCATCATCTGGGAAGGCGACGATCCCAAGCATGACCGCAAGATCACCTACCGGGAGCTTCACACCGAGGTCAGCAAGTTTGCCAATGTGCTAAAGGCGCGCGGCGTCAAGAAGGGCGACCGTGTGACGATCTATCTGCCGATGATTCCCGAGGCCGCCTACGCCATGCTGGCCTGCGCCCGCATCGGCGCCATCCATTCGGTCGTATTCGGCGGATTTTCGCCGGATTCGCTTGCTGGGCGCATCGAGGACGCAAAATCTACTCTCGTGATCACCGCCGACGAAGGCGTGCGGGGCGGCCGCAAGATTCCTCTCAAGACAAATGCGGACGCGGCCGCCGACCGGGCCGGGGGCGTTGCCGCCATAATCGTGATACGCCGTACCGGCGCCGCAGTGAATATGAAATCCGGTCGCGATCTCTACTACGACGAAATCGCCAAGGAGTTGGCGGCCGATTGTCCCTGCGAGCCGATGGACGCAGAGGATCCGTTGTTCATCCTCTACACGTCGGGTTCCACCGGCAAACCCAAGGGCGTCTTGCACACCACAGGCGGCTATCTGGTATTCACGTCGATGACGCATCAGTACGTCTTCGACTATCACGACGGCGATATCTACTGGTGTACCGCCGACGTGGGCTGGGTGACGGGACACAGCTACATTGTCTACGGACCCCTGGCGAACGGCGCCACGACGCTGATGTTCGAGGGCGTACCGAACTACCCCAGCACTTCGCGGTTCTGGGAGGTTGTCGACAAGCACGGAGTCAATACTTTCTACACGGCACCGACCGCGATCCGGGCTCTCATGCAGGGCGGCGACGCGCCGGTAAAGAAGACCTCGCGCGCGAGCCTGCGGCTGCTCGGAACCGTCGGAGAGCCGATCAATCCGGAGGCCTGGGAATGGTATCACCGCGTCGTCGGGGATCGCCGCTGCCCCATCGTCGACACATGGTGGCAGACCGAAACTGGCGGCATCTTGATCACGCCGCTGCCGGGCGCCACCACGCTCAAGCCCGGCTCGGCAACGCGGCCCTTCTTCGGCGTTCAGCCCGAGATTGTCGACGCTGAAGGCAGGGTGCAGCAGGGCGTCGCCGCGGGAAATCTGTGCATCGCCGATTCCTGGCCCGGACAGATGCGCACTGTCTACGGCGACCACGACCGCTTCGTGCAGACGTACTTTGCGGCGTATCCGGGTAAATATTTCACCGGGGATGGCTGCCGACGCGATGCCGACGGCTATTACTGGATCACCGGCCGGGTCGACGACGTCATCAATGTAGCCGGCCATCGGCTCGGGACGGCCGAAGTCGAGTCCGCCCTCGTTGCTCACCCGAAGGTTTCCGAGGCCGCCGTCGTCGGCTACCCGCACGACATCAAGGGCCAGGGCATATACGCGTACGTGACCCTCATGGCGGGGGAGCATCCCTCTGAAGGGCTGCGGGGCGAGTTGATCGCCTGGGTGCGCAAGGAGATCGGCGCGATCGCTTCGCCCGACCTCATCCAGTTCTCGCCCGGCCTGCCGAAGACCCGCTCCGGCAAGATCATGCGCCGCATTCTGCGCAAGATCGCGGAGGACCAGTTTGACAATCTCGGCGATACCTCGACGCTAGCCGAGCCCGCCGTGGTCGACGACCTCGTCCACAACCGGCAGAACCGCAGGGTCGCGCCAACTTAAAGCGTTTTCGGTTTAGAGCTGACTCTTCCCGGAAGATCAATGCGGTCCTGCATCTCTCCTCCAACTCAGTCTATGGGCACCGTCGCGGCTTAAGCTGGCGCCAACAAGGGGCAAGCCTAGATGTCGATACCCCGACCCTTCAGATTGGCTGAAACGATCGACCTGCAGATCTCGCCAAAAGCGGTCCGACGCAATCGAACCAAGATGCCGTTGTAACGTTAGGAGACTCGCTCAGATAGAGTTTTGGGGGTGCCACCTATGACACGAGTTAGGGCGTTCATTGGGATCGCGGGTGCTATCGCAGCAATCCTGGTCCCTTGTGTTCTCGCCGCGCCATCCGCGGCCGCTCGCGAAACTGTGGCCGCGACCGGTTATGCGCCCGGCACTGTTGTAATCCACACCGGTGAGCGGCGGCTCTACTATTATCTGACTGACGGGAGAGCGTTGCGCTATCCGGTCGGGGTCGGCCGGACCGGCAAGCAATGGTCGGGCACCGCTTTTATCAATGGCAAATACCTCAATCCGGCCTGGAAGCCACCAGAGGAAATTCGCCGCGACAAGCCGGACCTGCCTGACGTGATCCCGGGAGGATCGCCGCAGAATCCCATGGGCGTCGCCGCCCTGACCTTATCCGGTGGCCAGTACGCGATCCATGGCACCAACCGTCCGGAATCAATCGGCGGCTTTGTGTCCTATGGGTGCATTCGCATGTACAACGACGACATTACGGACCTGTTCAACCGTGTCGACTACTACACTCCGGTGGTGGTGACCAACTAAAGCGACTATCCGGCCAGACGAATATGGGGCTCCCCTGTTTGCGGGCGAGGGCGGGCGGGGCGTGAACCGGGAGGGGTTCACGATGAATCTGGATCTGACATAGACACGATCGAGCTCATCGACGACGAATGTCAGCGGAACGCGCTCTAACAAGTGCCGCGAGTCAAAAGTCGCTCGCGATCCCTTTGACTTCCCAATCGCCATAGCGGACTGGATCGAGCCCCTTACGTCCATGTAGCTCTTTGGGTTGCTCTTTGGATTTGCGATCGATTTCGGTGCGTCTGGCTTGGGCCTCCGCAATCGCCCGTTTGGCGGCCGGAACGAGGTCTCCCTTCAACCCCTCCACCGGGGCCGATTCGCCGTCCGCACTGCCAGAGCCGGCATTGAGTGGAAATCTCTCGCTCACAGCCACCAAGATGCGAATTCTCCCAGGAACGTCAAGGCTGCTATTGAGCGTTTCGCTGAAACCGATCACGCGCGGCGCTTGGGCGCGGGCGGCCAAGTTCATCATCCCCAATCGCAACGCGTCGAAACGTGTTGCCGAAAATGTGTCACATGTTCCGGTTTTTCCTGGTATCTGTAAATTGAGGGGAATGAATATCCGCGCCGTCCGGATGGCGCTCCGGGAAACACGTGTTTGAAAATGACGAGCGCCCCCACGCAGGCGAACGCGCGTCATCCTCCGGGCTTTCTCGCGCGGTGGGCGGCGGCCAATCTGCTCGACGCTGTGCTGCGTCGTAACCGGCCGCTTGACGAGCAGTTGGACGACAGACACCCCAATCCGAGCCTGCAGCAGCTCGGCGCACGCGACCGGGCCTTGGCGCGTCGCATCGTCGCCACCGCGTTGCGGCGACTCGGAACACTGCGCCGCGTGATCGGCGACGTTCTGGACCGGGGCTTGCCAAAGAGCAGCCCGCAAGTGGAAAACGCGCTCCTGATCGGCGCTGCGCAGCTCCTGTTTCTCGACACTCCCCGACATGCGGCGGTCGATCTGTCCGTGCGGCTGGTCCAGGAAGATCCGCGGCATGCTCGCTACGCAGGGCTGGTCAATGCCGTGATGAGGCGGATCGCGCATGCTGGAACCCAGCCGCTGGCGGCACTTGAGCCGCTTCATCTCGATACGCCTGACTGGCTTTTCACCCGTTGGATGCAGACCTATGGCGAGGATAGAGCGCGGGCCATTGCGTTTGCCCATAGTCTGGAGCCACCGCTCGATGTCACGGTCAAGTCCGATCCGGACCGATGGGCGGAGCGATTGGGTGGTCGCAAATTGCTGACAGACTCGGTCCGGCTGGCCGCGCATGGGCAGGTCTCGGCACTGCCCGGATATGCCGAGGGAGAATGGTGGGTTCAGGATGCGGCTGCCGCGTTACCGGTGCGACTCTTTGGCGAATTGCGGGGGCGTTCGGTGGCCGACTTGTGCGCAGCCCCGGGCGGCAAAACAGCGCAGTTGGCAGCCTGCGGGGCAACGGTATGTGCCGTCGACCGGTCGGCGTCCCGGATGGCGCGGCTGCAGGAAAATCTCTCCAGGACCGGCTTGCGGGCCTTTACCGTGATCGCCAACGCCGAGGACTGGACACCTGATCCCCCGGCCGCGACCTTCGATGCGGTGTTGATTGATGCCCCTTGCACATCCACCGGCACGATCCGACGCCACCCAGATATCCCCTGGCGAAAAGCGCCCGGTGATGTAGTGGTCTTGTCAGCGCTCCAGACACGACTTCTTGCCCACGCCGTCGACCTTACCAGATCGGGTGGCACCATCGTGTACTGCACATGTTCATTGGAGCCGGAGGAAGGCGAAGAAATTGTTTCTGCGGTGGTTGAACAGGACAACCGGGTGCGTCACAAGCCGATCACGGCTGCCGAATTTCCCGTCCTTAAAGAATTCATCACGCCGCGCGGCGAGTTGCGCACGCTGCCCTGCCAATGGCCGAACCGCGATCCCCGCATGTCCGGGCTCGATGGTTTTTTTGCGGCCCGCCTGGAACGGGTTTAGGCCAGTGCAGGCCGTATGATTCGCCAGGAAGGTCGCAATAAATCCCTATAATGAATTGCGTTATACACATTTGTTCTCCGCTTACCCCTTGGTTAAGCTCTCGAACAGTGTATAGGAGTAAATGCCTGTGACGAGGAGAGGCCAGCCTTAATGTCCCGCGCAGTCTTCGCGGACCGCTCCCGCCTTTTCTGGCTGGCGCTTCGACGCAGGCTCAATATCGCCCGAGGGCGGCTCCTGGTTAGCCCCCTCGGAAGGTTGTTCTATTGGCCCTCGCGCGGCGAACGCCTCGTCATTGCCCCCCAAGAATTACGCACGGCCGACCCGACGCGGGCCAACGAAATCTATAATGGGCGGTTCGCGTTCGCCGGAAAAATCGTTGTTTGCGACGGCCGCTCGCCATTCGAAGTGGGGCCTCCCACCGCGGAATGGGCTGAAAACCTGCTTGGGTTCGGCTGGTTACGCCATCTGCGTGCTGCCAATTCGGCCATAACCCGCGCCAACGCGCGTGCACTCGTCGATGAGTGGATGACGATACAGGGCTCCTGGCACCCGATTGCATGGCGGCCCGAAATCGTTGCGCGCCGCCTGATGTCTTGGCTCAGCCAAGCCACGCTCATTCTCGACGACGCTGATTTGCGATTCTATCGACGATTGCTGCGCAGCTTGACGCGGCAAGTCCGCTTCTTGCGCGTCACCGCCAATGATACGCGAGACGGCATATCGCGGCTGCAGGCGCGAATCGCGCTGACCTACGCAGCCCTCTGCATGGCGAAGCAGGTTCGGCATCTCCGCTTGGCGACGCGTCGCCTGGTCAGCGAATTGGAGCGCCAGATTTTGCCCGACGGCGGCCACATCAGCCGGAACCCGGGGGTAATTATCGAAATTCTCCTCGATTTATTGCCCCTTAGCCAAGCCTTTGCGGCCCGAAACGTGCCCCCCCCGGCGGCGCTCATCAACGCCGTCGACCGCATGATGCCGATGCTGCGGTTCTTCCGTCACGTCGACGGAACTTTCATGCTTTTCAACGGCATGGGTCCGACGCCTCCCGGCCTGTTGGCAACAGTTCTCGCCTACGATGACGCGCGCGGGACTCCAGTGGCCAACGCTCCCTATTCCGGGTATCAGCGGGTCGAGGCTGGGCCGAGCACTTTACTGATGGATACCGGCAGCCCGCCGCCACTTGAGGTTAGCACCGATGGCCATGCGGGCTGCCTTGCATTCGAGTTCTCAAGTAGGCTGCAGCGCATCATCGTGAACTGTGGAATGCCGGCCGCCGGACGAGAAAGTTGGCGGCAGGTTGCGCGCGCAACGGCAGCGCACTCAACTGTCACGTTCAACGACTCGTCGTCGTGTCATTTTCTTGATTCCCCCTCCATCCGACGCGTGTTTGGCGTTCCGATCCTCGATGGTCCCCGCCACGTGACAGTGTCGCGAGATTACGAGGGGCGGGGCATGGTGCTGCGCGCAACCCACGACGGATATGCGGAACGTTTCGGAATCATCCATGAACGCTTTGTGGCGCTTTCCGGGGATGGCAACAGGCTCGATGGCGAGGACGTTTTCTTGCCGGCCAATGGCGCTGGGCTGCCGCCCGACGCGGAGGATCAATTTGCGGTCCGGTTCCATCTCCACCCCGGGACTCGCGCCAGCCGCCTGACAAGCGGTCACGGCGCCGTGCTGCTGCTGCCGAACCGGGACGTGTGGAACCTTGACGCTCATGACGATGTCGTATCAGTTGAGGAAAGCGTCTATCTGGCGGGTCAGGATGGTCCGCGTCGCACAACACAGATCGTCATTTACGGTCAGGCTCGCACCACCCAACGCGTGCACTGGACTTTGAGCCATGTGCGTCAAATTTCGGCGTAGCGCCCGCTTCAGCAAACCTGAAGGGATCGAGGCATCGTGAAAGAGCAATATCAGCGGACTCTTACCGACATCAGCATCTCTTGCCGACGTAAGAATGGTGTAGGGGCGCCCCTTTGTGGTTGCCGACATATGACGGCTTAACATCAGCCTTGTGGCCGGCGCCCTCACCCGCATAGCGACCACGAGGGTCGCCCCCGCTCCGCACCGGTAGACCGACGATGGTTGAAGATCTGCGCCACATTTGCCGCGCCATTATTTCGGTATCCGATAAGACCGGACTGGTCGAGTTCGCCCGGCGGCTGGAGGGCTTCGGCATTGACCTGGTCTCCACCGGGGGAACCGCACGGGCGCTTACCGAGGCGGGCCTCAGGGTGCGCGACGCGTCGGACCTGACAGGTTTCCCCGAAATAATGGACGGCCGGGTCAAGACACTGCATCCCAAAATCCACGGTGGGTTGCTGGCGGTTCGCAACAACCCCGACCATGTCCGTGCCATGCAGGACCATCACATCGGGGCGATCGACCTCGTGGTGGTGAATCTCTACCCGTTCGAGGCCAGCGCGGCTGGGGGCGCGAGCTTCGAAGATTGCATCGAGAACATTGATATCGGTGGCCCGGCCATGATCCGGTCTGCCGCCAAGAACCATCCGGACGTTGCGGTCATCGTTGAACCCGAAGACTACGCGGTCCTGATTGCCGAACTGTCCCTCCATCGGGGAATGACGTCGCACGCGTTGCGTCGACGACTTGCCGCCAAGGCTTTTGCCAGAACCGCCGCCTATGATGCTGCCATCGCCAACTGGTTTGCGAGCGACCTTAACGACGCTGCCCCGGATTTTCGCGCTTTCGGCGGTCGCCTCATCGAAGTGTTGCGATATGGCGAAAACCCGCATCAGTCCGCAGCATTCTATCGCGCGCCTGACGCCCGGGTGGGGGTTGCCTGCAGCCGGCAGCTTCAGGGCAAACAGCTCTCCTACAACAACATCAACGACACGGACGCGGCTTACGAGTGTGTGGCCGAATTCGACCCCGTGCGCACCGCCGCTTGTGCGATAATCAAGCACGCCAACCCGTGCGGCGTGGCGGAAGGCGCAAGCCTTCTCGACGCATATCGCAAG
>Ga0126384_10003060_pt1 | contig 10141 bp, 6 predicted proteins | sample PanSoiMetPlot_36_FD_92543 | JGI IMG/M metagenome (GOLD analysis project Ga0126384, IMG submission 92543) | Tropical forest soil microbial communities from Panama - MetaG Plot_36 | ecosystem: Environmental > Terrestrial > Soil > Tropical forest > Bulk soil | place: Panama | collected 2016-02-17 | reverse complement strand
CCGAATTCACGGACCGTCGTGTAGCGCTCCGCCGGCCTGCCGCGCATCTGGGTGTTGAAATAGGCTTGATGGCCGCCGCCGACGACGATGTCCCAATCCTTTGGAATGACCGCATCGAGGGCTCGGATCACCTCACGTGGATCCAGCACCCCGGGTTCGATGTCGAATGGCATCGAGTCCGGGGGCTCGGTCGCGATGCGATGCGCGAGCTCCTTCGAGCGTATGGCCGCCGCCGTCGGTTTGCCGACGCCCAACGTCTTGTCGAGGCCGGCAAGGATTGCCTCGACGCCGACGAGGGCATCCGATCTGACGTAGATGTCGGCGGCCTTCTGCCCGTCGCGCAAGCCGCGTGGGGCATCGTCCAACTGGATCTTGCAGGCTTTTCCCCAGAAGTGCCCGCCACCGACGTAGTAGGACAGGCTTGTGCCGACCGCGAGCACGACGTCCGCGGACTCGTACATTTCCCTGCCCAACGACGTGAAGTAGCTGCCGGTGGTGCCGAGCCCGAACGGATGGTCGTGGAAAAGGCCGCGCGCCGGCAGTGTGTTGGAGAGCAAGGCGCCGCAGCGATCGGCAAGCTTGACCACCGCATCCCGCGCGTCGGACCACAGCACGCCACGGCCACCGAGGATGATCGGCCGCTTTGCCGTGGCCAGCCGCTCGACGACCTCGGCCACGACCTCGGGATCGGGCTGCATGCGGCCGACCTTGGGCCGGTACATCGCCGAGGTCTCGTAGGGCTGGTTGGCCATGTGTTCGACCTTCTGCAGGTCGTAGGGAATGCCCAGCACCACGGGGCAGCGCTCGTACTTGGCGATGTGGAAGGCCTCGCGCACGTAGTCCATCATGCGCGGCACGCTATGGGCGGCGATGTAATGCGCGCCGGTCGCCGTCACGAGGGGTGCCTGGTCGATCGCCTGGTTGTAGAACTTGGCGTTGATCGGCGCCTCGCCGGCGAACACCACCATGGGCAGGCGGGCGCGAACCGCGGCCGGAAGCGCCGTCATCAACTGCGTCACGCCGGGGCCGCACGTGACCGAGGCAACGGCTATCTTGCCGGTTGCGACGTTGTAGGCTGTCGCCGCCGCGACCGTAACGTGCTCGTGCCTGACGTGGACGGTATGTACACCCGGCAGTTTGGCAAAGGCGGTGGACCAGTGCATGTTGCCGTCGCCCATCAGGACGAACTGCGTGTCAACTCCCTCCGCAAGGAACGCTTCTGCGAGGGCTTCGTAGAGCTTGGGCATGGGCGGCGCGATATCACTTGGATTGTGAGGTGGTCTCGTACGCAACAAGCATGCCCGGCGACGCCCCGTCAATTCAATTGAAGCGGCCATACAGAAGCACGCAGCTGGCGATGGTCCGAGATTGATGACCGCATTGGCACGCCATTCTGATCGTCGAATTCGCCATGGATCAGCGTGCACGTGGTGCGGCGGTCGACGAGGCGGCGGTTGCCGGCGCGCGTATGCGCATCAGGCCCGTGCTGATGACCAGCCTCGCTTTCGTGCTCGGCCTGTTGCCGCTCGTCATCGCATCCGGCGCCGCTACGCTGACGCGCCGCGACGTCGGCACCGCAGTGTTCGGCGGCATGATAGCGGCAACCTCGCTGGGCGTGTTTCTTATTCCGCTGTTGTATGTCGTGATCGAGCGGATGCGCGCGTTGCGGCTACGCAGGGCTTGACTCCGCTTTTCATGTGGGCTGAGCCTTGCAACCTCGAAAGTCGGTCAAGGAGGAGTCGATGCGCGCTTCGCTATTTTTGATCGTAGCGGTCCTGATCGCGGCGTTTTTTGCGGTCGACGCCTACAAATATGACGGCCACTATCGCAAGGCTGCCATGGAAGAGATCGATCATCAGTCGGCAAACCTGCTGGGAAAGTGAGGCGCGGCCGCCAGGAAGACGCGCGAGGGTGCACGCGACGTATTGCCGTTCTCTCCCCACGTCGAACTCAGTTGGACCAAGGGCCAACTCGACGGCAACGCGCGCACGCGGAAAATATCATCGAAGCAGATTCAGATTTCCTCGTTGCGGGCTCCCTCCGCACAGATTTGCGTTCGCCAGCGAGCATCATTGGAGGCGAAGCATGAATAAGAGGATTTGCCGCGGCGCCTTGATCGTCGGTGGCTTGATCGCGGCAGCCCTGCCTTCCAATCTGTCCGTGGCTCAATCGAAAGATTCCGGCCCGTTTGCGTCAGCGAGTGTGACTGCAACCGTACACCCGCCGAAGGATCGATATTGGCGGCATCGCGGCGGCAGGCACCCGCACTACGGTAGCCGGCGGGTGCGTACGGAGCCGGCGCTATCCGGCAAGTAGCCCATTGCGCCAATACAACAAGAAAGGCCGGCCTGACCCAGATGCAGACCCAAAAGGAGGGCGGACGCGTGGCCGTCATACGCCGCTAGATTGGAAGCTCATGGCGCATGGGGCCGGCGGGCTCCACGTCAAAGCGCTCAGCCAATCATACGTCCGCTCGCCGCCGTCGGGACTGTGAACCGGAATTCGGTGCCATGGGGCGTTGCGCGGGTGGCCCAAAGCTTTCCGCCATGAGCCTCGATGATGCTTCGGCAAATGGCGAGCCCCATGCCCATGCCGGTGGACTTGGTTGTGAACAAAGGGTCGAAAATGCGATCCCGGATGGCCTCGTCGATTCCGGTTCCCGAATCCTCGACACTCACCAGCACAGTGTCGGCGCCATTGATGTGCGACCCGATGCGCAGGATGCGAGGCCGGTCAGCGACGGCGCTCATCGCATCCGCGCCGTTCATGATGAGATTCATGATGACCTGCTGCAACTGGACTCGATCGCCCAGTGCCTGTGGCACCGCCGCAGGCAATTGCGTTTGGACGACCACGTCCCGTCTTTGCAGCGTACTCACCGTCAGTTCAAGGACCTCTCGGATGGCCTGATTGATGTCGAGTTCGCCGTACTCGGGCTTGCTATGCTTCAAGAGCGACCGAATGCGTCCGATCACTTCGCTGGCACGGTTGCTCTCCGCGATGATGTCGTCGAGCAGGGCTCTTATCTCTTCCAGATTGGGCGGTGCATGGGCGAGCCATCGGAGCGCCGCATTTCCGCTGATGACGACCGCGGCGAGCGGCTGGTTGATTTCGTGGGCAATGGAAGCTGCGAGCTCGCCCATGGTCGTGAGCCGCGCCACCCGCGCGAGCTCCGCCTGCGCCTCGTGCATGACCGCGCTGGCGCGGACGCGCTCGGTCTCGTCCATCGTCACGCCGATATACTCGACGACGTCGCCTGATTCCTCGATCTGGGGCTTGCCGACGCTGTGAAGGTGCTTGATCGTCCCGTCGCGCAGCACAGCGCGAAACAGGCTGTCATAGGGCCGCTTGTTCCGCACCGCCCGGAGGCTGTTCTCCTCGAGCGCGGCGCGGTCTTCCGGATGAACCAGATCGAGAAAGACCTGATTGGACAGTTGCGTCGTTTGCGGGTCGAGGCCGAAGATTCGCCATCCCTCCTGGGACCAGAACAGCTCGCCGGTTTTGGTATTGCTGGCCCAGCAGCCGGTGTGACTGAGCTTCTCGGCTTCGGTGAGATAGGTCGCGAACCGCCGCAGTTCGCTTTCCGCTTTGTGCCGGTCGGTGATGTCTATGGCGGTGGCCAAATGGATAGGCGGACTGTTCTCGCCTCCGGGAATGGACGAGACGAACGTGTTGACCCAGATCGGCGAGCCGTCCTTGCGCCTCCAGCGCGTCACGACCTCGTAGTTGGCCCGCTTACCTTCGCGAAGCTCGGCGAGGCGCCGGCGCGCCGCTTCGCGCTCTTCCTCGGCAATGAGGTCGACCGGCGAGAGTTCTTTCAGCTCCTGCGCGGTGTACCCGATCATGGCCTGCAGGGCCCGGTTCGTGGCCAAGAATCGGTGATCGTGGTCGGTGAGCATGATGCCGAGCGTCGAGGTCTCGAACACCGAGCGCCAGCGCTCTTCGCTCGCGCGCAGGCGGGCTTCGCTTTCCTGCAGCTCGTGCTCGCGACGCTTCCGCGTCTCGACTTCGCCGATCAGATCGTCAAATGACTTCTTCAGCTTGGCCGCCATGTCGTTGAACATTGCCGCGAGGGCGCCCAGCTCCTCCAGTTTGCTGCCTGGCACCCGCACGCTCAGGTCCCCGCGCGCCATCATCCGTGTCGCGTTTGCCATGCGCCGAAGCGGCGCGGTCACCACCGACGCCAGCGCTGCGGCCAGTACGAGGGAGAGTACAAGCGCCAGGGCGGACACCATCGCCGAACGGCTGTTAGCCTCGTGCAAGCCCGCCAGATAGAAAGCTTCAGGCATGGCCGTGACCAGGATCCAATCACGGCCGGCATTGTCGTTGCGATACGTGGTGGCGTAGGTCAGCCACGTTTCCCGGGAGAGCGGCTTCTCCGTGACGTGATCGAACTGGAACTCCGTCGCTTCTGCAGACAGGCCCGAAGGACCGGTGTGTCGGCCCAGAGCCGCAACTGCACTCTCCACCACCGGGTCGCTGTCGGGAGCGGACGAGAGAATCATCTTGCCGGTTCTGTCGAGGATGAAGGCCCGACCGTTCGTGCCGACGGCCTGGCTTCGCAGCAGAGAGACGAGACTGTCTTCGCGCTGGGCGTCTATCGGCGACGGCGAACGTGCGAGGTAGTCGTCCAGCCGCATGCGGATGTTCACCGACATTTCATGATGAAGTCTCGTCGCCAGCCTCGCCGCATCATCGTCCGCGCTCCGAAGCGCGACGATCGCCGTGGCACCAACCATCACGAGCACCAGAGCAATGAACGGCGCGAAGATAAAGATCCGGATTGGCAGGCCCTCCGGCCCCGCGTCGGCGCCGCCGCGCGTCTCGCCGCGGCCTGCCTCCCAGATCCACTTGCTTCTCCCGATCGCGCGTTCTCTGACGTGTCCAGGGATCTCCGCCCAGAACCATCCGAACCGTCTGGCCAGCGGCAGCACGGCCAGAAACGCGGCTGGCCCCATGACCCAGGTGATCGACGTCGTGAAGAACAACGCCGGCGTGATGCTGCGATACGAAATTCCTGCGGGGAACTGGGGCGCACACACGTACCCCCACAACACGGGTTCGAGCGCCATGAACAAGACGGCGGCTGCGAGATATCGCCACCACGTCCGGGCCATCCGAAAGTCAGGACGCTTGCCCAAGAACTGGTTGGCAATCCAGAAACATGAGGGATTGATGAAATATCCCGGCAGCCAGGCGAGCAGGAACTCCGGAGGGACGCCCTCAATCAAGTCCGACAACCCGTAGGCGAAGGGAATGGTGATAAGGGCCGGGTAGCCCAGAAGGACGATGCTCAGCAGCACGACCAGATCCTTCAAGGACTCGAAGGTCTGTGCGCCCGGTACCAATACGATGAATGATCCGATGTAGCCGCTTGCGATGATCAGCACGAACGTCAGCGGTACGCTCAAGAACGCCTTTTCATTCCACGTTTGCCGCGCCCTGCCGAAACCCCAATGCTCTCCGGTCCGGAAAGTGAAGCCACCGAAGGCGCAGAAAGCCAGGAAGATGCCGACAATATAGGCGAATCGCCCCCATACCTCCAACAGGGCGAGGGGGATTGTACCAACGATCATCTCGTACCAGGTGACGATGGCCGTCATGTTCGATCACGGAGCGTCGCGACGAATGCGTGAAGCTGAGGTCCCCAATCTGCCGAAAGAAATGACCCCGTGTCCGGGAAGAATACTAACGATGTGTCCGGGAAGAGGGTAGGGCCGTGCCAGTGTAAGGCGAGAGGCGCCGCTGTTGCAGAATCCAGCTCCACTCCCCCCGCCCGCCTTCGCGTTGCGGGTTGCTACGGGCACGCGGTCGCTCAGCCCGCATGGATTGGCGTGGCGCGCAGCATGGACGTGCCTGACTGTGCGGTCGTATCGCCGGTCGGCGAGGATGCCGTGAAGCCACCGGCGGGCGCGAAGGAGGCCATTGCCTGCGCGAGCCGGGTCGCGCAGCGGCGGGCGGCTTCAACGCCGAGCCCGGTGGCTGGCCGGGCGTGTTGCGCCGCTAGTTTGTTGGTTCTGTGGGAGCACTCGTTCCCGCCGGACAAGCCGAGCGCACAGACGCTGACAACCAGGTCGTTGGACCTCTCCGCGCAATGAACCTCGATGCTGGTCAGCCAGTGCGCGCTCTCAACCCGGACGACGTTTCTCTGTCGGGCAGCGTCATAGGCGTGATCCTTCGTAACGGGATCACGACATTGATTACGTAACCAGCTTGGTGCGCAGTCGTGCGAACTCCTGATCGGTGATCGACCCCGATTTCTTGAGACGATCGAGCTTCTCGATTTCGTCGGCAACGCTGAAGCCGACCGCGCGCCGCAGCTCTTCGCGCGCCTGTTGCGCCTGTTGGCTGTTTCGCTCCGCCATCCCCCGCGATTGGGTGATGATGTACGCGAATATTGCAATATAAGGGAGCACGATCAGGGCTATCACCCATATCGTCTTTCCCCAGCCGGATATGTCGTGACGCCGGAACAGGTCGCTGATCACGATGATGAGCATCCAGAACCACAGGATGAACATGAATATGGCGAAGGCGTCGGCCAGGAAGTTGCGGAAAGTGAAGCCTTCCGAAAAGAAGAACATCGCGATCTCTCCTTCTTTCTTTACCGGACGGATCTACTGCGGCCGTCGCGCGCCGCTTGAGCATTTCTGGTCGCTTGCGATACGCTCCCGATCCTTGCGGGCGCGACTCCGGTGCGTCGCCGTCGACTTGGCAGCGGATGCATGCCTTCGCTCGCTGTCTCGCCGGCTTCGGGGCGCGGAGGAAACTGAGCCGCGCGGCGCATGGCGAGAGCTCGGCGCGCGGCGTCGATGTGCGCAGTCCGCGCCTCCAGCTTCTCGATGCGATGGATCTCCCGGTTCACCCGTTTCAAGGCGGCGGCGAATACCTGCTTGCGCTGCAGGGGATGCTCGGCGGTGCCGGGAAGGCTTTGTCCCCTGGTCGGCCCCTTGCCGCGTGCTTCACGCCGCTTTGCGTGCGCCAATGTGCTCTCTTTGTCGCGCATGCCGCGCAGGCGCTGGCGCAAAGCCTTGAGGTCATCAAGCCCAGCCTCATAAATTTCGGGATGATGACTGCGCAAGATGACCCCGTGCTCGTCATAGCTCAGGATGCTGCGCTCGAGCTTGCAGGGTATGGACATGAATTGCCCTCCTGGCTCCGCCGAAGGGTGCTCCTGCGACCTCGTGCGGCGGCCCTTCTTAGGGCTGCCGCCAGTGTCGCCCCTTGTTTGTTAGGATCGTCTTAACAGGACTATCCGTCAGATTATTCCGATACCGCGACCGGCGCTCCACGCCACGCCGTGGTAGGAAAAAGAAGCTCATCGCGGCCCTGGTGGTGCGGTGATGCCTTGCTTGCGAACGGACCGCCAAACAGGCGGGCGGGGTTTATCACGAAATCCGTTAACGTGGCCTGCGAGCGTCTGCCTCGGCGGGGCCGCGGCCTTACGGATGGGACGCCGCTTCGACGGGTTTTGGGAAAGCGATCCAGCGCCATGGCGAGCCGCATCTCCAGGATCATGACTGGCAGCGCGCTTGCGCTGCCGCTCGTGTTGGTCTGCGCATTGCTGGTCGTCAAAGCTTTCTTCGTCACTTACTACGTCATTCCACAAAACGGCATGTATCCGACCTTGCCGGCCGGCAGCATGCTGTTCGCCGCCAAATCCCCCTATCCCGGGCCTGCGCAGGTCAAGCGCGGCGACATCGTCGTTTTCACGCGTGAGGAGGGAGGCCAACGCTACAATTACATTTGGCGGGTGATCGGGCTTCCCGGCGACAGGATTGAGGCATCCGGTGCATCGCTTGCCATCAACGGGCAGCAGGTCATGCGGGAGCAGGTGCGCGAGGAGCACGGAACGACGATTTATCGCGAGCACGTGGCCGACGCGGCCTACGACATCGCCATCAGTCAGTCTTCGCCCAGCATGCCGCCGGATGTTTCGGGCATCGTGCCCGCGGATCATTTCTTTGTCATGGGGGACAACCGGCTCGACGCGCGCGACAGTCGCTCCTTCGGCCCGATACCGTTCGGCACCATCATTGGCCGGAAGCTTTGATGCCGTCCTTCCGAATGGCGTTTCGCGCAGCGCATATTCCCGGCGAAAGCCTGCCCCGGACTTGATCCGGATCGCCGGTCATTGCATTCGCAAGGTGTTACGAAATGACCGCCGTCTCGGCGCGGAGGCGACGCGCCATCGCGGCAGGAACGGGATCGTTCGAGCAATCCTCGGCCAGCTTGTCGAACGATGCGGCGGCCTGTCCGGGCGCCGCCTTGATCAGGCCGACGGCGGCGAGATAGCGCGCGCGCAGATCCAGTCCCATGTCGGCGGGCCAGGGCTCGCAGACGGCGAGCGGGGCGTCGCGGCCGCGCAGCGCGATTTTTCCGAGCGGGCGAAGGGTCGCGGCGTCGAGGCGCGACGCGGTAACCGGACCGATGCAGATGGACGAGCCGAGCTCCTTGTTCGCCGCCTCGAGCCGCGCGGCCGCGTTGATCACGTCACCGTAAGCCGTGTAGTCGAGCTTCGTGTGCAGGCCGACGTCGCCGACGATCGCCTCGCCGGTTTCGACGCCGATCCGCGTGCGGCCCAAGCCGAGCGCCGCGGCGCCAGGGCGCAGCCGATGGGCCGCCGTCCAGTCGCGAATCGCGACCGCGCAGGCGGCGGCCCGCGCCGCGTGCCGGTCGAGATCGAGCGGGACATTGAAAAGTGCGCACACCGCATCGCCGACCACCTTGTCGACCATGCCGCCATGGGCGATCACGATCCGGGCCACGCCTTCAACGTACTCATCGAGCATCTCGACCAGGCGTGCCGGGTCGGCGGCGTGGGTCATGGCAGTGAAGTCCTCGATGTCGGTGAAGAGCGCGGTGAGCTCGCGACGTTCGCCGCCGAGCTTGAGCAGGTCGGGTTCGTCGACGATGCGGCGAACGACGGCGGGCGCGAGATGCTGCTCGAATCGGCGCCGGATGCGCGCTTCCCGTCGTCGCGCCGCCGCGTAGGACGCGACCGACGCCACGGCGAAGACGCTCGCCGCCGCGAGCGATGGCGTCAGGGGATCGAGCAGACGGTCGAACACGATCGAAAGCAGCGTCGACCCGCCCCACATGGCGCCGACCAGTGCGAGCGTCAGCACGGCGCCGCCGATCGGCGTCAGCAGGAGCGCCGCGGCGAGCGCCGCAAGGCCGGTCGCGAATACCAAAGCGGTCTCCGGTGCTCCGGTGATCGCCAAAGGCACGCGCGCGAGCGCCATTTGGGCGACCGCGTCGGCCTGGATCTGAACCGAGGGCATCAGCGGATCGATGGTGGTCTGGCGCAGGCCGCCGACTTCCGGCGCCGAGCTGCCGACCAGCACGATGGCGCCGGCGAGCTTGGCGAGGTCTGCCTTGCCGTCGATGAGATCCGCCGCCCTCAAGGTACGGTCCGCATGTGCGTTCGGCGACGCAGGGACGAGACGCAGCAGACCGTCGCTCGGCAGGGGCAACACGACATCTCCGACGCGCAGAAGCGGCGGTTCCGACTGCACCAGGTAGGTGCTGCTCGCCTGCGCGGCTCGCAACGCTTCCAATGCCAATCCGGCCCGCAGCTCGCCGCCGACCTCGACGAAGACCGGCACCCGTCGCACCAGGCCGTCGGCATCGCCGGGCAGCGGCAGGGCGCCCAGCCCGGCTGCGGCGTTGGCCAGGTCCGGCAGCGGGCCGATGGCGCCGCGCGCATGCCAGAATCCGGCGCTCGGCGGCGACCCACGCACCAGGACCGGCGTGCCGGAGACTCTTTCGTCATGCTGCGGGTCAAGGACGAAGCCGAGAACGACCGGAGCCTGCGTCATGACACCCGCAAGCAGCCGGTCCCCGTCCGGCAGGCGGTCGGCGAGGGCGGCAACATCGGGCCGGTCGGCCACCGCGCCAAGCTCGCGTGCGAGCGCGGCCGGGGAGCGGACATCGGCATTGGCGAACAGAATGTCGAAGACGATGACCCGCGGCTTCGCGGCGGCGATCGCCGCGGCCAGTCGGGCGACGAGGCTACGCGGCAACGGCCAGGAGCCAAACCGGTCGAGCGTTTGATCGTCGATGTCGACGACCACGATGGGCGGCTGCGCCCGGTCGTCGCGCGATGGCCGCAGCGTCGCGTCGAGCCGCAGCACGCCGT
>Ga0126384_10003059_pt1 | contig 10141 bp, 9 predicted proteins | sample PanSoiMetPlot_36_FD_92543 | JGI IMG/M metagenome (GOLD analysis project Ga0126384, IMG submission 92543) | Tropical forest soil microbial communities from Panama - MetaG Plot_36 | ecosystem: Environmental > Terrestrial > Soil > Tropical forest > Bulk soil | place: Panama | collected 2016-02-17 | reverse complement strand
GACGCCCTGAAGGGGGGCACGCCGAGGGGGAATAGGAATGCCAACGGGCAGGTGGAGGTGGCTGGCTGGGGTGGGTTGGCGCGGGCCTGCCGCGGGCGCGATCGGGACCTTGATGGCGACCCTGGCTCAAGTGCCGGCCGCCGCACAGCAAGTGGGAGGCGCGCGCGTCGAGGCGCCGGCGGCGGTGCAGGTGCCACCCAATACCACCATCGTGCCGCGCTCGAACGCGGCGCCGCGGGCAGCCGCCACCGGCACCGGTCCCGGCCTCGTCACCTTGACGGCGCTCTTGACCGACGATGGACAAAACATCGAGCAGGGACTGGTGTGGCGCGTTTTTCGCCTCAGTCAAGGCCCGGAAAAGACGGCGCTCATCGCGCAGCACCGGGACCCCAATCCGACGGTGCGGCTCGAGCCGGGCACCTACCTTGTCAACGTTGCCTTTGGCCGCGCCCACCTCACCCGCAGGATCGTGATCGCGCCGGAGCAGGCCGGCCAGGAGCGGCAGGAACGCTTCGTGCTCAACGCCGGCGGCTTGCGCGTTACCGGCGTCTTGGCCAACGGCGAGGCCATCAACGACCGCGTCGTTACCTACGATATCTTTTCCGACGAGCGCGACCAGTATGGCCAGCGCACCAAGGTCGTGAGCGCCATCAAGACCGGCGTCATCGTCCGGCTCAATGCGGGCATCTACAGTGTGCTTAGCACCTACGGCGATGCCAACGCCACGGCGCGGGCAGACGTCACGGTCGAGGCGGGCAAGCTGACCGAGGCGACCTTGAGCCATGCCGCCGCCAAGGTCACCTTCAAGCTGGTGGTGCGCGCCGGGGGCGACGCCATGCCCGATACCCAGTGGACCGTGACCAGCCAGCGCGGCGATCCAGTTAAGGAGAGCGTGGGGGCTTTGCCGACGCACATCTTGGCACCCGGCCGCTACACCGTCGTTGCCAAGCACGCCGGGCAGCAGTTTCGGCGCGATTTCGCCGTGCGTACGGGCGATGTGGCGCAGGTCGAGGTGGTGATGCCCTAAGCCGTCCGCGGTGGAAAACGCCCCGCCATGCGGTGGGTGAACAGTGGATAGGCAGAATCGCACCTGGGCCGCAAGCGGTGTCGCCGGTCCGCTGCAAGATGGCCGCCAGGTGATGCCGGCCGGCCATACCCGGCTGAATCTGTTAACAAAAAGCAACGAATCACGTAGCGTCGCCGCAACAGGGGGCCTTGCGTAGGTTTATGCGTTTTCGATGTGCAGGCCTTGGCGACTTGTGCATAACCCCGTGAGCCCAACCGGACCCGGGCTTGTGCATAATTTCCGCGAAGGTCTGCCGCGCCGCCAGCGAGTGAGCGTTGGCTAACCGGTAGACATCGACCGGTCGGGGTCGGGAGGCGATGCCTCTCACCATCCCAAGCCCAGCGGTTGTGCAGCTTTCAGGTTGGTTTGTGTGCGGCTCCCCCGAGCACGAAGGGGGCATCACAATGATGCGACATGTCTTAGGGATCATGGGGGTCGTCGCCGCCAGTATCCTGTTGGCGGTATCCGCCGCCATGAACTACCGATTTGGCTTCTCGCTGGGCAAGACGGCGGTCGATGGCCAGATCTACGGGCTGGCCTCGGCGGCGGCCGATTGTTTCAAGGCGCTGGTGCCGTTCTTCTTCTTTGCCGCGCTCCGCAACCGGATGTGGTCGCAGGCGGTGGCGGCCGCCGTCGTCTGGGCGGTGGTGACCGGCTATTCGATGACCTCGGCGCTCGGCCACGCCGCGCTCAACCGGCTCGATACCAGCGGCAGGCGCGCCGTGGCGGCTGCCACCTACGCCGATCTGCGGGCCGATTCCAAGCGCGTGCAAGATCAACTCGCCTGGATTCCCCAGCACCGCCCGGCCGACACCGTGCAGAGCGAGCTCAATGGTCTCAAGGCGCAACGGGCTTGGGTCAGCACCGCCGGTTGTTCCGACGTGAACGGCAAGTCCAACCGCGAATTCTGCCAGCAATTCTACAAGCTCAATGCCGAACTGGCATCCGCACACGAGGCCCAGAAGCTCGAGGTCCGCATCGCCGAACTGGGCGAGCGGCTGGCCAACACACCGGGCGGCACGGTTCTGACCGAGGCCGACCCGCAGGCGAGCGTGCTCGCCAAGTTGTCCGGTCTAAACGTCGACAAGGTGCAGACGGCGCTCACCGTGTTCGTGGCGCTGTTGATCGAGATCGGCTCGGGCTTTGGCATGTATGTCGCCTTTGCGCATTGGCGGCTGCATGAGACGCGCACCCCAAAGGCGCCGGTTACAGTAGCGGTTGTGGCCGACGCCGCGGCGGCGTTGCCGCCACCTCCGACCGCGCAGCGGCCGCCACCGGCCCCGGCGCCGGCGGTTGGGGAGGAGACCGGTCCTGAGGAGCTCCCGGCGGCGCCGCGGCACGGCGCCAACGACAACAAGGTCGCGGCCAAACCGCTGCTGCCCGACAGCGACGTGGAGCGCTACTACCGCGAGCGGATTGTAGCCTCCGGCGGCTCAAGCCTGACCTCGCAGGACCTCTATGAAAGCTACTGCGCCTGGTGTGAGGAGAGGGAGAAGGAGCCCTTCGCGATGCCGACCTTCAGTCGGGAGTTCAAGTCGTTCGGGATCCGCAAGGAGCGGATCGGCGGGCGCACGCGCTACTTCGACATTGCGCTCCGATCGAGCGCGACCCAGGACCAGAACAAGGATAAGGACCAAGCCCAAGACAAAGACAAGAGCAAGAAGCTGGCGGAAAAGCTCTCTAAGGCAGCTTGAGCCCTCGCCGCCATGCCTTGAAGCCAAGGGCCGCGTCTGCGGCCCTTTTTTAATGGCGGCGAGGCTGCCCCAGAGGGTACGGCGCCCCACCCTAGACGCCGAGACGTCGGCGAGGCTTGCCTGACGGCCGCCGGCGTCGCAAAGCTAGCTGCTCAAGCCCACAACCAAAGAGGCGCCGATGCCACTCGATCCGCCAGCGCAAACGGGAATGGTGTTGGCCGACGTCGACACGCCGGCGCTCATCATCGATCTCGACGCCTTTGAGCGCAACCTGCGACGCATGGCCGATTTTGCCCGCCAGGCCGGCGTGCGGCTGCGCCCGCACGCCAAAACCCACAAATCGCCCGAGGTGGCCAAGCGCCAGCTGGCGCTCGGCGCCTGTGGCGTGTGCTGCCAGAAGGTGGCGGAAGCGGAAATCATGGTGGCCGGCGGCATCGACGACGTGCTCATCAGCAACGAGGTCGCCGGCGCGCGCAAACTGGCGCGGCTGGCAGCGCTGGGCCGGCGGGCGCGGATCGGCGTGTGCGTCGATGATCTCGGCAATGTCGAGGAACTCGAGGCCGCCGCCGGCGCGGCCGGCGCCAGCATCGACATTATGGTGGAGATCGATGTCGGTGGCCGCCGGTGCGGCGTGGCGCCGGGCGCCGCGGCGGTCGAGCTGGCGCAACGGGTGAGCGCATCGAAGCACCTCAGCTTTGCCGGTCTGCAGGCCTATTACGGCTCCGCCCAGCACGTGCGCGAGGCGGCCGAGCGGGCAGCGCTCATTGCCGGTGCCGTGGCCCAGGTCCGCGACACGGTGGCCGCGCTCGCCGCCGCCGGCCTCGCGGTGAAGGTGATCTCCGGTGCCGGCACCGGCACCTACGAGCACGAGGCGACCAGCGGCGTCTACAGCGAGCTGCAGGCCGGCTCCTACGTGTTCATGGATCAGGACTACGCCCGTAACCGGGTCGCCGACGGTGGCCCATTTCAGAGTTTCGAGCATGCGCTGTTCGTTTACGCCAGCGTCATGAGCGCGCCGGTAGCCGAGCGGCGCGTGCTCGATGCCGGGCTCAAGGCGTTGGCGTTCGACAGCGGCATGCCCGTCCCCTGGCAGGTGCCGGGGGCGGTCTATCTGCGGCCCTCCGACGAGCACGGCAATCTCGACGTCAGCGCTTGCGACCGGCCGCCGGCGCGCGGCGACAAGCTGTTGTTGGTACCCGGCCACTGCGATCCGACCGTCAATTTGCACGACTGGTACGTGGGCGTGCGCGGGCTGGCGGGCTCCAAACCCCACGTTGAGAGCCTCTGGCCGGTTGCGGCGCGCGGCGCCCTGTTCTGATCGCCGGCTCGGGTCAGGCTGGTCCGCGGCATTGTCGAATGGCCGGCACATCCCGATATCTAGCGCCAGGTCCGTCACATCGAGGAGGATGGTATGACCCCCGAGGAACGCAGGCTGATCGAAGATCTGTTCGGCCGCATGAGCAATTATGGGGCCCCGGACAAGGACCGGGAGGCGGAGAGCCTGATCCGGGAGCGGGTGCGGGCGATGCCCGACGCCGTCTATATGTTGACACAATCGGTGCTTGTGCAGGAGCAGGCGCTGGAAGCTGCCAATGCCCGGGCGCAGGAGCTGGAGGACCAGCTGCGCGAGGCCGAGGATCGGCTGCGGGAGCTGGACGAGCGCGGCGGCGCGCAACCGCGGCGCGGCTTTCTGGGCGGCGGCTTCGCTGACAAATGGCGCGGGGCCGAGGCCAGGCCGAGCAGCGTTCCCCAGGTTGGCGGGCGCGCCACGCCATCGACCTACGACCGACCGTCTTCGGCGTGGGGCCAATCGCCACCACCACCGCCGCCACCCTCAGCTCCGCCCGCCGCCGGCGGCGGCGGCTTCATGCGCTCGGCGATGGCCACCGCCGCCGGTGTCGCCGGTGGCGTGCTGGCCGCGGAAAGCATCCGCAACATGATGGGGGGCAGCCACGCCAAGGCCGCCGAAACGAGCGCCAGCCGCGACGATCACAAGTCCGAGGCCGAGCGCGCCAGCAGCAGCGATCAGGACCATTCCAACACCAGCCAAGCCGACCATAGCGACAGCGACTATGCCAGCCACGACGACGCCGACACGGGCAATGGCCAAGACGACGCTGACACCGGCTACGACGACGGCGGCGACGGCGACTTTGGTGACGACAGCATCGACGTGTGAGCGCTTACGCGCCCAAGCTGGCGGCGGCAGGCGGTGATTGACAGGAACGGCGAGGCGCCGGGGATCAGCCCGGCGCCGGCCACGGCCTTCAGGTGGCGGCCTTGCCCGTGATTTTGAGGGCAAAGGCGTAGTCGACGGCCAACTCCTTTAAGGCTTCGAAGCGCCCGGAGGCGCCGCCATGGCCAGCCTCCATGTTGGTCTTGAGCAGGATCAAATTGTCGCTGGTGTTGCAGTGCCGGAGCCGCGCGATCCATTTGGCGGGCTCCCAATAGGTGACGCGTGGATCCGTCAAGCCGGCAAAGGCGAAGATGTGCGGGTAGGATTTCGCCGCCACGTTGTCGTAGGGGGAATAGGAGCGGATGATGGCGAAGTCGGCGGCCGAGCCAATCGGATTGCCCCATTCCGGCCACTCCGGCGGCGTCAGCGGCAGGCTGCCATCAAGCATGGTGTTGAGGACGTCGACGAACGGCACGTCGGCGATGATGCCCAGGAACAGGTCGGGAGCCATGTTGGCGACCACCCCCATCAGCATGCCGCCGGCGGAACCGCCGTTGGCAATGATGCGGCCGCGTCGGGTGTAGCCCTGTTGGGCCAGGTATTCGCCGGCGGCAACAAAGTCGGTGAAGGTGTTGACCTTTCGCGTGTGCTTGCCCTCGGTATACCAATGGTAGCCCTTGTCCTTGCCGCCGCGGATATGGGCGATGGCAAACACGAAGCCGCGGTCCACCAGCGAGAGCCGGCTCGTGGAAAACGCCGCCGGGATGGTGATGCCGTAGGCGCCGTAGCCATAGAGGAACAGCGGCGCCGAGCCGTCGAGCGCCGTGCCCTTGCGGTAGAGCAGCGAAATCGGCACCGTCTCGCCATCGGCAGCAGGAGCGTAGAGGCGGCGCGTGACGTAGTCGGCCGCCTGGTGGCCGCTCGGAATCTCCTGGGTCTTGCGCAATAGGCGTGCCCGCGTCTCCATGTCGTAATCGAACACTTGCGCCGGCGTGGTCATGGAGGAGTAGGTGAACCGCAAGGTCGTGGTCTCGAACTCGTAGAGCCCCGACATGCCGAGCGAGTAGGCCTCCTCGTCGAAGGCGATGGCGTGCTCGGCGCCATCCTGGAAGCGGCGCAGGACAATGCGCGGCAGTCCGTCTTCGCGCTCGAGCCGCGCCAGATGGTCCTTGAAGGCGATGGTTTCCAGGATGAGCCGACCGCGCCGGTGGGGAATGATCTCGCGCCAGTTGGCGGGCTCCGGGGCGGCCAGTGGCGCCTCGCAAATCCGGAAGTCCTCCGCGCCATCGGAGTTGGTGGTGATGATCAGGCGCTCGCCCTGGTGCTCGACGCTGTATTCGTGGCCGTACCGGCGCGCGGCGATCAGCCGGGGGGTGGCTTCCGGCCGATCGGCATCGATCAGATAGGCCTCGTTGGTCTGATGGTCGTGGGCATCGATAATGATGAAGCGCCCGGATTGAGTTTGGCCGACACCGACGTAAAAGCCGTGATCCTTCTCCTCGTAGACCAGCACGTCGTCGCTGGCCGGGGTGCCAATGCGGTGCCGGTAAACGTAAAGCGGGCGCTGATTGGCATCGAGGCGCACGTAGAACAGGGTCTGACTGTCACGCGCCCACACCACGGCGCTGCGGGTGTCGGGAATGCTATCGTCGAGGTCGGCGCCGGTCGCCAGATCGCGAATGCGAATGGTGAAGAGCTCCGAGCCTTTGTCGTCGACGCCGTAGGCGAGCAGCTTGTGGTCGGGGCTGTGGGCAACACTGCCCAGCTGCCAGTAGGCACGACCCTGGGCTTCGCGGTTGCCGTCGAGCAGCACCGCCTCGGCACCGCCGCCGCGCGGCTGGCGGCAGACCCTTGGGTACTGCCCACCGATGACGTAGCTCGTGAAGTATTCGAACGGGCCGTCGGCGGCGGGAACCGAGCTGTCGTCCTCCTTGATGCGGGCCTTCATCTCCGCAAACAGGGTCTCCTGCAAGGTCAAGGTGTCGCCGAGGGCCGCCTCGGTGAAGGCATTTTCGGCCTCAAGGTAGGTGCGAATCTCCGGCGCCAGCAAGGATGGGTCGCGCATGACGTCCTGCCAGTTGTCGGCGCGCAGCCAGGCGTATTCGTCGACCAGCTCGACACCGTGGTGGACCAAGAATGCCGGCCGGCGCGCGGCGGTTGGCGGTGCGAGACGGGAGAGGGGCCGATTGAGACCGTGCATGGGACACCTGTTGCGGGAACGCTGACTATTGGGCTGGCAGCCTGGGCCATGGGGGGTGGCGAGGCAAAAAGGGCCGGGTCAGGTCTCCTTGGGTTTGAAGGCGAGGGCGGCGCCGTTGATGCAGTAGCGCAGACCCGTGCTGTGGCGCGGCCCGTCAGGGAAGACGTGGCCGAGGTGGGCCTCGCAGCGGGCGCAACGCACCTCGGTGCGGTTCATGAAATGCGAGCGGTCGTCGTGCTCGCTGACGGCGCTGCCGGCGGCCGGCTTGTCAAAGCTCGGCCAGCCGGACCCTGATTCGAACTTGTCGGCGGAGGTGAACAGCGGCTCGCCGCAGCACACGCACGCGAACAAACCCTCCCGCTTCTCCAGGTTGAGGGGCGACGTGCCGGCGCGCTCGGTGCCGTGCTGGCGGGTGACGTAGTACTGCTCGGGGGTGAGCTGGCTCTTCCACTCGGCGTCGGTCTTGACGAGTTTGTCGCCGACGCGGGCAGGCTGTTGGGTCATGGCTTTGGCCTGGCGCTGTTGAGGATGGTCCACTTGAACCACTCCCCCCATTATGACGGCCGGGGCGGCAGGGTTCGAGGGTAGGCTTTTCAAGTCTTCGTGTCGCTCAGCCACCGTTGTACAGCCCGCATACCCCGCCGTCACCTGGAGTATTGGCCAAGCCCTGGGCTCTAAACGTTATGCACTTGCAACACTGTGGTAAAGCTGTGTCCTACATATAAGCTCGCAAAGGCTTAGATCAAGGCCGCAGTTGCTTGGATGGCCGCGACTTATTTCTTCATGTTGCAGCATTATCATTGTAACGTTTGGCCCTGTAATGTAATACCCAGGTCGCAAACTTTACACGGCAACGGCTACGATCAGCGTCTGAGGATTCGGAACCGGGATTTTTCCGCCTCCGATGGAGAGGAACAATGGACGAGGTGAATAGGGCCGATCTCGTGGAACTCACGGCCGAGATAATCTCTGCCTATGTCAGCAACAACACGGTGGTTGCTGCAGACCTTCCAGCGATTATCGGAGATGTGCACGACGCCCTGAGCAAGGCATCGCAACGCCCAGGCCCGGTTGAGCGGGAAGAGCCGCGTCCGGCCATTGCCGTCAAGAAGTCGGTGACCCCTGATTACATCATCTGTCTTGAAGACGGTAAGAAGTTCAAGTCCTTAAAGCGGCACCTCCGTACCCATTACAATCTGTCCCCCGAGGAATATCGCGAGAAGTGGGCGTTGCCGCACGACTATCCGATGGTGGCACCCAACTACGCCGCGGCCCGCTCGCAATTGGCAAAGCAAATGGGCTTGGGCACCCGCCGCGACAAATAGCGCACGACAGTTGGGAGGTATCGGGGGTGGGGCTTCCCGGCTGGGGTGGAGCACCTCGGCACCGCCGGCCCCCCTTAGGCCGCCGCCAGCGCCTTGGCGTCGCCGCGGATGCGCTCGACCATGGAAAAGAAGCCGTTCGAGCGCTGTGCGGTCAGATGCTCGCCGAGCCCAAGCTCGGTGAACACCGCCCGGGCATCGGTGTTGAGGATCTCATTTGCGGTGCGGCCCTGGTAAAGGGCAAACAGCACGGCGATCAGGCCCCGCACGATGTGGGCATCGCTATCCCCCTGAAATTCCAGGACGGCGGGTGCTCCCGCGCCGCTGCGGCGGGTGCTGCTGGCGAGCCAGACCTGGCTGGCGCAGCCGCGCACCTTGTGGACGTCGGTGCGCAGCGCCTCCGGCAGCGGCGGCAAGGTTCGCCCCAGCTCGATGACGTAGCGGTAGCGGTCCTCCCAGTCGTCGAGGAGGGCAAAGTCCGAGCGGATGGTTTCAATCGACATAGACAACCCGAGACAATCCCCCCAGGGCCCCCTGGGCCCCCCTGGGCCCTTGTCACCCCAGTGAGCCCAATCTTCCATTGGGCCTCAACTGGGCTGCAATAGGGCTCTAGCGCCACCGCGCCGCGGCGGCGCCTTCCAGGGATATGCCAGGAATATGGTTGTCGGCCGGGGCGACGCAAGCCGCAACCGCCCCGCTCGGGATCAGGCGCCAGCCCGCTGCCCGGGCGGGCGCCAGCTCGGACCCAGGTCGTCGCGCGTCAAACTATTGCGCGGGATGGCACGTGGCTCCGCTGCCGGTGTGCCGTCCGGTTTGGTTGTGGCAGCAGCCCCCGCCTCGGCCTTCGCCCCGCGCGAGGTGATGAGATCGACGGCGACGCGGGCGCCAAACTCGGCCTTCTTGACGAATGTGGCCCAGAATTGCGAGGTCAGGGCGCAGGTTTGCGGGTTGCGGTCGCAGAATGTGGCAACGCGCTCGACGGTGGCGGCCGCCGTCTCGTAGAGCTTGGCCTGCTGGCGTTCCTCGGTCGGCAGCAACAGGATCAGGACGCCGAGCCAGAAGGCGATGCGGATCAGAAACATGATACGGCTCACAGCTGTTGCGGGTGATACCAAGCGATAGCCAACAAAAGTTGCAAGGCGGCAAAGTCCGCACCGGCAATTGCGCGTAAAATCGCAGCAAAATGTAGCTTTCCCCGCCAGCAGCGCCCGGCCGGATGTGGCGTTTGCGCGCCCGCCCTTGTGGCGGGCGGGTGTGGCCGCCGGCGGGACACGGGCCTTGGGACGCAACTTTCGAGCACTGCTTTGAGAAGGACTGGGCCCCCCGGTGTAATGTCGGCGCCGGCTCGAACCCGAGGAAACCGGCGGTTAACCTTGCGGTTGGGTTGAGAGGCCGGTTGGCGCGCCCCCGGTCGTGGATGAGGGGAGGGTCTCCATGCTCAGTGAGTTCGATGCCGATGCCGACCGGCTCGCGGTGCTCAGCCAATGCACCGAGAATTTCGACATCGGCGACCCCGACGCCGAATGGCCGAACAACATTCTCTCCCGCAAGCTCATCGTCTACGGCAGCGGTCGAATCGCTCGGCTGGGCCAGCCGGTGCGGCACTACGTCGACCCCGACGAACTGGCCCTGTGCCAGCAGTTGGCCGCCGAGGTCGCCGACGTGATGGCGGGGGTCGAGGTC
>Ga0126384_10003058_pt1 | contig 10141 bp, 6 predicted proteins | sample PanSoiMetPlot_36_FD_92543 | JGI IMG/M metagenome (GOLD analysis project Ga0126384, IMG submission 92543) | Tropical forest soil microbial communities from Panama - MetaG Plot_36 | ecosystem: Environmental > Terrestrial > Soil > Tropical forest > Bulk soil | place: Panama | collected 2016-02-17 | reverse complement strand
GTGTCGCCGCCCTCATCGTGCTGGCCTGCTGCGCCGGGTCGCAAGCGCAGCAGGGCTATCCGAACAGGGCTATCCGTATCGTCGTGCCCTACGCGGCGGGCGGGTCGGTCGATCCGATCGCGCGCCTGATCGCTGACCGACTGTCGCGAACCATCGGCCAGAGTGTTGTGGTCGAGAACCGGGCCGGCGCCGGCGGCAACATCGGCATCGAGGCGGTGGTGCGCGGCCCGCACGATGGCTACACGCTGCTCGCAACGCCGTCGGCGGTCGCGATCAATCCGTCGCTCTACGGCAAGGTGCCTTACGACCTCGAGAAGGATCTGGTGCCGTTCAGCCTGGTCAATCGCAATGCCATGATCGTTCTGGTCAACCCGGCGTCGGGCATGAACACGCTCGACGACTTCGTCGCGCGCGCCAAGGACAAGCCGGGATCGATGAACTACGCCATTGCGGGCAACGGCACGCTCGATCATCTGGTGTGCGAACATTTGCGGGCCAGCGCTGGACTCGACATGGTGAAGGTCAACTACGGCGGCGTGCCCAAGGGGATCACCGCGTTGCTCGCCGGCGAGGTGCAATTGATGGTGGCCTCGGTGACGGCGGCCTCGGGCTACGTCAAATCGGGGCAACTCAAGGCGGTAGCGGTGACGTCGGCTGAGCGCGTGTCGCAGATGCCGGACGTGCCCACGATGAGCGAACTCGGTTACCAGAATTTCGTGATGTACGGCTGGTCCATGCTGTTTGCGCCGAGCGGCGTGCCCGCCGATATCGTGGCGAAGCTGCACGCCGAGACGGCGAAAGTCGTGGCGCAGCCCGATGTGACCAAGATCATCACCGACACCGGCAGCGAGGTGCAGTCGCTGACACTTGATGAGCTGCGAGCCTATGTGCGCCAGGAGGCGGCGCTTTTGTCCGCCATCGTCAAGGCCAGCGGCGCCCGCGCCGATTGATGCGCGGTCGGGCGCGACCGCGCGCGGGTCGGGGTCCGTTGTGGGGAGTCTATAAAACCTCGGCGCGCCATGAAGATCACCATCCTCGACGACTATCACGACACGCTACGGACGCTCGCCTGCTTTCGCAAGCTCGACGGCCACGACGTGACGGTCTGGAACGATCACGTCCAGGAGACCGACGCGCTCGCCAGGCGCATCGGCGATGCCGACGTCCTGGTGCTGATCCGCGAGCGCACCAAGGTCCGGGCGCCCCTGCTTGATCGCCTGCCGAACCTCAAGCTCATCAGCCAGCGCAGCGTCTATCCGCACATCGATGTCGACGCCTGTACGCGGCTCGGCGTGATCGTGTCGTCGAGCCAGCATCCCGGCGTTCCCTCTTATGCCGCCGCCGAACTCAGCTTCGGACTGATCCTGGCCGCGATGCGCCAGATTCCGCAGCAGATGGCGGCGCTCAAGGTCGGCCAGTGGCAGATCGGCGTCGGCTCGACGCTGCGCGGCAAGACGCTCGGCATCTTCGGCTACGGCCGCATCGGCAGCGCCGTTGCCGGCTATGGCAAGGCGTTCGGCATGAACGTGCTGGTGTGGGCACGCGAGGCATCGCGCGCGAACGCCCGCGCCGACGGTTACGAGACCGCCAAATCGAAGGAGCAGTTCTTCGTCGACTGCGACATCATCACGCTGCAAATGCGCCTGGTCGACGCAACCCGCCACATAGTCACCGCCGCCGACCTCGCCCGCATGAAGCCGAGCGCGCTGATGGTCAACACGAGCCGCGCCGGATTGATCGAGCCTGCTGCGCTGGTCAACGCGCTGCGCGCCGGGCGTCCCGGCATGGCGGCGGTCGACGTCTACGAGGACGAACCGCTGCTCGATACCACGCATCCGCTGCTCAATATGGACAATGTCGTGTGCACGCCGCACATCGGCTACGTCTCGCGCGACGAATATGAAGTTCAGTTCGCCGACATCTTCGATCAGATCATAGCCTATGCGGCCGGCGCGCCGATCAACGTGGTCAATCCCGGCGTGCTTCCGCGGGCGCGTCCGCGTGGCTAACTCTCGCTGCTTTACTTCTTCAGCCCGATAGGATCCATGAGCTGGGAGAGCTCGGCGTCTTCTTTTGCGATCAACCGGCCGAACGCGTCCGATCCGAGGAACGCCGGACGAGCCCCGAGCCGCTCACACCCGGCCACGAATTCTGGGCTCTCGACCGTCTTGCGGATCGCCGTCTCGAGCATGGCGATGGTCGCTCGCGGCGTGCCCTTCGGCACCGCGATGCCGCGCCAGGCCGCGAGTGTCACGTCAAGGCCCTGTTCGCGCGCGGTCGGCACGTCGGGGAACGCCGGGTCGCGCTCGGCGACGAGCGCGGCCAGCAGTCGCATCTGTCCAGCCTTGACGTTGCCGGCGAGCGCCGCCGGCAGCTGCACGGCGGAATCGACCTGGCCGCCCAGGAGGCTCGTGATGACCTGCGCGGCACCGAACGGAACATCGACGACCTCGGCGCCCGCCGCCTTGAACAGTGCGACCGACGAAATGTGAGTGTGGCTGCCGACGCCCGAATTGGCGACCGTAAGCGCCTTCGGCTTGGCCTTGGCGTCGTCGATGAATGCGGCAAGTGTCTTCCATTTGGCGTTGCCGAGCACGGCGAGCACCGGCGATTCGATCAGCGCCTGCGCCACCGCGTCGAAGGCCTCGTAGCTGAATCCGAGCATGCCGGAGTGGAAGGTGGTCGAGATCGAGTTCGAATTCCAGACCAGCGAGTAGCCGTCCGCCTTCTGCGCGGCGACATGGCGGTAGCCGATCGCACCGCCGGCGCCGGGGCGGTTGACCACGATGATCCGTTGCTCGAGCTGCTTGCTCATTCCGTCGGCGAGCAGGCGGGCGGTCACATCCGCCGACGAGCCGGCGGGGAACAGCACGGTGATCTCGAGCACGCCTTTCTGCGGGAACGGCGGCTCCTGTGCCGCTGCCGGGACGGCGAACGCAACGAGAAGCGCGCCCGCCAGGGTGACGCGTGTCATCAATCTGGACGCAGCCATGACGAACTCTCCCGCATCAATCGCTGGCCAGGATCTCCGCCACCTCGACGCGGCGACCCTCGTGCGCCGACGCGATGCCGGCGCGCACCACCGCGAGTGACCTGGTCGCGCCGTCTCCATTCATCTCCGGCATGCCATTCCCGCGCACTGCCGCCGCGAACTCATCCAACTCCTCCAGGAACGTATCGTTCCTGGGGCAGGGCACGTCTACCGGTGTCTGGCTGCCACGTTTCAACATCCTTAAGCCCTGGTGCACATCGTAATATGCACTCGACTCCTTGCCGTAGATGTTCATCAGGTAATATTCCGAGGCCGAAGCGTAGCTCGCATTGAGGGTGGAGAGGGCGCCGTTCTCGTGTTCGAGCACGAGGCTCGCGACGTCCGGATTGTCGCCCGGCAGAACCAGCTGCGCGAGACGTCCGCTCACGGCCTTGACCGGCCCCAGCAGATATTCGAGCACGTCCGTATAATGAATGCCGATCTGCAGCATCACGCCGCCCGGCATGCCGGCGGCCTGGTGGCGCCACGACGAGAGGTCGATCTGGCCGAGCCGGTCGCGGCTGATATTGGCCTCGGCGTTGACCAGCTTGCCGAATACGCCTTGGTCGATCTGCTGCTTGATAAAGCGGAAATGGCTCTCGCGGCGTCGCTGATAGCCGAGCGCCAGCACGATGCCGGCCTTGCGGGCGCATTGGCTGATAGCGCTGCCCTCGGAAACCGTGTTGGCGATCGGCTTGTCGAGAAAGACGTGCTTGCCGGCCTCCGCCGCCGCGCGCGTGGTCTCGAGATGTACGTCGTTCGGGGTCGTGTTGATGATCGCCTCGATCTCGGGATCGGCGAGGATCGCCTCATAGCTCGGCGATGGACGACAGCCGTATTTGACGGCGAACTTCTCGCGCTTCTCCCGCGAGCGCGTGTAGCAGGCGGCTATTGTCAACTTGCCCGAACGCTTGATTGCGTCAGCCAGCACGTCCGACCACCACCCCATGCCGATGCATGCGACCCGTAGCGGCTCGACGGCCATGCCTTGGAACTCCGGTTGGAGGCGCACAGCGAATAGGAAATAATGACTTCGCGGTTACCTTCTTACTATTCGCTATTCCACCGCGCTCCGATCGACTCGACCGCCGCACGCGCAATACGCTCGTCGGTCGCCCAGTCGGCGCCGGCGACGCCGACACCGCCGATGCATTCCCCATCAACGATCACCGGCGCGCCGCCCTCCATCGCAGTCCAGCGTTCCGGCCCGGCGGCAAGCGCAAGCCCGAGTGCGTGCGCCGCGTCGAGCGCCTGTCCCTGCGCGCCCTGCGAGGTCGTTGAACGCCTGTTCGAGGCCGCGCACACCGCCTTGGTGGTGGCCGAGTGCACGGAGTGGAAGCGCCCGCCTTCCATGCGCTCGAGCAGGATCAGGTGACCGCCGGCGTCGGTGATCGCAACCGACACAGCGATGCCGACATCACGTGCCATTGCGGTCGCGGTCGCCATCATTGTCTTGGCGCCTTCGTTGGTAAGCCGCTTGCTACCGGCGACGTACATATTCAGCCCCTACATCCGGCGGCCGGATGGTCCGATGGCGATGCGGCGCCATCATGGCCGCAGCAACTCGTCATCGAGCGTCGTGGCGAGCCGGCGCGCCTGTGCCACCAGTGCGGCATTGAGCGGCGTCATCGGCTCGCGCAACGGCACCACCAGGCCGATCGTATGCACCGCCTCGGGCTCAACGATCGGGATTGCGCGGATGGTGGCGGTGAGCCCCAGCGTCTCGGCTAGCCGCGCCGGCATCACGCTTGCCCAGCGTCCGGTGCGCACATGCGCGAACAGCACGATCATCGAGTTCGATTCCAGCGTCGGTTGCGTTTCGCCGCCGGCCGAGCGCAGGAGCGCGTCGATGATGCGCCGGTTCTGCATGTCGGGCGTGAGCAGGCACAGCGGCACCTGCGCGACCTCGGCCCAGGTCACGCGAGCGCGATCGCCGAGGGGCGCGTCGCGCGCGGTGAGCAGTTGGTAGCGCTCCTGATAGAGCGGCACCGCGTTGACGCGGCCGAGCGGCTCGTTGTCGACATAGGTCACGCCGGCGTCGACCTCCAGGTTATCGAGCAGCGTCAGGATCTCGATCGAGGTGCGCGACAGGATGGTGAAGCGCACGTCCGGGTGGCGGGCGCGGAATGGGGTGGTGAGCTCGGCCACCATCGCCAGCGTGGTCGGGATCGCGGCGATCCGCAGCGTGCCACTTAGTCCCTGCTTGAGCGCCTTGATCTCCTCGCGCATCGCGCGCGAATCCCCGACAATGCGGCGCGCCCAGTCGAGCGTGCGTTCGCCTTCCGGGGTCAAGCCGATGAAGCGCGAGCCGCGCTGTACCAGCAGCACGCCCAGCGTCTCTTCGAGTTGCTTGATCCCGGCCGAGAGCGTCGGCTGCGTCACGCCGCAGGCTTCGGCGGCGCGGCCGAAGTGCCGCTCGCGCGCCAGTGCCATCAGGTATTCGAGCTTGTCGAGCACCGCTGCGGCCTTTTGCCACCGACCTCACCGCGTCATGCCCGCGCTCGCCGCGGGCATCCACGTCTTGTTTCTTCGACTGAGCAAAGGACTGGATCGCTTGGACCAAGCCCGGCCATGCCACTGATGGATTCTAACCACCTGAGAGACCGACATAATCCCGGCGATAGAAAAAATCAATCGTTGGATAAGAACAAAGGGATTGTGCGATTCCGAGGCTGCCCCAATGTGCCGTTGAGAGGCTTCAATGAGCACCACAACTCTGTCGCGCGAGACCAGGAACGGCGCCGGCAACGGCGGCCGCCGGCGCCCGCGGCGCACCCCCAAGGGCCGTCAGCTCGAGCCGCAGGCGGTCGAGGAGGTGCGGACGCTGCTTGGCGAGCGCTCGCGCCAGCGCGATCTCCTGATCGAGCATCTGCACCTGATCCAGGATCGTTATGGCCATCTCTCCGCTGCCCATCTCGCCGCACTCGCGGCCGAGATGAAGCTCGCGCTTGCCGAAGTCTACGAGGTCGCGACCTTCTACGCCCATTTCGACGTGGTGAAGGAGGGGGAAACGCCGCCGCCTGCCGTCACGGTGCGGGTCTGCGATTCGCTCTCGTGCGCGATGGCGGGAGCTGAGACGCTTCTCCGCGACCTGCCCGGCAGGCTCGGCGCCAACGTGCGCGTGGTGCGCGCACCCTGCATGGGTGCCTGCGACCGCGCCCCGGTCTGTGCCGTCGGCCACATGCAGGTCATGCGAGCGAGTCTCGACGCGGTTGCAGCCGCCGCCAAGGCGCCCGCGCATCCGCATGCCTATGCCAGCCCCAACACGCTCGACGCCTATGTGGTCTCTGGCGGCTACACGCTGCTCAAGGCCTGCCTCGCCGGCAAGCGGACGCGCGACGAGCTGATCAAGATTGTGAGCGACGCCGGCCTGCGCGGCCTCGGCGGCGCCGGCTTTCCGACCGGTCGCAAGTGGTCGCTGGTGCGCGCCGAGCCCGCACCGCGGATGTTTGCCGTGAACGGCGACGAGGGCGAGCCCGGCACCTTCAAGGACCGTTACTATCTCGAACAGGACCCGCACCGCTTCATCGAGGGCATGCTGATCGCCGCCTGGGTGGTTGAGGCGCAGGCGACTTATTTTTATCTCCGCGACGAATATCCCGAAGTCCGCCTTCTCCTCGCCAACGAGATCGCCAAGGTCCAGGCCGCCGGCCTTTCATCGCACACCCAGATTCAGATGCGGCGCGGTGCTGGCGCCTACATCTGCGGCGAAGAATCGGCGATGATCGAATCGATCGAGGGCAAGCGCGGCCTGCCGCGCCACCGTCCGCCCTACGTCGCCCAGGTCGGCCTGTTCGGCCGTCCGACGCTCGAGCAAAACGTCGAGACGCTCTACTGGGTGCGCGACATCGTCGAGAAGGGCGCCGACTGGTTTACCTCGCATGGCCGCCGCGAGCGCAAAGGCTTCCGCAGCTTCTCTGTCTCTGGCCGCGTCAACAAGCCCGGTGTCGTGCTGGCGCCCGCCGGCGTCACGGTGCGCGAGCTGATCGATGAATACTGCGGCGGCATGCAACCCGGCCATGCCTTCAAGGGTTATCTCCCCGGCGGCGCATCCGGCGGCATCCTGCCGGCGTCGATGGCCGATCTGCCGCTCGATTTCGGCACGCTCGAGAAGTACGGCTGCTTCGTCGGGTCGCACGCGGTTGTGATCCTGTCCGATCGCGACGACATGAAGGCCGTGGCGCTCAACCTGATGCGGTTCTTCGAGGACGAGAGTTGCGGCCAATGCACGCCCTGCCGGGTCGGCACCGAGAAGGCCGTGAAGCTGATGGCGAGCGGACCATGGAACCAGGCGCTGCTCAACGAACTGTCGGATGCGATGCGCGACGCGTCGATCTGCGGCCTCGGCCAGGCGGCGCCCAATCCGCTCCTGTGCGTGCTGAAATATTTCCCGGACGACCTCAAGACACGGCTCGGGAACTGGTCATGAGGAAGGGCCGTTCGCATGAAGGCAGGGCGCGCTTGCGCGCCCTGCTGCAATGCAACGAGGCCCTCGCCGGGGGAATTTCGGCGTCGCGCGTGAGGCACGTGTCGTTTGTATGATAGCCGACATAAGACCTGGGTGAACCCATGAGCACCAACGGAAAATCCAATACTTTTTTCATCGACGAACGCGAGATTGACATCCGCCCGGACGAGACGATCTTCCGCGGCGCGCGCCGCCTCGGCATCAAGCTGCCGCATCTGTGCTACTCACCCGAACCCGGCTATCGACCGGACGGCAACTGCCGCGTCTGCATGGTCGAAGTCGAAGGCGAGCGCGTGTTGGCGGCAAGCTGCATCCGCATGCCGACGCCCGGCATGAAGGTGAAGACGCAGACCGACCGCGCCAAGACCGCTCGCCGCATGGTGGCCGAGCTCCTGCTCGCCGATCAGCCCGGCCAGGAGCTTGCGCACGATCCCGATTCCGAGCTCTGGCAGATCGTCAAGCGGCAGAACATCGAGGGCGGACGGTTCCCGCGCGACGGCCGCCCGGCGCCCGACCGCAGCCATCCCGCCATGGCGGTCAACCTCGATGCCTGCATTCACTGCAACCTCTGCGTCCGCGCCTGCCGCGAGGTGCAGGTCAACGACGTCATCGGCATGGCCGGGCGTGGTCACCACGCCAAGATCGTGTTCGATTTCGACGACCCGATGGGCGCTTCGACCTGCGTCGCCTGCGGCGAATGCGTGCAAGCCTGTCCGACCGGGGCGCTGATGCCGGCGACCGTGGTGGACGAGAATAACGTCTTCACCGGCAAGCCCGACCGCGAAGTGCACAGCGTCTGCCCCTATTGCGGCGTCGGCTGCCAGCTCACCTACCGCATCAAAGATGACAAGCTCCTCTACGTCTCGGGTCGCAACGGGCCTGCCAACCAGAACCGGCTTTGCGTCAAGGGCCGCTTCGGCTTCGACTACGTCACCCACCCGCACCGGCTGATGCAGCCGCTCATCCGCAAGGACGGCGTGCCGAAACATGCGCACGATACGGTGGACCCTGCCAATCCGTGGACGCATTTCCGTCCCGCCACCTGGGAGGAAGCGCTCGACCGCGCCGCCGCTGGTCTCAAGACTATCCGCGACCGCGACGGCGCGAAGGCGCTCGCTGGCTTCGGCTCGGCCAAGGCCTCGAACGAGGAGGCCTATCTGTTCCAGAAGCTCGTGCGCGCCGGTTTCGGTACCAACAATGTCGACCACTGCACGCGGCTCTGCCATGCGTCTTCGGTGGCCGCGCTGCTTGAGACCATCGGCTCGGCCGCCGTCACCGCCACCTTCAACGAATGTAAGAATTCCGACGTCATCATCGTGATCGGCGCGAACCCGACCGAGAACCATCCGGTCGCCGCCACCTTCTTCAAGCAGGCGGCCAAGCGCGGCGCGCAGCTCGTCGTCATGGACCCGCGCGGCCAGGCGCTCAAACGCCACGCCACCCATATGCTGCAGTTCAAGCCGGGCGCCGACGTGGCGATGCTCAACGGCATCCTCAATACGATCGTGACCGAAGGACTTTACGACCGCCAATATGTCGAGGCGCAGGTCGCGGGCTTTCAGCAGTTCGCGGACCACATCAAGGATTTCACACCGGAGGAGATGGCGCCGATCTGTGGCATCGCGCCCGACACGCTGCGCGCGGTCGCGCGCAGCTACGCGCGTGCGAAGTCGGCGATCATCTTCTGGGGCATGGGCGTGTCGCAGCACGTGCACGGCACCGACAACGCGCGCTGCCTGATCACGCTCGCGCTGATCTGCGGACAAGTTGGCAGGCCCGGCACCGGGCTGCACCCTCTGCGCGGCCAGAATAACGTGCAGGGCGCCTCCGACGCCGGCTTGATCCCGATGTTCTTCCCGGATTATCGCTCAGTCGAGAACGCCGACATCCGCGCCGAGGTCGAACAGGCCTGGGGTGCGACGCTCGATCCCAAGCGCGGCCTCACCGTGGTCGAGATCATGAAGGCGATCCACGCCGGCGTGATCAAGGGCATGTACATCCTCGGGGAGAACCCGGCGATGTCCGACCCCGACCTCAACCACGCGCGCGAGGCGCTCGCCCACCTCGAGCATCTGGTCGTGCAGGACATCTTTCTCACCGAAACCGCGTTCCACGCCGACGTGATCCTGCCCGCCTCGGCCTGGCCGGAGAAGGACGGCACCGTTACCAACACCAACCGGCAGGTGCAGATGGGCCGCCAGGCGCTGCCGGTGCCGGGCGACGCCAAGGTCGATTGGTGGATCACCCAGGAGATCGCTCGCCGCATCGGCATGAACTGGAACTACCAACATCCGAGCGAGATCTACGCCGAGATGGCGTCGTTGATGCCCGCGCTCGACAACATCTCGTGGGATCGCATCGTGAGGGAGAGCGCCGTCACCTATCCTTCCGATGCGCCCGACAAGCCCGGGCACGACGTGGTGTTCGGCGATCGCTTCCCGACTCAGGACGGCCGCGGCAAGCTCGTGCCGGCGAAGATCCTGCCGCCCGACGAGACGCCCGACGCCGAGTATCCGTTCGTGCTCTCGACCGGCCGCCAGCTCGAGCACTGGCACACCGGCGCGATGACCCGGCGCGCGTCGACGCTCGACGCGCTCGAGCCGGGCGCGGTCGCGAGCCTTTCGCGCGGCACCATCGCGCGG
>Ga0126384_10003056_pt1 | contig 10142 bp, 10 predicted proteins | sample PanSoiMetPlot_36_FD_92543 | JGI IMG/M metagenome (GOLD analysis project Ga0126384, IMG submission 92543) | Tropical forest soil microbial communities from Panama - MetaG Plot_36 | ecosystem: Environmental > Terrestrial > Soil > Tropical forest > Bulk soil | place: Panama | collected 2016-02-17 | reverse complement strand
GACCCTTGCCTGCTGCAAGCGGCACGTGCAGCGGCCGACCGAGTCGCAAGGCTGCCGGCGAGCGCCGTCGATAAGGCGGTCGCCGAGAACCGCCTCGGGTCGTAGATCTCTCGATCCACTGGGACGAGCACCTGGAGCAGATAGAGAAGGCGATCGGCCGGGCTATGTAGTCACGACGACCCCGACCGCGATCAGGATGTCAACGACACCCGATCCCCAGGCTGGCGCTGCACAGTAATGTCGTCCACCGGGATCGCCGTATCGCATTCGGCGCACCAGGCCTTGACCGAAACCGAGTGGTCGGTCGTGCCGTGGCTCAGCCGGGTGGCGTCCTTGCCCGTGGTCCAGCGCTCGCCCCACGTCCGTATGGCGGCCAAGACGGTCATGAGGTCCCGTCCCTTTTCCGTCAAGACGTATTCGTAGCGCTTGGAGGTCTCCGAGATGGGGCGCTTCTCAAAGATGCCCTCATCGACCAGCTTCCTCAGCCGCGCGGCCAGGATGTTGTCGGCGGCCCCAAGGGCTCGGAAGTCCTCGAAGCGCCGGGCGCCGCGGAAAGCATCGCGGACGATCAGGAGTGACCACCACTCGCCGAAGACGTCGAGGCTTCGTGCGACCGGGCAGGGCAAAGGTAGATCGGAAAGGGGCCGCTTCTGCATGTGAGACCAGCGTAGAGCTTTGTCTTGCATTATGCAAGAGTTGCTGCTAGGGTTTTCTTGCATCATGCAAGAGGTTGGGCGCCGGCCTCAGGCGACTGGATTTGGAGGAGTCCCGATGAAGGCAAGTACCAGCACCAACGCCAGCGGCCGGAACCCCTGGCCGGCCCTGGTCGTCTTAGGCCTCGGCTTTTTCATGATCCTGCTGGACGGCGCGATTGTGAACGTGGCGGTTCCCACCATGGTCGCTTCCCTGCACGCCACCCTGGATCAGATCCTGTGGGTTCTCAACGCCTATCTGCTGGTTTTCGCGGCGCTCCTGATCACTGCAGGGCGCATCGGCGACATCGTTGGACCGCGCACGATGTTCATCGCCGGACTCGCGATCTTCACGGTTGCGTCGGTCCTCTGCGGGCTATCCCAAGACGCCAACCAGCTGATCGCCGCGCGCGTTCTCCAGGGCGTCGGCGCCGCGACCATGTCGCCGCAGGTGCTGGTAATTGTCGCGGCGATCTTCCCCGCAGACCGACACGGAGCCGCGCTCGGGGTCGTGGCATCCATCACAGCACTGGCCGTGGTCGGTGGTCCTACGCTCGACGGATTGCTGGTCACCTACGTCGACTGGCGCTGGATTTTCTACATCAATTTCCCAGTCGGAGTCGTCGGATTGGTGGCGTCGTTCGTGTTGGTTCCCGACTTCCGCCCTGGCCGTAGGCACCGCCTCGATCTCGCCGGCGTGGTTCTCGCTTCGCTCGGCCTCGCCGGGATTGCCTATGGCCTGATCGAGGGCCAGCGCTACGACTGGTCGACCATCGACGGCACCCTTGCGACGATCCCTGAAGTCATCGGCGGCGGCGTGCTGCTTCTGGTTGCGTTCTCTCTATGGCAGCGCACCCGCCAAGAGCCACTCGTTCCCCTAAGCCTTTTCGCCAACCGAGGCTACGTCGTCGCGACGTGGCTGGGCGCGCTGAGCTACTTCGGAACCCTGGGCTTTGGACTGGTCTTCACGATCTACTTCCAGTCGGTCCTGGGCATGTCAGCAGTCAGCGCGGGACTCACCACGCTGCCTTTCGCGCTGTCGCTCGCCGTCGGGGCACCGATCGCGGGCCGGGTCACCGATCGTATCGGCGGCCGCTACGTGCTGACGCTTGGCTCCCTGTTGTATGGCATCGGGCTCGTCAGCTTCGCCCTCGTCTCGAGCACTACCGCAACCTGGCCGACCTTTGCACTCCCGTTCATCGTCGCTGGAGTTGGAATGGCTTTCCTTACCGCACCGTCGATGACCGTGGCCCTGCGAGACATCAAACCAGCGATGACAGGCGCCGCATCCGGTCTGTTCAACACGGGCCGCCACGTGGGAGGCGCGATCGGCGCCGCGGTTGTCGGCGCCGTTCTACAGAACCGCCTTGTTTCGGCGATGCACGACAACGCGGTCGCCGATTCCGGTCAGTTGCCGGCCGGCGTGCGAGCCAACTTCATCAACTCGTTTGCCAGCACTGCCCACAGCGGACTCGAGGTGGGCCGCGGCCAGTCCGGTGGAGCCCAACTCCCTGCCGGAGTCTCGCCCGCGCTTGCCCAGCAGCTGCAGGGCATGATCCATGACGTTTTCGTCAACTCCTTCCTGACCGCCCTTCGGCCTGCCCTGTTCGTCCCGGCATTCGCGTTTGCGATCGGAGCGCTCACCTGTCTTCTGATCGCCGGTCGTCACTCGGTTGTATTGGCACCGGCCGCGACGCAGCCAACGACGGAACCGGCGCCGCCCGTAAGGGCGTCAGTTGAAAAACGGGCGTGAGAAGGCCACCGCGACGGCGGAGAGGTCGGCCTTGCTGAGCTCGAACCTCTCGCCGAGAAACTCGACGCGTATCACCTGTTCCACGCGGCAAGAGCGGAGATAGAAATTTGGGCCGCGATGAGGATGCCCTGTCGTGCGAGCGGCGGGCCTTGCAGCTGACATCAAACCCCGCCGAGCGACGGCTGCTCGAGAGCAGGCTCGCCTGCTGACTTCATCGAACGGTTCATCGACAACTGCCGGGCCGAGGCTTGGTTCAAGGCCTTCCCGGCGAATGCGCCAGGAGTGGGGTGGTAGCCCGCGGTGTCCTTTTAGGCCACCGGGCTACGTCAGTTGTGTTGAAACGCAGCCGGCCATGTGCCGGTCAATCAGCAGGAGGTAGTCGTGGTCAACTCATCCAACCTGAAGGGAAAGCGAGCCCTCGTATTCGGTGCAGGCGGCTCGATCGGAGCCGCCATCGCGAGGGAGTTCGCCGCGCAGGGCGCGGAGGTGTTCCTCTCTGGCCGCACGAAATCCAAGGTGGAGGCTCTCGCCAAGGAGATCGATCCGACGGGCAAGCGCGCCCACGCCGCCCAGGTCGACGCCAACGATGAGGCTGCTGTGGCCGCCTACGTTGACGGGGTCGCCCGCGACACAGGTGGTGTCGACGTGGTTTTCAATGCGATCGGTCCGCGGCCACAGGAGTACGGCGGCGGCATTAACGCCCTCGACATCACGGTCGACCAGTACATGAATCCACTGATGAACGTGGTCCGCTCCCAGTTCATCACGGCCATGGCGGCGGCACGCCACATGAAAAAGCAGGGCTCGGGGGTGATCCTCTTCATAACCGGCAGCCCGGCTCGTCCACACACAGAGGGGGCGACCGCCATCGGTGCCGCGTTCGCGTCGCTCGAGAACCTTGCCCGTCATCTGGCCATCGAGCTGAGCCCGGCCGGCATCCGGCCCATCTGTCTCCGCTCATCCGCCATGCCCGACACCAGGACGATTCAAGATGTCACGAGAAACATCGCCGCCGCGATGAGCGTCAGTGAGGATCAGGCCGCGCAGTTCCTCGCCAGCTCGACCATGCTGCGCGTCTCACCAACCACCGCGGACACCGCGAAGGTGGCGGCGTTCCTGGCCTCAGACAGTGCCAGGACGATCACCGGCACCCAGGTCATGAGCGAGATCAGATGAGCCGGATCATCGTCTAGACGCTCGTATCAGCTGATGGGTGTTTGCCAACCCGCAGCTGGTCGCGAATCTGACCGGTTGCCACCAAGGTGTTCTCCCGGATCGTCAAGCTGAGTTACGCCGTTTCGCCCGTTGCTTGGTGCCAGCGACATCGGACTCACCTGCGGTCGCCCGGAGGCCATCGAAGACGACGGCGAGCAGGCGATCGGTGGCCTGCGGCTCGCGACGGAACTGCCTCACCACCTCGTACACGCCAACCACCAGGTTCATCACGTCATCGACCCGGACGTCCTTACGCACAGCTCCCGCCGCCTGAGCTCTCCTGAGAAGTGCCTCGATCGCGCTGTTGAGCTCCTGAGCCACCTCAGGGTGGACCTGATGCAGGCTCTGTCCGCCGGCCGCCATGACCTCGATGAGGTCCTTCCTGGCCTGGAACTGGGCGCCCAGCCCTCGCAAATAGTCGAAGAGCGCAGCCGCCGGGTCGGCGACCTGAAGCAGACGCCTCGCCTCCTCAATCGATGCCCGGACCCGGTTCACCGCGACCGCCATGAAGAGGGCCTGTTTCGTCGGGAAGTGGCGGTAGAGGGTGCCGGGGCCGACGCCCGCCCGGCGCGCGATCTCGTCGATCGGGACGCCCATGCCTTCGGCGGCGAACACCTCGTCTGCGGTTCGCAAGACCAGCTCGCGGTTGCGCGCGGCGTCGGCGCGGAGGCGACCACCTTGCCTCTTGACAACCGGAGCGCGCGTTCCGTATTCTCTATCCGGAGCCATCGTTCCGATTCTATGACAAGAGGAGGCGGATGGCAGAGGACATCGAGGTCTGGAGGACGGAATGGAGGCGAGCATGAGGGGCAAGCGAGTGGTCTTCACCGGGGCTACCCGAGGAATGGGCCACTTCGCCGCGGTGGAGCTGGCGCGCCGCGGCGCGGAGATAGTTGTGGTCGGACACAACGAGGCGCGCGGAGCGGCCGCAGTCAAAGCGATCCGCAGTGTGGGCGCGTCCGCCGACTTCCTGCGAGCGGACATGGGCGATGCCTCGGACGTCCGCAAGCTCGCGGAAGCAGTGCTGGCTCGCCAGGGATCGATCGACGTTCTCATCCACAGCGCTGGCGGTCTGGCACCGGCCGCTGCTCGTACCCGCGAGGGTGTGGACCGGGGCTTTGCCCAGAACTTCCTCGGCGCCTACCTTCTCACGCGGCTTCTCGAGGAGCGCCTGCTCGCGAGCACGCCGGCGCGGGTGATCGCCGTCGGATCGTCGACGCACCGCATGGTGAAGACGTTCGACGTCAACGACTTCATGCGTCCCACCAAGGACCTGTCGCAGGGCGGCAGCTTCCGGAGGGGCAGCTATCAAATGCTCAGCTACCAGGCCTCCAAGTTCGCGGTGACCGCATGGATCCTCAGCCTCGCCCGGCGCTGGGGCAGGCGAGGCGTCACCGCCAATCTGCTCGATCCGGCGATGGTCAAGAGCGAGCTCGGGGAGCATTTCGAGGGTCCGGACCTCCTGGACTTCATGATGTCCCGCTTGGTCCCGTTCTTCGTCGCCGCCGACCCCAGGCGCGCGGCCGAGTACTACGTGCGGCTCGCCACCGACCCCGGGCTGGAGAAGGTTTCCGGCACGTACTTCGTTTCGGGAAAGGAAAAGCCGAAGGACTGCTCACCGCTCGCACTCGACCCGAATGTGCAGAGGCGCATCGTCGAGGCGGCTGAGGCATGGGCAGCCCCCTTCTTATCCGCATCCCCTGCGACAAACGGTGCGGACGTCGTGGCACTCAAGACGGGGGGACGCTAGATGGCACGCACGATCGAAGCTGTCAAAAGACCGCTGGTCGTCGATCTGCGCGCAGCCGCTGTCGAGGTGGCTCCGCGATCGAGGCTGCTGATCTACTTCTCCGTCCTGCTGGCGATGCTCCTGTCGTCGCTCGACCAGACCGTGGTGGCCACGGCCCTTCCTCGGATCGTCACCGACCTCCAGGGCGCCGACCGCTACGTGTGGGTGGTGACCGCGTACATGCTGTGTTCGACCGTGACCATTCCGGTCTACGGCAAGCTCTCGGACGTCTACGGCCGGAAGGTGATGCTGCTGATCGCGGTTGGCCTGTTCATGGCGGGATCGTCGCTGTCCGGACTGTCGCAGAGCATGAATCAGCTCATCGGCTTTCGAGCCCTTCAGGGCCTGGGCGCGGGCGGGTTCTATCCACTCGCCCTCTCGGTGGTTGGCGACCTTTTCAACCCGCGCGAGCGAGGCAAGTACCAGGGCGCGATCGGCGCCGTCGCCGGCCTCAGCTTCTTGATCGGCCCATTTGTCGGAGGCTGGTTCACCGAGCACCTCAGCTGGCACTGGATCTTCTACATCAACCTCCCGCTCGCCCTGGTGACCCTGGTGGCTGTCTCAGCCCTATTGCCGAACCGCAGGCTCGAGGCGGCGAGCGCCAGAGACCTCGACTATCTGGGTCTTGCCTGCTTCCTGGCCGGGGTCATTCCGCTGCTCATCGGCCTGACCAACAAGTCGGAGGTCAACCCGTCGAGGCTGCAGCCGTACGCGTGGACCGACGCGAACGTCTGGGGTCCGATCGGAGCCGGCGCAGTTCTTCTTCTCCTCTTCGTAGCGGTCGAATCCCGAGCCAAGCACGCCCTCGTCCCGCTCGACCTGTTCCGGAAGCGCAATTACGCATTGAGCCTGACCCTCACGTTCCTAACCGGTCTTGGAGGCTATGTCGGAATCATCTTCATGCCGCGCTTCTTTCAGACCGTGCACCACATCAGTGCCACCTGGTCTGGCTACTACATCCTGCCCGCGCTGCTCGGGATGATGGCCGGCGCGATAGTTGGCGGCCAGCTCGTCTCGCGCATTGGCCGCTACAAGTGGATTCTGTCGGCCAGTCTCGTATTCCTGATCCTCGGTTCGTATCTGATGACTCATCTCACGGTCTCGACAGCCGACTGGACGATCTGGGTGTGGCTTCTCCCGCTCGGCCTTGGGATTGGGCCAATGATCACTACCGGAACCGTGATCGTTCAGAGCCTGGTTCCCGCACACCGCATTGGCGCTGCTACTGGTTCGCTTGGCCTCTTCAATCAGATCGGGGCGGTGATGGGGCTGGCAGTCGTGGGCAGCGTGTTCTCTTCCCTCTACGACGATCAGCTACCCCGCTCGCTCGCGGGACAGGGCATTCCATCCAGCCTGATTCCGACGCTGGACAGGTTGTCGGGTGTCCTTCAGAGCGTGGGCAATGGCCAGGCCCTGCTCCACAGCGTGCTGCCTGCCCGGGCCTGGCCGCTGATCCCACAGATAACGTCTGGCGCCGACGACGCCTTTGCCCAGGCACTGGCTCGATCGTTCGTCGTCACCCTGATCGCAGGCTCGGCCGCCTTCCTGATCTCGCTGGCGCTACGCGACAGCCAGCTGCAGGGCGCAACTGTAGCCGACGAGCCGCAGGCGCTCTCTTAAGGTGGGGCACCAGCCGCGGGAATCTGCTCCCCTGCCCCGCCCTGGGCCCTGACCCGCTGGCCAGCTGAAGGCACGGCTCACGCGGCCGGGTCAGCATGCCATGACGGACATCATGGCCCCGCAGAACTCAGGCCATCGAGCAGGGTCAACGAGCCCGGCTCTGCGGAGCAGCGTGCTGGCTGTGATCAGCTGAATGTTGTCAAGATTCGCCACGCATCCCGGTTTGAGCCCTTCCGGCTGCCCCAAGGGCACCTCAGTACGGAGACCGCGCACCGTCGTCGTCACCGGGGCGACGAGGATTCGCGTGAGCCGGGAGGCCACCCGCCGTCGGGTAAGCACGACAACCGGCCGGACCTTGTCGAGATCCGCCCACCAGACGTCCCCGTGACCGAGATCGCCCGCCCCCTTGGAACCCTCGCTCGAAGCAGTCACACTCGCTGGCGCCGGCGCTCCAGGGCGAGCCGAATGACATCGTCGGGTACTTCGCCGTCATAGGGGAGGTCGGGCCCGGGGGGTGCCTCCCAAGCCAGGTCTGGGTCGTCCTCGTATGGCAGGGCGGCGAGGGCGGCCAACTCCCGACCCTCCTCCAGGTCATCGATCAGTGCCAGGAGGGCTCGGTCCAAAAGGCGGCTATCGGCGCCTGGCAGCAACTCCCGGGCACGTTCAAGGGATGTCGCATCGACTGTGGTTGAAATCCGCACCCGACTCATTCCACAAAATATAGCATGAAGTGCGCCACGCCGTAGGCGTGAGGTCGAGGATGGAGCTGCGCCACTCCACGTCGAGCTCGCGGGGTTCCGGCAGTGCGGTGTGGTCCGCCGCTAACATGCCGAATCAGGACCTGCTTGGACAGCGGCGGCCGGTCATAGGGCTCGGTGCGCTCGTCCCCGATCACGGTCAACGACTGGTGAAGCCTTCTTCGGGCAGCCGCGGTCCTCGATCCACAACCTCCGGTTATATCCCCATGCTTCTGGCCGGGGTTTACCCCCGGCCCGAAGCCAGGCCTCAGCGGGTTGCCGTCACGCTGAAGATGTCGCTGTTGCCGAAGCGAGACCCGCTGGGGCAGTCGCGGGAAGGAAGCGGCCGCGGCGCCGCCGCCACCTGGGCGTCCGCCGAGGCGGCGTTGTCCTCACCCCAGTCGACGCCGCTTGTCATGCTGGTGGGCAAGCCCCGGATGCCAGCCCGGAACTTTTGCACCGCAGCACAGACATCGCCTGCACGCGTGTCATTCCAGGTCGCGTAGACCTTCCCGTTCGATGCGGTGACGTAGTTGTAGTCGCCCAGGAACTCAGCCACCTGGTTGTTCTGGGCTGAGCTGCGGGCATCACCCATGGCGCCGCGGTGAAGGGTCGTGAAGCCGCTCAACGTCGCCGCGTTCCCACCACGGACGACGCCTTGCATGAATCTCGGCACGAACAGGTTGTCCGCATAGCCGCTGACCGGCTTCTGGAAGGCGTCGTAGACCACGTATGCACTCCTGCCGTCAGGGCTGATCGCCACAGCGGTGAAATCGGGCCGGTCATTGGGGTCGTTGGCGGCGACCGGCGTAGACCACGTGTCGCCGCCGTCATTCGATGCCGTCACGAGCGCCGACTCGTTCCCGAAAGTTCCGTCGCTCCAGCCCAGCAGGACACGGTCCGTGGCAGCCGCACCGGTGGGCGCGCCGTTGGCGATGTCGAGACTGGGGAAGCTGTCGGTGCGAGCGCCGGCGGTGCCGTCGAAGGTGAATCGGCCCAGGAAGGGGTCGAGGCGGCCCACATCCGTGACCGTGGCCACTGACCGCTGCTTCTCAAATGTGCGACCTCCATCGAAGGACCGCGCCAGCATCTGGACCGCCTGGAAGGAGCCAGTGCCGGGCACGGGCACGCTCCCCTCGAAGACGAGGAAGACGGTGCCGTGGCTGTCGGTCCGGATGGCCGAGCCCTGGCGCCCGAGGGTGTGCGCGGTGTTGGTGGCCTGCGTGACCTGGACGGGATCCGACCAGGTGCTTCCTCCGTCGTCGGAGTGCGCGATCATGATGGGCTCCGGCTCGTGCGGAGCACGGGAGACGGCGGCCCGGAACGCGGTCCACGACGCATAGACACGGCCGAAAACGGGCTCGATGATGCGTTGTCCACCCACATCGAGCTCTTGTCGTCGAAGAGCACCGGATTCAGGCGCCCACTGGCGATCTTCGGGCTGCTCCAGTTGCTCTGGACGGCGATGCGCGCCGGAGAGGGGTCGTCGATGAAGGAAACTCCAACCGCGAAGAAGTTCGTGGGCAGGGTGGCGCTGCCCGGGAAGTTGGCGACCAGGTTCGAGTAGTAGTACCTGCGACCGTTGCTCCAGCTGAACTTCCCGGCGCTGTCCGGCCGGGGGCCGACGGTCACGATCGGGTCGCCGTTGTTCACCAGGCCGGCCTCGAAGTAGTTGGGCAGCGTGCCGATCGGGCCCACCTTGGCCTTGCCGGTGCGGGCGCTCCAGCCCTGGTAGGTGGGCTGCACCCAGCTGGCGCCGTCGTTGAAGGAGAAGTAGACGCCACTTATGCCGACGCCTGCTGTGAACGGACAGCTGCCGGGGCCGCTCGGCGTGCTGCTGAAGCACGGCTGCAGGTCGAGCTCGTCGTTCACGCCCGCTATAAGCACCGAACCGTCAAACGGCGCCCGAGCGATCGCGGGCTCGTTCTGCTTGTTCTGCGGGAACGGCGTCGTAGCGCTTCCTGAAGTCACCAGCGCGTCCGCGAAGGCGAGCGCTGGGCCGGCTGCGAGCGCGACGGCTGCGGCGGCCAGGAGCGGGCCAATGGCTCTCAAGCCATGTCTTCGCATGATCTTCCCTCCGCAATGCCCCGACCCGCCCACTACCGGATCGGGAGTGTGGACCCCGATTCTCTCAGGTGCTTCACGCCGCCTGTCAAAACATCAATTCAGCCTGGCTGCACGGTGAGGTCCAGTCCAAGGTAGGTCCTGGTGACGAACTCGATCATCTGGACCACCGAGGGCCGGGATGGGAGATCCTGCCCTCAGGCACGGTCAGCTCCTGGGCATGGTCGACCTGCCGCACGCCGGTCTCACCCGAAACGATGGCGGGAAATCCG
>Ga0126384_10003055_pt1 | contig 10143 bp, 8 predicted proteins | sample PanSoiMetPlot_36_FD_92543 | JGI IMG/M metagenome (GOLD analysis project Ga0126384, IMG submission 92543) | Tropical forest soil microbial communities from Panama - MetaG Plot_36 | ecosystem: Environmental > Terrestrial > Soil > Tropical forest > Bulk soil | place: Panama | collected 2016-02-17 | reverse complement strand
GTTCCTTGAGCACTCGGGTCCCGATGAGGTCGATCCCGATTCGGCTGTGAAATGTCTGGAGAACATGTCTTACGAACTTCTTCAGCTCGCCGGGTCCGACCGCAAAGAATTCCTCGAACTGATCGAAACAGTTGCTAATCAGATGCCCGAGCAGCGTCAGCGCGGTTTCATCCGCGATATTCCTCGCATGACCGGAATGGTGGAATAACCGCGGCCAGCGGATCACTGCACGAAGATCCCGCGTCGACCTGGCGAACCTATCCAGCCGGGTGACGATCAGCGTATCGCCCGCTTTCAAGACCGCGAGCGCCTTCGTAAGCGCCTTGCGGCCGGTGGGCGCCGGAGACTTTCTCGGCGAACACCTTGGCACACCGGCCGCATGCACGGCCGCCCCTTGCGCCGCCGAAGTTTGGCGGTCGGTCTCGACTTTTGTGCATATCTTTTGCACACAATGAACGCTGAAAATTCAATGTCATGTTTCCTGTGCGAATCCGACAGCTCGGGCAGACCGGACTTTGCTTTGCGCAGTTGCCTGCACGGATGCCCGAGCACGGCAGAACCGTTTAGTGGGGCAACGCGCTTGCGCGGTTTGCTGGCGGCGCAGCGCTTGAGGAGGTCATGGCCGGAGCCTGGCCAGACTTTCCCAAATACGCCTCGGCAACGGTTGGATTGGTCAGGACCTCGTGCGCTGTTCCGCTCATCAGCGTGCGGCCATAGTTGAGCACGTGCACGCGATCGGCGAGGTCGGCCACCATCTGCATATCGTGCTCGATCCAGATCATCGCCAGCCTCAGGTCGTGTTTGATGCGCAAAATGAAGCGGGCGAGATCGTCACGCTCGTCCCTGGTCAGCCCCGCGGAGGGCTCATCGAGCAGCAGCAGTGATGGCTCCAGCGCCAGCGCACGAGCCAGGCCGACGATCTTCTGAATGCCGAACGGCAGAGCGCCCGCCTGCGCGTACCGCACGCCCTCGAGCTCAACGAACTCGATGATGCGCTCCACGGCCTCGCGGTTGGCAATCTCCTCGCGCCGCACAGCGGGCGAGAACAACATACGCTGCAGTGGGTTGGTCTGCAGCCGAAGGTGGCGGCCGGTCATGATGTTGTCGAGCACGCTCAGGTGCGGGAACAGCTCGACGTGCTGGAAGGTACGCGCGATACCGAGCCGCGCCACGGCGCGCGGCGACAGGCCCGATAGGTCGCGGCCGCGAAGGCGGATGATGCCGTCGCCGCGGTAAATGCCGTTGATGCAATTGAAGGCGCTGGTCTTGCCGGCACCGTTTGGGCCGATCAGCGCGAATAGCTCTCCCCGGCCGATCGTGAATGACAAGCCCTGCAGCACCGTCAGTCCACCAAACCGCAGGTTCAGGTTGTTGACTTCCAGCTCAATCATATCAACCATACCACCTCCGGCTGCGGCGGTACTGCTTGACGTCGCGGTAGCTGCGGCGCTTGCCGCTGGCCTGGCCGAGATAGAACTCCTGGATGTCGGGGTGGTTGGTCAAGCGCACGCGGTCGCCGTCGAGCACGATGCGGCCATTCTCTAACACATAGCTATAGTCGGCGACCGCAAGAGCGACGGCTGCGCTTTGTTCCACCAGCACGATGGTGATGCCGAGTTCACGGCGCAGTTGCAACAGGCGCGCGATCAGATCCTCGACCAGCGCCGGCGCAAGGCCCAAGGACAGCTCATCGACGAGCAGCAGCTCTGGCTGCGACACCAGTGCGGCGGCGATCGCCAACATTTGCCGTTCGCCGCCGGAAAGCAGGCCGGCGACGCGGCCGCGCAGCTCACCGAGCTTGGGAAAGTATTGCACGAGCTGCTCCTGGCGTTGGCGGCGCTCGACGCCAGAGAGGCTGGGTGCAGCAGGAACGAGCAGGTTCTCCGCTACCGTCAGGTTGGCAAACACCTTCTCCCGTTCCGGCACCAGCGCCACGCCCAGGCGCGCAATGCGGTGCGGCGCGACGTTCTCGATGTGCTGACCCTTAAATCGGATCGTACCGTCGGTGACCCGTGCGTCGTCGGTGCCGTGGAAGCCGGAGATGGCTCGCAACAGCGTGGTCTTGCCGGCACCGTTGGTGCCGAGGATGCCGACGATCTGACCCTGGCGCGCCGACAGCGTGATACCCTGCACGGCGGTGATCGCGCGCTGATAGACCACCTCCAGCTTGTCGACGGTCAGCAGCAGCTGGCTCATCGGTGCGGCCTTGCCATCGGCCGATGCTTGAACGGCCACAGCAAAAAATACGTCTGTATGCGGCGCCAGATGCCGACGAGACCTAGCGGTTCCAGCACCAGGACCAGGATCATGACGGCACCGAAAGCGGCATAGTTCACGGCGAACAGCATGCCGGCGTAGCGCTGGGTCCCGGTCAGCGCCCGCAAACCGGCCTCGATGCCATAGGGGAACAGTGTGACGAAGACGGCGCCGAGAATTGCCCCGAGCATCGAGCCGATGCCGCCGATGATAATCATGGCGACGTACTGGATCGACAGGAACAGCGAGAAGACTTCCACCGACACGAAGCCTCTGTAGTAGGCAAACAGCGCGCCGGCAGCGGCCGTCAGTGCCGAGCTGATCACGAACGCAAGCAGCTTGTGGGCGGCGACGCCGATGCCAAGTGCCCCGGCCACCGTCTCGTTGGCGCGCAGCGCGACCCACGCGCGCCCCGTGCCGCTGCGCAGTAGGTTGACGCAGACATAGAGCGTTGCCACCGCCGCAACTCCCAGCACGAAGTACCAGGTGCGACCGCCCGCTATGGTCCAGGCGCCGAGGGTCGGCGCATCGATCATGATACCGGTCGAGAATCCACGCTTGGCCTCGTACTCGCCGCCGCAGTAGACCACCACGAAGTGCAGCGCCAAGGTGCTGACCGCGAGATAGAGTCCGCGCAGCCTGAGCGAGGGGAGGCCGAATACGAGCCCGAGCAAGGCACCAACAACCGCCGCCGCCGGTAGTGTGACCCAGAACGGCGCATTGAGCTCCTTGTACAGGATGCCGGCCGTGAAGGCGCCGGCCGCGAGCAGACCGGCATGACCGAGCGAGATCTGTCCTGCGTACCCGGTCAGCAGCATGAGGGCGATGGCACCTATGCTCGCCAGCAACACCTGGTTGGCGAGATCGAGCAGGAAAGGCGAGGCCAAGAATGGAAATGCGAGGAGCACTATCAGCAACCCGGTCAGGCTCCAGCGCTCGGTGCGCGTCTCGACCAGGCTGAGGTCCTGGCCGTAGCCGGTGCGAAAGTACCCGCTCGCCCGCGGCCGCCTAGACACGATCGAGCTCCTCGCGCGTCCCGAACAGACCCCAAGGCCTGACCACCAGCATCGCGATCAGCACCAGGAACGGCACCACCTCCGACAGCAGTGGATCGACATAGTGGATCAGCAGCACCTCGGCCGCTGCCACGATCAACGACCCGAGCAGGGCACCGACCAGGCTGTCGAGGCCACCGACCAGCGCCGCCGGAAACGCCTTGAGCCCAATGATCGCCATGGTCTGGTCAAGACCGGAGTCGAGCGCGATCAGGATGCCTGCCAGCGCCGCCGTCAGCGTCGACAGGCCCCAGGCCAGCGCATAAACGGCGTGCAGATTGATGCCGCGCTGGGCTGCGAGCAGTGGATTTTGTCCGGCAGCGCGCATGCGGATGCCCCAGCGGCTGCAGCGCAGAAACGCGAACAGGCCGCCATAGACGAGCGCGGTGGTCAGCACGAGCAGGGCAGAAATGAGAGAAATGCGGGCCCCACCCGGCAGCGCCATCGCGAAGTTGACAACCGATAGCGCACTTGCCGGATACTGCTGCTGCGCCGACCACACCAGGACCATGACGCCCCGCAGCAGGATGCCCAGCGCTAGGGTGGTGAGCACGGCGGCCAAAACCATCTCGCCCGTCATCTTGCGCATGAGCAAAACGTAGACCAGAACCCCGGTCAGCAAGCTCAGGCTGACGGCGGCGGCGATCGCCAGCAGCCAGTGGCTTTGAAATTGCGCCGCCGTCACCAGCAAGAGATAGGGACCGAGCATCATCAGCTCGCCGTGTGCCAGGTTCATCACCCGGCTCACGCGATAGACGAGCACATAGCCGCACGCGATCAGCGCATAGATCGCAGCCAGCACGAGGATATTGACGGCAAGTTGCATGGCGGCAGCAAGGTGCCAGTTTGCGGGCTACCAAGCCTAAGGCCCGGCCTGCGGCAACTGAACCCTAGTCCATCCCCTGAACCCTACTTTACGTCGTAAACGTACCAGTCCTTCACGCTGATGATGGCGCCCTTGGCCGGGTCCCAGCGATAGATCCGGTAGTACTGGCGCGTGCGGAAATGGTTATCCTTGGTCCACTCGATCGGACCGCCGCGCAAGCCCTTGGTGTCGACCTTGAGATTGCTCATGGCGAGCGCAAGCTGCTGTGGCGTCGCCGGCCAGCCTGCCGCCTTGAGCGCTGCCTCGATCACCATTCCCGCGATCCAGCCCTCGGCCATCTGTTGCGGCGGGTACTGCACGCCGGCTTTCTTGGCCGCCTCCTCGATCTCGGCGTGGATCGGCAGGTGGTCCTGGAACAGTGCGTTGGCACCGACCACATAGAATTGGCCGTCCTTGAGCCGCGCCAATTCGCCTTCCGCCTCGATATGCGACCAGGCGATGTAGTCGCCGTGCCAGTCGAGGCGGCGCAGCGCCTCGAGCGTGCGAACCTGCGTCACCCACGGCGCCCATGAGAACACCCAGTTCGCACCTGCGTCTTTGAGCTTGGTGGCAAACGGCGTGTAGTCCGGCGTCGGCGGCGGGATCACCTCCTTGCCGACGACCGTCATGCCGTGCGCGGGCGCCTGCTGCTCGGCAAAGTCCATTTCGGCGCGGGAGAGAGGGATCGCCATGGCCGAGAAGCCGATCTTCACCGGCTGCTTCGCAGTCTCCTTGATGAAGGCGAGCGTGGCGCGGCTGTCATAGTTGGCGGCAAAGGCCGTCGTGCAAAACTGCAGGGGATCGGCCGGCGGATAGACGCTCTGCGGGCACACCGAGCTCGCAAACAGCAGCGGCACGTTGGCCTGCTTGGCCTCGGCCGCGACCGGCGCATAGGTGGACGAGAGGCTCGCATTCAGCATCAAGATCACATTGTCCTGCGTGATCAGTTGCTTGGCATTGGCCGCAGCCTTGCCGGGCTGGGCAGAATCGTCCTGCAGAATGAGGCTGACCTTTTTGCCGTTGATGCCACCACCGGCGTTGACGCGATCGATGTAGATGCGCAGTGCATCGACCGCTGGAGCGTAGGTACTGGCAGGGGGCCCGGTCATGGCGCCGGTCAGCCCGATCACGTAGGCATCCTGCGCCATCGCCGATAGCGGCATGACCATTGCAGCCGTCGCCAATGCCGGCCATGTGCGTGCCTTCATGGGTCCCTCCCCGAAGCTTGTTGCGTCTTGGCTTACTCAGGCTAATGCGCCGGCGGCGCTGCCGGCGATCAGTTGCTCCTCGTTGTCGTCGTACATCTCCTCCACCAGCGCCTTGAAATGTTGGTACATCAGCTGGCGCTTGATCTTACGCGTGGCCGTCACCGGTTCGCCCTCCGCCTCGGGATCGAGGGCCTTGGGCAGGATGCGAAACGCCTTGATCTGTTCGACGCGCGACAGCGCCTGATTGGTCCTATCGACTTCGCACCGGATCAGGGCCACCACCCGCGGATGCTGCGCAAGGCTGGTGAAGCCGGTGTAGCCGACGTCGTTGGCGCGCGCCCAATCGGCGACCGTCTCGAAGTCGATCTCGACCAGCGCGGTGAGGTACTTGCGCGCATGGCCGAACACGACCGCCTCCGCACAGTATGGGCTGGCACGCAGCGCATTCTCGATCAGGGAGGGCGAGATTGTCTTGCCGCCCAGGGTAACGAGGAAATCGCGCGCCCGGTCGATCAGCCGCAAGCGCCCATCGCGCCATTCGCCGACGTCGCCCGTGCGCATCCAGCCGGCCGCCCCGAGCACGGTCGCGGACGCTTCCGCATTATTCCAATAGCCTTCGAACAGGTCTGCCGAGCGCACCAGGATCTCGCCGTCGTCCGCCAGCGTCACCTCGACGCCGTCGGGCACGGTGCCAACGTCACCGGGGCGCGGGAATGGCCCCCGCTGCCCTGCGATGATGCCGCCCGCCGTCTCGGTCTGGCCGTAGATCTCGCACACATTGACGCCCAACATGTGCCACACCGCCATGGTCTCGGCCGGCAACGGCGCGCCGCCGGAAACCACCAGCCGCAACTGGTCGAAGCCGATCTTGTTGAGCACCGGGCGGAAGACAAGGGCGTTCAATATTGCGTGCGCGAGCGCCGAAATCCCCTTCGCCGTACCGGTCCAGCGCCGCTGCACGTGCGTGCGCGCCAAGGCGATGGCGCGGTCGAAGGCGAGCTTCTTCAGTGGTGAGGAGCTTGCGACCTGCACCAGGACGCTGGCCGCCATCTTCTGCAGATAGCGCGGCACGGTGAACAGCACGGTCGGTGCGGTCTCGAACAGCGTCTCGGGCAGGTCCTCGACGGTTTCGCCGATGTGCGGCAGCATTTGCGTCATCAGCGGCAGCGTTACGGCGATGTCGCGGCCAAGCACATGGCACAGCGGCAGGTATGCAACGGTGCGTTGCGGCTTCTCTACCAAGGTCGGGTATTGCGCCACAACCGAGCGCGTTGCGGCGAGATGCTTACCGTGCGCCACCAGCGCGCCCTTGGGATGCCCGGTGGTACCGGAAGTGTAGACAATGAATGCCGGCTGCTCGGGACGCAACCTGGCAACCTCAGCCTCGAGCCAGGCGAGATCGGCATCACCACCGGCCTCGAGCAGCTTTGCGTAGGCGACCAGCTTCGGGTGGTCGAAGCCGAATAGCGCCGTGTCGTCGATGACAATGATGCGGCGCAACTGCGGTAGCCGCTCGACCAGCGGCAGAATACGGTCGACGTACTCCTGACCCTCGGCGATGAACAGCACCGCGCCGCCATCATGCATCTGATATTCGAGCTCCTGCGGCGCCGCCGTCGGGTAGATGCCGTAGACGATGGCACCGAGCGACTGCGCGGCCTGATCGCAGATCAGCCACTCCTCGCATACGTCGGCCATGATGGCGATGCGGTCACCCGCGCGCAGTCCCTGCGCTGCCAATAGCTTGGCGGTGCGCGCGACCATCTGCGCATACTGCCGCCACGTCCGCTCGCGATAGATGCCGAGCTGCTTGGCGCGAAATGCAACGTCGGTTGGATTGAGACGGGCCCGCTCCAGCAGCAGGGCCGGCGCCGTTAGCCGGCGGAGCTCATCGACAGATCGCAGGCCAACCTTGGCGTTCATGAGAGTGCGCGCCCGTTCAGCGCTTCACGGCAGAGTTCGTGACAGCGATCCCGTCCGCGACCAATCGCACAAAACCAGCGGCGATCGCCTCGATGTCCTGGCACTGGTCGCAAGCCCGCCAGTTGATGACGGCGTTCAACATCCCAAGCACGGCCAGCATCGTCAGCCGAGCATCCACACCAGGCTTGATGCTACCGTCCTCGATCCCAGCCTCGATCACCAGTTCGAAGATGCGCTCGATGCGCCGGCTCTTGCGGCCGATCCGCTTGCGGCTGGCGTCCGGCAGGTAGCGCCGCTCGTTAATGAACACGCGCACGTAGTCCGGCATGGTGTCGATCGGCGCCAGGTGCGAGGCGATCAGTAGCGTCAGCTTCTCGAGCGGCGGCGCGTCGAGTTGCAGCACACGCTCCGCACCCCCGACGAAACCGTCGGTGCCACGCGCGCACACCTCCTCAAGTGCTGCCTCCTTGGACGGGAAGTAGTAGTAGAGGCTTGCCTGCCGCATGCCGAGTACGTCGGCGATCGCTTGCGTGGTGGTACCGTGGTAGCCGCGCTGCGCAAACACGCGCGCGGCCGCATCGATGATCTCATCGGCGCGTCGCAGCACCCGGCTATTGCGGACGAAATGCGTGCGCGGCGTATGCTTGGTCACGGAGCGTTCCGTTGGGTTGATCTTGATCTATACAATTATAGAATCTATAGGTCCATCGAAAATGCGATTTGCCAGATGAGGAAACATGGCCGCAGCCGCCGCTCAGCGTCCACCGTTCCGTGCCGACCATGTCGGAAGCCTACTGCGCCCCAAGCAGCTCAGGGAGGCATTCCGCCGTCACGCCGAGGGCGCGCTGAGCGCCGCTGCCTTCGCCGACCTGCAGGACGAGGCGATCCGCGACGTGGTGCGGCTGCAGGAAGAGGCGGGGCTACAGGTCGTGACCGACGGCGAGTTCCGGCGCAGCTCCTACTGGGGTCGGTTCGTCGAACGCTGCCACGGCTTCAACATCAGGCCCGCCGTGTTCAAGTTCCGCGACGATCATGGTCACCAGGTCGATTTTACGGCCACCTACGCCGCCGAAACTCTGTCACGTACGCGGCCGCTGGCCGCCGACGAGTTTGCGTTTTTGAAGGGGGTGACCAAGGCGACCGCCAAGATCACCATGCCGGCGCCCTCCACCATGCATTTCTATCGCTGCACGGACTTCGCCGATCCCAACGTCTATCGGGATGCGGAGACGTTCTTCGGCGACCTTGCAGCCATCTATCGCCAGGAGATCGCCGAGCTTGCGCGGTCGGGCTGCCGCTACCTCCAGCTTGACGAGGTCGCCATTGCCATGCTGTGCGACCCCGTCATCCGCGACCAGGTCTCGAGTGCGGGGCAGGACCCCGAGCGGCTGCTCAACCTTTACATCAACGCCGTCAACGACTGTGTGGCCGCTGTGCCCAGCGACATGGTGGTCGGCATCCACATGTGCCGGGGTAATTTCCGCGGCCGTTATCTCTCCGAGGGTGGCTATGAGTCGGTGGCCGAGCGGTTCTTTACCGGGGCCAACGCGACGCATTTCCTGCTCGAGTACGACACGCCGCGGGCGGGTGATTTCAAGCCGCTGCGGTTCGTGCCGAAGACCAAGGGCGTGATCCTCGGCCTGGTGAGCACCAAGACGCCGGCGCTCGAATCGATTGATGAACTCAAACGCCGCACCGGCGAAGCCGCGAAGTTCATAGATGTCGACCGATTGGGGATCGGCCCACAATGCGGGTTTGCATCCACCGCAGCCGGCAATCCCCTGACCGTGGACGACGAGCGGGCAAAGCTTCGGCTCCTGGTGGAAGCGGCGCACGCCTTGTGGAACTGAAGTTTTGCTGCCGATGTCCGGTGCGGAGAAAGACTTGGCGATGTTGGTACCTCGACAATGCCCGGCCCGTTGGCGCGCAGCACAGCAAGGAGAGCACGTCACTCGGTCAAGCCTGCTTTTCGCATACCCTCCAAGAAGCGTTGCATCAGCTCGGGTGTCTGGTAGGGCACATTGGCTTTAATCCATGCGATTGACAGCTGGGGCTGTTCGCGCCGAACCGTCGCCAACAGAGCCCGGGCTTCATCCAAACGCCCGGTTTGGGCAAGGCTCGCGCACAGCAAACGTCGCGACCCCTGAAAACCCGGGCGCAGCCGCTGCGCCTCTCGTGAGCGATCCACCGCCTCGGCAAATCGCCTGGCCGTGTAGTGAGCAACCGCGATAGCGCCGAGGAACAGCGCCATCTCGGGATCCAGGGGGCTCAGCCTGATCGCCATTTTGCCGTGCTCGATTGCCTCGCGATCGCGCCCTGCAAACGCAAGGATGCGGCTAAGATGCGAGTGGGCCGCCGCCGAGTTCGGATTAAGGCTTACGGCCTGGCGAAGCGCTGCCTCCGACTCCTCAGTTCGTCGTTCCATCATGGCGCAATAACCGAGCGCGATGTGCCCCCATGGGTAGCGGTCGTCGAGGCCAATTGCGCGGATCGCATGTTGACGGGCTAGGGGCAAAGCAGAGCAGGGTTCGACCCAACCCATATGCGCTGCAAAAACCAAGCAAAACCCAAGTAGACTTCGGGCCGGTGCATAGTCTGAATGCGCCTCGACGGCTGCTGTTAGTGCGTTGATCGCGGTCTCGTGGTCCTGCCGCGTCAGGCGGCAGACGTAGGTTTGTGCGCGCGCTACTTTCTCCCAGGCTCCGAGATCGTCGGCAGAACGCGACAGCGCGCGAATTCCCTCTGCCGCCAGCAGGTGTGGTTCGATAGCGGCGGCAACGCTATTGGTGATTTCGTCTTGCACGCCGAAGATGTCGCCAAGTTTGCGATCGTAGCG
>Ga0126384_10003054_pt1 | contig 10143 bp, 6 predicted proteins | sample PanSoiMetPlot_36_FD_92543 | JGI IMG/M metagenome (GOLD analysis project Ga0126384, IMG submission 92543) | Tropical forest soil microbial communities from Panama - MetaG Plot_36 | ecosystem: Environmental > Terrestrial > Soil > Tropical forest > Bulk soil | place: Panama | collected 2016-02-17 | reverse complement strand
TCTGTTTTCCGGCAACGGTAGGATCAGTGGAAGACAAATATCCAGGATCACCGCCGGATGCGTTGGCATTGGGTAATGTGTATTTTGGTCCGGTGTAGGAAGTTATGTCGTTGTAGATGGGATACTGCCACGTGTAACCGAAGCTGATCGTTTGCTGGTTGCCGAGGAAGCGGAACGTCTTTTGCGTATCAACCGCAAAACCACGAGTGTTTGAATCGTAGGGCTCGTGGAAACCAAATCCTTGGCCCGTGTAACTACCAATCTGCCCCGGCAAACCACCAGATTGAGTCTGGTCAATAATCTGAACAACATCCGCCACCGGAGTTTCAGAGAAGTGGTTCCAGTTCCACGTGAACGCGCCGTCAACGAGCCATGTTGTGCTCAAAGCGCCGTCATAGCGAACGGCCCAGTTGCGCGTTCCATAATCCCAGGATGAATTTACGGTTGAGTTTTGCGCGTTGAGTGTGGCCCACGGGACGTGATTTGTATAAGCAGGATCGCCGAAGACCGAGGATTCGAGAGTATGTCCACTGCTGATCTTATAAGTCAGTTTACCCGCGTAGTCCTTGGAATTCGTGATGCGGTCAATGACGCCCTTGGTGCCGCCATAACTGCCTTGTAGTCCAGAACCAACAGCGGCCGCGACATATTGGTGATTGAAGCTCGGGTTAAAGTTCCCGAAGAAGAAGACACGGTCTTTGAGGCCATGAAGTGGAACATAACCACCGAGCTCAACGTCCGCCTCATAGTTGGCAGTTTCCAGAATGCGTCCGAAAAGAGTCGAAGTAGCGAATTGTGGATCGTCCGAATTGATAGGCGTGTCCTGCGTCGCTCTCCCTTTGACATAGCCGCTGATCTCGCCAAAGAATTTAGTTCCCCCGGTCTTCGTAACGATCTGGACGATTCCACCGCTGGCATGCCCGTATTGTGGTTCAAAGCCGCCGGTCTTTACCTGAACTTCCTTCACGAAAGAAAGGTTTATGCCGCTGCCGAGGGAGCCATAGGAGCGGGACCACACGCCCAAGCCGCCGAAAGATGGGTCGTTGATCGAGACGCCATCGGCGACATAAGCGTTTTCAAGTCCGCTGGAGCCCGAAATCGAAGGATTGTTCGTTCCTGTTTGCAGGCCATCCGTAGCGCCGGGGCTGAGATAGAAAAGGCTCGAAACGCCGCGCTGAATCGGGACATTTTGGTAAAAATTGTCCGCGAATTCCGAATTTAACGAGGAACTCGTGGTATCAACCGTCACTGCGGCCGAGCTAACCTCTACGATCTCGGAAATTGCGCCGGTTTCGAGAACGACTTCGATGCTGGTAGTTTTGTTAATCAAGACTTCGGCGCTTTTCACACTAGCGACCTTAAATCCCGTCTTTTGAACTTTGATGGAATAGGTGCCCGGAATAAGTGTGGAGAACAAGAAAGAGCCGTCCTCGTTCGTATTTTGGCTTTGGCTCCCGATGGGCCCGGTAATGGTCACTTGAGCCCCTGGAACCAGGGCCTTTGACGAATCGTAGACCAGACCGCCAAGATTGCCACGCGCCGATCCTTGGTCCTGGGCAAGCGCTGAACCCGACAATCCAAGAATCAAGCCAATCCCGAACAAAACCGCAGATACAAGATTAATAGCCTTACGCATTCCACTTGCTCCTTCCACGGGAGGTCAAAACCACATATCCAGATAAATTGTTTTTTCTAAGTTCTAAACGAGTTGGAAGACAACGCCCCACGAACAGAGTGCATTGTACCTGCCAAAGTGGCCGGCTTGTTGAACACTACCTAAATCTTTAGAAATGTATGACTTCGAGAGATTTCCGAGTGTAAGGATTGCATAAAATGCTTATCAGTTATACCGATTTTCATAAAACATCTGAAAAGCAGAAATTCCATTATTTCAAGGGTGGTACTGGAGCTTGCCCAAGATAGGATCGTCCCTTCTTCTCTAAATCCTCTGCCTTTTTGATTTCCCCAAGCCCTTTGTAAAAGCTGGCAAGGGCCATGTACAGCGAACCTTCCTCTGGATGGGTCTTTATGCCAGTTTCTAGGACAGAAATCGCCTGCGGAGTGCTTCCTCCTTTTTGCAAGCTCGAGGCGATGCGCAGCAAAGTGGCAGGGTCCGTGTTGTCGGTGATCCCAGCGTCCGCGTATAGGCTGGCAACAGCTGCATAGTCTCCTTTTCCAAAATAAGCGTCCACAAGGCGCGCTCGCGCCGTGTCGTTAGCATGGTCGGCCTGCAGGGCACGCCGAAACCACAGCCGTGCCTCGCCGATTTGTCCCAGATTCCAATAACAAAGCGCCCGTTGCTGGTCAAAAACGCCTTTCTCGATGTCTTCGGATATTCCCGGTTCCACGACATCCCACGGAGCAAAAGGCGGCGGGGCGTCCAACACCTTGAAATTCATAGTACTGAAGGATGTGCGCTGTGTCTCTGGATTCCTAAGGGTGACGGTCAGGATGTAGTTGCCACTGGGCTTTTCCAATAGCGAAAGCTTCTTGCCTGTCACCAAGGAACCAGCCACGTTGAACTGATCCATTCCGATTTCATCTTCAACCTTTGTGGTGCTGCCAACCGCCGCTGGCCTGCCGAAAACGTACTCGACACTAAGTCTCTTTCCCGCGAGCTGTTGCGGATTTTTCGGAATGCTCCAGATTTGATACATGAATTGCAGGTTTGTGTCTTTGCTTAATGTGGGGGTCGCGACAGTCATCGGAACAAATTGAACGCCGCCCATCGCAAATGGCGTGAAGTCCGCTACGCCGGGATCTACAGATTCAGCGGAGAGAAAGGGAAGCACTCCCGGAACCACGAGGACATCCCTTTCAAGACCGGGGACAGTGACTTCGCGTCCAGTATGATAGGTAACCTTCTTAGACCAATCGCTGAACTGAAAATCAAGACGGTATTTGCCTGGAGGAAGAGGCAATGTACCAAGGTAGCCGAATACTTTGTCCTTTATGCCATCAAAGCCCTTCTTGGTAAGAGTGTCTGTGACGCTTTTCTGCTGTGCAAATATCAGCTTATTGTCAGCCCCAAACACGCGAACAAGAAACTCCACCGCATAACGCAGTTTTCCGTCATTCTCTTCTGTCACAGATAAATCGCCGGGATTGCGCAAGCGAATAGCATAGTCAAGCCTGGTAGCGCCGCGGGAATCTCTCGCGGGGAAGGTAACAAGGTCCAGATTCTGGGCCTCCAGGACAACGCGTGAAGTGACCCGCTCGCGCGAACTTCGGCGCCGATTGATTTCATCGCGATTGGCGGGGAGATTCGGAAGGTTCTTGATGCTGTTCAGCAAAATGTCGGATTCCAGGCTTACTGTCCCGGTACTTTCATCGACGGGTTCATCCGGAATAAGGCTCAGGGAAATGCGAGCCACTTCTGGTCCTACAGAGTCGCGGATCATGCGCAACGCCGCCGATCGCGAGTTAATTGCCTCAACGCCGGTTGCCAACTTGTCAGGGCCGTCGGTGAACGGACTGTAAAACCTGTAATCCCCGCTGCCTTCGCGCTGATAGAACATCACATAAAAAGCCGGAGGAAGGGACGGATTTGCACTGGCGTAAAACCAGATCTCGACCGGGTAAAGGTTCGCTGAATTTCGAAAGGCCTGTTTCTGCTGTGGTGGTCCAAGCGTAATGTACGTGCGGCCGCGGTCTGTCCGCCAGCCATCCGTGCCGGATCCGATGCCAAATCGCGCATTTGCGAATGCAATGCGCTGATAGATATCTTCTTTGTAGGAATTTACAGGCGAGCCTGGATTCGGATTGCGAATCTCCCAGAAATCCTCGATGAACTTATCGCGGGCAGCGTCCGTGGTCAGATGGAGAAAAGCATCTTTCTCATCCTTGGTGATGATGTAAACGACATCACGCTCCAACCAATCTTTGTAGGTGCGATCCAAGCTTTGCTTTTTTTGTGCGAAAGCTGTGTCTTGCCATGCAATGAGGACCGTCAATAGGATTAGCAAGAAATTCCGTTGGATTTTCGGCACGGTCTCACTGCCTTCTTTACGACGATCACAAGCGGGCCCCATTCAAGCCATTACCCGGAGTGGCGGATGCGATCGGCAAGGGTGCGGGCGCGCTGCCGGGCTATTTCGACGAACTTGCTGTCCCCGGAGATCTGATCAAGAACCGGGAGAAGGCGGTTGGGCTCGGGGAGCAATCCGCGGTTGAAATCCGTCTCAAACTGAAGCAGGGCATCGTTGATGCCCAGGCGGTCATACTTCATACGCCGAGATAGAGTGACAAAATGCTCCTCCTGGCGCGCAAGCCCTTCAAAAATCTGGAGTAACTGGGAAGCGGCGGAATTGAGAGTGTAGTTGAACTTGGTTTCGAATTTCTGGTTTCCCTGCTCCCAGCGAAAGGTCTTTTCCCCCAAGTAAGCAATCTTTCGGTGTACGTCCAGATCTAGACCCTGGAAATGGTGAAGCTCGGCCGCATAGCCAAACATTTTTGCGCGAAGGGTCGAACTGACCTCGAATGGGGCGGAACCAGCATCCTCGTCGAGCTGGCGGATGTCAAAAGTCGCCACGTCGGAATCCTCACGAACTGAGATTTCAATGAATTCAGGGGTGCTTCCGGGGAAGATGCGGCGGAAAGTGATTTTGGCGGCCTGCGCTGAGGCAATCGGGGTTAAGGAGAGAGCGATCAGGACAAGCAAAAGCACGGTTCGAATTTTTTGGCCGAAACTCATGATTATGTTGAGATGCGCGCCGCGGCAATTGGTGTTGCGGCATTAGAACGACCGCTTACCTCGCGAGGTCTAGTGCTAGCTGCGAGGCGATTGCGGGTTTCTGCCGCCTGCAAATGGCACAAAGCCACGGCAAGAGCATCTGCAGCATCTGCAGGCTCCGGCGTTTCTTTCATCGCCAATAGGGCGCGAACCATAAGCTGCATCTGGCGCTTGTCAGCGTGGCCGTACCCGGCAATGGACGCTTTAACTTCCCGGGGCGCGTAGCTGAAAACTTCCACCTGATGTTGCGCCGCAGCCAGCAAGACGACGCCCCGAACCTCCGCGAGTCGCAGCGCGGTCTTCACATTCAAGGCGGAAAAGATAGACTCGACCGCGACGACGTTCGGTGAGAATTCTTCAATCAGGCTGCAGATTAACTCGTGGACCGCTTCGAGCGCCGCGCCTACGGATTCTTTCCGCTTTTCGCCAACGTGCAGGGCGCCATAGTGGAGTACCTTGCATTTTCTGCCTTCGGCTTCCACGATTCCGTAGCCCGTGGGACCAGCCGCGGCAGGATCAACGCCGAGCACACGAAGATGCGAAAGAGGTGGGTTCATCGGTCATTAGTCTACGGCCAAGCAATTCCCGAATCCAATTTTTTTGCACAGGGTTCCGAGGAAGACCAATTCCTCTGTTTCGTGCAGAGGAGGAATAACTAGTACGTCTTAGACCGCGCTTGCCTCACCGTATTCGGGGCCGATCCATATGCTGTTGACCGGGCTTGATCTTGCCCGGGATCGGCGGCGCCAACCTTGCAGAGCATCTCGCAGTTTCAAATCCCCCAATGCGAGCTCTCTATGTATCCCGGCTACACAGCGTTTCTATCGAAGCCCTTTTCCCTCAGTTCGCCGGCGCGGAAAATCCGCTCCGCATTCGAAGAGAAAACCACACACTGAAAATAGCGCCGCGGGCAGGTTCGTCAGGGAATGTCCATGGCAGTGAAGTCTTCTCAAAACAAAGGCCGCGATTCCAGACGAATATGGCTTGCGGGTTTCAGCTCGCGCCGACGGCGGCCTGAATTTCGCTTTCGTCGATGTCGAAGTTGGCATAAACGTGCTGTACGTCGTCGTGCTCTTCGAGCGCTTCCACCAGTTTCAACATTTGCTGTGCTTGTGAGCCTGCCAGCTTGATGTAATTCTGCGGAACCATGCCGAGTTCGGCGCTCGCCGGTGTAATGCCGGCTTTGGCGAGAGCCTCTTTCACGGTTTCGAGCACTTCGGGGGGAGTGACAACGTACCAGGCGGACCCGTCGTCTTTTAAATCTTCCGCGCCAGCCTCGAGAACCAGGTCCAGCAGTTTGTCTTCGCTTGCTGCTTCTTTCGGAATACTGAGTTCGCCCTTTCGGCTGAACATCCAACCAACCGCGCCAGCTTCCGCCATGTTGCCGCCGTTCTTCCCCATAAGGTGGCGCATTTCGCCGACCGCGCGATTGCGGTTCGTCGTAACCACCTGAATCAACATTCCGACACCGCCCGGGCCGTATCCTTCAAAGGTCACTTCTTCGTACTGCTCGCCTTCGAGCTGGCCGGTGCCGCGCATGATGGCACGCTCGATGTTGTCGTTCGGCATGTTCTCGTTTTTTGCAGCGAGAATCGCGGTGCGGAGGCGGGGATTGGAATTCGCATCGCCGCCGCCGATGCGGGAAGCGATCGTGATTTCGCGAATCAGCCGTGTAAAAACGCGGCCGCGCTTGGCGTCAGTAGCCGCCTTTTTGTGTTTAATCGTGGCCCACTTTGAATGCCCAGACATGACAATTCCTCTTCTCTAGCGTGAAATTTCCTGCGGCTGCAACGGATGCCGTAGCCGCTTCCCGTCCAATTCTCAGATGGACAGGTATACCCCTCAACTATCTGCGGAAGGTTTCGGTGAGCCGCAAACTTGCCCGGCCAGTCAAACCGGACAGAGTAACGACCGATATGAGTCTAGCACAGGGAAGAAACCTGCGGAACCCGCCCGATTCCGCGAACGTCTCATGATCAGCGAGTGAATCTGCCCGCCCGGCCGGGTCAACTACCGGGGATGTGTTTTTTTCTTTGCTTGGGTCATGGAGGCCAGCCAATGAAACCAATGAGCAAGGTTCTCTTCATTACAGTGTCGTCTTTCGCTTTAGTTTCCTGCCGTGCGACGGCGCGGTTCTATCCAGTTCAGGGACCGCTCGCGGAACAGACTCCACCGCCCGTGTACGTCGGAAAAATATCTGGCGCATTTTATTCTGGAAACATGACCGTGACAGGCAAGCAAGGAGAAGTCTTTAGAGGACGCTGGGAAGCAGTAAGGCAGCCGGCCAAAAGTACAGATGCGCCAAAGATTGCACCATCGGACACGGAAATGTCTGCTCTTTGGGACTCCATCTATGGCGATGGATTTTATGTGGCAAACGTTTTGGGCACCCGTCTGTACGGCCGCGGCTTTTTGAAAACCAGCAACGGCGACACGCTAAAGGTTGAGTTTTATCGGCCGGAAAAAGCCACAAATGACGCAAATGCTATTCGCGGTTCCATTAAAGGCGTCGGAAAAGACGACAAAGGCAACGTCTACAAGATCACGTTTTCCTAAGGCCGCCGGCGGTTGCAAATTTCGCACCCCGTCGGAACCCGTGCGGAACCTGCCGCTTGCGCTGTACGTCGTACCAACGACGGTTCGGGAGAGGACTCTGTACAGCGCACCGGATCGTCTTCTGGTAAAGATCGTTGTGGGAGCGTGTCCCTCTCGCACGCTTTCACAACCCCGTTTCGGCGCGTTTCTTGTCTGCCAACCGCTATACTTCTCCGGTGAAAAATTCTGAAAGGGCAAAAGCTTCTTCAAACCCGGAGGTCGGGCATGGCCGAGCGAACTGACAGCAAGCTCCGCGTGCTGGCCGTCGCCTCGCATCCGGTTCAGTACATGGCGCCGATTTTTCGGCGGATGGCGAAGCATCCCCGCGTGGAGTTGCGTGTGGCGTATTGCAGCATGCGAGGGGCAGAGGCGGCTCACGATCCTGAGTTCGGCAGAGAAGTGAAATGGGATGTGCCGTTGCTGGACGGTTACGAATGGACGCATGTGCCAAACAACGGGCCTGAGCGTGAATCGTTCTTTGGAATGAATAACCCCGGGTTGAAGGAATTGATTCGAGACGGAAGGTTCGACGCGGTTTTGTGTTACACCGGATACATGTGCGCGTCGTTTTGGATCGCGTGGCGCGCGGCGAAACAAGCGGGCGCCGCCTTCCTATTTGGAACTGACGCCTCGTCGCTAGAGGCGCGCGATGGAAAAGCCTGGAAGGTTTCGGTTAAGAAGCTCGTATGGCCAAGGCTCTTCAGCTTCGCCGATCAGGTGATTGTGCCCTCCACGGCGGGCGAAGCGATGATGAGATCGCTAGGAATTCCGGGAGAGCGGATCACCATGACGCCTTTTGTGGTTGACAACGATTGGTGGATCGAAAAGGCCCGGCGCGTTGACCGCTTAGCTACACGCAAAGATTGGGGTGTGAGCGAAAGAGACCTCGTTGTCCTGTTTTGCGCAAAGCTCCAGAATTGGAAGCGACCTTTGGACTTGCTTCGCGCCTTCGCCCAAGCGGACGTACCAGAAACGGTTCTGGTTTTTGCGGGAGAAGGACCGCTGCGTTTGCAAATAGAATCGGAAGCCAGAGCCCTCGGCATATCTTCGCGCGTTCGGATTCTTGGCTTTACAAATCAGAGCCAACTACCTGCGGTGTACTCGTCGGCTGATCTTCTGGTGCTTCCCTCCGAGTACGATCCCTGCCCGGTCGTTGTATGCGAAGCGATGCTGTGCGGGCTGCCAGTCATACTGAGCGATAATATTCGCGGCAGATTCGACTTGGTGCGTCCAGGAGTTACGGGGGACATCTTTCCCTGCTCTAACGTCAATGCGCTAGCGACCTCACTAAAACGACTACTCGTGGATCGCCCGGGACTCAGTGCCCTAGCTGCCAACGCGCGCCGGCGTATGGAAACGTGGTCGCCAGAGCACAACATTGAGGCAACCATCGCGGCCATTGAAGCGGGCGTGAAACGCCCACATCCTCCTCGGCGTAAGCGTACTCCGGAAAAATCGCGGTGAAGCTTCTTCTTTACTCACACTATTTCGCGCCAAGCATCGGCGGCGTAGAGACGGTCGTCATGTCACTCGCCCGCGGACTTGCCGAATCGCGAGGCGAACTCGGCGCTGCCGAAATTGAGCTGACCGTTGTAACGCAAACTCCACGCGACAGCTTCAAAGACGAAGAGTTGCCTTTTCACGTCGTTCGGAAAGCGAATTTCTTGCGATTGCTGAAGCTTGTGGTGGTTGCCGATGTGATTCACGTGGCGGGGCCCGCGCTCTCTCCTCTGCTGCTTGGGCTTCTAATGCGAAAACCGGTGGTGGTCGAGCATCACGGGTTCCAGGTGATTTGCCCCACGGGCCAACTCTTTATCGAATCACGCGGCGAACCGTGCCCGGGACATTTCATGGCGGGCAACCAAAGTGAATGTTGGCGATGCGATCCTGCCCTGGATTGGTTCGCTTCGAAAAAGTTGTGGTTGCTAACTTTTGTTCGCAGATGGCTCTGCAAAAAAGCGGCCGCCAATATCATGCCGACCCAATGGCTCGGCACTCAGTTGAAATTGCCGAACGAGACCATGATTCACCACGGACTGGTTCCCATCGAAGCGATTCGAAAAGCTAGGCCTGAACCGCGGCAGAAACCCTTGGTCGTTTTTCAAGGTCGCTTGGTCACAACCAAAGGAGCATTCGTGCTGCTGGAAGCGGCCCGTATTCTTTTTGGCCAAAAAGTGGAGTTTGAACTCTTATTCATTGGCGATGGACCAGAGAAAACCAAGTTGGAGACGATCACAAAAGCGGCGCCTTGGGCCGCGCATGTGCGCTTTGCCGGACGGCTCGAGACAACGGAACTGGAAGCCGTTCTTCAAGAGGCGAGCGTTGTTGTGGTTCCTTCGCTAGGTGGTGAAGTGTTCGGCATGGTCGCGGCGGAAAACATGCAACGCGGAATCCCGGTCATCGCTTCGGACTTGGGATCGCTGGCCGAAGTGTTGGGAGACTCGTGCATTACGTTTCGCACCGGCGACAGCACGGAGTTGGCCAACAAAATTCGGGAGCTTCTGCAATCTCCAAAGCGCCTGGAAGAAATAGGCCATCAAGAAAAAGTACGGGCAGCCCAAGCCTTCCCCGTTAGGAAGATGGTTCATGAACATCGCTTGCTCTATGGAAGACTGACGTATGATGGGACTGCTCGTTCGAATTGAAATAAGACCGTCAACATCCAATGATCCGCACTACTACGAATGATGGACTGCATGCATTTGTCGCCGACCGCATCCTGGCGCGTTACACGCGCAACGGCGTGCTGGCTGCTGACTTGGGGACAGGCCCTGGGGCAATGGCGGCGAGACTGCAAGCGTTCGGTTGTGATGTGA
>Ga0126384_10003053_pt1 | contig 10144 bp, 8 predicted proteins | sample PanSoiMetPlot_36_FD_92543 | JGI IMG/M metagenome (GOLD analysis project Ga0126384, IMG submission 92543) | Tropical forest soil microbial communities from Panama - MetaG Plot_36 | ecosystem: Environmental > Terrestrial > Soil > Tropical forest > Bulk soil | place: Panama | collected 2016-02-17 | reverse complement strand
TAAATTGGCGGCCGCGGGCGCGCTACATTCGTTCCGGAACCTGAATACCCAGAGTGGCCAGCGCCGTTGTTAATTGCCGGCGAATGTAGTCCGTTACCGCGACCAGCACCGCTCGCTTGACTTCATCTTCTTCGCCGATGATTCGATGAAGGTGGTAGAACAAATTAAAAGCCTTCGCCAGGTTGAAAGTGTACTTCGCGAGGAAGGCCGGCTCCGCCGAACTTGCGGCAAGTGCGTTCGATTCATCCAGGCGTGCACCCAGCATCAACAGCGACCAGATTTCGGCCCCCGTACCGCTCTGAAGAATTTCTGCGACCCTCGGCCCTTCCGTCACAATTCGCCTCATTGATTGCGCCAGGTGAATATTTGAAGATTGAGCTTGATCCCCTTCCGGCCCGGGAAGCGCACCGAGCTTTCTGAAAATCGAGTTCGCCCGCACTGCCGCATACTGGCAATATGGACCGGTTTCGCCTTCAAACGACAGAGCTTCCTTGAAATCGAAGGCGATGACGGAATTCCGGGTGAACTTCAGCAGGAAGTATCGCAGCGCGCCGACGGCGATGGCGTGTGCCGTCTCCTGCGTTTCAACGGTCGGAAGATCCGGATGGCGACTTACAACTTCCTGCAGTGCATCCGCTTCGAGCCGGTTGATCAGATCGTCAGCCTTAACGCCCAGGCCCTTGCGGCCACTCATTTCGATGTATGGCCGCTTGCGGTCCTCGTCCGACAACGGTATTCCCAACTCAGCGCAGGCGGCCGGCGATAACGCGACCATTTCGTAGGAAAGATGCACACTTGCTTCTTCACCTGCTTGCGGCACCACCGCCGCAACTCCCTGTTTCACGATCTCCTGCGGGTACGATTGCCGTGAATCAATCACGTTATAAGCAATCGAGCCGCCGCCAAAGTGTGGGCGCGGCACTTCGGGAAGCGTTTCGGCATTGGAACGGGCCGTGGTCACCCAGACGATGTGATCATCCTGGTACTTTCGAAACGGGCGGTAATTAAAATCGAGCCCGAGCTGGCCCAACTTCCATAGTTGATAAGCAATGTCTTTACCGGTGTAAGTTACGGTGCCATTTGAACGGACGATAATCTTGTCCGACTCGTGTTCGTCGGTTCCGGTATGCGATTCAAATGGCATGACCCAGCAGCCCTTGTTCCTGCCTTCATTTTCGAAACGGATGACTCCGCGTTCTTTCATTAATTGAAATGCGCGATCCCAGAAGTGCAGATGCAAGATCTCAGACTCGCGCGCGAGCAAATCGTAACGGATTCCCAAACGCTCCATCGTGTCGAGAATACATTCCACATTTCGCGTGGCAACATAGTCGGCAAGCGCCGCCGTAGGGTTGTTGCCCTCTTCGATCGCGTGCAGAATCTCAGTCCGCAATTTTAACTTCTCGGGATTCGGTTCAGCATCGGCACCGCCGTCGCGATAAAACAGACCGACCCTCGTGTAGAGGTCCCAACAGTAATAGTCGAATGATCTATTGGCGGGCAGGGCGCGATCGAGCGTCTTGATCTGGTCGAGATCTATTTTCTCCAGATGAATGAATGCGACGACGACGTCAGCGACTTGTACCCCGGTATTATCGATATAGTTCTGAATCTCTACACGATTGCCGGCCGTTTGCAGAATCCGAACAAAAGTGTCACCCAGCACCGCATTTCGGACGTGGCCTATGTGAGCAGCTTTGTTGGGATTGATGCTGGTATGCTCAACCATCAGTTTCCGATTAAGATCGCAACCGACGCCTAACCCTGCTCCGCTCGCGCGGAGCGGAACCGTCGCCGGAAGCTCCACGAGCAACTTCGACCGGTCAAGGAACACGTTGAGATATCCGGCGCCGGCAATCTCCACGCGCGAAACGCCCGGGCTTTTTTCGAGCACGGGTTTGAGCTGTTCTGCGATTGTCCGCGGCGCGCGTTTCTCGCCCGTTTTCTGCTTGATTTGCTTTGCGAGTTCAAACGCTACCGGAAACGCAAGGTCACCCAGTTCGATCCGCGGTGGCACCTCGCTGATCACTTGATCCAATTCAACCGTGAAAAGGGATTGCGCGGCCTCGCGAATGGTGTCTTTTAGCCTGTTCTGAAGTTCGAGCAGTGTCACGGTGATCGAGAAATTAGGAGTCATTCTATTGAATTCACGTGATTTCACGAAATTGCGACCGCGCATGGCGCTCTGGTAACATCCAGTTTTTCGGTTATGCAGCCGGCACGCGGATTAGTTATTTCCGAAGAGTTGCGCGCGCGATTCGCGCGGGCACGAAGTGTGCTCGTGCTGACAGGCGCGGGCGTTTCTGCCGAATCCGGCGTGCCTACTTTTCGTGGGGGAGGACAAACCGCGGTCTGGAAAGGCATGCCTTTCGACGTGATTTCGTCTGGAGCGATGCTTGAGCGCGACTTAGCGGCCGTCTGGGATTGGTTCAATTATCGTCGTAGCGTCTTACGGACCTTGAAACCAAACGCGGCGCACGCGGCCCTTGCTCGCTGGCAGGACCAGTTCAACACGTTCACGTTAGTGACCCAGAATGTTGATGGCCTGCATCGGGCCGCCGGCTCGCGGGACGTAATTGAGCTTCACGGCAGCGTCTGGCGGGCTCGCTGCAATTCATGCAATGTTAAATGTGGCTTGGATCAGTCGGAATTCGAGGAACGTGTACCGTGTTGTCGTGAATGTGGCAGTCCGACGCGGCCGGATGTTGTTCTGTTCGGCGAGATGTTGCCGCCCGGTGCATTTGAGCAGGCGGCCAGGCGCGCCGAAACGTGCGAACTTTGTTTCGTGGTCGGAACGTCGGCAGTCGTGTATCCGGCCGCGGCGCTTCCTGAAATCGCTCGCGACGCAGGAGCCTATGTCGTCGAAGTAAATCCTGAGGCAACGCCACTCTCAAATCTCTGCGATGAAGTATTGACGGGTAAGGCGGGAGAAATTCTTCCGTTGATCGGATAAAGGCGGTAACCCCGACCGTAAGGGAGGGTGCAGACAATCGTGAACGCAAAATTGACAGACATAAAATCGAATCGGCGGGACGGCCCGAAGGCACCTCGGGCGGACCTCGAACGTATTGCTGAGGGTGTGCGGCTTATTCTTGAGGGCATTGGCGAAGACGTGCAACGTGAGGGACTGCGCGACACGCCGCGGCGGGTTGCCGAAATGTACGGCGAACTGACAGCCGGAATGCATGAGGACCCGAGTGAGCACATCGTACCGCTCTCTGGGAACAAGCACGATGAGATGGTAATCGTGAAAGACATCGCCATTGCCTCGCTCTGCGAACATCACCTGGCGCCATTCGTAGGCAAATGTCACATCGCCTATATTCCAAAGAACGGAAACATTCTGGGGGTCTCGAAACTTGCCCGGCTGGCAGAGACTTTTGCCCGGCGCCTCCAATTGCAGGAGCGGCTTACCTCTGAGATTGCCAACACGCTCTTCGAACGACTAAATCCTTTGGGGGTAATGGTCGTCATTGAAGCTGAACACACTTGCATGACGCTGCGCGGAGTTAAAAAACCAGGCGCGATGACCGTCACATCTGCGGTTCTTGGCGGTTTCCGTAAAGACCCGCGAACGCGAGCAGAAGCGATGGCGCTGATTACCGGTAATTCGAACTAGCGAGGTTGTTAAGGATGAAGAGAACGACGTTAAGTCTGGTCTGCCTGTTAATCATAGTGCTGAGCGCGACGATGGTTGCGCAACGGTCGACCACGCGACAAGCGCCGAGCATTCAAAGTCCGATCAGCGAAAAGGCCCTTCGCGCACACATCAAATTTCTTTCCGATGATCGGCTTGAGGGACGGGGCACCGGCACGAAAGGCGGAGAGACAGCTGCACTCTACGTCGCCGAACAGTTTGAAGCCATCGGTCTAAGGGGGGCCGGCGCGAAAGGGAGCTTTTGGCAACCCGTTTCGCTGGTGGGGGTGAAAGCGGACCCGAAAACCGAGCTAAGCGTGAATGGTCCTAAGGGATCTGAAGCGTTCAAATTCGCGGATGACTTCGTGGCATTTACCGGCGCGCAAACAGATCGCGTTTCGGTAAACACCGATTTGGTCTTCGTGGGTTATGGAATTGAAGCTCCGGAACAGAAATGGAATGACTACAAAGGGCCCGCCGAAGACTATCGCGGCAAAATCCTGGTGATGCTGGTGAATGATCCGCCGGCGACACCACAGGAACCGAACCTGTTTGGTGGGCGCACGCTCACTTATTATGGCCGCTGGACCTACAAGTACGAAGAGGCCGCCCGCAGAGGAGCGGCTGGCGCGATCTTGTTGCACACGAACGAATCGGCCGGTTACCCCTGGAGCGTCGTGCGCACTTCGAACGGTTCCTGGCGGTTCGATATCGCCCGCGACGCCGGCGACAAAACTCCTTTTCTCAAGGTGCGATCCTGGGTCACGGATGCTGCGGCGCACCGAATGTTCAATCTCGCGGGACTCAATCTCGACGAATTAAAGAAGCAGGCGGCGTCCCGGGAGTTCCAGCCGGTTAAAATGAATCTAACTGCTTCAATCGATCTCAACAGTGAAGTAAAACGAGTTGAGGCTCCTAATGTAGTTGCAATTCTTCCCGGCAACGATCCGAAACTGCTTGACGAGTACGTCGTATTCTCAGCGCATTGGGATCACCTGGGTATCGGCGCTCCCGACAAGAGAGGCGACACAATCTATAACGGCGCTGTCGATAACGCTACAGGTGTAGCTGCTTTATTGGAAATCGCCCGGGTGATTTCAGTCTTGCCCGCAGCACAAAGACCAAAGCGCTCTTTATTATTTTTGATTCCGACTGCGGAAGAACAAGGGCTGCTGGGCGCCGAATGGTATTCGCGGCATCCTGTCGTGCCACTCAACAAAACCGCCGCGGATATTAATCTCGACTCAATGAATATCCTCGGCCCGACGAACGATTTCGTCGCCCTGGGAGCTGAGCGCTCATCTTTGCAACCGATCGTCGAAGCGATCGCCCGCGAACGCGGCGTTCGCATTACCCCTGATCCGAGGCCCGAGCAGGGATCGTTTTATCGCTCAGATCACTTTCCGTTTGCGAAAGTCGGCGTGCCGTCCATTAGTTTCAAGGAAGGCGATGACTACGTCGGCCATCCGAAGGACTGGGGCGAAAAGAAATTCCGTGAATATAACGAAGCCCACTACCACCAACCATCCGATGAATACAGTGATGAATGGGACTTTCGCGGGATGATTCAGGAAACGGATTTTGCGATGGAGATTGGTCGCCGGGTGGCGAATCTGCCGACGCTGCCGAGATTCAATCCCAATGATGAGTTTGCGAAGAACAGCAAGCGATGATTCAACACTCTTCGTGTTCTTTGCGGACTCAGCGTCTTTGCGGTGAATGGCAACATCTGATCCTCACCGCGGAGGCGCAAAGAACGCAGAGATGGCGCAGAGACGGCGCCTCCGAGTGAGCCCGAACCGAATGACCACCTTCTACGTCACTACGCCAATTTATTATGCGAACAGCCTTCCACACCTCGGCCATCTGTACACGATGATCGTGGCCGACACCATTGCCAGATCCAAACGTCAGCGGGGCATCGAAACGTTTTTCCTTACCGGTACGGACGAGCACGGCATCAACATCGAACGCGCCGCGGAGCGCAATCAACGGACGCCGAAAGAACAGGCCGATTATGTTGTCAGTTACTTCACCAAAATGACATCAGCATTCGGTCTCGACTCAGCGCATGGAGGCTATGACATCTTCATGCGCACGACGGAACCATTTCACTATCAAGGCGTCAGCGAACTTTGGCGGAGACTTACCAAAGCGAAGACTCCGAAGGGCCGCGACGCCCTCTACAAAGGGCACTACGAGGGTTGGTTTTGTGCTCCTTGCGCCGAGTACAAGACCGAAGATGAATATGCGAAGGCTGCCAACCCCGCTGATCCCCCTACTTGCCTGATACACGAGACAAAGCTCGATCGAATTTCCGAAGAGAGCTATTTCTTCCGGCTGTCGGATTACGATGAAGCATTGCTTGATCTTTACGAGTCGCAGCCGGAATTTGTCAGGCCCGAAGCCCGGCGCAATGAGGTCAAGAGTTTTGTCGCGGGCGGTCTTCAGGATCTCTCGGTCAGCCGCCTGCGTTCCTCAGTGAGCTGGGGCGTGCCGGTTCCTGATGATCCGAATCACACAATGTATGTGTGGTTCGAAGCTCTCTCGAACTACATCACGGCAATCGGTTTTGGGTACGAACAACAGGCCTGCGCGATCGGCCTTGAAAAATTCTGGCCGCCGTTGCCCCTCGTCGGTAAGGACATTTTGCGTTTTCACGCAGTGTTTTGGCCCGCTTTCCTGATGGCGGGCGGCGTTGAGCAGCCGCGCGGGATCTTCGCTCATGGAATGTGGCTCGATCCTACCGGCCGTAAGATGTCGAAGACGCTCGGCAACACGATCGAGCTGGATGTACTGCATCGCTACTTTTCGATTGATGCGATCCGCTACTTTTGCCTGCGCGAGATGGTCTTTGGCCAGGACGGCCGCTTCGGATATGAGAATCTGATTGAGCGGACAAACAGCGATCTCGCCAGTGGCCTCGGAAATCTCTCAAGCCGCACGCTGACGATGATTCACCGTTACTGCGAAGGCCGCGTCCCGTCCGGAGCGATCTCTGACAGCGGCCGGTTGGCGGCAAAGCGTGCAGGGGTGGAGGATGAAGCAGCTATTTCTGATTTCATTTCGCATGCACGCGATGAATTCACTCGGTACTTCAACGAGTTTGCGTTCAGTCGGGCATTGGAGGAAGCGTGGGCCGTCATTGCCAGGGTGGACAAGATGATTTCTGATGCGAAGCCCTGGGACCTGGCCAAGGATGAAAAGCAGAGCGAGACGCTGCGCGCAGTTTTGTATCGTGCGGCCGAATCGCTGCGTTGGCTATGCGTACTTTTGTATCCGGCGATGCCCAACGCTTCAAAGGACATCTACCTACAGCTCGGGCTCGGAGACAAACCCGGTGCGACTAATCCGGCGCAACTTACCTGGGGTGAACTGCGGGAGGGTACGAGGCCTGGTGAAGTAAAACCTCTTTTCCCGCGAATCGATAAGGCGAAAACGATGGAGGAAATCAAGAATCAGAAGTCAGAAGTCAGATATCAGAAGTCAGAAGCGGCAGAAACCCGACCGTCAGAAAGGGTGCAAGTTGGCGACGCTCAGACAGGCTCAGGTCAACACACGACCGAAGCCGAGGCGGTTCCGGGCGTCGAGGGTATCCTTAATTACATCGACATCACTGACTTTGCGAGGATCGAATTGCGCGTCGGCGAAGTGCGGACGGCCGAACGAATCCCGAAGGCCGACAAGCTGCTGCTCATGACGGTCGATATAGGCGAAGACAAGCCGCGGCAAATCCTGGCGGGTATCGCGCAGTACTACGAACCGGAAAGCATCGTGGGACGGAAGATTGTGGTGGTGGCGAATCTCAAGCCACGAAAACTGCGCGGCTATGAGTCACAGGGCATGTTGCTTGCCGCGTCAGTGGGCGAGGAAGGGAAGCCGGTGATTGCAACCTTTGCCGAAGACGTTCCCAATGGCGCCCGATTAAAATAAGTTGAATCATTGATCCAGTGCCCCAATGATCCAATTAGTTGATTCGCATTGTCATATTGATGGTCCTGAATATGATCCCGATCGCGCAGAGGTAATCACACGAGCGCTGGACGCGGGCGTGACGACGATCCTCAACGTCGGCACGGGCGATCCACAGAGCGGAGCGTTTGAACGCGCCGTCGAACTCGCGGAAAAACACGAACAGATTTATGCCGCCGTCGGGGTTCATCCGCATGACGCGAAGCTCTATGATGATGCCGCAGAGAAACGGTTGCTGAATTTGGCTGCGCAAACTAAGCGGATCGTGGCTTGGGGAGAAATCGGCCTCGATTATCACTACGACCATTCGCCGCGCGATGTGCAGCGCGAAGTCTTTCGCAGACAACTGCGCGTGGCGCGCGAGCTTAACCTTCCGGTGATCATTCATTCGCGCGAGGCTGATGACGACACGATTGGCATCCTGCGAGAGGAATTAAGTGGCTACTCGCGCGGCGGCGTAATGCATTGTTTCGGAGGAAGTCTCCAGATGGCCCAAGAGGCAATCGAATTTGGGCTCTTCATCTCCTTCGCCGGCAATCTGACGTTCAAAAAAGCTGATGACTTGCGCGAGACCGCGCAACAGCTGTCGCTCGACCGATTAATGGTCGAGACAGACTGCCCTTACTTAACGCCCGTTCCCTTCCGCGGTAGACGAAACGAACCGGCCCGCGTCATCGAGACGGCGCGGTGTCTGGCGCAACTGCAGGGAAAAGAACTCGAAGAGATTGGCCGCCTCACCACTGAGAATTTTAAGTCTCTGTTTAGCGGCCCAGACGTCAGTGTGTGAGCCTTTTCAGGGAAATTGCCGACTAAATGCCCTGGCGGGTTACCTAGAGAAGACTTTCACATGCTCCTGATTTGGTGTTATTCTCGGCATTAATACAATCGTTCATGGCCCAACAAAACTCATTTGACATAGTTTCTCAGGTGGATCGCGCTGAAGTCAGCAATGCTATCTTTCAGACCATGAAAGAAGTCGGACAGCGTTTCGATTTCAAGGGCAGTTCCGCCAGGGTTGCGCTGGAAGACAAAGAATTGGTGCTTTCCGCTGAAGACGAAACCAAGCTGCGGAATATGAACGACATCCTGCAGCAGAAGTTGGTTCGTCGGGGCGTCCCCTTGAAGGCCCTCAGTTACCACCATCTGGAACCGGCCGCCGGCGGAACCGTTCGCCAACGGGCGCTAATCCAGCAGGGGATCCCGCAGGACAAAGCTAAAGAGATCGTCAAGTTCATCAAGGATTCCAAGGCGAAGGTTCAGGCTTCAATTCAGGGGGATACAGTTCGCGTTTCCGGACGGGACCGTGACACACTCCAGCAGGTTATTAGCGGATTGAAAGCGAAGGATTTCGGGATCAATATGCAGTTTACGAATTATCGATCCAACTAACTGGAACGGACATCAGACGTGACACACGCATCTGGTCAAACCGCCATTCTCGAGGACGCGCAGCAAACGGCGACGCGGATCTTCGATGCGATCGCGCCCGAGTTGGTCTTAGTCGAGGCCGAATTCGAACAGCAGGCGCGCTCGAACATTCAGGTGATTGCCTACATTGGCGAATACCTGCGCCGCTCAGGCGGCAAACGCGTGCGTCCGGCCCTCACGATCCTGTCCAACTATGCAGTCGGTGGAGATGGTTCTAATTACAGCTCCATCCGCATGGCTACCGTGATGGAGTTCCTTCACACTGCCACGCTGGTGCATGACGATGTGATCGACAAAGCCGAGCGCCGCCGTAACCGCCCATCAATCAATTCTGAGTTTGGCAACCAGACGGCCGTCCTGATGGGCGACTGGCTTTACATGTCGGCGTTTGAAACGAGTCTCGCCGAAAGGTCGCTGCCGATTTTGGACATTCTCACCGCAGTTACCCGGCGAATGACCGAAGGCGAATTGCTGCAACTTACCTTGCTCGGCCGCACAGATATCTCCGAGGAACAATACTTCGATGTAATCGCGCGTAAGACTGCTTACCTGTTCAGCGCCTGTTGCGAGATTGGCGCGCTCCTCGGCGGAGCGGATGAGGCGGCGCAGAATACACTCCGCGATTACGGCATGAACCTTGGAATAGCTTTCCAGCTGGTTGATGACCTGCTGGATTTCGTGGCGAGTGAAGAGGTACTAGGCAAGCCGGCCGGCGCCGATCTGATTGAAGGGAAGGTTTCACTGCCGCTCATCTTTCTGTTGCAACGACACTCAGACATCCGCGCGGCGCTGCAACAGGTAATTAATGACGGCGGTTACCAAAATGTTTCCCGGCAAGAACTGCTAAGCGCATTGATCGAAACGGGAGCTCTCGCGACGGCCCAACAACGCGCCGTCGAATATGCCGAAGCGGCGCGGGCCTCAATCCAGTCACTCTCGAATTCGCTTTACACCGACGCTCTGTCGGCGATTCCCACCTACATTGTCGAACGAGATCGATAAAATCATTGCCAATCCGCAATCGCCCCTTTAAAATCCGGCATGACGTATGGCTAACGAAACGCTCATCGCTAAGCTGGAGCAAAACCTTCGCCAATCGCGCGCGGC
>Ga0126384_10003050_pt1 | contig 10146 bp, 10 predicted proteins | sample PanSoiMetPlot_36_FD_92543 | JGI IMG/M metagenome (GOLD analysis project Ga0126384, IMG submission 92543) | Tropical forest soil microbial communities from Panama - MetaG Plot_36 | ecosystem: Environmental > Terrestrial > Soil > Tropical forest > Bulk soil | place: Panama | collected 2016-02-17 | reverse complement strand
GGGAAGCCTTTGAAGTTCGAAGGCACACGTGATCCGCAAGACATTGCGCGAGAACTGGAGAGGGCGGTTGAGCAACTCCGACGCGCTCCTGAATAGAATAGAGAGATGAGTCGGCTCTCGATGCGGCCAAGTCACACGCTCGAGCACGGCTCAGGCAGCACATGCCTACCTTAAATCGTCCGCACCTTCTGTGCGGTCAGCTTCCCGCATAAGCAGTGGTCAGTTGCCATGTTGAGGAAGCACAATCTTGCCGCTGTGGCCCTAATCCAAGCGATGCCACCTCTGTGCCGAAGGAGTTGAACGTCAGCCTGTGGGACTTCTCCCGAACCGTGATTGCTGGAATTCTGGTTGTGCTGTTTGCTCTGCCACCTCAAAACGCTGCTGCCCAAAGTCATATCCTTAGCCCGAGCGAGTTACGCCAGCAGGTCGTGAACCTAGCCGAATAGTCAAAATAGTGTCGAGCAGATCGAGCGATTCTTTTCCACACCGCTCGCGCAGAAGAACTGCCGGACCATCACATCGATGCAAACCAGGTGATGAGTGCAGTGTCACGGTTAAGTGACGATGAACTGGTGAGAGTAGCGGCCCGCACCGAGAAGGCGCAACGGGCGCTATTACCGACCACTTGCTCATCCTGATTGTGATCGCGATCGCAATCGTTTTGAATCGTAGTTCTGGCAACCAAGATTTGACTTGAACGCCAGGTGGCGGAAAATCGGTTATGACTGCCGGCTAAGGCGGTTCCAGGTACTGTGAGAGCAGCATCCGTCAGCTTTCGTAACGCTCGCTTGGAGCAACGAGCGGTTGTACCTGTTGGTACAGCACAGGAGGAATTCGGACGCGTCGTAAGTATAATTTCCGCACATGGCAGCAAACTCTGGCCGCAATATCAGAAGAGGAGAAACAAACGATGATCCCTGGGTTGCGGCGCATCGTCCGCATCGGTACAGCTTGTCTGTTAGTTGCCGTTTTCACATTGCCGTCTAATTCGTGGGCAGAATCCCACGTTGTGAGTCTGGCTGAACTGCAAAACCAGACACAAGCCGCCAGTCGGGCCCGGCAGTCCCACATCGAAACGCTGCAGCGCTTCCTTTCATCTCCGGCTGCGAAGCAGGCCTTGCGCTCGGCGCATATGGACACCTCCAAAGTAAAGTCCGCAGTCTCAACCCTTAATGACGATGAATTGGCGCAGTTAGCGTCAAAGGCCGATAAGGCACAGGCCGATTTTGCGGCTGGCACGCTCTCTGATCGCGATCTCCTATTGATCCTGGTGGCAATCGCCGCTCTGATCCTTATTATCGTCGCGGTTCGCTGACCATATTATGTTTCACTCGGCCTTCAAGTTCCTGCTCCTGCTCAGCTTCTGCGCTGTGCTTTGCAGCGGGGAAGAAGACAGCGTCTGGCTAGATGTCCCTTTCGTAAAGCAAGAAAAGAATGGTTGTGGTGCTGCCAGTATCGCAATGGTCATCGGATACTGGCAGCGTCAACCCACGCAGTCGCTGCAAGCCCCGAAGTCGGAACAGATTCTTCGGGAACTGTATTCTCGGGAGGCACGCGGGATCTATGCTTCCGACATGGAGAATTATTTCCAGCAGCACGGATTTCAAACCTTCGCATTTGCCGGTGAATGGAGCGACCTGGAACAGCATCTCGAAAAAGGCCGGCCTCTGATCGTTGCGCTGAAGCCAAGCCGCAGCGCACCCCTTCACTACGTCGTTGTGGCCGGACTGGACTCGTCGCAGGCGTTGGTATTCGCCCACGACCCTGCACAACGCAAGCTGTTAAAACAATCGCGCTCGGATTTCGAAAGAAAATGGAAGGCGGCCGGCCATTGGACACTGCTCGCAGTTCCGCAACCCAGCGAGCGCTCGTCGGCGCATTGACCGCTCTCTTCCTGCTTGCTAGCGCCCTCCTGAGCACTGCACAAACGCCTGGTCGGGGAGGCGATTCCATGACCCAGATTCGACAACTCTTCGAACAACAGCACTGGCCCGAGGCGGTCCGCGCTATCGAGGCTCTGCCTTTTCGAAGCCCGGACGCTGAGTACTACTACGGCAGTGCATTTGCGCAACTCGGACGGTTCGACGAAGCACGCCGCGCCTTCCTGCGTGGCCGGAAGCTGCAGCCTGACGACAAGAAATTTCTTATCGAGCTGGGTGGTGTTGCTTACAAGCAAAAGCGCTACAGGGAAGCCGCGAGTTGGCTGCGTCACGGCTTGCAGATCGATCCGAAAGATTCTTATGCGAACGATTTCCTTGCTACCATCTACTTCCTCCAAGGGAATCTCGACACTGCTCTTAAGTACTGGAACCGGATTGGCAAGCCATTTGTCCAAGAGATTCAGACCGCTGGCGAGCTGAAGATCAGTCCAGTACTGCTTGATCGTACTTTTGCCTTTGCACCACTCGATGTGTTGCAAGAAGACGATTTCCGCGCCAGCAAGCGTCGGCTTGACGGTCTTGGGGTATTCCCCAGCTATCAGTTGTCGCTCCTGGCCCGCGAGAACAGCAGATTCGATGTGAACTTCCAGGCACAGGAACGAAGTGGCTCGGGCGATAAATGGCAGGCGTTGCTATCGGTCTTTCGGGGACTGCCTTATCAAACTATCTATCCCGAGTATTTCAATATTGGCGGCAGTGCCATGAATTTTTCATCCCTCCTGCGATGGGACGCACAAAAGCGCCGCGTGGCAGCGTTTTTCTCATCACCCCTTCAACAAAACCCGAAGTACCGCTATCAACTCGGTCTCGATTTACGCAATGAGAACTGGGATATTCGGCCATCGTTCACTGGGTCGGCGCCTCTGCTGGGCGCTTGGAACCTGCGCCGGGAAGCGATAGGAGGAACGGTTCGTGCGTTCAACAGTGCGCGCTGGGGTTGGTCGACGGGTGTTGAAGTTTCGCATCGCGACTATCGCAGCGTTTTTGCGGGGTCGACGGTCAGCCCGCGTCTCCTGCTTACAGGCTACCAACTGAAACACCTCGCCGAATTGAACTATGAAGTCCTGCGAGTTTCCGAGCAGCGTTTGACAGTCTCTTCAAAACTAAGCTCGCAGGTCGCTGCCATCTGGTCGAACCCGCGCCAGACGTTCGAAAAACTACAGGGAGAAGTGTCAAGTGAGTGGTTCCCGCAGATGCGCGGGGATGACTACCGCATCAGCGAAACACTGCGCGCGGGGATCACTTTTGGCCATGCGCCGTTCGATGAATTGTTCACGCTGGGGTTGGAGCGCGACAACGATCTCTGGATACGCGCACATCTCGGAACCCGCGACGGGCGAAAGGGAAGCGCACCTTTGGGGACCAACTACGTTCTCTCGAACTGGGAAATCGACAAGCGCGTTTATGACAACGGAATCTTCAACGTGAAACTCAGCCCATTTCTCGACACCGGCCGAATGAATGGCCCCGCACGCCTAGCGTCGCAAAAGTGGTTGTGGGATACCGGCATCCAAGTCAAGGCCCGAGTCCTGGGAGTTGGAATAACCTTTACCTACGGGAAGGATTTGCGGTCTGGAAATAATGCTTTCTACGTAACTACCACACGCTGAGCCCTGGAAATCGCTATAATGCGCGGCATGAAAAAGAACACACTTGTCGCTGCTTCTTTGTTGTGGGGCGCGCTTCCGCTGTTTGCGGCGAGTACCACTGTCGAATTGAAAGATGCCAAAGGCCAAAGCGTTGGAACGGCCACTTTGAAGCCAGGCAAGAAGGGCCTGAATGTCAAGTTGAATCTGAAGAATCTGCCTCCTGGCGAGCACGCGATTCACATTCATCAAACCGCGAAGTGTGAAGCGCCCGACTTCAAATCGGCTGGAGGTCATTTCAATCCAGAGGGAAAGAAGCACGGACTCCACAACCCCGAAGGGCCGCACGCGGGTGACATGCCGAACCTTACGGTGAAGGCAAATGGAACCGCAAGAGCCACAGTGACTGATCCGAACGCCGATCTGGGAAGTGACAGTCACTCGGTTTTCAGCAATGGTGGAACAGCCCTCGTAATTCATGCCAAAGCGGACGACATGAAGACAGATCCGGCGGGAAACGCGGGAGACCGCATCGCCTGCGGTACGATCACAAAGTGATCTGCAATCCGGGCCGACCATGACGGGAACTTATGAGGTTCTGTAATCGCAGGCGGTTACTCTCTTGTTTGACTTGAAACACGCGGCGAGGACACGGGCAGTCGACCAGATTGGCTTTGTGCCCGGGTTATTCGGTAGTCCGCATACTTAATCGTGAGTACAGCACGCCCGCCTAAGCGAAGGCTGCTGATTGAGTAGTTCTCGAGCGGCAGCCAGAAATCGCCCACCTTGGTATAGGTATGGCGGAATTCGCTCTTCTTGGTCCAGAACGACGGGTTCACCGCAGGCTGAGCTTCAATCCTCGTAATAGCGAAATCGGTGCCATCAACCCAGACTTTCCCCCGGTAGAGATACTTGTTCTTGGCTTTTGGTTCGACCGCAAGTACATAGGCAGAACCCGTGGACGATGTATCGCGTCCAACTAGTGAGAAATCGTAGTTCTCCGGAGTGAGATCGATACTCTCGTGTTCTCGTGCTCCCTTCTCCTCACTTTCCAGCAGTTTCTTCAGGACGTGGTCAACCAGCCACCCTGATCCGCTTTGCGAGATTATCGCGAATTGTTTGGTGTTCGGCGCACGATAACTGACGTTTACGACCATTTCAGCGTGGCGCTTCCCCGGGAAGCCACTGTAGTCGAGGGTGTAGTAACGTCGTCCCTCAAAGCTCAGGAGGACCTGAAGGCGCACTCGATCGTGCGTCACCATTTCGCGCACAATATCGTCGGCGGTAAGGGATCGACTTGCGGGGCTTCCCCCCGAATATTGGGGCGAGGATTGAGGCTGGATATAGCAAATCAGCACCGACACGATCAAAAGAGATCTTGCGACAATCATCCGAGTTGCCACCCGAGAGAGTTCGGAGCAAATGCCAGTGTACGATATGCGTCACAATTGCGAGCGGCTGAAACAGAGTCAAAAAAAGTTGCTTTGCCCTATTCGTGACAATTCTCTGGCAAGTCGGTTTGTTTGTTGATCTAAGCTTCCCGCGCGCCAAGAAGCGTTCGGAGGACGGCACACCATGCACGCACCACTGCTTGACAAGACTTTCATACTTTCGGCCGTTCTATTTTTCGGCTTGCATATAACCTCGGCTTCAGCCTCGGCACAAACCTACACCATCAAGGATTTGGGCACGCTGGGCGGCTCCTACGCCCAAGCCCACGGGATTAATGCTTCTGGACAGATCACGGGAGCTTCAAGCCTCGCCAATAACACCACAGGTCACAGTTTTCTCTACACCGCCGGGACACTAAAAGACATCGGCAGCCTCGGTGGAACTAACAGCGTGGGTTTGGCCATTAACAAATCGGGACAGATTGCCGGTTATTCAACGCTGTCCAATGGGTGCTATCGCGGATTCATTTACGCAAACGGAACGATGACAGCGCTTCCCACCTTAGGTGGCAACTACAGCGCCGCATATGGGATCAACGCCTCGGGAGCAGTCGTGGGCCAGTCCAAGACGAGCAATAACGTGGCGGCAGGTTTTATTTACGCCAATGGAACGATCACCGATCTAGGAAACTTAGGTGGTACCTGGGGGACGCAGGCCTACGGTACTAATAGCTCGAACCAAGTCGTCGGGTACTCTTACAACGGTCAGGGCGACTTCCTGGGCTTCCTGTGGCAGAACGGGAGCATGAAGAGCATTGGAACGCTGAGAGGTGCCTGGAGCCAGGCGTATGCGATTAACGATCAGGGACAGATTACGGGCCAGGCATATTTGAAAGGCAATGTCGCTGCTCACGCTTTCATCTATGCCAACGGCGTGCTGAAGGACATCGATACCCTTGGCAGCACCTACAGCGATGGCGCGAGTATCAACAGCTCGGGAGTTGTGGTCGGCGAGATGACCATCAAATGCAACTGCCAGTTCCTGACCTACCATGCATTCGTCTACAGCGGTGGAAAAATGAAGGACCTGAACACATTGATTCCGGCGCGCTTCGGGTGGGTCTTGCAGCGGGCGACTGGAATCAACGACGCGGGCCTCATCACCGGATGGGGAACATTCAAGGGAAAGACTCATTCATTCTTGCTGACCCCTACTGTTCCCTAGGCTCACCCAAGTTGCAGTAAGCAAGCCGAAGCCCTCGATGTGGCGGGCTTGTTTTCATGGACGCGACCCACCAGTCATCACGTCTTCCTTTTGCGAGGCCAAAGAATTCCTGTGCTATGATGCGCGACAAAAATCGAAAACTGAAAGCTGGCGCAGGTCGGAAATGCAATTGCGTACAACTGAACGGAAAACCTCGTGCGGGGATCAGGGTTTCGGGCATATCACTCTGACTACTCACTGGCTTGCCTTACTGTTTGCACTCTCGTATGTCTCATTCGCGCAAGTTCGAAATCCTTTGGCTGGAAACCCCCAAGCCGCAAAAGCAGGCGCCTTCGAATTCCGCATCAACTGCGCCCTATGTCATGGGCTGGGCGCTCGTGGCGGCGGCCGTGGGCCTGATCTGACCAGGGCTCATAAGCGGCACGGAGATTCTGATGCCGATCTCTTCCGAAATATCAGCCAAGGCATTCCCGGAACGGCTATGCCAGCCAACGGAACGAATGGGCAGGGCGTCGGCATGACCGACGAAGAAATCTGGCAGATCATTGCCTACCTGCGCAGCATTCAGCTCAAGCTGCCGTCAAAGCCGATCGGCAATGCCGCTCATGGCAAAGAACTCTTTTACGGAGACGCGAACTGTTCAAATTGTCACATGATTGCCGGTAAAGGAGGTCGAGTCGGTCCCGATCTTTCCTCGGTGGGAACGTCGCGAACAATAGACGCGTTGATTGAATCTGTGCGTAATCCCAGCCGCCGTTTGGCCTGGGGACTTACCGAACCTACGAAGGAATTTTCCCAGCAATATGAAACGGTCGAGGTCGTAACGTCCGACGGGCAGGACATCAAAGGCGTTACCCTGAACGAGGACAATTTCACCCTGCAACTCATGGACACAGCCGACCACGTTCACCTGCTGCAGAAAGACAAATTACGTTCCATTCACAAGACTCGCCAATCGTTGATGCCGATCTATAACAGCAGCCTCCTTAGCGATTCTGATCTTGACGACATCATCGCCTACTTGCTCAGCGTGAGTACCCAATGATGAGTCAGGTGCGAAAAAATATCGGGAACCTCCTCGCGATAGGGCTATTGGCGTTGGGCTTTGGATCAGAAGTCCACGCACAGGTTAGCTACGAACGTCTAGTGAACTCAGGCAAAGAACCGCAGAACTGGCTTACCTATTCTGGTGACTACGCTGGGCGGCGTTTCAGCGCGCTGGATCAGATCAACACCAGCAATGTGCAGTCCCTTGTAGCAAAGTGGGTTTATCAGACTGCGGCTACCGGCAAGTTTGAAACCACGCCGCTGGTGGTAGACGGCATTCTTTATGCGACTGGCCAGGATGATCGCGCCTTTGCTCTTGATGCCCGCACTGGCCGTCCGATATGGCTTTACCAGCGACAATTGCCCGCTGACATCCGACCGTGCTGCGGGCGCGTCAATCGCGGTCTGGCGATTCTCGGCGACAAAGTCTTCATGGCCACACTCGATGCGCATGTTCTGGCCTTGGACACGAGAACCGGGAATGTGATCTGGGATATTGCTGCTGCTGATTACAAGAAGGGTTACAGCTTCACACTCGCGCCGCTGGCAGTGAAGGATATGGTCATCGTCGGAGTGTCTGGCGGGGAGTACGGCATTCGGGGGTTCATCGATGCCTATGATCCGGACAGCGGAAAACGCAAGTGGCGATTCAATACAGTACCCGGTCCAAACTATCCGGGCCACGACACTTGGGAAGGCAACTCCTGGAAGGTTGGTGGAGCGCCCGCATGGATGACCGGCGTCTACGACCCTGCCACGAACCAGCTGTTTTGGCCTACGGGCAACCCTTCTCCTTCCAACCGCGGCGAGGGACGTGCCGGAGACAATCTATTCAGCAATAGCTTACTGGCGCTCAATCCTGATAGTGGAAAGCTGAATTGGTATTTCCAGTTCACCAAGCATGACGAGCATGATTGGGATGCGACGCAAGTCCCGATCATAGTCGATTCCGGCGACAAGCACCTGATTGCCCAGGCCAATCGCAACGGCTTTTTCTATTTGCTGGACAGGACCAACGGCAAGCTGCTTTACGCCAACGCCTACGGCAAGATCACTTGGAGCGACACTAAGGATGCGGAAGGCCGGCCGCTCGCGAAGAAAGGCAGTTCACCTACGCCACAAGGCCACACCGTTTGCCCCGGAGCCCTGGGCACAACGAACTGGATGTCGCCCAGCTTCGACTCGCAGACGGGACTCTTCTATGTGACCGCGCGTGAGCAGTGCGACATCTTCAGCACCGCACCGCAGCCCTACGAAGCAGGGCACGCCTACTATGGCAGCGCGTACTTTCCCTCGGATGAAGCTGAACCGTATTGGGGTGCTCTGCGCGCCATCGCGCCTGAGACCGGGAAAATGAAGTGGGAGTTCCGCCATACATCGCCGACATGGTCCGGAGTGTTGTCGACTGTTGGAGGGCTGGTCTTCACGGGCGATGCCGAAGGGAACTTCATCGCTCTCGACGCGGCTACTGGAAAGCCGCTCTGGCATTTCCAGATGGGCGGAGCAGTCTATGCCTCGCCGATGGCGTTCGCTGTTGATGGCAAGGAGTACGTGGCCATCGCTGCGGGAAGTTCTCTTTACGCCTTCGGACTTCCCTAAATTCTCTCACTCCTATCGTTTTACGACCTCATTACCCCCGTAACTTGAGAGGGAAATCAGCGCTGCATACGCTGCTAGTCGATGCTGAGACGTCGGATGGACCCTTCCCTCTCCAGCCATCAAATATCAACTTCCATACGAGGCCGAAATGCGCGCATTGAAAGCTCTGCCGTCCCTTGTCATCTTCGCGAGTTTGTTTACCTTGGCACAAGATTCTGGCGCTGCTCCGCCAACAGAAACGAACCAGGCTCCAGCGAAAGTTTACGTCTACCGTTACAAGCAGTTCGTGGGAGGCGCACTGTCACCTTCGGTCTATTGCGACGAGGTGCAACTCGCGCGCATGGACAACGGTCGTTACTTCACGGCATCGATTGCTCCCGGCAAACATACCTTCCGTTCTAATGACAAGCAGTCGGGCATGGAGTGGGATCTGAAACCAGGACAGGAATATTTCCTTCGGGTAGAGATTGCCAGCGGATTCATGAAGGGTCACGGTCGCCTGGTAGTTGTGCCTCGCGAGCAAGCAAGCTATGAGTTGAAATCCGACAAGCTGAAGCCGTTGGATGCGGGCAAGGTCGCGGACAAAACACGGGTCTCCGTTGAGGAAGCTCATCTCGCGGAGCCGGCTCCCGCTGCGGCACTAGCGCCGGTAGCTGCGCAGCCTGCAGCTGCTGGTCAGCCAGCGCCCAAGCTGGTCCCGGCGTCTGCGACCCAATCCAGTGTGACGGGGGTCACTGTCAAAGACGCAGACGGCGTAGTGGGCACGAGTAGCGTGGCGGGTGAGCAAACTTCGCTGGGTGACGCGGCGCGCAGGAACCGAAAACCCCCGCAGCCGACCCGATAAGGGCGCTTTCTGATTTACCACTCATCGTAGGCCCAGACGCCATCATCTGGGCCCAATTTTTTGGAGGAAATATCTTCGAGCTTCTGATCAAAATTTATAGAACGTACCAGTGTCCTTTCCTCATGTGCTGGACTGAAAAAAACGCACGTCGGAGAGTGAGGGAATCGAGCTTGAGCCGCTTTGCGGGCGTGAGCGAAGCGGGGAGCCCGCAGGCGAAATCCCGAGCAGAGCGAGGTTCCTGAACCCATGGCGGAGAGTGAGGGATTCGAACCCCCGATACCCTTCCGGGTATGCCGGTTTTCAAGACCGGTGCCATCAACCACTCGGCCAACTCTCCGTTCTGCATATTCTCTCATCAATCTCCTCCCGGTTGCTATGCGTTGCTCCTGATCCGACGCTTAAACGAAAATCGTTTCCCGCGATCATGGCACCCCTCGTATCCGACTAGGTATGCTTTTCTCAGGAGGTAACAGTCTCACGCGTTACTTGCATGATTCCATCAGCTGACCGTAAT
>Ga0126384_10003049_pt1 | contig 10150 bp, 11 predicted proteins | sample PanSoiMetPlot_36_FD_92543 | JGI IMG/M metagenome (GOLD analysis project Ga0126384, IMG submission 92543) | Tropical forest soil microbial communities from Panama - MetaG Plot_36 | ecosystem: Environmental > Terrestrial > Soil > Tropical forest > Bulk soil | place: Panama | collected 2016-02-17 | reverse complement strand
TCTGTTTGCCCGATCAATTTCAAACCGCTACGCTCGCGACTTTGCGTTCCCAAATCTTCTTGATGCCAGCGCAACTACTTCGAGCCGGCAACCGCCCACGACTTTCCATGCCCACGAGCGGTCAGCGAGAAACTGCGTGGAAATATGCTTTGCACAAGATCGAGAAACTAAAACTTTGACCATTTTCACGCCGGATTTAGGATAAATATTCCACTCCTACGGAGTGTCGGGAAGACTATAGAGCCTGTGAGTATCAACCAACTTAGGCTTTCAACTAAGCCGGCTTCTTGTTGAAATTCGCCAACGACACCAGGACTGTGAGGGTGACGGTTACAAGCGCGGACAGCAAACAGAACTGGCAGAAATGATGAATCACAAACGCCTGCAGATACAGCAGCCAAAGCGTGGTAAGGAACATCAGCAAAACCTGCAGAGTCAGAAGGCGCCCAACGAGCTTGTATTGAAAAGCAGCAAGCGTCGCCAGCGCGAACGCTGTGAAGTAAGCAATGGCCCCGATAAAAGCCAATGGAATATTTCCGACCGTCGCATATGGGCTACTGAGTACTTCTTCGCAACCACTTGTGATCGTACAGCGAACACTCTGGCCGGTGACGTGTTGGACCGTCAGATAGATCGCATCCGCGAGACCGATCAGCGAAACCAGCGCAGCCACGGAATAAACAACGATGGTCCGCTTACTTGACGCTTCGTAGGCAGGCTCTGTCATCACGTGTTAGAGGGTTCTGGATCACAGAGGGCGGACACAATCGGTCCGCCCTGAGGAAACTCAATTCTGGTTAGCCGACGTTACTTTCCGGCTTTGCTGAGGGCCTGATTGATCAAATCGCGCAAACTCTCAATCTTCATGAGCTTTTCGAATTCGACATCAGCACCATTCAAATAAACCGTAGGCGTGCCCTGAACACCGAGACCATGCGCGCGCGTACCATCGAGGAAGATTCGCTGGTCAACAGCGTCACTCGTCTGGTCTTTCTTCCAGCGTTCGATATCCAGCCCAATCTTCTTGGCGTAGCCTTCATACTCGGGACGCACATCAAACATTGTCTTCCACTTTGCCTGGTTTTCATAAATCAGGTCATGCATCTCAAAAAACTTCCCTTGCATGCCGGCAGCTTCAGCAGCCTTGGCAGCTGCAAGCGCATGCGCATGATTTGGTGTTAGCGGATATTCGCGGAAGATGACCTTGATGCGCGGCCCAAACTCGGACTCGATCTGCTTGAGAATCGGATACAGCTGTCCACACGGTGGGCATTCAAAGTCTCCGAACTCTTCAAGTACGACGGCAGCATCCGCGGAACCTCGGAAGTGTGGCGGTTGAGCACCAGGGCCCGCATTGACGACGGTCGCCCGCGCAGCGGCTGAGTCTGTTCCCGACGCCGCGCCAGCCGCGCCAGGAGCATTGGACCCACGTTTCATGTACCAGGCGGCCGCTCCAAGCGCAGAACCGAGCACTACCAGAATGATGGCAAAAGGCAATAAGCGTTTCATGTTGTTCTCAAAAGTTACCTGTCCAGACACGTTTCCAGTGTCGTCGAGCCCATTCCTTGTCAGGCTGCGGCTGCGACTGTTGCTGCGAGCGAGCGAAAAATGTCGCGCCCATCACTCGAGCCGAGCAAGTCTTCACACGCGCGCTCAGGGTGCGGCATCAATCCGAGGACATTGCGCTCGCGGTTGCAGATGCCTGCAATGTTATCGCGCGAGCCGTTGGGATTGGCATTATCGGTGATCTCGCCATTTTGTTCACAGTAGCGAAACACGATCCGGTTCTCGCGTTTGAGCTCGGCGAGGGTCAGGTCGTCGCAGACATAGTTGCCTTCCGCATGCGCGATTGGGACGCGCAACACGCTCCCGCGCGCAAGCTCGTTAGTAAAAGCCGTGTCGGCCGTTTCCACGCGCGCGAATATATGCTCGCAGATGAAGTGCAAATCGCGATTGCGGATTAATGCGCCCGGCAATAACCCCGCTTCGCAAAGTATCTGGAAACCATTACAGATGCCCAGAACCAGGCGGCCGCTCTGCGCGAACTTCTTCACCGAATTCATTACCGGAGAGAACCGCGCCAGCGCTCCCGCCCGCAGGTAATCACCGTAGGAAAAGCCACCGGGGATAATTACGGCATCGTAGGTGCTGAGGTCAGTGTCCCGGTGCCAGATAAAATCGACTGGCTGGCCAACGTGCTTGGAAATCACGTGGTAAGCATCGTGGTCACAGTTCGATCCCGGAAAGACAATTACGCCGAACTTCACGCTTCAAACTCCACTCTGTAGTCTTCGATGACTGGATTCGAAAGGACTTCGGCCGCTATACGCGTAACGGCCGTGTGTGCTTCTTCGGCGGCTACGGTATCTTCAAGAGCGATTTCGAAATACTTTCCCTGCCGCACGTCTGCGACGCGGTCAAAGCCAAGTAGCTCGACAGAATGCTGGATAGCTTTACCCTGCGGATCGAGAACGCTCGGTTTAAGAGTTACATAGACCTTAGCTTTCATGAATAGCTCCGGCTTGCCTTGGAACGCAGGCTGCTGGCTTTATACGGCAAGGCTAATAAGTGATTGCGCGCCGTATTGGTATTGACATAATATTCGCATCGTTTTTTGCGAACAACCAGATTCAACAATTCCACGATGGGAGAAAAATGTAATGCAGAATCCTCCGCCTAATCAACCTGCCAGCGAAAATGCGAAGACTGCCCTCGGTCTTGATGCAAATCTTGGCGCAGCGCTCGGTTATCCGATTGGCATTATCGCGCTGATCGTTTTCATCATCGAAAAGGACAACCGATTTGCTCGCTTCCATGCGCTGCAGTCTCTGCTCTATCACGTAGCGTGGGTTGTGATCTTCATCGTGCTGGGGATTGTCTTTGCCATTCTTAGCATTCTTCTCGCGGCGATACTCGGCAGCACCGCGGGAAGCATACTGGGCCTTTTGATTACGCTCCTCTGGCTCGGCGCGGTTGGCCTCTACATTCTCCTTGCGATCGTTGCCGCTGTTAAGGCCTATGGTGGTAATTGGTTCAAGTTACCAGTCCTCGGCAATATGACCGAAAAGATCGTAAACAAATAGTCCGGTTCCTTCTAACGCTAGCTGTCAGGTTGCGGTCAACGTTGAGTCTATCGATGTCATCGCAAACTGACAGTTTGCGTTACCGTTTATTTCCAAATACTCGTTCAAAGATCGTGTCCACGTTTCTGAGATAAGTATCGAGCGAGAAAACGTGCTCGATTTCTGCTGTCGTCAGATGCTTTCCAATATCTACGTCTGCTTTGATTAGCGTCTGAAAGTCCACCCCCTCGTCCCAAACTTTCATCGCGTTGCGCTGGATCCACTCGTAGGCCATTTCACGAGCTACGCCCTTCTGTGTCAAAGCCAGCAGCAGCTGGCCGCTAAAGATCAATCCGCGGGTAGCGTTCAGGTTTTCCAACATCCGCTCGGGATAGACAACCAGTCCGTCGATCAATGAAGTGGTTTTTTGCAGCATGTAGTCGAGCGCGATACTCGAATCAGGCAGTACCACGCGCTCGGCGGAAGAGTGCGAGATATCGCGTTCGTGCCAGAGTGCGACATTTTCGAGACCTACAACGCTGTTGGCCCTGACAATTCGGGCCATGCCGCAGATTCGCTCTGAGATTATCGGGTTGCGCTTGTGCGGCATGGCGCTGGAACCCTTTTGTCCTTTGCTGAAGCGCTCCTGGGCTTCGCGTACCTCAGTACGCTGCCAATGCCGGACCTGCAAAGCAAATTTCTCGAGCGACGCCGCAATAATCGCGAGCGTGGAAAGGTACTCAGCGTACGTATCGCGTTGAATGATCTGTGTCGATACCGGCGCTGCTCGCAAGCCGAGTCGCGCGCATACCTTCTCCTCAACAATTGGATCGAGTAATGCAAATGCTCCCACGGCGCCGCTGATCTTGCCAGTCGCAACCGCCGCACGCGCGCCCACCAACCGCTCACGATTACGTCGCATCTCGTCGTACCAGAGCGCGAAAGTTAAGCCGAACGAGGTGGGCTCGGCATGAATACCATGGGTGCGTCCTACCTGCGGTGTTCTCTTGAACTCCAGAGCGCGGCGCTGCAACACGGGAAGCATTGCATCAATCTTCGCCAGCAATAGATCGCAGGCCTCACGCAATAACAACGCGTTGGCAGTATCAACGACGTCGGAGGAGGTAAGACCGTAATGGACAAATCGAGCAGCCTCGCCAATATGCTCGGCGAGATTCGTCGTGAAGGCTATGACGTCGTGATTGGTGGTCTTTTCAATCTCGTTTATGCGCCCAACTGAAAACTTCGCGCGGGCTTTTATCTCAGCCACAGCGGCAGCGGGGATCGTCCCCATCTCAGCGTGGACTTCGCAGACAGCCAGCTCAACATCGAGCCACTTCTGAAACTTGGACTCTTCCGACCAGAGCGCGCCCATTTCCGGCAATGTGTAACGTTCGATCATAGTGCAAAGGGGTAAGGGCAAAGAGCAAAGGGCCAAGGGCAAAGAGCAGAGGGCAAAGGGCTAAGGGCAAAAAGCCCCGGGCCAAGACGAATTGCGTGTGGTGGCTCAGATAATCTTTGACCACACTTCGATTGGAATAATTCAAGTTCCTCGACTTTCATGCGATTGCTTCTTTGTTCTTAGCTCTTAGCCCTCAGCCCTTTGCCTCATTGCAGTGCCATTGAATTCACGAAATACCTGGCCAGCAACCAGTGCCCGTTGCGTTCGACCAACGTAAAGGTTTCCATGCCATCGCCGCGTTCGAACTTAGTGTCGTAAGTGAGCACAAATGAATGTCCCGGCAGACTGCCATTCGACGTGTTCTGTTCAGAGGCCGCGTGCAATTGCCTGCTTTTTACGTTACCGAGCTTTTCTTTCACAGTGTTGAAGACGGCAGTGGTCTTCTCCAGCGTTGCATCCTGACGCCATTCTTCCGATGCTTCACTGTGAATCTTCTCGTAACGGCCCTCAGCCGCATCTTCAGCGACGGTTGCGACAACCGCCTGGACCTCAGGCGGCACTCCCTGCTTGCTCGCCGTCAACGCACAAGCCGTGAAGGCAAAGACACTGGCCACTAACAAAATTACAAGTACCAGCTCACATCCCCGCGTCTCCGTGTCCCCGTGTCTCCGCGTCCCGGCTTCGCGCGTCCGCGCGTTTCCGTGTCTCCGCGTCCGAGCCTCTGCGATCATACTTCGATCCACGGTGTCGGTTCTTTCGGAAACGAGAGCGTGATCTGAGTATCTGCCGGGAACAGCGGCGCGCGTTCCTGTAATGCCACTTCCGCGGTAATCTTCGCCAGGTATGGGTTGTTTGCGCGCTGAGACAAGTGTGCCAACACAATGTGTTTTGCTGAACCGTCGAACCCATACTGCAGCCACTCAGCTACATCTTCGTTCGAGATGTGACCCAGTCGAGAAAGGATTCGCTGTTTCAGTTCCCAGGGATAGACGTCGCACGCCTTCAACATGTCGCGGCTGTGATTTGATTCGATCACGATGGCAGCACAGCCGCGCAAGCGTTCGTTTATCAACGTAGTGATGCGGCCAAAATCCATCAGCGTGGCAATCCTCACTCCTGCGTGTGTGGCCGTGAAGCCGAAGTTGTCGACCGCATCATGAGGAACAGTGAACGGATGAAAATCGATTTCGCCGATACGAAAGTCTTTGCTCGACTCAATTTCCTCCACGCGGTCCTTGAGTGCAGCGGAACGCCGGCGTGGCTCGTCATTGCTGACATTGAAGCGCTCGCTAACGTAAGCATCGCGAGTCTTTTCCGAAACGTAGACCGGGCATTCGACCATGCTCAGCAGCACGCGCAACCCGCCTGAATGATCGCCATGTTCGTGGGTTACGACGACGCCGTCCAGACGACAGAGATCTTCTCCGACTTGCGAAAGTCTCCGCACCAGTTCGCGCGCACTCAAGCCTGCGTCGATCAGGACGCGAGTTTCGCCGGCGACAATCAGCACTGCGTTGCCAGTCGACCCGCTGCCCAGGACAGTAAGTTTCATTTAAGTTTTGGGCTCAGATTTCCAGTCGCGAACGATCAACCTGAAATCCGTTGAGATTTCCGAGTGCCCCCAGGGCCAGATTCTCTGAAACAAGATAGGATTGCGCTACTCTCTGTATGTCGGCTGCGGTAACGGCTTCCAGCCGGCTAATCATTTCCTCAGGTGAGATACGCCGGCCATGAATAATTTCCTGGCGCGCGAGCGTGCTTGCCCGGGCGCTGGATGATTCCAGGCCCAGCAAGGTTGACGAGATTGCCTGGTCCTTCACGAGACGCAGCTCTTCTTCCTTAACCGGCTCTCTGACGACGCGCCGCAGCTCTTCGATCGAGATGTCGAGCACCTCATCCAGTTGGCTCGGTGAGGTGCCGGCATAAACTGAAAAAACTCCGAGGTCGGAAAACGTGCTTACACCCGCGCCTACCGAATAGGCGAGACCACGTTCCTCGCGAACGCGCTGCCATAAACGGCTTGAGGTTCCGCCTCCCAGGACTGACGCAAGCATGGTGGCCGCATAACGATCGTCGTGACGCGACGAAGGCCAGGGAGCCGCTATGATCAGGTGAGCCTGTTCGAGCTCTTCTTTCTGTTCAATAAAAATCGGGGAAGCCGTAACCGGCGGCGCCGCGGGCTGAGCGGTCGTTGCAGCGTTCCGTTGTGGACATTGGCCGTTGCAAAAGGCAGCTTCGGCGAGCGCGACCAATTGCGCATGATCGATATTACCTGCAGCCGCAACGACGAAGTTATCCGGTGAGAATTCTGTCGCGTGGAAGCGAGCGGTTGTTGCCTGATCGAAAGTCGGAACAGTTTCAGCAGTGCCTTCAATAGGCCGTCCGAGCGCGTGAGAAGGAAAATAGGCGGCATTAAAAAGTTCGGCCAGCAACTCGTCAGGAGTGTCCTCGACCATCTTGATCTCTTCGAGGATTACTTTCTTCTCGCGCTCCAAATCTTCAGAATCGAATTTCGGGAAGGAAAGCATGTCTGCAATCAGATCAAAGGCGAGCGGCAGACCTGTATCAGCTACCTTGACCGTAAACCCGGTTAGCTCGTGAGTAGTGTAGGCGTCCAGATGGCCACCCAATCGATCTGAAACTACGGCAATATCGTGAGCTGACCGGCGCTCGGTACCTTTAAAAACGGCGTGCTCGATGAAGTGAGTAATTCCATTGAGCTCAGGCGTTTCATGTCGTGAACCGCGGCGCACCCAGATGCCGGCTGTTACCGACCTCAGACCGGGCATGTGCTCGGTAATAATCGCGGGACCATTAGGAAGCCTTGTAACCTGAACGTCGTCGATCATCTCAAAAACCGTTGAAAACCCCATGTGTGGCGGTCAATTATGTCGGAGACCCAGCATCGTAACACGCAGTCAAAAGGCGCGGCAAAAGGCGGCAGAGGGCAAAGGGGCAAGGGCAAAGAGCAAAGAGGAAGGGCTGAGGGCTGAGAGCTGAGGGCAAAGGGCTTAGGGGCGAGAGCTGAGGGCAAAGGGCAGAGGGCTGAGAGCTGAGGGCAAAGGGGCTTAGCGGGGGGAGCTGAGAGCAAAGGGCCGAGAGCTGAGAACATAGCGTGCCGTCGGCAGTCAGCTCTCAGCGCTCAGCCCTCAGCCATTTCGGAAACCATTTTTCCGGAGACGACGTAACCCCAAGATCGAAAACGTGGAATACGTAATCAGAAAAGCACGGCTTGACGAGCGTGAGGAGATCCAGCAGCTGATTAGCGATTCAGCCCGAGCGCTCAGTCAGGAAGATTACACCGGCGCACAGATTGATGCTGCGCTGCGGATGGTCTATGGAGTTGATACCAGTCTTATTCAGGATGGCACTTACTTTGTCGCCGACAGTGACGGACGATTAGTTGCGTGCGGTGGTTGGAGCCGGAGGCGAACACTGTTCGGCGGCGACCAGTTTTCTGCGCGCGATGCAACCGAGCTCGATCCTGAAACCGAGCCGGCGAAGATCAGGGCATTCTTCGTTCATCCGGAATTTGCCCGCCAGGGGATTGCTCGCGCCATTCTTGAGCGGTGTGAAAGCGAGGCGCGCGCTTACGGCTTTCATTCACTGGAATTGATGTCGACACTGCCCGGCATCAAGTTGTACGAGGCTTGTGGCTACGCCGGCATTGAGCGAGTTGAGTACGATGCCGGCGGCGTTGTCATTCAATTTCTGTTGATGAGAAAAGAAGGGTTATAGAAAAAGTTTGTAGAAAAGTTCTTGACACGATAGCCATTGATACTTTATACAAGTCAGTTCGCGCGCTGGACCACTTGCGCGCAGTGAGGAAGAAACTCCAATGTTGACGAGTAGGACACATAAACAACATTCGCTGACCTGGCAGTCGTGCGCTGTCAAGTATCAGAGTGTCTGTTCAATGGGCCGGACCTTGTCAGCAGCCAATATTTTTAGCGGCAGACTCGGACAAGAAGCGTCCATGGTTGGCCGTCATATCAGGCAATAATTCAGCGGGAGCGGACTCCCGCTCCCAAATCTCAAAGCAAATTCAAGAGAATTGAAGGAGCGGGCAGCTTCCCTGGGAGGCTTGCAGCCCGCTCCTTTAGTTTTTTGACAATCGAAGTACCTATTTGCGAGAGATGAAGGCAGGGAGCCCCATTGAATCGCGGATGGTGACGCCGTTGCTTTGCGAGAGTCCCGAGCGTCGCCATCCTCAGGAGAAGTGTGCCTCGAAGTGTGTTCGCGGCCCTTGTTCTCTCTGCCTTCATCTATTTTTTAGCACGAAATGATTTGAGATCGAAGTTCGAGAATCTGATTTTTGACCTCTCATTGATTTCCCCTTCTGGAATTTGAGATCTGAAATCATCTGAAATGCATTCGCATGTGTGGCTGAGCAGCAAAGGCACCTGACTGTAAATCAGGCGGACGTCATTGTCCTTCGTGGGTGCGAGTCCTACCACATGCACCAAAGCCTTGAGGTAAGCGCAAAGAGGTAAGAGCAAAGAGGTGGTGCGAGTCCTACCACATGCATCAGAAAATTCTTGGGGCGTAGGCTAACGGCAAACCGTCGGATTCCAAACCCGAGATTCTCAGTTCAAATCTGAGCGTCCCAGCCAAAAGAGCAAAGAGCAAACGGGTAAGAGCAATTCAAGGATGAAGGATGAGGGATTAAGGATGAGGGCTGAAGGATGAGGGATGAAGGATGAAGGAAACGTAGTCGAAGCTTTTGTCATCCTTCATCCTTCCGCCTTCATCCTTTGGTTGCTTGTTCAAATCCGCAATCCGCAATCCACCATCCGCAATCGTCGCGGAAGGGTAGCCTAACTGGTAAGGCAGTAGTCCCGAAAACTACCGCGCATTTGCCGCTTGCAGGTTCAAGTCCTGTCCCTTCCGCCAAATTCAAGGATGAAGGATGAGGGATGAAGGATGAAGGAAACGCGGTCGAAGCTTTTTTCATCCTTCATCCTTCCGCCTTCATCCTTTCTTTGGGACCTGTAGCTCAGGGGAATAAGAGCGCGACTCTGCGAAGGTCGAGGTCGCACGTTCAAATCGTGCCAGGTCCACCAGTTCAAGGATGAAGGATGAGGGATGAAGGATGAAGAATAACTGCGAGACAAAATTTCATCCTTCATCCTTACTTTTGCCGGCGTAGCCCAATTGGCAGGAGGCGCTAGTCTTAGGAACTAGACAGTGATGGGTTCGAATCCCTCCGCCGGCACCAAGCCAAGGATGAAGGACGAAGGATGAGGGATGAAAGCCGATTCTTATTCATCCTTCATACTTCCGCCTTCATTCTTGCATTTGCGCGTGTAGCCCAATTGGAAGAGGCGGCTGACTTAAGATCAGTCCCGACTCGTCGGGATTCGAATCTCTCCGCGCGCACCATGGGGATGAACGCGAAATGGAAAGCGGACTGATTTTCAATCAGTTGATTTGCGAGTTCGAGTCTCGTCATCCCTGCCAAAACCAAACGATGATGGATAATGGGTGAAGGATGAGGGGGACCATCTTATTCATCCTTCCGCCTTCATCCTTCCTCCTTGCTTCTGTGGGTCGTAGCTCAATTGCAGAGCACCGCACTGTGACTGCGGCGCGTGAGGGTTCAACTCCCTTCGACCCACCCAAATTCCGCCATGCGTCAGTAGCCAAATCGGATCAAGGCACCTGCCTCTTAAGCAGGGGATTGTGA
>Ga0126384_10003047_pt1 | contig 10152 bp, 7 predicted proteins | sample PanSoiMetPlot_36_FD_92543 | JGI IMG/M metagenome (GOLD analysis project Ga0126384, IMG submission 92543) | Tropical forest soil microbial communities from Panama - MetaG Plot_36 | ecosystem: Environmental > Terrestrial > Soil > Tropical forest > Bulk soil | place: Panama | collected 2016-02-17 | reverse complement strand
TTAACCGTCTACTGTTGAGAATCCCTGCCATTAATCCATTCGCAGCGGATCGCGAACGCAAATCGGCGACATCCGCTGCCGGATTTGACAAAGACAGGACCGTTGGTTCCTCGGCTGGGTGGCTATTCACCCGGATCTTTCAGCCGATACCGAAGGCGACGCTGTCCTGCGTTGCCGCCCCGCTTTTAAAGGTCGAATGCGCCATGCCGGCGATCAATGACAGCGAAAACACCTCGTTCGGCCCAAAGGCCGCAGGAAGCGTTCGCTTGTCCGGTCGCGCGTGGCGCGTGCGATCTTCCACCTCAAGAGGCGCGCCGCGCATCGCGGTTTACCCGGCCACTTCATGGACCAAGGCTCATGAATGCCGGGTGCGCGTTATGCCGCGCGCCACCAAGAGACAAGCAAATGGCCAACAAGATGCTTATCGATGCGACCCATCCGGAAGAGACCCGGGTGGTCGTGCTACGCGGCAACCGCGTTGAGGAATTCGATTTTGAATCGGCGAGCCGCCGTCAACTGAGAGGCAACATCTACCTTGCTAAGGTAACGCGGGTCGAGCCGTCGCTGCAAGCGGCGTTCATCGACTACGGCGGCAACCGCCATGGTTTCCTGGCATTCAGCGAAATCCATCCGGACTACTACCAAATTCCAGTCGCCGATCGGCAGGCGCTGATCGACGAGGAGGAGCGCGCCCACCGCGACGCTGAAGCCGAGGCCGATCGCCGCGCCAGCATCCGGCGGCAGCCACCTCAACGCCAAGCCGCCGAACGTCGTTCGGAAACGGTGGTTAGCGAGCCAATCGGTGAGGACCCTGTCGAGACCGACACAGAAGCGACTGCCAACGCAATCGCGGAGGCGACAGCCGATATCGAAGCCGACGTGGAGTACGGCAAGGAACCTCAGACTGGCGCGCGACGGCCGCCCGGCGGCGTGCGCGCTGACGCGACAGCGGGTGGCGATCAAGCCGGGCCGCGTTCGGATGCTGATCCGCAATCGGATGCCGATCCGCGCGACGAACAAAATCTTCCCGAAGTCGAGGCGATCGAACTGAGCGGCCATGCGGTCGTCTCAGAGCATGACGAATCAGAGCTTGATAAATCGTCGCGCCATGCCTTCGAGACAGGCGCCCATCCGAGCCATCAGGAGGCCGGCGAAGCTGCGGGTGCCGACCTTGAAGCGGCCGAGGAAGCACCCGACGCAGAGGAGGATGGCAACGGCCAAAGCGAGCTCGCCGAGGCGGAAGAAGAGGAAATCATCGAGTCGGTCGGCGGCGACGATGCCATGGAAGAGGTGCCGGACCGTGCGCCGCGCCCCCGTCGCCAATACAAGATCCAGGAAGTGATCAAGCGCCGGCAGATCATGCTGGTGCAGGTGGTCAAGGAGGAGCGCGGAACCAAGGGCGCCGCGTTGACGACCTACTTGTCACTCGCAGGACGCTACTCGGTCCTGATGCCAAATACGGCGCGCGGCGGCGGCATCAGCCGCAAGATTACCAATGTGCTTGATCGCAGGCGGCTCAAGGAGATCGCCCAGGAACTTGAGGTGCCCGAAGGCATGGGGATCATCCTGCGCACTGCTGGCGCCACGCGTACCAAGACCGAGATCAAACGCGATTTCGAATATCTGCTGCGCGCCTGGGAAACGGTGCGCGACCTTACCCTGAAATCGACCGCGCCCACTCTCGTCTATGAAGAGGGCTCACTGGTCAAGCGGTCGATCCGCGACCTCTACAATAAGGACATTGATGAGGTCATGGTCGCAGGCGATGACGCCTATCGGGACGCCCGCGATTTCATGCGCATGCTGATGCCCAGCCATGCCAAGAATGTGAAGGCTTACCGCGACAGTCAGCCGATCCTTGCGAGATATGGCATCGAGAGCCAACTCGACGCCATGTTCTCGCCGGTCGTGCAATTGCGGTCCGGCGGCTACATCGTACTCAACCAGGCCGAGGCGCTGGTGGCGATCGACGTCAATTCGGGGCGCGCGACCCGCGAGCATCACATCGAGGACACGGCGCTCAAGACTAACCTCGAAGCCGCCGAGGAGATTGCCCGGCAGCTGCGCCTGCGCGACCTCGCCGGGCTGATCGTCATTGATTTCATCGATATGGATGAAAAACGCAACAACCGCGCGGTTGAGAGGCGGCTCAAGGATTGCCTCAAGAACGACCGCGCCCGGATCCAGGTCGGCCGCATCTCTCACTTCGGCCTTCTGGAGATGTCGCGTCAGCGCATCCGCACCAGCGTGCTGGAAAGTTCGACCGACAAATGCCCGCATTGCGGCGGCACCGGCCATGTACGCTCAGTGTCATCGGTCGCGCTGCAACTATTGCGGATGATCGAGGAGACGCTCCAGCGTGGCGCCACCCACAACGTTGTCGGCCGGACCCGCTCCGAGATCGCGCTCTACGTGCTCAATCACAAGCGCGCTCATCTTTATGATCTCGAGCACCGCTTCCAAATCTCGGTTACGATCGTGGCCGACGAAGCGATAAGCGGCCAACTGCCATTTGTCATCGAGAAGGGTGAGCAGGTACATACGCTCGAGCAGGCGCGGGCTCTCGCTACGCAGGCGATCGCGATCCCGGCCGCGGTCGACCACACCGCGGAGCTCGAGGAACCGATCGAAGACGTCGACTCCGAAGCGAGCGAGGATGACGAGATCGTTGAAGCGGACGCTGCCGAACTGGGAGAAGCTGTCGAGGCCGCCGAGGGGCGTTCTGAGGATGGCGAAGCGGGCGGGCGGCGGCGACGACGACGACGACGACGCGGCCGCCGCGGGGAGCCGCGCGAGGAAGGCCCAGGCATGGCGGCGGCACCGGAAAGCGAAGTAACACGAGCCGAGCCGCCTTTCGCTCACGACCAACTGCCTGCCGACAGGGCTGGCGCGGGGGACGAGAGCGTTGCTGCCGAAGCGGTGGCCAGCGGCGATATGGATGCCGACCTCGGCGACGAAGAGTTGGAGGCCTCAGGCGCCAGTAGGGCCGATCACGGCAATGGCGACGGTCGGCGGCGGCGCCGCCGCGGCGGCCGCGGCGGTCGACGTAGTCGGCGCGAGGACGGTGACGTCGGGACAAGTCCTCCGGAGAACGGCGTGTCGCCGATCGACGAGGAAATCGCACACGCGGTCGCGGATTTTGGCGGACCGCCGGTCGAACACGCGCGGGACGAAGAGCCACAGGATGTAGACCACGTCCTCGCGGACCGTTCCGACCGCCCGGGCAACGAAGAGCCAAGACCGCAACCCGCGATGGCGAGTGAACCGGTAGTGGCACGGAAACCCGAATCGCCACGCCGGCGTTCGACCGTGCGCGAGCCGGCGCCGTTCATGGCGGGGGGCAGCGCCGCAGCACCTCAAGAGCCGCCTGCCCCGGCGACTGCTACCTCCACGGACGAGACTTCCCTGGTCGACACTTCCGTGGTGGAGGTTGAACCGGCTGCAGCACTGGCGCCAGCACCGGCGATGGCTACGTCCGCAAGCGAGAATTCCGTGGCCGAGGTTGAACCGATCGCGCCGCCGCCAGCCCCACAGCCTGACGCGACCTCCACATCGCCGCCCCGGCGCGCTGGCTGGTGGGCCAAGCGGATGCTTGGGGAAAAGCGGTGATGCCATCGGCGCCCTTGTAAGGCAACCCCTGGTAGCGCGACGCTAAGGGCGTGACTTTGCGGCGAGCACCCCTCCTTTTAGGGAGGGAGCCCGCGCGGCTTAGCACCTACAAGGGCCGACCCGACTTGCAGGCGCGTTGGAGGACGCCTCTTGGGCGCGTTCCTTCAATGCTATGACTTTGATCGATGATCGACCCGAGCGATGGCTGAGCAAACTGCACTCTTCTTCACCGTGTTCGACACCGCGATCGGCCGCTGCGCCATTGCGTGGAGCGAGCGTGGGATCGTCGGGGTGCTCCTGCCTCAACGCGACGATCGCGCCCTGCGAATGCGGCTTCTCCGGCGCCATACCGGCGCCCGCGAGGCCACGCCTCCAAAGGAGGTCGCCCGCGCCATAGAGGGCATCGTGGCACTGGTCACCGGCGAACCTCGCGATCTCTCCTACGTGGTGCTCGATCTCAGCGGCGTGCCCGAATTCAACCGCCGTACCTATGCGGTGGCGCGGACCATCAAGCCGGGAGAGACCCTCACCTACGGGGCCATTGCGGCGCGGCTCGGCGAGCCGGACGCGCGCGGCGTCGGCGAGGCGATGGGGCAGAACCCCTGCCCGATCATCGTGCCATGTCATCGCGTGGTGGCGGCCGGTGGCAAGACCGGCGGCTTCTCGGCGCCTGGCGGCGCCGCCACCAAACGCCGCCTGCTCGCCATCGAAGGCGCATCGGCGGATGCACCGACGCTGTTCGACCGGCACGGCGGATTGGATTTCGCAGTGAAGCGCCGCGATAGGAAGGCGCTTCGCGATCGTGGATAGTGGAGCTCCGCGGGCCGCAGCTTGCGCAGAACGGCTGATTCGCGCATCCGCTGTGCGTCGGAGCGAGCTATGCGTCGGAGCGCCGCGCAGCCCAAAGTGTGAGCCCGCCGACCGCTACCACCGGCGCCGCCAGCGCCTGATACCCCGCCGTCCCGAACGCGACTGCGCCCACGACGGCTCCAGCAAGGAAACTCAGCGGCAACGGCAAGCCGCTCCGAAGCCGCCGCAGACAGACCTCGCGCTGATGCATAGTTCCAGGTGACTCGTGCTCGCGACACAGCCACACCGATGCTAGTCTAGTAGCGTGGCATCGACGGCAATCTTGATGGTGTTGGTCGTCATGACGATGGTCGAGGCCACTCCGCCCATCAGCAACCGCGCCGACGCGCTCTGCACCTCCATGGCAGCAAGGCCTAACATCGACGCGGCGACGACCTGGCGTCGTTTCCGGGCCCGCCACAACGGCTGCCGGCCGCGAAGGCTGCCGCAAAGGCGATCAGCGGGATCGTTTCGAGGGCGAACGCTCCCGCCAGCGCACGCCGCGTATCGCTCGTCCGGCGATGGCCGCGAGCGTTGCCGCGACGCCTCCGGCGAAGACTACAGGCACCGCGAGCAGCACCACCGCGCCAGGCCAGTCGGTCACCGGGTGGGCACCGGCAAGGACGTCGCTTCCGGTCACCTGAGCGACAAAGAACCCAAACAACCCGAGGTACGTGCAGGCATCGACAAATCCGGCGACGGCGGCGAGCATGACTGGAACCGTGTACGGCGGCTCGGTCGCGGCGGGGAATGCAATCTATTGCACGAGCAGTGCACTCCGTTCGTTCCGCCGCTTTCCCTGCTCTCGTAGCCCCGATTTCGCTGCCGCTCAATCCGGGCTACCAGGGCAGGGCAGTGGCCGCGTCACTCGCTGGACAGGATAACGTTGCGCACGATGGGATAGATCTGGCCCGCCCACTTTTGGCCGCTAAAAACCCCGTAGTGACCGACACCAGCCTGCATGTGATGGCGCCGCATGTAAGGTCGCAGGCCGCTGCACAGTTCGTGCGCTGCCATGGTCTGGCCGACCGCGCAGATGTCGTCGCGCTCGCCCTCGACGGTCAGTAACATGGTGCGACGGATGGCGCGTGGTTCCACACGTTCGCCTCGCCATTTCAGTTTCCCGAGCGGAAGGGCGTGCTCCTGAAACACCAGCCTTACGGTTTCGAGATAGAACTCCGCCGTAAGGTCCAGCACAGCAAAATATTCGTCGTAAAAGGCTCTGATGACCGCGGCCTTCTCGATCTCGCCGTCGCGCAGGTTTTCGTAGAGGTCCCGGTGGGCCCTGACGTGCCGCTCGATGTTCATGCTCATGAAGGCCGCAAGCTGCACGAAGCCAGGATAAACCGGGCGGAATGCGCCCCGAAAACGCATCGGCACGATCGCGATCAGATTGTGCTCGAACCATGAAATCGGTTTCGAGTTCGCAAGCTCGTTGACCTCGGTAGGATTGACGCGGGTATCGATCGGCCCTGCCATCAGCGTCATGCTGCGCGGCAGCGCCGGATGTTGCGACTGCGCCATCACGGCGGTGGCGACAAGCGCTGCGACGCACGGCTGGCAAACCGCGACGATGTGAGCGCCGGGGCCGATCGTTTGGAGAAAGTCGATGAGGTGCTGGATATAGTCGTCGAAACCGAACTGGCCATCAGAGAGCGGCACGTCGCGCGCGTTGTGCCAGTCCGTGATGTAGACATCATGATCAGCCAGCATGGTGTTCGCGGTGGCACGCAGCAGCGTCGCGAAATGCCCGGACAGCGGCGCCACCAGCAGCACGCGCGGTTGCGCGGCGGCGACATCCTTCTTGAAATGCAGGAGCGTTCCGAACGGCGTAGCGTGGACCGCCTCCTCGCGCACCGCAACCTCACGATTGCCGACTACCACGGTGTCGATGCCGAACGGCGGTCGGTGATGAGTGAGCTTGGAGCGGGCAATCAGCTCACAGGCAGCGGTAAGATTGCGCACAATGCCGAGATTTTCGGTGAAAGGAGGACCTATTGGCCTTGTAGCCAGAGACGCCAAGGCTCGTACCGGGACCATGAGGTCGGCGTGAGCCTGATAGGCCTGGTAGAGCATTTATGTCGCTTGGATGGAGGTCGCGCCGCCAGCCCATCCGTTCCCCTTCCAGAAAGAAGGCTAAATTAATTCTTGTTGCAGTGCGACAAGAATTTGCGCATCGTGGAGACCAGACGGTTCATGGCTTGCATGACGTGGCGGCAAGACTGCGGGTCGAGCCTAACATCCTTTGTGCGGACTCTTCATTAGTCCATTGAAAACACCGCGCGATTCTGACCTCGCGAGGCGGCGCCGCACAACTCAAGCGTAAGGGACGGCGAGGATGGAAAAGCCCAAACTGATGGTAGCGAGCAAGAATTACGGCTCGTGGTCGCTGCGCGGCTGGTTGCTGTGCAAGATGGCCGGGCTCGATTTCGATGAGCATGTTGTCCCTTCAGATGACCCCTCGACGCGAGCCGAGTTACTGCTCCTGTCCCCCTCCTTCCTGGTACCGTCGCTGACCAACGGATCCGTCAAGGTGTGGGATACCCTCGCCATTGCCGAGTATCTCAACGAACTATATCCCCAAGCCGGCCTGCTTCCCCAGGACGTCGCGGCGCGAGCGCTCTGCCGGTCGGTGTCGGGCGAAATGCATTCCGGCTTCAGCAATCTTCGCTCGGCTTTGCCGATGAACATCAAGGGCCACTATCCAGGATTTAAAGTCTTCGCAGGGGCGCAAGCCGATATCGATCGCATCGTCGCGATCTGGCGCGACTGCCTCTCGGCCTCCGGCGGGCCGTACCTATTCGGTGCGAAGCCGTGCCTCGCTGACGCTATGTATGCCCCGGTTTGCACCCGGCTCCTCACCTATTGCGTTAAGCTTGACCCGGTCTGCGCCGCCTATTGCGAGGTCATCATGGAAATGCCACACATGCGCGAATGGATCGAGGCTGCTACGCACGAGCCAGACGATGTGTTGGAGCTCGATGTGGAGTTTTAAGTTGAGGTGGCATGCTGCGCAACGCCTGACGCGCGCTGGCGCGATCAACGGCCGCTTGGCAAACGCATCGAAACGCCTTCCGGGCGTCATGTGCATCCGTCCCTTGAGGCGGTTTTAGTGACGGCGCCGCGCCAAGTCCGGCGTTAACGGAGCCGGCTCGCGTGCGAGCGACTCCGATCATCGGGACCCCGCCCCTAGCGAGTTTAAGGATTTTTTGCGGGTGTGGGTGAAATGGTGCCTCCGACGACCGCAGAACCGGGTTGTGTTGGATTTCGCCGTGGTCGGCGAGCTAGGGTAGGCAACGCATAGAGCGTGTTGATGGGAATATCAGAAGAACTGTCTCCGCTCGCTGCCGCGATGCCGTGCCGGACTATCGCTCGCTCGAGCGCGTTGTAGATCAGGTGCGGATAAAGGCGTAGGTGCCACCCCGCGCTACATGACCGTCAAGGCGAGCGTAAGTCGACCCGAGACGAAGCCAATGGCGTGAAAGCATCTTAAGACTGAAACTAAAATCGATCAGGTTTGTTTAATCTAGCTGTCTTTGCCAGCCTGGACAGCATCCAGCTAGGCTTCCGTCCCAAATTCACCCTTTTCCCGCCAGGGAACGCAACCGGCAATTTCGTGAAGATCGCCCAGCGCGCTTCCGTCCAGATCGCGATCGACCGCGGCCTCAGGCGGGACATTCCGCTTCTGCTGGGATTTCCGTCGCACCGACGGTGAAAATCCATGACTGCAGGTGACGCCATTGCACCCGCCGACGACGCGACCTGGAGACCGCGACATAACCCTTGGCTGATCGCCGTCGTAGTCACGCTTGCGGCGTTCATGGAAATTCTCGATACCACGATCGTCAATGTAGCACTGACTCATATTGCCGGCAGCCTGGCGTCATCGAACGATGAAGCCACCTGGGTGTTGACGTCCTACCTCGTCTCCAACGGCATCGTGTTGACGATCTCAGGCTGGCTTGGCGATGTGCTCGGCCGCAAACGATATTTCGTCATTTGCATCGCCATGTTCACGGTCTGCTCGCTCCTCTGCGGCACGTCGACCAGCCTCGCGCAACTCATCGTCTTCCGGCTCGCGCAGGGTTTCTTCGGAGGCGGCCTCCAGCCCGGCCAGCAATCGATAATCCTCGATACGTTTCCACCCGCCAAGCGTGGCGCCGCATTCGGGATCGCCGCAGTCGCCACCGTCGTTGCTCCGGTACTGGGACCGACACTCGGTGGCTACATCACCGACGAGTGGAGTTGGCGATGGATTTTCTTCATTAACGTCCCGATCGGGGCGGTTGCCGTATTCCTGGTTTCGGTGTTGGTTGAGGACCCGCCCTGGGTCCGGAAGAAGAAAAGCCGTCACATCGACTATATCGGCCTCTCCCTCATCACTATCGGTCTTGGCTGCCTTCAGGTGATGATGGATCGCGGTGAAGATGATGACTGGTTTGGCTCGAACTTCATCCGGCTGATGGCGCTCCTGGCTTTCCTTGGCATTTTCGGTGCGATCGGCTGGCTGCTGATCGCCAAAAGGCCGATTGTCAACCTCATGGTCTTCAAGGACCGGAACTTTTCCGTAGGCTGCATGTTGATCGCGGCGGCCAGCGCGATCCTCTATTCAAGCGCCGTCGTCATCCCGCAGTTCACCCAACAGGTACTGCCCTACACGGCCACCTTGGCCGGGCTGGTGCTGTCGCCTGGGGGCATTGCCATCATCGTGCTGATCCCCGTGGTCGGCGCCCTGGTGGAAGTCATGCAGCCGCGCTATGTGATCGCGCTGGGCTTTTTGATCTTGGGGGGCGGGCTTGTATTCGCCAACACCATCACGCCGGACGTCGACTTTCGCACTCTCGTGATGATGCGGACGACTCAAACCGCCGGTCTTGGTTTCCTGCTTGTTCCGATCACCACTCTCGCTTTTCTGAGCTTGCCTCGCGAACTCAATAGCGAAGGTGCCGCACTCTTTGCCATGTTCCGCAATGTGTCCGGCTCCATCGGCATTTCTCTAGCGACCGCGGCAATCACCGAACGCACCCAGGTGCATCAGAGCTACCTGTCGCAGTGGGAAACTCCACTCTATCAACCCTTTCAAACGCTGATCGCAAGCTATGAACAAGCGCTGCTGGCGATGGGACGAGCCGGAAGCGCGATCCACGATGAGGCGGTCGGCCGGGCCTTTCAGGTGTTTCGGACCCAGGCCGCCGTGCTCGCTTATGCGGATATTTTCATGTACGCGGCGGTCGTGGCTTTCGTCATGATTCCGTTAAGTTTCCTCGCATCGCCCAGAAAATGCGGTCCTGAGGAATCTCCTCATCATGCGGGCGTTCGGCATTGAACCCGCCGCTGGAGCTAGTGCCCTCTAGCAGCCGGTTTCGCCAAGACTGTCCCGTCGACTTCGATTGCTCAGGCAATGACTTGTGGAGCAGGGGATCACTTTGCGATAATCTGCCATGGAAACACCATCGGAGGTTACACCATGGAAGGTCTGCACTCCCGGTATCGCGTCAGCAGACGCACCGTCCTCAAGGCCACGGCCGCAGTCAGCGTGGCCCAGGTGGCATCGCCCTTCATCATCGAAGCGCGTGGCGAAACGCCGATAAAGATCGGCATGGTCGATCCGCTGACCGGCGTATACGCAGCAGTCGCACAGAACGAGGTGATCGGCGCGAGGCTCGCAGTCGATCAGATCAATGCCAAGGGCGG
>Ga0126384_10003046_pt1 | contig 10155 bp, 5 predicted proteins | sample PanSoiMetPlot_36_FD_92543 | JGI IMG/M metagenome (GOLD analysis project Ga0126384, IMG submission 92543) | Tropical forest soil microbial communities from Panama - MetaG Plot_36 | ecosystem: Environmental > Terrestrial > Soil > Tropical forest > Bulk soil | place: Panama | collected 2016-02-17 | reverse complement strand
GGTTACTGGTGTGGGCAACGACCCGTACGGGCTGGCGCTGGTCGAGTCGGAAGACGATTGAGACGGCCGACTAATCTGAGAGATTTATTGTTTCGCAAAAGGAAATTGCGGCAATAGTTAAGCTGATTCGGTCAAAACGTCACTGGGCAAGACGAAATCGATGACGAATGACAAATCTGAAAAAAATTGAGGCTGTCTGGCCCCATTCAGCGACAAATATCGCGTTCATGGTTGAGCGCTATTGGCGAAAGCCATGATTTGCGCCGATAGGACCAACGCTCCGACCTTCTGCCATGCTTCTATATATTTTAAAGCGATGGGTGAAGTGTCACATGTCGCATAATAACCCTGCCTTATAGTAAGGGGGTACCAGCTTTGAACTCAGAGAATGACGGCTCGGCCAGAGATCAAAGATCCAATCAAATTCAGGGTGATCAGGGTAAAGGCCTTGTCACTCCTCCTTTTATCTCGCTACCCAAAGGCGGCGGCGCCATTCGTGGAATGGGCAAAAAGTTCGCAGTCAATCCGGTTACCGGAACTGGATCGATGACTGCGCCCATCGCCGTCAGCCCCGGTCGCTCCGGCTTCGGCCCCCAACTTGCGCTTTCCTATGACTCCGGAGGCGGCAACGGGCCTTTCGGCTTTGGCCGGAGCCTGTCACAGCCCGATATTACTCGCAAGACCGACAAGGGACTGCCTCAGTACAACGACGTAATCGATTTTACCGATCTCAGCATCAAGGAAGGCCAAGCCAAACAATTCGTTGAGATTTGTCAAGAGTTTCCCTTAGCGATCGCGCAAGTCAGTACAAAACAAGATGACGTAGTTTTTTCGGCGATGGAAACAGTGTCAAAAAGAATTGAACGAAGATACGAGATGAGGGTAACTGCAAATGTAGACACTATGGGTATTTTTTGACTTAGAAACTAAAGAGGTGACGAACATGGACATGATGAATTGGGATTCAGAGCACATGACTTTTGCAATGAAAATCGTGAAGGAGCGGTTCGCGATGAACTCCGTGGCGGGCCACTTCGCGCCGCACTCCTGGGTCGACAAGATGGCCAGAACCGTATCGAGCAATCGTTTCGACTATTCATCACGCATTGTCGTGGATGACGAAACCCTCAACCTTTACGAGCCCTTTGCGCTATGTAACTTCACTCTGGCGCAAATGAATGAATTCGGCTCGATGACGGGCGAGATGCTGATGGGCGAAATGGCCAGGCAAAACAAAGTCGTCACGACCATTACGCGTGCTGCCAGTGCGCTTGCCCGCTGGCACGATTTTCTTTTTTTCGTTGGATTGGAACCAGGTCAAAAGCCAGACGCTTTACCTAAGGGCGTCGTTCCCCCTGGGGTCGATACGGGTAAACCCATCACGAACACAGTTCCAATCAGCCTTCGGCAAGCCGCCCTGGAGGCGGAAAGAAATTTGCGCAATAAACAGCCGATACCGGTAATAGGCCCAAATCTAAACGAGGGTTTGGTAACCGCGGTCTATGGCGCAGTGTTGGAACTCGAGTCGAGGGGCTATTACAACACCTACCATTTGGTGTTGGGCGAAGCGCTTTGGGAGGAACTTCATCGACCTACCTCAGGTTCCATGGTTCTGCCCAAGGACCGAATCGAACCCACTCTATTGGGGGGGCATTGCCATCGAACGACGACCTTGGCAAGTGACGAAGCTTTGCTCGCTTCGCTGGATGGGCCCACATTCGAGTGTGTGATAGCTGGTAGCCTGGATCAGCATCCAAGATTCGATGTGTTGGCGCCCGTGACGAAAGCCGAAACCCTGTACCAATATCGAGTGGTTGATCCATTTGTTCCGAGGATACGCGAGAATCAGGCCATTGTGAGGCTGCAAGTTAAACAGGCCGTGAAGGGCGGACCAAAGTAAGAGATGGGAGGGCTAATGGCTGAGAGAATCCTGAATGTGGGCATGATGGGGGAGGATGTTACCGCCTTGCATAAGACCCTTTCGGCCCATGGTCTAAAGATCCCGGAATCCGAAACCGCGCGCGGCTTTTTCGGGCCTGCAACACGCAATGCGGTGTTGGAGATCCAAAATCGCAATCGGTTGGCGCCAACCGGACAAGTCGACAAAGCGACCGCCGCGCTTCTCGATATGCCCGGGGCGGGCCCTGCTGCGGAGGGCGTGATTTCAATGTCATCTGCCAATCCGGCCCGGGGCGAGGCGGCCGCACCGCCATCCGGATTCGAGCACAGCGCCGCGCGTCAATCTGCAGTGCCCGACACTGGCAAGCATCCCGCTGAAGCCCAGCTCGCTACCGAGTCACTCTCCGGCGCAACCCCCGCGCTTTCGGTCACAGATGCGAGGGAGCTACCCGAGCGCTTAGCGAACGTTGCAAGACTCGAAGGCGCGCTTGCGAGCCCGTCTACCGGGGCCACAACTCTACAGCCTGCTCCTGCCGCGCCGACTGAAATGCCCGTCGCCGCATCGAGCGCTGAGATGAACGTCGAAGAGAAGAAATCCGCGATGGTGATAACCGAAGGGGCCACAGCTGGACCATTTGTCATGGTAGTCGATCCCGCAATCGTCGCCCCGCTGTACAAGCTGCCAGAACCGGAGCCGCAGCCGCTGACCATTAAAGGGGAATTCGCGATTTTCACTTTCGACAAGGACCTGAAGATCTCACGGCGGGACTTCCAGTTTTACGAGCTGTCAGCGGAAATCTCCGGTCTGCCGGATGGCGCGTTCAAGGTGCTTCGCTGTGCATTCGGGGACGACCTGCGCGTGTGCTGTCGCAAGGTCGACCTGTCCGTGAATTGTCCCGAAGGGTGGTCGGAAGGAGATTTAGGCGCGGGAATTGACCGAGAGAAGTATCTTTGCTACACCCAATTTCAATTCCCCCCAGGTCCTCTTATCGTTGTGCCCGGCACAACGGTTTCGGTACGGGTCAACGTCAAGAGCTTCGAAGGTGTCAGCGTTTGGTCGAAGGAATATAAAGCCGACTACCCGCCTCTACATGACAACCTTCGCATTGAGGTCCCTCTCCAAAGGCCGATCACCCGGACTTCCGCAACGAAGCGGACCAAGTCGACTAACGACAAGAAACTAAGGGGTCAAGTACTTGAGCTTAGCAAGAAGTGCAAGCTTAAAGACCTGACCGTGGTGCTCCAGGCAAAAGAACGGGGGGATACGCTTTGGAGAATTGTCAGCGCCGGCAGGACGGACAGCGCCGGCAATTTTTCCTTGCCCTATCCATTTGGTGTCTTTGATGAGGCACAGGCGCTCGTTTCGGTGACACCCAATAGCCCCGCCACCGTTAAGGTCACAGAGGTCAGGAACGGTAACGAAACGATCGCAGAAGATTTCCTTTACCTGTTAATTAAGGATATTGAGTGCCCGCAAGACGAGGCGGAAGCAGACTGTGATTGCAATGGGAATAGCCGCCCTGCTCGCCTTCCCGACCAGGCTGACTTAATCGGGTCCGACGAGTACACCCAGGACATTGGCGGCTCCTGTATCAACCTTTCCACGCCCAACCGGACTCTCAGCGAATTTAACTACCAGGCCATCGTCCGCACTTCGGATCCAGACGTTGCGAACTACACTTTGGAGAAGGTCGTCGACGACAAACCTAAGCCAGCGGGCATCGATCCCGTGCGCAAGCTCGAAATCTCGCGCGCTTTGTCGGCGCTGGACTCCGCCTTAAGAAACCTGACTTTCCAAAATGCGCTTCCTCCAGCTGCTTTGAACGCCGCGTTGGCGCAATTCGCTGCTTTGCGCACACTCCTCGAGCCAGCCTCAAACGTCGATGTAGCCGGGGCGATAAAGAGTGTTGATGCGCTCATTTCCAACGTAATGTCCTCATTAACCAAAAACGCTGCGAATGCGGTCACGCCGGGAAGCAATGGTTCCGGTCTGCCGCAGGGTGGCAGCGTTTCGGTAGCCACGATCGAGGCCGAAATCTTAAGGGTTCTTGCTGATTTTCCACGCGGTGTCGGGGGCGCGCTCACAGATTCGAACGGACTAAGTTGGGACACATTGGAAGGAGCCATTCGGCAGGCGGTAATAAATGCCGGGGGCGCGCCGTTGACACCTACGTTTTTCTTTCAGTTCGGGGGATGGCGCGTAGGCAAAGCCGACGGCGCCTGGAGTACCCAGCTTCTCGATCGTGTTATCGCGAAAGCGGCTGAGGCTGGTTCTGGCGCCGCTACTGCACTTTCGGGCGCAGGCGCTTCGGCGCTGCCGATGCAAAGTTCCAACGCCGTAAGTCATGTCATCGGACTCGCGAATGATCTGAAGGCTTACCTGAACGCGGCTCAGCTGCTCAGGATGGAGACATGCTACAAGTTGGTTCCTGGCGCAAAGAAACGCCTGCGCGAGCGCGTGGACTTGGACAACTTGGTGGCATGGCAGGACGACGAAAAGAACATGACGTTGTATCAGGCCGTAACTGTGGCTACCGGGCATGTTCTCCACTACAAGTCCGAGTTCAAGGCCGATGGATACTCCCTGGGTGATGTGGTCTATTCTTTGCCTTTGGCGCCCGGGCAGAAGAAAGAGATCGTCGTCTTGGACGCCTCCCACCGCTTGATGGGAACAGAATCCCAAACGCTCTCTCAAGGGGAGCGCCTGGCCGCCGGGATCTTTGATGAGCGTACGATTATCAGCAACCTCGGCGGACGTATCGCGGAATCGTTGCGAGGCGCCAGCTCGGCAAACACCAGCGGCATCAGCGCGGGGTTTGGCACCGGTGGCCAGGGCTATGGCGGTATGGGCGCCTCTGGCGGATCCGGTGGCGGCTATGGCGGATCCGGTAGTGCCGTTATCGGCATCGCGGGCGGCGTCGCCAACGCCAATTCAAGCGCGTGGCAAGATAGTTCGCGCAATATTTCGCAGTTCTTCGGGGAAACGCTGCGCCAGTCCATCACGCAGAATGCGAACGCTTACCGGCAACTCAATGCCTCTGTCGTTACGACTGTCGAGGAGGGGCAGCGGTATGGTGTGACCAGCGAAGTGGTGGCCAATCACAATCATTGTCATGCCTTGACCATCATGTACTTCGAGGTGCTACGACATTACGCAATATTCCAGAGATTATCTTCGGTGGAAGAGTGCGTGTTCGTGCCGCTCCTGATGACGAATTTCACAACGCAGAATATCTATAAGTGGCGCGACGTCCTGGCCAAGTCGCTGCTGCCGATGCCCGCGGATACCTATATGCAATCCCTCTCCACGACCACGCCTTACTCTCCGCAGCAGCATCCGTTGGTGAGAGCCTTCGACGCCAACGAAAGGATCCTCACGAACTACGCCAATGTTGACTATCCGGTCGGATCCTACGACGACGAGCCAATTCAGTTCATCCGGGGAAACATGCGGATCCGGGTGGAGTTGCCAAGGCCACGGACGCGATGTGACCGAATCATGTCACTTCCTATCACTAAGCAAGTTGACTCAGAAGCCCTCAAACAAGCTGTCGAAAAGTACGCCCAGGATTCGACTTCCTATGCGCTCAAGGCTGGATTCTCTATGGGGTTTTCAACTTTATTTGAGAAGCCACCCACCGATATACCTGACCCGATGCAGTATCAAGTAATGAAGGCGGAAAATATTTCCAATGCCTTTATGACCTTGGACGCAAACTATGAGAGTGTTCCGCCAGCGAAGTGCATTCGAATTACAAATTTCAAGCCGCAAACCTTATCGTTTGGCGCATTTACGCTTAGACCCACTAGTTCTGATGTCATGGAGTTCTTTGCCGAAAATCGCGAAGACCAGCGTCAATGGCAGGCCTATGCGGACATCTTGGGATATTCGGACGTGGAGACTATGCTCAACGCGTACTTCAAGGGAAACCTGATCTCCGAGTGGGATTCAATTTTTTACACCGACATCGCCCCGCTGGTCTTCGAGAAGATAGTTTCCAGAATCAGCTTGTCGGAGTTCTCTACCGACTTCTCGAGCGAAACTAACTATGAAGGCGGGGAGAGAGCGATGCGCCTGAATCTGACAGGGACCACTTCCAAAAAGAGGAATCAGCTTCCGCTGGAATTGACACTGGCTATCAATGACCAGAACTTCAAGAAACTGAAGGAATACATCACCTTCAATGTCGAGGACCTGACAATCTCGTATTCAACCGCTCACTACAGGGGTGTGTTGTGTGCCGGAAACGTTAACGACGATCTGTTCGACGATACGGCTCTCTACATTCCGGAACTTCCTGACGAAAAGCGGAACCTCAGAAAGGAAGACGCCTATCTCGTTTATAAGCTGATTGAACACCTGAACAGCAACATAGAATATTACAACAAGGCGCTCTGGTATAACCTCGATCCTGACCGGCGCTATATGCTGCTCGATGGATTCGACATTCAGACCTTCAACGATTACGGCCTGCCGATCGGGAGGCGAAGCCTCGCCTCCGTGGTGAAGAACGAGCTCGTCACCATCACCGGCAATTCCCTGGTGTTTCCGGTGGCGGCGGGTTACAGAGTAAGCCAGTCCTACATCGTGGAGGACACCGCATACGGCGCCGACATAGTGTCACGGGAGGCAACCGGACAGGAGGAGGAGGACACGAGCGTGGAGGGCACCGCAGACGGCGCCGAGATAGTGTCACTGCTCGATCACTATCAACCCCTCACACCGATTGAACCCTATCGTATTAGTGTCCCCACCAGGGGTGTGTTCGCGGAAGCCGTGCAGGGCGCCTGCAATGCCTGCGAGAAAATCGAAACGGACCGTCTGCAGGATTGGAACAGATTTCCCAACACCGATGAACCAACGGCCATTTCGCCGGTCACGGTGCCCACACCCGGTGTCACGGACTGGAAAGCCGCCTTCAAGGATTTCGCGACGCCGATCGTCAATATCCAAAACGCCCCGGCCGCTCCGGCCCCGGGCGCGGGCCTGGCCGGATTATCCGAACTGCTCGGCAAGAGCGGCGTCTTTAAAGACATCACCGGACTGGACGCAAACCAGCAAAATGTAATTCGCACCTACCTCTCGAATCAGGAGAACGCCAAGGCTTTTGCCAAGATGGCCAAGGAAATGGCCATGCAGCAACACAATACACAAAACAGCGGCAGGATTATGGATCAGATCGCGGCCGCGAAGAATTCTAAGGACATTACTCAACAGGAGGCTGGTCAACTCGTCAAGGATCACTTGCAGCAGCAGATTGACGGCGGAATGACGAGAAAGGCTGAACTAGACCGCGCAAGACAGGGGTCTCCCACACCCCTGACCAAGGCGCTCATTGATGCAACGAGCCAAGGGCGCAGCGGTACAGGGCAGACAATAGACGAGTGGGGCAACAGCGAAGCCGTGACTATTGGCAGCAGTGAAGGCAGTGGTGAAGGAGAGAACGTCTTGGCGGAGGCCAAGAAAGTGCCAAGCGTTGCACAGCCGAACGAGCATACCTGCTGGGCGGCAGCAGCGTCTATGATGTGCATGTGGCGAGATCCAGATCAGTATCAGAGTATCGACGACGTGATGGCTGATGCGGGCGAGAAGTTTGTACGGCTCTACAACGGCGGCGCCGAAGGCAAGGAGTTGCCGATGAGCGACAAGGAGGATTTCCTGTCTGCACTGGCAATGGTCTCTGCGCCAAGTGGAGCTAACTACCCCTTGCAAAGCTATATTGAGTGGCTAAAAACCTACGGTCCGCTATGGGTCACGATCGATTCGGAACCGGCGCCGAAAGTGTTCTCGCGACATGCAATTGTGATAACACGCATTACAGGCAGTGGCAGGCCGGACGGTCAAGGCACCAACGTGACGTACATTGACCCAATGGGTGCATTGACACGTACGGTGCCATTTAGCGAGTTTGTGACGAGTTACGAGTCAGTTGCGAGGTACGAGAAAGATACCAGCGACAGAAAGGGATTGCCGCCTTCCATCCAAGTCGTGCACTTCAAGGATGAGGCGGCTGCGGATGAAGAGGGAGGTGTTAAAGGACTCGCAGGCAAGGCGATCAGCGCCGTCGAAGCGCTTAACAAGTGGGAGCAGGCGTGCTACCGCGCGCTCAGCCGCTATCGGAACTGGCTCACGCACAACATGATCCTGTTCCTGACCGACTTCCTGAATTCGTCCAAGGGGAACAACGAGATCAAAGAGATCACCGGCGGGTTCGTCGAGCATCTGGCCGAGCACGCGCTCGGCAATCTCGCGGCGCATCCGATAGTCGACATAGCGGCCGAAGCCGGCGGACACCAGATCGCCAAGCTCTTTCTCCAGCGGGGTACGGCCGCGGTCCTCGGCGGCGTGGCCGGATTCGTCATCGAAATTGTCGTCGAAACCGCGCTCGCGAAGCTGTTCGACAAAACGAAGCAGATTGTCAGTTACACCGCTGACCAGATCGACGGGCTCGTGACCGGCGTCGTCAACCCGATCGTTGACGAGAAACAACAGCAGTTCACGAAGGCGATGCAGGATCTTCGTGGCGATCTCGCGGCCGACAGCCTGTCCGCGGACCAATGGACCGTGATCAAAGTCGATTCGGTGATCGCGACGCTCGAAGTCGAGGGTGCGCTCCGAGACGAGAGGGATGAGCGCCTCTATCGCCTGATGGCGCTCATTGAGGACGTGTACCGCCGGGCGTCGGTCCCCGCCGAAGAGGATTCACCGGTTGTACTTCCCGCCGATGAGCACGACGTCTCGTTCACGATGCAGCATACAGAAGTCAAGACGGGACAGACATCGATCGACGTGCCCGCGGACGGAGGCACGCTGGTCGTGCGCTTCCGCGCGTACGATTGTCTCAAAGAGGACGGCGAGTTCGGGCAGGTCGACATTGAGTCGGCCGACGCGCCGCCGGTCTGGACGAGGCCTCGACCTCCGCGTGACTACAACGTCCTCGTCTATCAAACCGGCTCCCCGTCCGACACAACCATCGGGGTGCCGAGGGTCTATCGCGTCGGATTTCAGGAGTACGGCGTCTGGTTCAACCTGGCGAAAGGTGTGTATCACCTGACCATCCAGCGCGGCGACGATCACATTGTCGCGTTGTGCGGAGAAGGCAAGTATTGGGTGAAGACCGGGTTATGAGCGCGTGTGGCTCAAAAACTCGATCGAGGCTAGGCGAGCATGATGCGACGACCTGATATAGGCTCGCGGCATGGCTCGCCCGACAGCAGGACGCATTCATCGAATACCTCAAGGATGAGAATCGCATGCTTAAGGCGCGTCTCGGTCGAGGGCGACCTATCTTCAGATTGCCGCTTGAAGAGCAACGGCAATTAGCCGAACAGTTACCCTCCATCGCAACCCTCTCCAATGAGGCGCATTTGGCTAAAGAAGCGGAGTGGCTGGCGATTGTCGAAGGGACGTGCGGAACCCTCAAAGGTTTAGACCGCGAAATGCCACCCACTTATCGATAGCTCGGGCCACCTCGTCCATGCGCGGGTTTTGACCTTGCGCAAGCATGACCACGCGAGCCCAGAAGTCGAGGAAGAACAGCCGCTCCACGGCTGCAACGCGAACCTGCGAGAACCGCGACCCTGATTCGACACATGCGCACACTGCTAAACTGAGGTCCTTATCCAACTCCGAGACGGTCAAGGCTGAGCCGATTTCGCGGAGGGCCGATTGCAGGGCCTTCTCAAGACCGCCAAGGGCGATCAGATCCGGGTACAGATCGTTGATAGTTTTCGCGAGGATTGCCACCGCCGTCTTCTTTTGTAAGACATAGATCGTGGCTGTCAATAAAAAAACGAGCGTGCAGGCGCCTCGCCTGGACACGCTCACTTTTAAATCAATATACAAAAGGAGAATAACACATGCTACGAGGAATCAAGAATACTCATCGTTCCAACAACAGTATTTTCTTTCCACAAAGTTACGGATCGCCTTGCAATGACATAACGACGCACCTCTCAGGTCTCGGCCTGAGACGGCTCGACTTCGGGCGCTGCGCGGTCGCGGGCGAGGTGTTCTATACAGTCGAAGGCGATTTGACTCCAACCAGCCAACAGGATGAGGAGGCGCGCATCGCGACGCTAGCATATGCGCTCAAGAAACTGGTCAATCAGGAAGACGCCGCCGAGTTCATGCGCTGTCTAAGCGCGATCTGTGAAGAGGGAGATGCGCGCTACCGGCAGGTCGCAGCTTCCTACTACTACAAGGAAATCGCAGAGCGCGGTGTGGATCCTGTGCTGAAGGAGATGGCCCTTCTC
>Ga0126384_10003045_pt1 | contig 10160 bp, 12 predicted proteins | sample PanSoiMetPlot_36_FD_92543 | JGI IMG/M metagenome (GOLD analysis project Ga0126384, IMG submission 92543) | Tropical forest soil microbial communities from Panama - MetaG Plot_36 | ecosystem: Environmental > Terrestrial > Soil > Tropical forest > Bulk soil | place: Panama | collected 2016-02-17 | reverse complement strand
CTCAGGCTGTTCGTCGCGATTCACAACGAGAACCCCAAGCCATTCGTGTGGATCAAGACCGCCGACCAGATCCTCGCCAGCATCCGTCGCTTTTGCCAACGAATTTCGGAGACAGGACACTAGTGTCCTGGTACCGAAGTTCGTCGCGCACCTCAGTACCAGGACACTAGGCCAGTATGCGACCCCTGGCTGGGCTTGGGGCCCCGTCTAGTCGGTCGTTTGCTGCATCCGTGAGCGGATCATGCGCGGCACCACCATGGTTGGGACGAACGTGAGGAAGACGCCGACGGTCAGCACGCCGAGCAGTACGCCAGTCCAAAAGTCGGAAGCATCGATCTGCCTGGTTAGGAGACCGTACCTCACGAAGAAGTACGCCATGATCCAGTACAGCACGCTCGTCACGAGTCCTGGGGAGAGGTTCCGCTGCCGGATCGTCCAGAAGAGGTGCAGGGTGATGCCGTGGAGAGCGAACCCGAACGGCCAGATCAGGGCCAGGATGACCCAATGACCGCCGCGGAGGTCAGCGAGCACATTGCTGCCGGCGATCGCCACGACGGCGCCGCCATTGAACCAAAAATTCATCCGCGCCGTGTAGGTCGGCCAGAAGCTGGTCCGGAACCACTGAACGAAGCCCCCATTCATCACCGTCTCGTCGATGATGTGAATCACGAAGGAAGCCAGAAAGGACCACAAGAGCACGTCGAGCGGCACGATTCACCTCAACCGTTGCGGAGAGTATGGGGGTCCAGTGTCCCGTGAGTTCGGTCGCGACCGGTCGGGCGTCTTGGCGGCATGAGCCGGCTGCGGGCACCGCCGCACGTCCGGTTTGCGGCGGAAGGAGTGGCCGATCTGGTTGGGGGCGGCCTGACTTGCCGGCGACGATCGTTGGGAGACTGTGAGGGTGGATGACGAGTTGCCTCTAGTCGAGGCTGACGGCGATTCCGCCGTAAGCGGTAGCGGTGGGCAGCGTGCGCCCAGGCCTTAGACCGGCCGTGGGCCAGAGGCCCTCTGAGTCCCAGGCACCCCATTGAATGAGCAATCTGACGCGGCGGCATACGTGCGTTTCAGAACCCCTGTCCTGGGCCAGGCTGGCAGCCGCGCTGGGGGGAGGGTATCCCGATGGCCCTCCCCCGTCGGTGCCGTCGATCTGAGCGCCCGTAGCGCATCCTGAGCCCGGACGCATACGACGTTCGCTTGCCCGTGCTCGCCTCTGCCTGGCGGGCTGGGTGGGGCTGAGCGCCGCCTCCTCTGACCCGCAAAGCTCACGGCATCATTTGTCCTCGTTGAGGAGATTGCGGAGTTTGCGCGCGAAGGCTTCGGGTTGGCCGGGGTATCCGAACTCGCCGCCCATGAAGCCACCGTGATGGCTGGGAAACACCGTCGCCTGCTGACCAAGTAGTTCAGCGGTGGCCACCGACGTGCGTCCGGTGAAGGTGCCCATGGACTCCTCGCCCACGGCGATCACGATGCGTGTCGGCGCCGCGGCCAGCGCATCGAAGTCGGGGCGATAGCTGCTGACCGCCCAGGACCGGTCGGAGAGCAGCGGGTCGTCACGAGAGCCATCGTCCTCGGTCGTCATCCCGAACTGGGCAGGATCCGGTGCAGGCTGGGCGAAGTACTCGTCCGTGAACTCTCCCCGCCACGACGTCATCGCGATGAAGGCCGCCATGCCGGCACTGGACCCATTGGCCTCGTACGCGTCCCGAAAGCCGGCGCGGGCGCGCTCGGCGGCCTCCGCGTCCGGAAGTACCGGGATGAGAGGCGGCTCGTGTGCCACCAAGCAGGTGACGTCGTTGGGGTATGCCGCCACGAGCGCGAGCGCGGTGACCGCGCCGCCACTGCTCGCGAACATCTCGACCGGGCCGACGCCAAGAGCCCCGATGACGGCGTGCACATCGTCTGCCTGGACGGCGGGCGCGTTGTCGACCCGGCCGTCTTTGCGAATGCTGCGGCCGAGGCCGCGCGGGTCATAGGTGATCACGGTGCGGTCGGAGAAGTGCGACGCCAGCGTACTGAAGCCCCTGGCGTCCATGGGCTGGCCGATCATGAATAGCGGTGGGCGTCCGTCGGCGGTGGGCAGCGGGCCGTGGACGTCGTAGACGATGTCGGCCTCGGTCGTTTCAAGCTTGTGCGTTGTCATGCCAGTATGGACGTCTCCCGGGTTGAGAACTCATCGGACTCTACGCCAGGGCGCGGTGCCGGAGCCACCTGCGGAGTCGGAGTACTCGAGCGCGCATCCGCTATGCGGGCGGGGCATTGGGGCGGGTGGGCTGGTCGAGTCACGAGATTGGTCGTGGCCAAGCCCTCCGAGCCCGACAGGCCAGACTACTCGCGGGATGGTCGGTTTCCGATCGCCTAACCGGGCCGCCGACGCCCAGCGAGCCGATGAATTCCTGGCCGCTCCATCGTCTTAAAAAAGGATCAAGTGCAAGGAGGCTCGTAACACAGATGAGAAAGCTCATCGTCTTGTCATTCATCACGCTCGACGGGGTGATGCAGGCTCCCGGGGCGCCCGAAGAAGACACATCGGGAGATTTCAAGTTCGGCGGTTGGTCCGTCGGCTACTTCGACGACATGGTCGGGAATGCCATGGGCGAGCAGCTGGGGCATCCCTTCGACCTGCTTCTGGGCCGGCGAACCTATGACATCTTTGCCGGGTTCTGGCCCAAGGAGAGCGATGAGACCGCGCGTGCGATAAACAGCGCAAAGAAGTACGTCGCCTCTCACCGTCCAGTGAGCCTGGACTGGAAAACGACCATCCCGATCCACGGCGACCTCGTGGAAGAGATCAAGAAGATCAAAGCCGAGGACGGCCCAGAGCTACAGGTGCACGGGAGCGGCAACCTGATTCAGACATTGCTGAAGCACGACCTAGTCGACGAGGTATGGCTAAAGACGTTCCCGGTCGTGCTGGGCACGGGCAAGCGTCTGTTCGCAGACGGAGCGATGCCGACAGGCTGGCAGCTGGTCAAGAGTCAGGTCTCGCCGAGCGGGGTTGTCGTCGCTTCCTACACGCGAGCGGGGGAGGTGAAGGTCGGCTCATTCGCCCGGCCGGACGCGAGCGGATAAGCGGGGCCGGGAACGCTGAAGGAAACGTCGGTCTGACGGTTTCGGAGAAGGTCTCGTCCGGAGAAGCCACCGGCCGAGAACTTGCTGTCGCGATCGTGGAGCAGAAACTTAGCCTTGAGCGAGCTCCGCCAACCCACCTGGCGTGAAGATCAGTGCAAGCCGCTCCGGAGTCTGGACGAGGACGCGGTAGGCGAACAGGCAGGTGGCCTGGCCGATGCTCAGGCCGAGCTTCTTGAAGAGCTCGGGCGGCCAGCCGTGAGAGGATGGGACAGCGTCATCGCCGCGCGGGCCCTCGCGGGCCTCCCCGTTTGTTGCTGGCGGCTGTCAGTCAGAGCGAGCACCTCACGGCAGCAGATCGTGGCGAGGCCGGCGACCCAAGCTCGTGGTCCGCGCAGATGTCGGGCAGGTCCCAGGGAACGTTGTGAGCAATTGATGGCCATGGGCTCATCATCTGTTGCTCGATCGTTGTCAGGTCTGAATACGGATATGGCTCCGGAGCACGGATTCGAGCCGTGAACCTTACCGGCCGCATCCCCCATGGTCCCCGCTCGTCCCTCCCCATCCCCAGGGATCCGGTATCAATCGGGTATCAGTGGAGGCCGGGCCGTAAAGTCTTGATGTAAGCAGATTTAGGGAAGGTCTCGACCGCGTCAGGCTGGCCGATAGCTTCCGTGACCTGGTCCTGGCTCAGGAGTTGTTTCCCGTGAATGGTCTGGCCTGGGTAAGCTGCAGCCGGACAAGGAGACGCCACTCTGGAATTCGACTGCAGGGCACAGGGCGCGGCGGCGGCGGCGCCGCAGGCGAGCCCGCGCTTGCGTGTCGAGGTCCGCGGCGCGCGCGAGGCGGCGGCCGAGCTGCGCTCACCCGGCGTCGAGGCGCTGTAGCCGCCGTTCGAGGTCTATACCGGCTGGGCCTTCGAGATGGGGGCATGTGCTCGGCCTCACCGACTACGTAATAGAGCCGGCGCGTTCCACGGGATGAGCTTGTAGGCCAGGATCACCGCCGCGCCCGCGACGATCACCAGCGGGTTCGACATACCGAGCACGATCACCACTAGCATCACGCCGGCGCTGCAGACTACACAGCACACCGCATAGTTCGCCCCCTCGGCCACGGCATCGCGGAACCGCGGGCCGCGTGACTCGCATATGGCCATCTTGCGCCAGTGCTCACGCACCCACCGGCCCCACGGGGATACATGAGCGCGATCACGATCGCGATCCCGACGATCAGTAGCGACGACGGCATCATCACCTGGCTCATCAGGTAGTCGAGGGCGAGTCCAATCGCCGCCCACACGGCCAGATAAATGAGGACGACGGTCGCAATCGCCACCGGCTGCCTGGTGTCCCGCCCGTGGGCGAGGAAGAAGGGCACTGCGGTCGGCACCATCATCGCGACCATCGAGACCCCCATGCCCCTGCCCATCAGTCCGGGTACTCGTCGCGCCGGTGCAGCCAGAACGGGCCGGATTCCTCGTCCCGACCCTTGGGCACTAGGTCCATGTAGTGGTAGCCGACGTTCAGCATGTCGAGCCCCCGCGCGTATGCCGAGTAGGTGTGGTAGATCTGCCGGCCGTCGCGCAGAAACACGCTCACCCCGGGCGACTCCGATCGGCCGATTGGGTCGACGCGGTAGTTGTACTCGGCCTTGCCCGCCTTCAACTCCTCGGGTGTGAAGGAGACGTGGTAGTCGAAGTTGAAGTCGGAGCCGCTCGACGAGTACCAGGGGACCTTCCAGCCCATGCGCTTGCGGTAGGCCTCGATCTTCGGGACTAGCGCGAGCGAGGCCGCGACCATGGTGATGTCGCGGTGATTCAGGTGCACCACCACGCGGTCGAAGTTGTCCATCCAGAAAGAACAAAAGAGGCACGCAGCGTCCTGCGTCCAGGGCGTCCTGTCAGACGCGGTCTCGGGGTTGAACATCGCGTGGTAGATGACGAGCTGGCCACGGCCGTCGAACAGCTCGGCAAGCGTTCGGCGTCCCTGGGGCCCCTCGAAGACGTACTCCTTCTCGACGCGCTCCCATGGGAGGTCGCGGCGCGCCTGGCTCAGCTCGTCCCTAAGCTTCGTGAATTTCTTCTCTTCGGCGAGGTGCCGCTTCCGCGCCTCGACCCATTCTGCGTGCGAAACGACCCTGTGCTCCATGAACTCTTGCCTCCAGTCACACCGATACGCAACGACTGGTTGCGTATGCTTCCACGCAGACGCAACCGATGGTTGCGGTACGCTTAGCCGACATGATCCCCTCCGCAGTTAAGAAAGAGATCCTCATCGAGGCGCCCGTCGAGGTCGTCTGGTACCTCATCACCGAGCCAGAGCAGATCCGCCAGTGGTTCGCCGATGAGGCGGAGATCGAGCTGCGCGTCGGCGGCAAGGGTGCGCTCGCGTTCAAAGGACACGAGTCGTACCAGCTGCAGGTCGAAGCTGTGGAGCCGCCGCGACGTTTTGCCTTCCGCTGGGTCAGGCGCCCGGGCCTGATCCTTCGCAACGACAACTCGCTGCTCGTAGAGTTCATCCTCGAGCCGGAGAACGGCAGCACGCGCCTGCGCGTCGTCGAGAGCGGATTCGATGCGATCGACTGGTCCGACGAGGAAAAGGCGAAGTACGCTGAGGAGCATGCCAACGGGTGGCAACGCTGCCTCGGCCTGTTGCGCGACCTCGCGAAGACGAAGCCTGCCGAGCGCAGATGACCAGGGGCGCGATTAGCGATGACGCGCTTCTCGAGGCCGTCGCGGACTCCTCGCGACGCCGCGTCCTCGACCTGATCCTCGCCTACGGTGAGGTGACGCCGACGGCGCTGGCCGCCGAGCTGCCGTTCACGCGTCAGGCTGTCGCGAAGCACCTGGCCGTGCTCGACCGAGCGGGCCTGGTCGAGGGCAGGCGGACCGGGCGCGAGGTCCACTATTCGGTGCGCCCCGAGCACCTCGACGTCGCGGCTCGCGCAATGGCCAAGGTCGCCGCTCGCTGGGACGCCCGCCTCGAGGCGATCAAGAGCACCGCCGAGGCGCGCGCTCGCGCAGCTGGAGCGAACATAAGCCGTCCAACTGGACGACGCTGAGCCCCCACTTCTCAAACCGGGCTCGGCGGTTGCAGATACGGGTCAAGGTCAGGTTGTCAAATCGGCATAGGGCCGAGGTCCAGGATCCCGCGCACCGCCGGAGTCAGGCCTCGAATTCGGACGCGAACAGATAGCTGACCGCCAGACTCCGATACGGACGCCAGCGCTCCGCCAGTTGAGCGATCTCGTCTTCGGTCGGAGTGTGGTCGAAGCCGTAGACCCGTTGAATCGTGCGCCGCAACGCGAGGTCGCCGCTGAGAAACACGTCCGGGCGATCGAGGGCCACTAACAGGAAACCACGCGCCGTCCAGGTCCCGATTCCCGGCACCTCTGTCAGGGCCGCCTCGACCTCAGCGTCGGGCATGCGAGATAGTGCCTCATCGCTCAGGCGCCTGTCGACGAACCGTTCGGCCAGAGCCCGAAGCGTGGCGCCCTTGCGGCCGGAGAGGCCGCTGGCGCGAAGCACTTGCGGATCGGCCGCGAGGAGTTCCGCCGGTGAAGGCAGTTGTCCGCCGAACTGTTGCTGGAGGCGGGACAGGATCGTCCGTGTGGCGCTGACCGAGAGCTGTTGGCCGATGACCTGGAAGACGAGAGTCCCGAAGGCGTCAAGCGGAGGAAGTTGCTCCAGCCAGGCTCGCGGCCGAAAGTCGGGCCGCGTGTTAATGAGCTTCGCCATTACCGGATCGGCTTTCCGAAGATACTCCCGCGCCCTCGCATCGGCCAAAGCCGCTGATGGATCCGGCGCTACTGCGTCAGCCACACACCTCCCAACCGTCTGCGCGCGATGGTCATTCCTCGTCAGGACACAGCCTGCTTGGACGTGATAAGAAGCGATGCTGCCTCCTTGTGCAGCAGCCGGCCGTTCAAGCCACCCTTGGCGTGCAGGTCGCCGCCGACCTCGATTCGCCCCGAGGCTGCGACGCCGCCCGGTCGCACCGGGTCGAAGCCGGCGGTCTTTGATGAGGCTCTCCACCCCGGCCGCGGCCGTGCGTCGTCGGTCGCGTGGAAGAGGACTGCGGGGTGCGGCCTTCGATTGGCGCTCGTCGACAGCATGGCTGCGGGGAGCGTTCGGGTCGCGTCCCGGCGACGTTGGGAAAGCGACAGCACAGCCCTCGCAGTCGGACACATCTAATGCGGTCAGTGAGTCCGGCGTGTGGGCACGCGGGCGGCGCGGATCTGTGTCAGGTGGCGGTGCTCCAGCGCGGTGAGGGCGAGTCCGCGAGCGCTTGGCGATGAACAGATCGAGGACCGCCCGAGCACAAACTCAGGCAGCTGGTCTCGCCGGCAAAGCGCCGATCACCTTCGGCCTCCGCTTCACCTTCTCAAGCGGGCGCTCGAGCAGGTTCGTCGAGCGCAGCCGCCTGCGGAGGCGGAGCGGGTACTCCAGGTGCACGCAGAGCGCCGGCAGGTCCTCGGCGAGGCAGGCGGCCGCGCTCGGGTATAGGCCGATGTTCGGGATTGTCGTCGGCGTCGTTCCCGCTTTGAACGCTTCAGCCGAGCTGCTCGGCCAGCTCGATGATGATGCCCTCGGGGCCGCGGACGTCGCAGAGCCTGTAGCTGTCCTCGTATTGCTCCAGCTCGCCCACGAGTTCGGCGCCGTGGGTGCGTAGGCGGGCGAGGACGTCCTCGATGCCCTCGACGGCGAACGTGAGGTGACGGATGCCCGGTGTGTTCGCCGGCGCATTCGGCTCAGCGCTGGTCGCTGTCGGCGTGTGGAACTTCGTCAGCTCGAGCCGGCCGTGACCGTCCGACGTCCGCACGAATACGATGTCGGCTCGGACACCGTCGAGCCCGACGATGCGGTCCGTCCCCTCGACTGACGCCTCGCCAGCCAGCTCCAAACCGAGTTCGATGGAGAACGCGGTAGCAGCCGCGAGGTGGTCGACAACGACGCCGACGTGGTCCATCCGCTGGATCGTCATACGCCTATGCGTAGGGACCGAGCGTTCCATTCGCTGGCGGCTCACCGCCGGGCGGTGTGGCTGCCGACCCTTGCTGGAGCCGGAGAACAACCGGCCAGGACGAGCGCGTGGCTCGGACATTAGCTTCGTCGCCGTTGCCGCGGTCTTTCGCGAGGAGCTCGCGGCGGGCGCGGGTGCTCCCTCCGCCCGGTGCAGCAGGTGGCGGGTCAGCACCACCGACAGCCCGACGGCCTACCGGGCCACCAGCAGCCGATCAGCTGGCGGACTTCAGGGTTCAGCTGCGGAGGTCCCAGCCCGCGGCCAGGGCGCCAACGCCAGAACAGGCGCCAGCCCCGGCGGTGCCAGCCCAGCACGGCTCTCGGGCCGGACCAGGAGCAGGTGGTGTTTCCATTCCTGGTGCAGCCGCCGAACGTGGAGCCAAAACAGCTTGTCCCGAGCTCGAAGGCGTCGACGACACTAGGAACGGAGGGCAACCTGGAGCTGCTGGCGGAGGAGCAAGTTGTCCACGACGAGGCGCTGACGGCAGCGGACGGCGGCGACGAGTGTGTAGAGGAGGAGCTGGATGAGTTCGAGCATCGCGGTAGGATCGCCGATCCAAGGTCACGGCTAGATCGCCGCATGGTCGTTTGCTCTCCCACAGGCCTTCTCCGAGCCGGTTCGATCTCCGATTTGGCGACGCCCGGGCCGCTGTTAAGTTGCCCGTCAGGGAACCAACCGGTAGAAGCGCCAGAAGTCGTTTTCAATCGGGAGCACCCCGACCTCCTTGAAGCCCGCGTCCGTCGCGTAGGTACGGAGGGTCGAGGTACGCATCACGGTCCCGGTCCCCACGCCTCCAGGCTCGGACAGGCCCACCGGCAGGCAGTGAAGGATGCTGAACCCGTAATAGAGTCTCTCCAGCTCGCTTGCCGGTGCCTCGAACTCGTCGGCTGTGCGCTCGTCGACAACCAGCACGAAGCCGTCTCGTCCTGCCAGCCGCCGCATGGACCTCAGCGCTTCAACGGGCCGGCCCACGTCGTGGATCGTTTCAAACGCAGTCACCAGGTCATACGTGTACCCGCGGTCGGCCAGGGCTGAGGCGTTCTCGGCGCGGAACCGAATGCGGTCTGCGAGACCCATCGCCTGAGCATTGTTTCGCGCGGCCACGACTGACGCGGCATCCAGGTCGAATCCGTCCACCAGCACCTTCGGATAGGCGCGCGCCATCGCGATGCTGGACCATCCAAAACCGCATCCGATGTCGGCCACGCGCGCTGGCGGATCAGCCTGAAGTCGGGCGTGCAGCTCGGGAATTGCCGGGAACCAATCGGTCCCCAGCAGGTTGACAAACAGCGGCCGGTTGCTGGCCGCGATCCCCTCGCGACAGTCTGCCCCATATCGCTCATAGGGCACCCCGCCGCCGCTGCGGAACACATCCAGCAGCTCGGGAAGCGCCGAGAGACACGAGATTAGCAGCCGTGGGTAGCTGCCGAGGTAGTAAGGGCTGTCGCCGTCGATCAAAACCTCGGCATGGGCGGCAGGAAGCCGGTAACGGCGTTCCGTGGCCACTCCCGTGCCGTCCACTTCGAGGATCCCGGACCCGGCCTGCTGTTCCAACCACTCCCTCACGTAGCGCTCGTCGCCGCTCACGCGTCGGGCCAGCTCAGCCGACGTCGCGGGAGCGCCGGCCAGCGCACGGTACAGGCCGAGCCGTTCCCCGAGATACATGGCGGCGGCATCCATCGTGCCCAGCATCGAGCTGACGACTCGGCTCACGAAAGCCTCACGCTGCGCTGCGTCCCGCTCGAACGGGCCTTCGACCTCTACGCCCATGGCGTCCTCCTCAGGCTGCTGCCTTCATGCTCAAAGCGCCTGGAATCCCGCTGCCGCTGCCGGATGTACCCGGCCTGTTGGTGCGGACATTACCCCATTCGGTTTCAGACAGTTGGCTGAGGCCAGCCCAACCACGACCCCGTCCAGCGTGCTACCGGTCGAATATGGGTGAGCGTCGTTCCCACGCCGCCCTGTCAACAATTGCCTCTGCGGTCCGCACTGGCCGAGTCGGATATCGCAAGAGGGACTGATGGATCAGTCTCCACTGTCACCCGATGGCAAATACTGGCGGGACGGCAT
>Ga0126384_10003044_pt1 | contig 10160 bp, 6 predicted proteins | sample PanSoiMetPlot_36_FD_92543 | JGI IMG/M metagenome (GOLD analysis project Ga0126384, IMG submission 92543) | Tropical forest soil microbial communities from Panama - MetaG Plot_36 | ecosystem: Environmental > Terrestrial > Soil > Tropical forest > Bulk soil | place: Panama | collected 2016-02-17 | reverse complement strand
TTTCGCCAATCGCCTGTCTTCACCACAGCGGCGATATTCACCCTGGCCCTGGGAATCGGCGGCACCACCGCGATATTCACGCTGATTCACGCCGTAATGCTGCGTTCCTTGCCAGTTGGGGATCCAGCGAGACTCTACCGCGTTGGGGATGGCGATGATTGCTGTGTCGAGGGAGGCCCGCAGGACCGCTGGGGGATGTACTCGTATCCCCTGTTCGAACGTCTGAAGGCAGAGATGTCGGAGTTCGAAGAAGTGACGGCCTTTCAGGCTGGCAGCTGGCAGCTCAGCGTACGCCGCGAAGGAATGGAAACGGCTGCCCGGCCTCTTCGTTCCGAATTCGTCACGGGGAATTACTTTTCCGTGCTCGGCGTGGGCTCCTTCGGCGGACGGGTATTCACTCTGGATGACGACAAGCCCTCAGCTCCGCCTGTCGTAGTACTCAGTCATCACGCCTGGCAGACCACTTACGGCTCGGATCCCTCGATCGTTGGTTCTACCTTCATGATCTCAGGACATCCGTTCACCGTGATCGGCGTTGCGCCTCCCGGTTTCTACGGCGAGACATTGCGCAGCGATCCTCCCGAGATTTGGCTGCCGGTACATCAGGAACCATTGATCTCCGGTCAGGCCAATCTGCTCACACAACCCATCAGCGCGTGGCTGCGTGTGATCGGTCGACTGCGTCCCGGAGCTTCGATTAACGGAATGGCGCCGCGTCTTACCGGAGTACTGCGGCAGTGGATGCAACACGATTCGGGATATCCCGCGAACTGGATGCCCGACGTGATGCGTATGCTTCCGAAACAGGTAATTAGTGTCGTACCGGCAGGCGCTGGCGTCGCAGTGATGAAAGAAGAGTATGGACGCAGCCTGCAGATCCTGCTCGCCGTCTGTGGGTTGGTGTTGCTGATCGCCTGCGCCAATGTTGCGAACCTGCTGCTGGCGCGAGGAGTTGCTCGTCGTGGACAGACCGCGGTGCGCCTAGCCATAGGAGCCACGCGCAGGCAGATCGTTACGCAGGCTCTTTCCGAAAGCATCCTGCTCGCCATCGGCGGAGGCATTGCGGGGCTCATCGTGGCCATCGCAGCAGCACGGTTGCTGCTCTCATTGGCCTTCCACAGTGCGCACTTTCTTCCGATTAGTCCCATGCCGTCTATTCCTGTTTTGGGCTTTGCCTTTGTCCTCGCGCTGCTGACTGGGATTATCTTTGGAGCAGCCCCGGCATGGTTTGCCACACGCACAGACCCCGCAGAGGCCCTGCGCGGATCGGGACGCAGCACTGGCGACCATTCATCCGTCGCCCGCAAGGCGTTGCTGGTGGTACAGGCTACGCTTTCGGTTGTGTTGGTAGCCGGCGCAAGCATGCTTGCCAGGAGTCTCAATAAACTCGAGCACCAGGATTTTGGGTACCAGATCAAGGATCGTGTCGAAGTAGAACTGAATGCTCCTCCATCCACCTACACGCTGCCCAGATTGCAGGCGGTTTATCGGCAAGTGGAAGACCGCCTCAACCGGCTTCCCGGTGTGCAGGGATCAGGACTGGCGCTTTATAACCCGCTCACCGATAACTGGGGCGAGCTGGTTCTGGTCGAGGGGCACCCAGCAAAGAAGTTCGATGAGGAAGCTGGCTCGTCCTGGGACCGGGTGAGCGCGAATTATCTCCAGAACTTCGGAATGCCGATCGTGCGGGGACGCAATTTCACTGCAGCCGATAATGAAACCACTGCGAACGTCGCCATCGTCAACGAAGCCTTTGTGAAGCGCTTTTTCAGAAGCGACGAAGATCCGCTCGATCAGCATTTCGGTCTCGACCTGCCTGAGAACGTAGGCACGTTTCGTATCGTCGGTATTGTGCGCGACGCGAAGTTTGCCGGATGGGGTCTGAGGAGACCAGCGCGTCCGATGTTCTTTGTTCCACTCGCGCAAAACGTGGATTACAAGCAAGAGATCATGAGACGGATCGAGCTGCAATCGCATTTTGCGCGGGGAATCATGCTCGTGACCAACATTCCTACCGGGCAGCTCCAACCCCTGCTGACGAGGGCACTCGCCGAGGTCGATCCAAACTTGACCATCATAAGTGTGAGGACAATGCAGGAACAGGTTGCTCTTACGTTCGACCAGGAGCGCGCAGTCGCGAGCCTGGCAAGCCTCTTCGGCATCGTGGCTCTGTTGCTTGCGGCAGTTGGACTCTACGGTGTCACGGCCTACACAGTCGCACAACGGACGAACGAAATCGGCATTCGAATGGCGCTGGGAGCTGACCGCCAGAGAGTCGTTGAACTCGTTTTACGTGGCGCATTCAATCGCGTGGTAATCGGGCTGATCATAGGCATACCCCTCGCGATCGGCGCCGGACGGCTGATTTCAGCTCAGCTTTACGGAGTTTCATTCTGGGATCCGTTTGCGCTGAGCCTCGCGGCAATGGCGCTAGCGATCTGTGCATTCTTCGCAGCAATCATTCCAGCAGGCCGGGCAGCATCAATCTCACCGATGAGCGCGTTGAGGACGGAGTAGTTAAAAACGGAGCGCCGGGCGCCTTCGCTCTGTGGGTGTCGTTCATGCGACTCCAATGCAAAGTAATCCTACAAACACTTTCATCCCTCGTGCCGCAGCTAGCGGCTTGCGTTATTCCGACAATTTTGCGGCGGTGAGATTTGAAGGCACATACACATCCACGTTGCGGCCCGAGGGATGACAGTTTTAAGTAAGTGGCGCTGAGTATGCGAAGAACATTCACAACATGCGATCTTGGCGCGGGTGCCTCACTCATCGCGGTGTTCGATGAGTGGGTTATTCAGAGGTCTTGTCTACAATCCGGCGGGCGGGACCCCCTCTTGGCGCCAATTCCAAACAGCGGGTGCCGCACTCTGCGCGATGCGAAGTAAGTGAGGGGTGATGGTGTGGCAAAGAGTATTACGGAACAGCTAAGGGGAGGTGATCGAAGATCGATCGGCGCCTCTAACCGAGTTGCGGGTCTCGCGTTGAAGCAACCGCGGATCTTTGACCAGCTTGTGCGTGCGTTGTGGGACCCTGACCCGATCGTTCGAATGCGAGCAGCCGACGCTGCCGAAAAAGCCTCGGCTCGCGATGCCAATTTGCTCGTTCCGCATAAGGCAGAACTCCTGGGACTCCTCACGGAGGCGACACAGCCGGAATTGCGCTGGCACTTGGCGCAAATCGCTCCTCGGCTGAAGCTGACAGCTGCCGAGCGCAAACGCGCATTCTCCGCGCTGCAACTCTATCTGTCTGATCGCAGCTCGATCGTAAGGACGCTTACTCTTCAGGCACTGACTGACGTTGCACAGCAGGACACCTCATTACTGCCTTCTATTCTCGATTTGATCCGTCAGACCGCCAAGACGGGTACTCCCGCAATGCGCGCTCGCAGCCGCAAGCTCCTTCGTCGATTTGAAAAGTTTTGATTAGGGTCGAAGCGAGAATGGGCGCGCAGCTCTTTAGGTTTTCCGCATCCCCGGTGGTCTTGTGTCCCTTTTTGCTGGACAAGTGGATCGCTCCGATTTGCAGACTCTTGATTATCACCCTGGTACTTTTCACTTCGTCACAAGCAGCTCTCGAATTTCCCGCGGCTGCTCTGGATTCGCGGGACAATTGAGGCTGGAGGAAAAACGAAGATGCCACAAGATATGTCGAAGGGTCCGCAATCGGAGCGCAATCCCGGACAGCAGAATCAGAACCTTACTTTCCGCTGTGCAGACGTAGGTCAGAGCAACTGCAATTGGCAGACAAGCGGCAAGAGTGAAGATGAAGTTCTCAGAAACGTCGAGCAACATGCTCGGCAAGCCCACGACATGAACATGGATGAGAATACCCGCTCCAAAGTAAGAGGCGCGATCCGCAGGCAAGCCGCTTAGCGAGGACGCAATATTTGGGAACGCCCCAGTTGCTGGGGCGTTCGCTATTTCAGAAGCATTCTTCACACCTTGCGCGTCTTCCAGCCTCCACGACGGAAGAGCACAGTACTTATCAGCGCCAGCGTCGAATAGCCGATCATGATGGCCAGAAAAACTCCAAGAGGTCCAATGTTCACGACTCTGGCAAGAACATACGCCAGCGGAATCTCCCAGAGCCAGAAGCAGAACAAGTTGATCCACGTCGGCGTCCAGGTATCTCCTGCTCCGTTGAATGATTGTGTGAGAACCATTCCGAGAGCGTAGAAGACGAAGCCGTAGCTCATTGTTCGCAGCGCCTGTGCGCCAATCGACGCGGCTTCGGGGAAGTGGGTGAACACTCCGACGATGGGTCCGGCGAACAAAATGAACACAACGCCCACGACTCCCAGGACAATCATGTTGTATTTGGCGGCAATCCAGACGGCGTGTTCAGCGCGGTCGGGATCTTTCGCGCCGAGCGATTGACCGACCATTGTCGCGGCCGCATTCGATAGTCCCCACGACGGCAGTATCCAGAAGACGACCAATCGAATAGCAATCGTGTAGCCGGCGACAGCGTTGCTCCCGAATGTGGAAAGAATACGAACGAGCCCGACGTAGCTGGCCGTTCCCACCAGCACTTGAAAAGTTCCAGATCCGGAGAGCCGGATCAAATTAGCCATGATCGCAGGCCGTATGGCGAGATTGGCTCGTGCCACCGTGACGCGCGCATCGCCGCGAGTGAGCCGATAGAGCTGGAAGAGCACTCCTACGCTTCGTCCTATGGTGGTTGCAACCGCCGCGCCAGCCACTCCGAGACGCGGAAATGGACCGAGTCCAAAGATGAGGCATGGGCCGAGAAGGATATTGATTGCGTTGGCCAGCCAGAGCACTCGCATTGCGATCGCAGCGTCACCTGCGCCGCGGAAGATGGCATTGATAAGAAACAGCAGCAAGACGCTCGCGCTTCCCCCAAGCATCACGCGCGTGTAAGTCGAGCCAACGGCTCGAACTGAAGTCGATGCGCCCATGATGGCCAGGAGCCGCGGAGCGAGTGTCACGCCAACGACAGCAACGATCGCCGCAACTCCAAGCCCGAGCGCGATACCTTGTACCGCGGCTTCGGCTGCGGCTTCAGGCCGTTTTTCTCCGATACGGCGCGCGACGGTCGCAGCCACACCAATCGAGAGTCCGATGGCCACGGTATATACGATTGTCAACATCGATTCCGTCAGCCCAACCGTGGCGGTGGCGTCCGGTCCCAGCCGCGAGACAAAGAAGACGTCGCATACGGCGAAGACCGACTCCATCATCATCTCGAGAATCATCGGGATGGCGAGCAGCACAACTGCACGTGCGATAGGGCCCCTGGTGTAGTCGTGATGCGTTCCACGAATGGAATCACGGACGACAGTCCACCAAGTGATTCGTTCGTCCTGTGCAATAGCTGGGGTGCTCACAGCGTTGGCCTCGTTTCAGGCAGTGCCTAGTCGTACAAGACTGCCACAGCCGGGGCGGCTGTGCCACAATTTAGATTGAGAGCACAGTCAGAATGGCAGAAACGATCCGCATAGGCGTGATTGGGGACTTCGAGCCCGCCTATCATTCCCATTTTGCAACCAATGCGGCTTTGTACGATGCAGCCACTAAGCTGAAAACCTCACTCGAGCTGCGCTGGCTCCCTACTCCATCGGTCGAAGCGGCGGCGGAGAGGCTTCTACGCCGCTGGGATGGTTTGATCGCTTCGCCCGGCAGTCCATACAAGAGCTTTGCCGGAATGCTGCGTGGTATCCAGTTTGCGCGTGAGCGTAACTGGCCCTTCGTCGGCACTTGAGGGGGCTTTCAATATGCTCTGGTAGAGTATGCGCGCAACGTACTGAAGATCGCCGACGCCGACAGCGCGGAGAATAACTCAAGCTCTTCGCACAATGTCGTAACGCCTCTTTCCTGCGCATTGCCGAATCGTCGTGAGGGAGGTCCTACAGGATCGGGCGATGAGCAGCTGAAGATTCTTCCCGGGACTCTGCTCCACTCCATCTGCGGAAGCACGGACCATTCCGAGCAGTTCTACTGCAACTACGGCGTGAACGCTGAGTACGAAAAACAGTTTCAAGCTGCTGGATTGCGCGTGAGCGCCCGAGGACTGCAGGGTGAAGTCCGCGCGGTGGAGCTACCGAATCATCGCTTTTTTGTTGCGACGCTTTTTCAGCCACAACTATCGTCGCGACCGGAAGCGCCGCATCCTATGTGGCTGGCGTTCCTGCGCGCTGCCGCGCGTTTTCGCAAATCCCGCGCGAAAGCGAGAGCGGCCGGATTGTCTGACCGTTCTTCGCAACTACTTTGGCTGCGGAGTCGGCCTTGATCCTGGTTTTTGCGGACCTTTGTTTGTAGTGACGTCGTTCCCGTAGATGATGTTTACGTTCGTGCCGAAGCGTTTGTAGTCGGTGTACTTGACGATGGCTTTCACATGATCATCGCTGGCATAGAAATGCAGTACTTCATCAGCCTTGCTGTAGGTTGGAAACCAGTACTTTCCGTCGATCTGTTCTCTGTAAGTTACAAAATGAGGGAACAGTTGCTCTTCTTCTGGATGCTTTTTCTTTCTTTTTGGGCTTAGATCCCTTCCTATATCGGGAACACCTTTGCCGTAGGTCTTAACGATCTGCAGATCCTGATTGTCTACCCAGATGCGGCCCTGGAAATAGCGCTGTCCTTTTTCAATGGTCTTTGGAGCAACGTCGAAGACGTAAGTTTGCAGCTCGTCAACCTTCTGCTGTCCGACGTACATCACCTGATATTTCGGCAGCTCCTCGGTGGTGAGCGAGAAGGCGGTGCGTTTGCGCAGGTCGTCCATGTCTTCTTTGGTGATGTAGAGACTGGTCTGCGGCGCAAATTTGACGTTCTCGAGGCGGCGTCCGCGGTCGTCATAGACGATGTCGGAGACCTGGCGGAATTCTCCGACGATGCTGATGCCGTCGACCGTCTGGTATTTCACGTCCTCGGTCCAGGTGTAGTGGTCGCGCGCCTGTTTGAATTCATCTTCCTTGGCAGTGAATTTTTGGATGATTTCCTGGATCGAAATGCCGGTTGGTTGTGCCGGATCCAGGGGTCCAGAACCCTCATTCGCGATGTCGGGAACCTGCTGAGCATTGCCCGATCCGACTGTAAACTGCGCCTGTGTGACTGCGGAAAGCCACAAAAGTGACGCGAAAAGCGCGCAAAGTGTCGTCAAGAGTTGCTTAGGTGACCGCATTATTTGATCCCGGCTGGATATTGTAGCCCCAATTTGGACCCATGAAGTTACACAAAAGTAAGCCAAATCTGCCACACTGATGGTGAATGGGCTGTCAAAATTGTGAAATAATCCGCATTCAGGCGGCGGCCAAATCGCTGAAAATCCTTTCTGAGGCCCAGTTCCGCGCATGATGTTTGCTTTTCACCGGCTCCCAACCATCCTTTTGCTGGGTGCGCTAGTCCCCATTTTCTGGTTCTTGCGCCGCACGAATCGCTCTTACCAAGTGCATTTATGGGTTATCGCGTGGAGTTTAGTGCTTATCCGCGTCATTGTGCAGGTCTTTGGCACCACGTTTGGGCTCTCAAACACCACGATTAACGCAATCGATCTTGGCGGATTGCAGCTTAGCGGTGTCGTTTTAGCGGTCTCAATGACGCGGATTTTTCACGATCCGCGCCAGCGTTGGCCGTTTTTTCTGGTGGCGGCGGTGCCATCGGTCGCTTATGCGGAGCTGTTTGCGCTCGGATATCACGGTTTGTGGGTGTTTGCGGTGCTTGGAATCGCGCTTGGAGTTGGTATCTGCACCTGGATTCTTGTCTATTACCGCCGACAAGCGCAGAAATACATGCTTGCAATCTGCGCGATTCTGCTTGTCGGTGCGCTTTGGGGCGCCGCCAGGACGCTTCAAGGACGCGTTGATCTCGGCTTCTACACCATTGAAGGCGCTACTTACGCGCTTGCTGGAATCCTATATTGGCACTCATATAAGCGTCTATCTCCCGGAGTTGTGCTCGCATCAGTAGGCTTCTTCGCTTGGGCTGCGGTCTTTCCCGTCTTCTATCTGGTTACTCCGACGCATCCGAATGCCGTTGAAGGCCTGATTGCGCTCGCAAATATCCCTAAATTCTGGGTTGCGATCGGGATGATTGTGACGCTACTGGAAGACAAATCGCGCAGCGCTGAACTGGCAGAAGCTCAAGAACGTACGACACGAGAGCAGATTCAGGGCTTCTTTCAGGTCACATCGCGCCTGCTTAGTGGTGCTGATGTCGCTAGTATCTGCGACGAAATCGCACGCGTGGTAACCGAGAGTTCCAATTTTGCACGCGTCTTGATCCTGCTCACCGATTATCAACGCAACTTATATCTGGCTGGTTCAGCCGGAATCGAAGGCCAAGGTCTCGTAGCGGCGCGCGAAGAGGCCGCTCAGCTGACGGTTGCCCGCGTCGAAGAACTCCACGAATCGGCTTTGAGAATCGGCTCCCGTTCGTTCCGATTGACTCTGAAGCAGCCTCAGAATGCGCCGACTGCGTCAGATTCTGCGAACTATATGCCTGCTTACCAGTGGCGGCAGGGCGACAAAATCATGGTTCCAATGTCCTCAAGACGCGGTTCTTTTCTGGGCTGCTTCCTGCTTGATGAGCCCAGAGATGTCCGGGGCGTGACCGCGGAAGGCCTTACCGCGGTCGAATTGTTGAGCACTGACCTGGCCATTTCGATCGAGAATTCGCATCTACAGCGACAGTTGGTTGTGTCGGAGAAGCTTGCCGGACTGGGAAAATTGATCGCCGGCACCGGGCACGAACTCAATAATCCGCTCACGGCGGTGCTCGGATACGCTGAACTGCTTTCCGGATCGACCGACGAGGGCACAAGACGCAGCGCAGAAGTGATTCGGCGCGAAGCTTTGCGAATGAAACAAATCATCGAAAATCTGTTGAGCTTTGCTCGGCAGACCAAATTTGAGCGTCGGCCAGTTTCCTTGACTCAGGTCTTGGGTGAAGTTTTAAATTTGCGAAGCTACGAAATCAGGCACAAGGGGCTGCAGATTGTGACCGAAATTTCTCCCGCGCTGCCCGGAGTACTCGTCGATGAAGGCATGTTGAAGCAGGTCTTTCTCAACTTGATCAATAACTCGATGGAAGCGCTACGTGATGTTCGTGGTGGGCGAATCACTATCGCCGCGACGCAGCAGGGCGAGCGCATGCAGCTTCGTTTCAGTGACAACGGTCCCGGATTCAGCAATCCTGATCGTGTTTTCGATCCATTCTTTACTACGAAGGACCCAGGTAAAGGTCCCGGATTGGGACTTAGCGTCTCCTACGGCATCATCAAACAGCACGGCGGCGACATCAGCGCCTACAATCTGCATCCATCCGGTGCCTGCATCTTGATCGAATTGCCCATCGCGAGCACCGCGGTTTCGGTCCTCGAGACGAGCGGAGTAGCTGAAGCGTAGAACCAGACCACGTTTCAGACTTGTTACACTGTCCGGTTTGTCCTCAGGAGAACCGAATGCTCCGCAAGCTTCTGCTTCTATTTGCTCTCGTTAGCCTCTCTATCGCTCAGGCTGCGCCACAGAACCCGGCTGCTTCAGGACAGAAGCGCCCCTTCACTTTCGAAGACATGATGGCCTTGAAGCGCATCGGCGATCCGCAGGTGTCGCCAGACGGGCGTTGGGTGATGTTCTCGGCGGTCGATGTAAACCTCGCGGAGAACACGCGGAAGCCGCATCTTTGGTTGATTCCCGCCGCAGGCGGTGAGGCAAAGCAGATCACCAGCGCCGCCGCGGGTGAGAATCGCGGACGATTTTCGCCGGATGGCAAGAGCTTCTCATACACATCGAGCGCTGTTGGTGGCTCGCAAATATGGGTAGTGGGATTCGACAGGGCGTCCGGAATCCCTACCGGCGAAGCGCGTCAGCTTACTTCCCTCTCAACAGAGGCCGATGGCGCCGTGTGGGCACCCGACGGCAAGCACATTATCTTCGTTTCCGAGGTATACGCCGACTGCAAAGACGATGCCTGTAACAAGGCTCGCGACGAAGAACTGACTAAATCCAAAGTAAAAGCCAAGGTCTTCACGCGTCTTTTTTACCGGCATTGGTCGAGCTACACACGTTTCAAGCGAAGTCATTTGTTCGTCGTCGCTCCTGAAGGCGGTGTTCCCGTAGACATCACGCCGGGAGATCACGATGTTCCGCCCTTCAATCTCGGCGGCCAGGACCTCTATGCCGTCTCGCCTGATGGGCA
>Ga0126384_10003043_pt1 | contig 10161 bp, 10 predicted proteins | sample PanSoiMetPlot_36_FD_92543 | JGI IMG/M metagenome (GOLD analysis project Ga0126384, IMG submission 92543) | Tropical forest soil microbial communities from Panama - MetaG Plot_36 | ecosystem: Environmental > Terrestrial > Soil > Tropical forest > Bulk soil | place: Panama | collected 2016-02-17 | reverse complement strand
GGGAAATTTGCAAAACAACAGGTCTGCTGCCTTCTCGCTTTAGCGCGTCAACAATGACTGAGCTTTTCCTCGCAGGGACGGAACCGCGCGAAAGTTCGGCAGATTACTTTGATAGTGATGGAAAACTGATTTTGCCCGATTCATATGCGCGCTGGTGCGCCAGCGGCAGCAATACGATCAACGCGCATGTCCGCTCCGATTTCCGCATCACCAGTCCGCCGCCGAACGCGCGGTATCAAATTGATCCTGTCCTGCCGCCGTCGCAGCAAATGGTCGAACTGACAGCGGCGTCCGCCGGCGACGTCGAATGGTTTGTGAATGACCTTCGCGTTGTTCCCGCGCGTGACGGCCGCTTTTTCTGGCAGCTTACCGCTGGCGAGTGGAACGTGCGCGCCGTCAGCCACGATGAACTCGCTGAGCAAAAAATTGTTGTCGAAAGCATCGGCGATCAACTCGCCGAACGCACAAACTGAACCTGTCTTTCAGCGTGATTTAGTTGGTTCGCCGTTGTCTGAATGAGTTTGGCTGTCTTCAGCTTGTTTTCGCAATCCTTGAAACTGCTGCTCGAGCTTCTTGAGGTCGTCATCAGAGAGGTTTTCTAAATCGACAAGTTGATTGCGCGCGCCTTTGATGGCGCGGATAAGCTCGTCCAACTTGAGATGCATTGCTTTGGCGTCACGGTTCTGCGTGTTCTGAATCAAAAACACCATGAGGAACGTGACGACTGTCGTGGCGGTGTTGATGATCAGTTGCCAGGTGTCCGAGAAATGAAAAGTCGGTCCGGTGATGAGCCAAACGAGAATTACAAGAACGGCGCCACCAAATGCCCAGGCGCTGCCAAGCAAGACAGACGAACGCTGCGCGAAAGACCGGAACGCGTCGCTGACAGCGCAAAAAAAATCGCGCTCTTGCTCGCCTTTCTGTGCTTCTCGGGCATGAGCTTTGTTCACCATGTCACTTAGCTTTTCGCGCGTCGCTGCGAAATTGCGCGCACGGACGGAATAGCTCCGGACACAAAGCGCATTGATTTTCGAGGTGTTTTGGGGAAGACTTGCCCCCAAATTCATGCAGCAGGTACCCGCGTTTTCACGTCTGCAAACTGTTCCGTCTGTGCCGGCGACTTCCGCCAAGCCGAAGTTGTGGATACTCAACTCTTGGCGCGACCTCGTTTTCTACGTGGCCACCCCGCTATTGCTGGTGCCGGCGTTTGCATTGGCGCAGGCGCGCTGGAGTCCGCAGGACATTTATCTCTTTGTCGCGTCGTTCGGCGCATTGGGACATCACCTGCCGGGAATGATCCGCGCCTACGGCGATCGAGCTTTATTCAACCGCTTTAAATGGCGCTTCATTTTTGCGCCGCTATTCTTGCTCTTAGTTTGCATCAGCTTTTATTGGTGGGACCTCAAAGGCATTCTGCTGGTCCTTTTTTTCTGGGGAGTCTGGCATGGGCTGATGCAGACCTACGGGTTCTGCCGGATCTATGATGCCAAAACAGGCAGCTTCGCTGCGCTGACGCGGCGACTCGACTTCGCGACATGCGTAATTTGGTTCGGCACCGCTGTGGCGCTCTCACCATATCGCCTGAGCGATACGCTCGACATATATTACATGTGTGGCGGGCCGTTTATCCCGCCAAACGTCATACATCAGGGGCAGCAGCTAATTCTCTTCGCAGCCATTGCGGTGTCGGTTCTTTTCGCCGTCCATTTCGTTCGGACATGGGTCGCCGGAAATCGATCGAATCCGGTAAAGATTGCCTTGCTCATCACCAGCATCGCATTTTGGTGGTACTGTAACAATCTCGTCGCGAACATTCTCGTCGGCATTGCGCTATTCGAAGTGTTTCACGACGTGCAATACCTCTCGCTAGTCTGGATCTACAATCGTAACCGCGTGGAGAAAGACAGTAATATCGGCGGATTCATGCGCTTTGTGTTCCGGCGCAGCGGCTCGCTCATCGGGCTGTATGTTGGGCTGGTTTTTGCCTATGGCTCACTCAGTTATATTAATGCCCATCTTGGAATAGACACCGTCAGACGCATACTCACCGGCGTAGTAGCCGCTTCCACGCTGCTCCATTTTTATTACGATGGATTTATCTGGAAAGTGCGGGAGCGTTCCACGCGACAAGCGCTGGGCCTCGCAGGCGGGACTGCCGATGTATCGCTAGGCGGTATCCTACCCAGCTGGGCATGGCATGGGTTAAAGTGGGCGGCGGTGTTCGTTCTCCCGCTGGGCGCGCTCTGGTTTTGGCAGACACACCTAAATGTGCCGGAGGTCCAACGGCGTGCATGGCTGGTAGCGGATGTGCCCGTCGGCGCAAAGCAGCATTTTGATTATGGCCTGGCCTTGCAAAAAGAGGGCCAATGGGAGAAGGCGGAAGAACAATACAAAATCGCGCTCGGCTTCAAGCCGGCTGATGCCGAAGCGCATATGAACCTTGCTACTGTTTTGACGGCGCAAGCCAAATTTGATGCGGCTGTGCCGCATATGGAAGAAGCAATTCGACTTCAACCTGACAGCGGCAATTTCCACTTGGGCTACGCCGCCCTACTTCAACGGCTTGGACGTGGAGACGAAGCCGGACCACAATACGAAACGGCTGCGCGTCTTATGCCGGATTCGCTGGAGGCACATTACAGTTATGCGGCATTTCTTACCTCAGCAGGGAAAGAGGGCGATGCTTTGAGCGAGCTCCGCCGTGTGGTCCAGCTGAAGGCCGATCACGCAGACGCTCAAGTGCAACTGGCCGACGCGCTTTTTGCGAAAGGCGATCTGGAGGAGGCTAAAATCCATTATACCGCGGCCCTTCAAGCAGATCCCAAATTGGCGGTCGCTCACAATAGCTTGGGCAGGCTTTACCTGGCCCAGGGTCAAATCTCCCAGGCCGTGGTCCAATTCAACGAAGCGCTGCGGCGCAATCCGGACTACAAGGAAGCCGAGGAAAACCTGCGCGTTGCCAAGGCCGCCGATGCCGAGCTGTTTCCGGCCTCGCACCGGTAATCCTTGAGCAACCGCCCTCTTCATCTTCGTCTGGATGACGCATGGCCTAACGAATCACTCGGCCTTGCCGTGGTCGACGCGCGGAGATGGGGACCGCCCTTGCGTTTCTCCGCACCGCCGCACTTGGTCGAAAGATTTTATCGTGAACACGAAACGGAATTAGCTAGGCCGTTCCTGCTCTACGGCTCGGGCGACTTTCACCATCTTACGGCACTCCGATTGCGCCCTATGGCCGAACCAGTCGTACTCGTCTCGTTCGATAATCATCCGGATTGGGCTGTGCTTTCGCCGAAATGGGCCTGTGGCGGCTGGATCAATCGCGCGTTGGAACTTCCGAATATACGCCGCGCGACTGTTTGGGGTTGCGGCAATTTCGAATGCTGGTGGCCACACCAAATTTTCCGCAACCGGCGCGCGGAAGGCGCCGGAACTCTTGAAGTGCATCCGTGGGCAGACGATCGGCCCGTGAAAGATCAACAACGTCGAGGCGCCATTCTTCGAGACAATTGGCGCCAGCGTTTTGAAGAATTTTCGAAATGCCTCTCCGGCGAAAACATCTACGTCACAATCGATATCGATTGTCTGCGGCTGGAGGAGGCGGTGACGAACTGGGAGAGCGGTCGGTTCACCGTGTCCGATCTTGAGTGGGCGCTTGGACGACTATGTGAATCTTCCCGGATGGTTGGTGGCGACCTTTGCGGCGCGTATTCGCCGCCCAGCTATGCGCGGTGGACGCAACGTTTCGCCGCCGAGTTCGACCGGCCAAAGCTCGCGCCACCGAATCTGGAAACCGCGCGCGCGATCAATGTGGCGACTTTAGAAAAACTCTGGCCACTGCTGGCGGGCACATGAAAATTGGAAGGGCGAGCTCCGCCCTCACTTTGGGGCAGGCAAGCTAGCTCATCGAGACCAGCACGATCCCAGCCGTGATCAGGAGCGCGCCAATTGTAAGGCGCACGCTTAGCTTTTCCTTTAACAGGACCGCCGCAAGCATGGTGATGAAGATGACGCTCAAACCTTGAAACGGATAAAGATAACTCAGGTCGAACCGCTGAAGCAGCCCAAGAGTGAGGAAGAAAGAAATCGTCATTAGAGCGACGCCGACGGCAACCAGCAACATGAAATGGGAGTTGCGCATACCGTTTGTCGCTGAGAATTCCATCGCTCGTTTGAGGATAAGCTGGGCTGCTACAAACGTCAGCAGAGAAACAACGATGAAGAAGAAGGCAAGTAAACTCACAGCCTTTCCTCCATCTTAGCGATCGGTTTGGCGACTAATGCCAAGCCGATAACAACCAGCGCAATGCCGCACCAGCGCACCGCGGAGATCAATTCGCCCAGAAAAATCCAGCAGCCCATCGGAACAAGAATATCGACTACGCGCGAAAGCGGATAAGATAGGCTGAGCGGGATGTACCGAAGCACATAAAGCCAGCTAACGAAGCTGGCGATGATGAGAAGAATCGCCCACCACACCAGCGGCGACGCCAGGCCGTTGACTCCCGTCCAGGACAACGCGCTGTCAGGCTCGGCTACATCTGTCGCGCCACGCTTCAAAAGAAGCTCGGACACGAACACGCAGGCCACGCTTAAGCCGAGTTGCAACCACGGATTGCCAAAGCCGGATGGCCGATTTTGCATCCGCTTTTCTAGCGCGCGATCAAAGCACCGCAACCGATTTTGAAGACCGTTAAACTGTAGCCATCGGGCCGTGGCCGGTTCGGAGAGTGCTCGGGCGGACAGACAGCCCACAGGGCTCTGGCTACAGGATCTTTCTCAAAGCTCGTTCGCGTTCGGAAATCGCTGCAAAACCGGATCGTGCCGCGTCGGCCCCAGATATTTGATCACGCGCCGAAATATTGGATTCAGCAGACCGCTGGTATGCCGCACGTACAGGTCGAGCGGCACCAGCTCGTGATCGAGATGGAGCTTCGGCTCGTAGTTCAGCGGATTACTGTAATAAAATTGCAAACCTTGTTGCAGCGCCCATGAGATGACATCGCGCAGCGTGTAAAAATAGAGGTGCAGATCCAGCGCGACGCTGTAATCCAGTCCAATGCATTCATCGTAGATCGCCTCACCGCAGATATGGCAGAAACTGAAGGCAACGATTTTGCCGTTTTGCCGCCAGATAAAAAACCGGGCACGCTCCGGCATCCGCTCAGCGATGGCGCAGAAATAATCTTTTGTGAGTGTCTCAAACCGTAATGGCGACCGCTCGTGCACCGCGAGATACAGCGGGTACATCTCGTCGATGAACGGCGCGATATGGCTTACGACCTCCATCTTGATCTTCGGCGCGCCCCCGGCCTTGCGGAATTTCCGGCGCAAATCTTTCCGGGTCGCCTTACTGAGTGTGCGAAAATATTCGTCCCAGTTCGCATACCGGAGCGACAGCCGCGTCATCGGCATACTTGGAATCCTTGCGTAGCCACTTGAGAGGAATCTTTCGAACTCTGGGCGGTAGCTCGCCGGAAAATCTTTCAAAACGACAAGCGAAGCTCTCTTTTGCCTGGCGTAAGTGCAAAGACTGGCTCGTAGCGCATCAGTCAGCCACGCTTCGTCTTTCTCATCACACACGCCTAGGTCGCCGGTTCCGGCTGCGCAACCAACCATTAAGACGCGCATCGTAAGAACCCGAGGAAAAACGTTGCGAATTGCATCGACGACAGAGCGAATTTTACCCGGCACGCCTTCGACAAGATTTTGCCGGAGAAAAAACATCGGCTGGACCGCGCGCACATTGCCGGAAGTGTCCTCAAGCAGCAGATAGCGATGTTCAAAATCGCTCTTCAATGTCTCTTCGACGATCTCGTAGTAACGATAATCTTTACACTTGTTCCCGAGCGCTCCTTTCCACGCATCGCATTTTTGGAGTTCAGGCAACTGCAAAACCTTCGCTACGCCGTTAGCAAACTGGATTGTATCGCCGTGCTGCATGGAAATCAGCCGGTCTGGTTGGTTGGCGGCCACCGCGGAGGACACTCTACAATGTCGCCTCTGAACGGTCTGTGTTTTCCCTCGTTGCGACGTTTTCCACCTTCAGCACCCCGTCTTTGATGTGCACGTCGCGCTGAGGAAACGGAAACTCGATCCCGGCTTCATGCAACTTTTCAGCGATTGCAAAGTTGAGGTCGCTGCGGTACCGGCTTGGACGGTCGCTCATTTCACTGCTCCAGACCACCAGTTTGAAATCGATCGAGTTCTCGCCGAATTGCTCAAGAAAAACGCTAGGCGCCGGTTCTTTCAATGTGTGAGGATTTTCGCGGGCGACAGCCAGCAGTGATTCGCGCACCTTTGTAACTTCGCTGCCATAGGCAACGCCTACCGGGATACGAAAGCGCACGCGCCGATCGCCGTAGGTCCAGTTCGTGACCGGCGAATCAATGAATTTGGTGTTCGGCACAATCATCATAATGTTGTCGTTGGTGCGAATTACTGTGCTGCGCGCGCGAATGTGTTCCACCTGACCGGCGATCCCCGCAACTTCAACGCGGTCCCCGATCGTAATTGGTCTCTCGGCGAGAATGACCAGACCGCTGATAAAATTACTCGCAATGTTTTGTAGGCCGAATCCGACGCCCACGCCCACCGCACCGGCGAAGACTGTCAGGGCAGCCAGGTGAATTCCGGTGTTCTCCAGAACAATCAAGATGCCGACTACCAGCACGATGTTGCTGACGACCTGGGCAATGGCGTACTGCAGGGAACGATCCAGCCCGCTTTGGGCAAGCAGCCGATTAAAAAGAAAACGTTTCGTCCCGGAGGAGAACCAAAACACCGCCACCAAGAGCGCGACCAACAGAAAAATTTGGACGAGGCTCAGTTTGATCGCCGGAAGAGGCGCGCTCCAAGCCAGCGGAATTCCCGCGGCATTGACCGCGGTCACGGTGAAAAAGACGATCGCCGCCAGACTTAAGATCGTCGTGACGATCGCGATGAAATTTGTGTCGATCTTGAATCGGCTGAAAAAAAACCGGACGATCCGGCTCTGCAAAAATCGCGCAATGATCAGTCCGGCGCCGAAAAACCCGGCGAAGGCAATCAGCCCGAGGAGCGTTACGTAGTGGTGGCCGATGTAAAACAGCGGCCGCTCCAAAAGCGTCATGTACACGTCCTAGTGTGACCGCGTCATGGGGCTTCGCAACCAGCGCTTCGCAGAGGCGTCCGCCGGGGCGAACGCCCGAATTTTGCAAGGCGACTGTCGAGTGCTTTCGGTAACGCCGTTACTGCTTGGACGATTTCTCTTCGATGTATTTAATGACGTCGCCGACGGTCTGCAGTTTTTCAGCGTCTTCGTCCGGCACTTCGACCCCGAATTCTTCTTCAAAAGCCATCACGAGTTCGACGATATCCAGCGAGTCTGCCCCCAAATCTTCAATAAAAGATGCCTGCGGCGTGACCTGCTCGGGGTTGACGCCGAGTTGCTCGACGATGATGTCTTTGACCTTCTCTTCGATCGATTTTTCCGCCATAAAATTTGTTCGGTTTGTATTAGTCGTGCGGGGATTAAAGTCCGGTCCCGCAGAGCGGGAGACAGCCCGGGCACAGCATCGCAAGTAAATGAATTAAAGAGGATGTCAATCATTTTCGGGATGGCGGACAGGGGGGGACCAGCTTGGCGTTTGCTTCCGTTTTCCGTTCGAGTAGATGAACCTGATGACCGCTCCGTCCATCGAGCCTGTCGATCTCCTTGATCTGAAGCTTTTGCCCGGGTGGGTGAAAGAACCAGACGCGAAGAATCGTTATGACCATTACACGCCAGAAGAGGAGGGCTCGGAGCTGTACCGCCGCGATCGCGATAGCAGACGCAAAGATCGCCGATTCAGCTCCCGTGAACGGCGAGCAGAGAGCCGGGACGCAAGATCCAAATCAGACAAGCGCCACGGTGGCAGAATGCCAAAGACAGCGGGCCGCAGGCGTCGCCATTCCGATGGAGCTAAGGATCGCCATGTGCGCAATCGGGACGCGCAGTCTGCGCCTAAGCCGCCGGAGATAAGCACTCGCTTTCTGCCGCGCCAGAACGTATTCGAAAATGTCGTTGCGCAGATCAAGTCCGGGTCAGTTGCGTATTCGGTGTTCGCTCTAGCCCGTTTGTTTCTGGAAAAACAGGGGCGTTACGAAGTTCGTCTCACAGCAAAGCTGGAAGCACCGCTTTATCAGCTTGGTGACGGCGGCACTGTCTCCGTAGATCGGCAATTCCTGGAGCGAAACGCATTCCGATTTGCTCAACGCGATTTTTACCACGTCAATGTCATAGAAAGCGATCCGATAAAGGGAAATTTCTCGAATGTGGCGCGGTGCCGGTTGAGCGGAATGCTTTTGGGCCCGACCAATTACCACACTTATCAGCCGCAACTGCGGAGCTTGTACGAGCAACGTTTCAGCCGCCGCATGAGCTTTGCGGATTATCAGCGGCAAATCGAGATCGTAAGCGACCCTGAGTTCATCGACCGCTGGAAAGATGAAGCTCGCAAGGTGACGACCTACACAACATTGCGCGAGGAAAGCGCTCTGACGTTTTCGTCTGCTGCGGAAACGGAACGCCATTTCCGCTCGAATTATTTGCCGGGACTGATCCGCACTTTCGAGGGCGTGACTATCGGCGGCGCCGTAAGCCGGAGTCTGCCGGATCGGATACTGAACCGGGCAATCGAGCAGGCGTGGGCATGCGAAACCCGCTCGCCTTCAAACATGATGCAGGAGCTGGCCAGCCGATTTCGACAAAACGGCCTGCACATTTTTCGTCACCGGCGCGGGATGTTGTTTGTGTGCCCAATTCGCGGACGCGCCTTTGGTCATGAACGCAGCAGTGTCTCTTCCTCTGTGAACGCTATTCTGGAAGCAGTGTCGGCGACGGCGGGAATCAATCGGAAGCAGCTTTTCGAAAAGGTAGCTGGCGATGGCGCCAAGGAAGAAGTAGAGCCGCGCAGACTGGCGATCGCCGCAGACCTGCGTTGGCTGATCAGCGAAGGTTACGTGATCGAGTTTAACGACGGCTCATTTGATCTGCCACGGACCAAATCCAAGCCGCCACGGGAATCTGTAGAAACGCTCGTTGCGGCGAGCACCTGTTCGACGGACCAGGCGGTTAACACAACCGCCGCTACCTGGCCGCTACAGCTTACCTGGCGAGAACCTTAGCGATTTTTGTAGCGTCGGGATCAGAGGCCAAGGCGTCTCGCAGAGACGTTCTAAATTTCAAATGGCGCCGGCCTTCTTCAGCGCTTTGTACGCGCCATGCTTGTTGATCGTCTTGAGACCGCGCGCCGTGACACGAACACGCACAAACTTCTTCAGTTCCGGCACCCAAACACGCTGGCGCTGCAAATTAGGCGCAAAAATGCGGGGCACCATTTTCGTGATGTGCCGGCCTACGCCGCCTTTTTTCTTGGCCAAACCGCGCCGGTGAATCACGCTGCCTCGCACCGCTCTGGCTCCTGTGATGTGACAAACTTTCATGTCGCGAAAAAAGCCGCGTAACCTGCCGCCTTTGAGCCTTGAGGTCAAGCGGATCGTTGCTCGGAGCTGCCGAAGGAGTGCGCAAGCCATCGCTCTTTACGTTGAACGCGCAATTGCTGGCAGCGGTCAAACCTAGTTCGAACAGAACCAACTGCTTTTGCACCAGCGATCATCGCACAGAACTAATGCACAAAAATAACCACAAGCTGCGGATCGGAATCGTAGGAGCGGGCAACATCGTGCGTACGCGCCATTTACCGGCCCTGAAAAAAAACTCCGACGTGGAAATTGTTGCCGTCTCAAACTCCACCTACGAAAGCTCGGAACGCTTTTGCCGCGAGAATTCGCTTGAGGCGCTACCGATCCGCGATTGGGCGGAGTTGGTTGCGACGCCGGACATCGACATCGTCTGGATCGGCACAACGCCGTACATGCATTCGGCAGTCACAATCTCTGCGCTTGAAGCCGGTAAACATGTCTTTTGCCAGGCGCGCATGTCGATGGACATGGCCGAGGCGGAGGAAATGCTCGCCACCTCCAAGCGGTTTCCTGAGTTGGTAACGATGCTCTGTCCGCCGCCTTTCGGATTACGCGGCGATTTGATGGTAAAAAAAATCCTTGCCGAAAATTACATCGGCCAACCGCATCACGTCCGGCTGCAAAGTTTCCACGGAAATTATATGGATCCCGACGCGC
>Ga0126384_10003042_pt1 | contig 10161 bp, 10 predicted proteins | sample PanSoiMetPlot_36_FD_92543 | JGI IMG/M metagenome (GOLD analysis project Ga0126384, IMG submission 92543) | Tropical forest soil microbial communities from Panama - MetaG Plot_36 | ecosystem: Environmental > Terrestrial > Soil > Tropical forest > Bulk soil | place: Panama | collected 2016-02-17 | reverse complement strand
TCGGCAAGATCGAGGGCCTGGAGCACATCGACAAGATCATCGACATCGACCAGTCGCCGATCGGCCGCACGCCGCGCTCCAACCCGGCGACCTATACGGGCGCCTTCACGCCGATCCGCGAATGGTTCACCGGCCTGCCGGAGTCCCGCGCGAGGGGGTACGAACCCGGCCGGTTCTCGTTCAACGTCAAGGGCGGGCGCTGCGAGGCCTGTCAGGGCGACGGCGTCATCAAGATCGAGATGCACTTTCTGCCGGATGTCTACGTCACCTGCGACGTCTGCAAGGGCAAGCGCTACAACCGCGAGACGCTGGAGGTCACCTTCAAGGGCAAGTCGATCGCCGACGTGCTCGACATGACGGTCGAGGAGGCGGCCGAGTTCTTCAAGGCGGTGCCGCGCGTGCGCGACACGCTCAAGACGCTGCACCGGGTCGGCCTCGACTACATTCACGTCGGCCAGCAGGCGACGACGCTGTCAGGCGGCGAGGCCCAGCGCGTCAAGCTCGCCAAGGAGCTGTCCAAGCGCGCCACCGGCCGCACGCTCTACATCCTCGACGAGCCCACCACCGGCCTGCACTTCCACGACGTCGCAAAGCTGCTCGACGTGCTGCACGAGCTGGTCGAGCAGGGCAACAGCGTGGTGGTGATCGAGCACAATCTCGAGGTCATCAAGACCGCCGACTGGATCATCGACCTCGGCCCCGAGGGCGGCGACGGCGGCGGCGAGATCGTCGCAGCCGGCAGCCCCGAGGACATCGTCAAGGTCAAGCGCAGCTACACGGGGCAATTCCTCAAGCCCGTGCTGGAGCGCGACGCCCGCACGAAAAAGAAGAAGCGGATCGAAGCGGCGGAGTGAGCCTTCACCCCTTCCCCTGCAGCGGGAGGGTCGGCGCGCGCAGCGCGCCGGGGCGGGGAGCGCTTCAGTCTAGTTCTTCGGCGCGTTCGCCCCGGCCGGCCCGCGTGGATCGTTCTTGTCCGACATGCATTTCTTGATGAACGCGTCGCACTCCACGCCCTGAAGGTGCTGGTCGTCGGCGCCGAACTTGCAGGTCGCCAGCTTGTTTTTCGCGGACACCGCAAACGCCGGCGCGCCCGGCAGCGTCACGGCCAGCATGGCGGCGACGATCGCGTATCGAAACATGTCAGAACTCCTCATCCCAGCGGGAAATGATCGAGCCCCTGGTAAGGCGTGGCCGGCGGCGGTTGACGCCGTCGCCCGACGTCACCGGCGCGATGAAGATGTTGGCGCCGCCGAGCTTGAGATCGAACACGCCGACGCGCACCGCGCGGTGGAAGCCTGATCGCCGGCATCGAAATCGGCAAGATGATCCGCCTGAAGAAACTTCGCCACGCTGGTGACGCAGGGCGGACGGATCAGGACAGGAGACCGATCAGCGGAATTGGTCCGCCGAGCTATTTTACGATGGTGATCCGGATCTTCCTCGACACCACCGGCGGCTTGAACGACCTGTGCTCGGCATCGGCCAGCACGAGCTGAAGCGTATGCTCGCCGGGCGGCAATTCGAGCCGCGCCTCGGTCTGCCCGCCGCCGAAATGGCGGTGGTTCTTGTCCGACGGGAGCGGCTCATTCGAGTCTAACGGGGTGTTGGAGTCGATCAGCAGATGATGGTGGCCAACGCCCGGCGTGGTGTCGCCGGCCCGGGTGACACCCATGTTGCGCAGTCCAAAACGGCACCAGAACCCCCCCTTGATGCGCTCCCCATCGTTCGGCCATATGATGTAGAGGTAAGCGTCGGGTGGCGCCGCAGTCTGTGCCATCGCTGCGACGGGCATCACCGTCGCAGCGGACAACAATGCCCGTCGCGTGATTCCACTCATATCAATTGCTCCTTTCAGGCGCGGTCGGCAAAAGTGGAAACCGGTTCTGCGCACGCAGTCAGGCCCGCGCAGATTGCGTGAACTCATCTGCGATCCAACTTTCATAATTGGCGCGCAACCCCATTAGCGCGCGACACTGCTGTCGCGTTCGCCCGAAATCGGGCATATTTTGAAGCGCAGCTCGGCGATCGCCGACTTGCGTGCGGCTGACCTGATTCCCCTCAACCCGATGGTGCGCGTGAACGGGCGACGCGCAACCCATGCGTCTGATAGCGCACACCGGCGTCATAGCGATCGCGACTCGACGCGCGCGAATCGCTTGAATCATTGCGCCATGAGCCCCCGCGCAAGACCCGCTCCTGGCAGGTCGGCGTGTCCCATGCAGAGCCGTCTTTCGGCGCACCGGCATAGTTCTTGTGCCAGCAGTCCGACACCCATTGGGTAACGCCTCCGGCCATGTCACGGAGACCAAAGGGGTTCGGCGCGAAGCTCCCAGCCTTCATCGGCAGACGCGGGTCGGGGGCTTCGCCACAGCCCTTGCAATTCGCCATCCCGGCCGCGACATGGTCGCCCCACCAATATTTCGTGGTTGTCCCTCCCCGCGCGGCGTATTCCCATTCCGCCTCGGTCGGCAACCGATACCGACTGTTGGTGATGGTCGACAGCCACGTGACGTATTGCTGCGCGTCGTTCCAGCTCACGTTGTAAACCGGCATGTCGTCATCGCCGCTCGGCTCGTAGTTGCATGCCTTGGCCGCGACACACTGCTTCCACTCGCCGATGGTGACGGGCAATCGCCCGAGCGCAAACGCTGCCACGTTGATCTGATGCGCCGGCTTTTCCGTCGGGTCGTCATTGCCCCCCATGGTGAATGTTCCGCTGGGAAGGTTGATCATCTCGGGACATTGCTCGCATTCGCGAAAGACCTCGTAGGGGCTCGCTGCCTGGAAGGGCAGGCGCGGCGGCTTGACCAACGTCACGGCCACTTGCGATGGCTCCTGCTGGGCCGGTGGCGGCGCCGGCGGCTCGACGACGGGCGGCGACGCCGGCGGGAAAACCTGTGCAGCGGCCTGCTGCTGGGGTACAGGCCGTGCGGGCTGTGCGGTCTTCACGGCAGGTGGGGCTTCGCGTGCGGGCTGTGCCGTCTTCACGGCAGGTGGAGGTGGGGCTTCGACCTGCGTCACGCTGCCGCCGCGCACCCCGCCGGCGACGCCGGCGGCAACGCCGGCGGCAACGCCGACCACGATCGCGATCGCGTAGATGCTCCAATTGTCCGGCAAGGCGCGCGAATTGTCCGGCAAGGCGCGCGCCGCGGCCGACGGGATAATCTCGTAGACTCGTACCGGGTGGCGTACATTCTCGAGGTTCTCGTCGCCGAGCGATCGATATGCGCACGCGAGCTCATTCTTGACCTGTTCGTGCACGTCGCCCGAGATATAGACGGTGCCCGGTTCAGCCAGCGATTGAATCTGCACCGCGACCGACATGCCGTCGCCGTGGATGTCATCGCGGTTGCTGGGCGCATTGCCGAGGCCGACCCCAAGGCGGTATCGGATCCACTGCTGTCGGCCCACCAGGCTCTGCCGGATCACGATCGCGCACCGCACGGCGTCGAGGGGGCTGTCGAAGACCGCGATAAAGCCGTAGCCGTCATGCTTATTCTTGACGATCAGGCCATGATGCTCGGCGATCGTCGGGTCGATGATGTCGTGGCGATGCCGGCTGACGCGCGCGCGCGTGCTGTCCTCATCGATGGCAAGGAGGCGGTCATAGTCTTTGATGTCGGCGCACAGATACGTTGCCGGTTGGCGCCGGCTGCCGCTGACATGCCAAGAAACGTCCCCCGAAATCATCGGGGCCCCCGAACTATCTCCCCCACGCACCCCCCCTTAGAATCACAGGGGTCCCGGACCAATGAGGATAGTCATTGTGACACCGTTATTCGGTGTCGGATTGTCTGCTTGCAGTCACTTTCCAGTTCGATCGCCGGCTCAGCCAGCCCGTTGGCAAAACTGCATCCCTCGGGTGACAAAAAAAGGGCCGTTGCGTCGCCAACAAGGCAGACTGATGACCGAGCGTGTACTTTCTTCGGGCGCGTGCAGCAATATGGCTGGACGCCCGAGCGGATGACCGTCTTTGCGTGTATCGGCGTCGCGGCATGCTATGCGATCGGCTATGCGGTCGCGGCGCTGCAACGACCCTGTCGGGCGGCGAAGCCCAGCGCGTCAAGCTCGCCAAGGAGCACTCCAAGCGCGCCACCGGCCGTACGCTCTATGTCCTCGACGAGCCCACGACCGGCCTGCATTTCCACGACGTCGCAAAACTGCTCGACGTGCTGCATGAGCTGGTCGAGCAGGGCAACAGCGTGGTGGTGATCGAGCATAATCTCGAGGTGATCAAGACCGCCGGCTGGATCATCGACCTCGGCCCCGAGGGCGGCGACGGCGGCGGCGAGATCGTCGCGGCCGGCAGCCCCGAGGAGATCGTCAAGGTCAAGCGCAGCTACACGGGGCGTTTCCTCGCGCCGGTGCTCGCGCGCGACGGCGGCAAGCGCAAGAAGCGGATCGAAGCGGCGGAGTGAGCTTGCTTCCTTACCCTCCCCCTGCAGGGGGAAGGGTCGGCGCGCGCAGCGCGCCGGGGTGCTTCCGCGCCGATTGCGCACGCCCGCCGTCATCACCACCTGCACACAGGAGGCACACGGAGCACGGGGGCACACGGAGCACCCCATGCAGGTCGATCTCTCAGGTTTGCGCGCCCTCGTCACCGGATCAACCAAGGGCATCGGCCGCGCCATCGCGCAGAAGCTCGCGGGCTGCGGCGCCGAGGTCGCGATCAACGGCCGCAAGCCGAACGACGTCGGCTCCGCGATCGAGACGATCCGCAAGGCGGTGCAGGGCGCAAAACTTGTCGCCGCGCCCGGGGACGCCGCGACCGCGGCGGGCTGCGCCGCGATCATCCGCGCCGCCGGCGACGTCGACATCCTCGTCAACAACGTCGGCATCTTCGAGAACAAGGACGCGTTCGACATTCCCGACGACGATTGGGAGCGGCTGTTCGCGACCAACGTGCTCTCGGGCGTGCGCTTCACCCGCCACTACGGCCCGCGCATGCGCGCCAAGGGTTTCGGCCGCATCATATTCATCTCGTCGGAATCCGGCGTGCAGATTCCGACCGACATGATCCACTACGGCTTCACCAAGTCCGCCGACCTCGCCCTCACCCGCGGTTTCGCCCAGGCGCTCGCCGGAAGCGGCGTCACCGTCAACGCGGTGCTGCCCGGACCGACCCGGACCGAAGGCGTGGAGAAGATGTTCGCCGCCGCCGGACAGCCGCTGACGCCCGAGACCGAGCGCGAATTCGTCACCACCGAGCGGCCGAGCTCGATCCTCAGGCGCATGACGACGCCCGACGAGGTCGCCGAAGTCGTCGCCTTCGTGGTCTCGCGTGAGGCGAGCGCGCTCACCGGCTCGCCGGTGCGCGCCGACGGCGGCGTGGTGATGTCGATCACCTGAACGCGCTAGTTCCTCGGTGCCGCGGGCGCGGCCGCCCCGGCGGGGCCGCGCGGATCGTTCTTGTTCGCCATGCATTTCTTGATGAACGCATCGCGCTCCGGACCTTGAAGCTGCTGCTCGTCGGCGCCGAACTTGCAGGTCGCCATCTTGTCCTTCGCGGACACCGCAAAGGACGGCGCGGATGGCAGGGCCGCAGTCAGCATGGCGGCGGCGATCGCGTATCGAAGCATGTCGGATCTCCTCGGTCCCGGGTGATGTCAGCTTAGCCAAGAAATGGGCGACGGAAGGGCGGTGCCGCCGGGACCTCGTCGGCAGCGGTCGGCCGCCGACGTAAACATGGTCGGCCGTTCTGCGGCGTGCGGGAAAACAATCCTGTCTTGCGGCAAGCGCAAACGCTAACCTCACGCCGTCGCGCCGTCGGATTCGCGCACCGCCACGGAGGCTCCTTCGTGACAACCCCCGAGACTTCGCAGTCGACGCTGATCGCCCGCGTCGTCGTCGGCATCGCCCAGGGCGCCGCACTGTGTCTGCTCGCTTACGCGGCCAGCATGAACGCCTGGCCCGCCACCAACCCGTATGCGTTCGCACCGCTGATGACCGTCGTGGTCTTCGTCCCGCTCGTCGTGGTCCTGGGACTCGGCGAACTGCCTCTGCGGACATTGGCGATCTGGGCGACCGCCGCGGCGGTCGTGTGCGCGGGCCTCGCCGCCTATGACATCTTCCGCGATCCTTCGAGCAGTTCGAACTGGCCCGACTGGTCGTACGGACCGCGCCGCGATCCGGGCGTCGTGGTCTGGCTCGCACTCGCCGGCGGCCTGTTCGTGGCAAATGCCCTCGTCACCGCGAGCGCGGCCGATCGGCGCTACATCGCGAGCTATCCGACGTATTTCGAGGTGTCCTGGAGGCAGGGCGTGCAGATCGCGCTCGCCTCCCTCTTCGCCGGCGCGTTCTGGTTCGTGCTCTGGCTCGGCGGCGAACTCTTCCGGCTCATCGGCATCAAGTTCCTCGCCAACCTGGTGGCGCAGGATGCGTTCGCATTCCCCGCCATGGCCGTCGTGTTCGCCTACGCGATTCACGTCACCGACGCTCGCGCCGGCATCGTGCAGGGTGCGCGGACCCTCACGCTCGTCCTGCTGTCCTGGCTCCTGCCGGTGATGACGCTGTTCGCGGTCGCGTTCCTGCTCGCCCTGCCCTTCACCGGCCTCGAGGCGCTGTGGAGCACGCGCAGCGCCATCGCGATTCTCCTCGCCGCGGTCGCGACACTGGTCTTCCTGATCAACGCGACCTATCAGGACGGCCAGCGCGAGCCTCCGCCCGCAGCAGTGCTGCGCTATGCGTCCGTTGCGGCGACGCTGGTGCTGGCGCCCCTGGTCGGTCTCGCCGCATATGGGCTGGCGCTGCGCGTCCAGCAATACGGCTGGACCCCCGAGCGGGTGATAGCCTTTGCGTGCGTGGCGATCGCCGCGTGCTACGCGATCGGCTACGCGGTCGCGGCGCTGCGATGGCGCGAGCGGCTCGCCGACATCGAGACCGTGAACGTGGTCGCAGCCTTCACGGCGCTCGCCGTCCTGCTCCTGCTGCTCACGCCCATCGCCGACCCCGCCCGCATCTCGGTTGCCGATCAGCTGAGCCGCCTGAAGAATGGAGTGACGCCGCCGGAAAAGCTCGACATCGCCTTCCTGCGCTTCCGTGCCGGCCGCTACGGGATGGCGGCGCTCGATGAATTGGCCGCGCAAGACAAGGAATCGGTGTCGGATTCCGTCGGGGCACGCGCGCGCCTGGCACTTCGGGCAAGGTACGAAACCGAATTGTACGCGCCCGAGCCGACCGCGACGCCGCAGTCGCGCGCCGCCAATATCACGGTCCAGCCCGCCGGGGAGACCTTGCCCGAGCGTTTCCTGAGGCAGGACTGGAACAGCGCGCCCAATCAATGGCGGCTGCCCGGCTGCCTCAACAGGGTCAATTCCAAGTGCGACGCGATCATCGCCGACCTTGACGATGACGGCTCGCCCGAGGTCGTGCTCTTCGGCGGCAGCATCGGCTCAGCCTTCAGAGCCACCGACACCGGCGCATGGGACTATTTGGGGCCCGTCCTGAACTGGCAGTGTCCGGGCATCATCGACGCAGTGCACGCCGGCCAATTCCGCATCGTTGTGGCGCCGCTGAAGGAGATCGAGGTCGGCGAAAACCGTCTCCAGATCAGCCCCAACTGCCACGCCCCGCGGCGCGCCAGATGTGAAGTTTCAGGAGGTTGTCCATTCGGTCCGCCGTGAACGCTGAAGTCGCCAAGCGCCCAGCGTTTCGTCAACCCAGGTAACTCGTTACGGGTATTTTCGCCAGTTCAGCAGATTTCCGTTTGAACCAGCCGGGCCCTCCCGGCGACCAATCAGCGTTGCCGGCGCATTTCCGTCGCCGAATGGGGAGATTTCCAATGGTCAGCTTTCTTGGATTGGTCGCGTTTTCCACGCTCATCGCAGCCCAGTTCCTGTCGGTCGTCGTCGCCTCGAAGGTCCCGTCGGAAACCGGCGCGGACGGTCACGCCTGAGATCTCTGCAAGGATCCGCGGCGGCGCGCTTGCCGTCGCACGGGCGCCGCGGGCGCCACCACCTACTGCACTTTCGCCCCGGACTCACTCCACAGCGGCTCGTACCACCACTGGAGGAAGCGCACGCCATCGGGCTCGAGGTCGCCCCAATCTTCGTCGCGCGCGGGATAGGCAAGGCATCCATCCCCCTTGATCTTGTAGGCCTCGGATTTCACGACCGCATCCCGGATCCTTTGCAAGGCCGCGTCGTCCGGACCCAAGGCTGACTGCTCCGGCGGACTTTCGAACAACAACAGAATGGGGAGCGCGGCGTACCACCCCGCGGCGAGCTCCTTGTTGCCTTCAGCGACAGCGAACGACACCACCGTGTCCGCGATATCCACGAAGTCGATCGGCTGCGGAGCCTCGCGGTCGGCTCCGGAAAGCCGCCCAAGCTCCGAAAGCTTTGCCCATATCTCCGAGCCAGCCTCGCAATAAAGCTGTCCCTCGCTCCAGTAGGCGACGACCGGATTGTCACTGTCGTCTTCGGCCGATGGATCACGCGCTATGGGCGAGAAATCCTCCTTGCGGATGCCCTCGAGCGCGTCCTTGAACTGCGCGTAGTCGGGATGATCTTCCAGCGCCATCCGATAGTAAAATCGCCGCTTCAGGAGGATGTCCATCACTCTGAAGTGCGTGAAGCTGATATCAAAGTAGGGGGAAGCCTCGAGGTCATAAAGTCTCTTGAACATCGAACGATGATCCAGTCCCTCGATACGATCCAGGAGGCGAATCGATTCCTCCAGCAGATCCTCGATTTCATGCGAGCTCATGACTCCATCTCCCAACAGGTATCCAAGGTTCAAAGGCCAGGGATGCGTTCCCGCATCACACTTATCCCGACGTACCGCTTCCGTCCAAAACCGGACGGGCCGCGTCGTCCGCGCGATCAGCGCTAAGTGCCATTAGCCGAGCCCCGGATAAGCGAGCGGCTGCTCGAGCAGGCGTCTCGCCTCGGCTTCGGTGGACCCCAGCAGGTTGGTTTCGGTCGTACTCAAGGCGTGAAGATGCTCAGATCCCGGTCCAAGCAGTCGTTTCCGACCGTGGCAAGAGACGTGGATGATGGCGGGCTGCAGTCGCACGTTCATGGTGCCGCTTCAATTCCGGCCGGACGAGACGGGAACGACGATCATCCAAACGCTGAAGGACGTTGTCGAGGTCAAATAAGGCCTCGAACGCCCGCGCCAATGCGCCGGGCGCCGCAGGCGCCACCACCTACTGCACTTTCGCGCCGATACTTTCGATCACTTTGCCGAACTTCGCATTGTCGGCGCGGATGCGATCAGCAAACTCCGCATCGGTCGTGACCCACGGCTCGCCCGCGCCCGCGGCCGCGAGCTTCTGCGCGACATCGGGCAATTCCCGCACCACTCCCGCCTCCTGACGCAGGCGCGCCACCACGGCGGCCGGGGCGCCGGCCGGCGCGAACAGCCCCTGCCAGAGCGTGACCTCGTATCCCGGATAGGTCTCCGCGATGGTCGGCAGGTCGGGCAGCGCCCGCGAGCGCCGCGATCCGGTCACCGCGAGGGCGTGCAGCTGCCCGGATTTGACGAGCGGAACCACCGAGCCGCCGCCGAACATCGCCGCCACGTTGCCGGCGATCACGCCGATCGCCGCCGGGCCGCCGCCCTTGTAGGGCACGTGGGTCAGTTCGATTCCGGCGGCGCGCTTGAGCAGCTCCATGGACAGATGATGCTCGCTGCCATTGCCGATCGAGGCGTAGAACAGCGGCGGGTCGCTTTTCTTCGCGAGCGCGATGAAGCCGTGAAAATCCATCCCGGCGGTGAGCTGGGTGTTGGCCGCGAGCACCAGTTCGTTCGACGCGAGGCTCGCGATCGGCGTCAGGTCCTTGAGCGGATCGATCGCCATCCTGGCGTAGAGATGCGGATTGATGGCGAACAGCGCGCTCGGGCCGAGCAGCAGCGTATAGCCATCGGGCTCGGCACGGGCGGCCGCCTCGCCCGCCACGTTGCCGTTTGCGCCCGGCCGGTTCTCCACCACGATCGGCTGGCCGAGGCGCTGCGAGAGCGCCTGCCCAAAAACCCGCGCGATCAGATCGGAGGCGCCGCCGGGCGGATACGAGACCAGGAGCTTGATCGGGCGGGTCGGATAGGTTTGCGCCGCCGACGGCGCGGCCGCCGCGACGCTCAGCGCAGCAAGCGCGCAGCTGGCCAGGGTTGCGACAAGTCTCGAGACAAGCCTTGAGACAAGTCTTGAGACAAGTCTTG
>Ga0126384_10003041_pt1 | contig 10163 bp, 4 predicted proteins | sample PanSoiMetPlot_36_FD_92543 | JGI IMG/M metagenome (GOLD analysis project Ga0126384, IMG submission 92543) | Tropical forest soil microbial communities from Panama - MetaG Plot_36 | ecosystem: Environmental > Terrestrial > Soil > Tropical forest > Bulk soil | place: Panama | collected 2016-02-17 | reverse complement strand
TCGAAGCGGGCCCGGTCGATGTGCCATCCATTTGCATAGGGATTGAGGATGGAACTTCGCTCAAGCACATTTGTTTTGCCCCAGACGAACCGGATTCCTTCACACGCGCCGGGCGAATCTTGCAGAAACTGTTCCCAGATCCCCAGAGTTTGCAGCACCGCGTTGACTTCTGGTGAAAGCGTTTCCCCGACGCGAACATTGAGATAGTTGGAGCGTTCTATCAACGCGACTGTGAAACCCGCTTGCCTCAATGCGATGGCAGTAGCACAGCCCGCCGGGCCGCCACCGAAGATGGCCACGTCCACTTTACTCGCTGGCGAATTTCCATTCATTTCCGGGTTCCTTTTTCTAAACACAGAGCAGGCGTTTCCGTCTTCTAGTTGCGTCTCTCGATGTAGATGCCACCCTCCTTTATCACGAAGCCCAGCTTGTGCCATTTTTCGATCATGTCTTTCCCGCTGTGAATGATTCCGCGAGTCCACGGAACCTGCTTTTCTTCATCCTCAGGGATGACGTCGTCGGGACGAGCCGCTGGCCACCAAGCAAGGCTTCCATCAACTGCGCAGTCGTAGAAATCTGTTTGCCAAGGTACTGCCATTTGCTTCGTCACATCACCTGCGGTGAGAAAAGTGTGGTCCAGTCGGAATGGTTCGGAGAAAGTATAGATGTCACGCAGCATCCAGCCGGCTTCGATGCCAGGATAGAGCGCACCTCCGACGCACGCCTCCAGGGCGGCGCGGTCAAGCCCGTCGGGCGAGATCTCTGCCGAAACTTTCGGTGGACCTGACCAATCGTCAATGAAATTTCCGTCCCTCCATTTGCTCATCGCGTTGTACTGTGTTTTCGTGAGCGGCTGACTGGAATCATGGCCGGCAGTGTCATAAATGTCAGACCAGATCATCGGCATATCACCATCGCTGGGTTGTGGGAGGGGGATATTGGGGTCTCGTAGCCTTTCAAAAATCGCTTGGCGGTGCGAGGCCGTCTGTGAAGGCGGAATCTCGTCCGAAACCGTTGAATGGTGGGGAGCTGCCATCGCACTGACCCACTTTGCATGGATGGCCCGACGCAAAATGGGGTAAATGTCGTTTGTGAAGGAAGGCCGTTCAGGTTCGGAAAGCCATCCGCTTACAACGGCTTTGTGAAACAGGGTGTCATACAACGTGATGATGCTAAAGATCGGAGGGGCGAACTTTGGCGGCGCGCAGATCACCCACGCCGGCACAGCATGGATAGGGCGATCCGTTCCGTTAAGCTTAACAATTGCAGTCACGGGCCCATCGGATACGTCGTCATGCCATCCATCATTATTCGCCCAATGTACGATCCTGGCATTCTTCGGGGAGCCCGACTTGCCAAACCCACCCAGAACGAGTAAGCGGCCGTCCTGATCCGTGCCGAGCTCTCCGAGCGGTACTCGCTTCCCGAGGAATTTTCCCGTATCGAAATGTGCCGTCTTTTTCTTTCCGCGGAGTGTGCGAGGTCCCGGGTCAATGATTAAGGTGGCACGATCTCGGATCTTGGGATTTCTGCGCAGGCTTGTATCCGTCTGTGCCTCGGGACCCTGAAACTGGATCCACTCGGCCTTCTTGTTCGCCAAATGAACCGTCCACTCGATGGATGCGTCTAGAGAGGTGATCTCCTTCTGCAATACATCGTTCTGATCGTAGCCGAACAACCGAAATCGCGCCGCTTGACGCTTGATACGATGGCTCCCGTCTTTGTATCCGCCTTTTGGAGGGGTGCCTTCCCCTGGTATCTCAGGGCCAACGAAAAATTCTTTGGGACTGTTGCCTACTCGGGCGATGCCGATGGATGGGTAGATTTTAATTTTCGTGATAGCCACGACGGAGCTCCTCGATCAGTTCTATTTAATTCGCGTGACTTCGTGTTTCATCTCACGGGGTCAAGCGAATCCATTTCGCTATCGAAGGCACGCGATCATGATCCACAAGGAAGAGGAGGTAATATCCGGGCGGCGCAATGGTTCCGTTCGGAGGTGCGGTCACGTCAACCGAATTCGCAGTTGTGCCGCTAATAGCACAGCCGACGTACCTCTGATTTTGGTTGAAACCATGTGTGACCGCGCCTGGAGCCATGAAGACGACCTCTGCGATGGTAGCTGGAGAGGGGGTCTGTACGGAGAAGGCAGCGCCGTGCGCGACGACAACAGGTGCGCCGATAATGGTCGGGCGCGCTTTGAAGTAGTATGCAGGCAGATAACGCTCGTTTGGAGTGTTGCCCCCATTCGGATCCCCGCCCACGATTACGCTGCCGTCTGGAAGGAGAATCGCTGCTGAGTGGTACCCGCGGATGTGCCTCATGTTGGGTCCGAGGAGGAATCCCGAAGCCGGATCTTCGGGATCAAAAATCTCCACGGGTCCGCCGTTGGGGAGTGTCTCAATGCCGCCGACGACCATGATGTGACCGTCGGGAAGCAGAACCGAGTTCACCTTGTCGCGTGTGACGTTGAGATTGGGAAGTGCCTGCCACTGCGGGTTGACCACCGACAGATCAATCCATTCTGCGGTTTGCTGTGCGTCAGCGGCGCTACCTCCCAGAATGAGAACGCGGGGCTCGTAATTGGGTGGCTTCAGCGGGAGTAAGACCGCTGTACCGTCCATGTTCACACCTCTTTGAGAAGAGATTTGGTTGTACTGTATCGCGGGGTTGTCGACGATGGGCGTGGCAGTTGGATCGAATCGGCGAGCCGGTTTCTGCGGCCCGGCAATGAAAAGATCCCCACCTGGGAGCAGAAACGTCCAAGGATAATAAAAATAGTTGAATGGAACGGGCTTCGGAGCACTCCAGGCGCCAGCCCCACCTGGCGTAAAAATCTCGAGTGTTTGAACAGCGGCGCCGGGTGCGTTTGCATGATCTTCCCCAAATAACGTCAGTGCAGTTCCGTTGGCGAGGGTGACCGTAGTTGGATAGAAGCGTCCGGTGTGGAGGTCCGAAGCAGGCGCAAAGGCGTTCGTGGTTGGGTCGAAAAGGAAGGCTCGCCGTTCAGTATTGGGACCGACACCGGCGCCCGTCATGAAGCCGCCATGAGCGAGGACGGTACCGGCTGCGTCGTTCAAATGCGCATGCGCTCCGGACCAGAGGTTCTCGTCGGGTGCAATCGCAATCGGCTGGTTGGCCGGCTGGGTATATAGGCCCGTCGCTTGGTCCCAGAGCCGCGTCTGGTCGGCGAGTTGTCCATAGCCCCAATAAAGCAAGCGGGAAGAATTTGGCAGCAGTACGGCGTGCATGAACGTAATCTCCGGTAGTCCGGGAAGTTCCTCCCACCGTCCACCTATTAAGTTTGCGCAGCGGTCAAGCTGCACCGATGGACATGAATTGTTGCCAGGATCGAAAGCCAGTCCAATTTGTGTTCCGAGTTGGTGCGCCTCGTGAGGGGTGAGGTGAACCGTCTGGCGGGAGCGCAGGAGCGCAACGAGTCCCTGCATCATATGCATTTCGACATGGCAATGGACAAGGAAGTCGCCGCGCAGATGATATTCCTTTGCACCTTTGTGCGGATGGTGGCAGTGCTCGAATCCTTCGGGCAGCAGCAAAACCGGCGGTGCTTCCGTTTCGACCATAAACGACTCGGCGGGTCCAATGCTGCGCACGTCAATCGTCTGATCGGCGAAACGCCAACGCTGTGCATGGAGGTGGAAGTTGTGCCAGTTCATTGCAAGATCAAGATTGAAGACGTACCAGCAAATTTTCTGCCCGGCGTGCGCCACGATCGTAGGAGTGTTGCCTACGAAGGAGCGTCCATTGAAGCAATAGGAAGGCAAGTTATCCCCGCCGGCCTCGACAACGCTGTGTTGACTTGGACCACTGTTGGTCCAAATCACCTGTCCGCCGATCCCTACGATGATGTTCGGGGGATTGAAAGAGAAGTCGACGATAGAAACGTTCGCGATGCTTGGACCACCTGGCTGTACGGTCACTGAGCCAGACATCGAAGCACCATGGATTCCGCAAATGTAGTGATAAGTGGCGGGCACTGTAAGCACGGGCGATGTAAACGAAATACCGGGATTGAGTGGCGCGCTCTGAAACACCGGTGTCCCGCGAAAGCCGCTCATTTGATGAATGAAAAGTGGGACGTGCAATGAGTGGTCGCGCGGCGGAAGAGGTTGTGGCGCGTGCGCTAGCTCGTCGAGAGTAACCAGGTAAGAAACGAGCTCGGGAGGGACTTCGCTTAGGTCAAGTCCGTGAACTTGCATTTGACCGGCGCCGGGCATTGGCATTGCGGCGGACACCGGTCTCTGCATTGAGCCGCCCATCGCCATCATCGGCGTAGCAACTATCTTTGTTCTGCCGCAGCACTGCCCGTCCGCCCGTTGGGTCTTGTTTGAACGGCGCGGCTTGCCTTCTAATTTCTTGATCGCCTTACGCAAATCATTTTCGAGGTCACCCGGGTAAGGAAATCTGGGCAAGTGCTCGTGATCTTTGTCGGGGAGCACTACAAGCCCGCCAAAGAGGCCCAGATTCACGTACGTACCGATATTGCGGCAATGATCGTGAAAGGGCCAAACGCCGATCGTCTCTTTCGTAACTTCGTATGTATACGTCCACGTCTGTCCTGGACAGATTTCGTCAGATCGGCGCCCATCATCACTTTGGGTGCCGAAGGGCCAAGAACCATCCGAATCGATCCCGTAACGCAGTCCATGGATATGGAAGCTGTGCGGCGCGCTGTCTCCATTCTTGACGTGTATGTGCAGCCAGTCGCCGGGTTTTGCATAGATGACGGCGCCGGGAACGCGGCGCGTAAATGCCGGTTCATTTATGTCTGCCGCGATGAGCTTGTCTGGCTTGGGGACCAGATACTGAGCGTCTAAGTACTCCCGATAGATAAGGGCCGTCAACCGTCGCGCAGCCACTTCGTCCGCGGGAATTGTGCCGTCGTCATGGCCCGTGTTCCGCATGCAGTCACGGCGATATTGGATCGGCGGTGACACGTGATCATCAGGCTCCACGGGTGAATAGCCAAAGATTTTTTCGATCTTGAGATAGATGTTTCGAACGGTCATAAGAGTGCCTCGCTAAATTCAAAGAATGTCGCCAATCGGGATCTCACCTCCAACTAGCTGGTTACACCGAGAATTTCAGTGAATCCGGAAGCTCAAGCCGATATAGGCATCCACCCACTTGAGTTTGCCGATGTCCGTCTGTGGCGGAGTGCCGGTGACATGGAATGCCGTGCCCACGGAAAGTAGGACGCCGGAGGCCGCTTGCACTTCAAATCCTCCTCCAAATTGAGCGCCTGGCTTCCAGGAACTATTCACACGGTAGGCACCGGGGCCAGCCATGAGGAACACGCGATAATTCGGAGTTGGCGCCGTGACGCGAACGAGTCCAGAAAGATTCGTGACGCCAAGATTGTCGGGAGAGTTTGCGGGCTCCTGAGCAAACTGATGATAGCCAAGCTGGAGCCCCAGTCGGACGTTCGACGTCGCCTGGTATTCGGTTTGCACGGCAAACATGAAGCCCGGATCGAAGAACCTTTGCACATTGCCGACTGGCCAGTTGCCTCCGGTGAGCGCGCCGAAGTACACGGGACCGCGCTTGCCGGGGCTTCCTCCTGCGCCAGTGCCGGTGACGACCACGGGAATGGGCTCACTTTCTGTTGGAGCCTTACATTGAGACCCTGGGAAGTAAGCACGAACGGTCCAATTGCCGTTCGTCGGGAAGGTGAGCGTTTTGTCGAAGCAGCCGCTCGCATCGGTCTGCGCGAACGTGACGTGCGTTTGGCCGAAGGGATCGGTGTACTCGATGGCAATTTCGGTGTTGGGCTGCGCGGGAAAAGTGCAGCCATGAACATGATATGTAGGCGAGAAACTCTCCCCGGTTGGCCTACCCCGGTCGACGGTGACTTTGAAGCCTATGGGATTGGCCAGGTGCACAACCGGAGTGAATCCGGAATACGGTTGGATAAAGTCGTCGATGCGGATCAAACCGTAGATGTTGAGCACGGCTGCAGTGCATTCGGGAGCATCGGGTTTGGGGATGATTGTGGCATTCACGAAGGTTCGTCCCTTCGGGCCGAGAGTGACCCAACGCTTATCGAGTTTGCCCTTCCAACCCTGCGGCAAACCGGCGATTTCGATGTCCACTCGGCGCGGCTCCGGTAGGGGATTCGCGACATCGAGGGGAATCAAGACTTCATGCCAAGGGCTGTTAGAACCGGTGTAGAAATCGTCGACATTTTCCTGTGCGAAGTTATTGTTGATGTCGGCTTCGCCTGGAACGTGATCGATTTCCACCTTTATGCAGGTGTGGCCGGCGACGGTGGGAGTCCAGGTCGTGAAGATCATCTTCACTTCGTGTGGCGCGAGATCGAAAGGGGGTGGATCGGGGAGGTCAACAAATTGGCCAGCTTCGCCGATGCCGCTCGGCGTGTTGACCTTGAACTTAACGTGGACGTTAGTTATCGCGCCGTCCCCCTTGTTAATGATTCTTGCCCACACCCGGTTCACATGATTTACCCACGCATGCTCTCCGTTTCCCGGAAGGGCAACGGCGGTGGCCGGATCCTGAAAGCCACCTCCTTCGCGTTCGCTGTCGATCCAGATGTCGGGGCTTTCCCAAGGTGGAGCGGCCCACGGGGTGATGGACGGATCAGGTTGGGGAAGCGCCTTTAGCTTTACATGTACGTTGTAACTCTCATCGGGGCCGGGATTGATGCTGGTGAAGGTGATCTGAACGTTCGCGCCAGGTTCAGGTTGAAATGCCGGGTCTCCAGCGTTGAGGGTAGTGAGAAGCTTGACGTTCCTTCGGGGAATGATTCCCATTGGGAGAACGTCGATTCCCTCGTCAACAATGATGTGTTGTGGCGGCGTATTCTGATCGCTGGCACCGGCCGCAACGTGCCGGCGGCCTTCCACATAGTAGTGGACGGTATCGGACGATTTGACTTTTACTGCGGTGACCTGGCCGGCGAAGGTATCGGCCAATTCCGTCGGATGAATAACGAAGTCCTGATCAAGATCGGGTCCGCCGGGTGCGGGCCGGGTCAACTCAACGACGTTCGACGGATTTGCGAGGTAGTGGAGCAGGAAGTCCTTTTCCCAGGTTTGATATTCACCATCGCACGCACAGTCCATCGTGTCCCAGGTGGCGATGGAAAAAGCGGTTACCGGGTCGTACAGATCCGGCAGTCCGATCCAGTGCCCCATCTCATGCGTGTATCTTCCAAAATCCTGCTGCGAGGACAGATAAACACCGGAAATGTTGATCGGAGAACCAGCGACGGTGAAGGTTTTGGCCCCTGCCTGACCGCGGAGGGATGGCGCGAAGAAGACGACGAGAACCCCTTTAAAGGGATCGAAGTCGGGAACATCCGCATGGGCAGCGGTCAGGGCGTCCACAATGACGTGTTCCCACTCGCCGAGTGCATCCATCTTGATCCCTGCATCGGCGAACGTAGTAGTAGCGCCGACAGGGGCTACTTGGCCAATGCGTGCAAAATTGCCATCGGCATTGGTTGATCCTGCCGGAGTTCTGTAGACCAGATATCGGTCGGCATCATTCGCGGCGCTGGTAATGGTCAGGCTGACTTGATCTCCAGCCGTGACGGCGACGGCGGCAGGGATCTTCGTCAGTTGAGATTCGACGCCATTGCGAAACGAAGAAACGGCATAGAAGTAATTGCCGGCGTCTCCGGCGCCGAACGTACTCGCCGCATTTGGCGCTGCTGTTGCGGCGACACTCGCGGGTGGAGTTGGATTTGCGGTAGAAGCACTGGCTGCGTTGCGAGCCTGCATAGGCAGAACACCACCGGGGCGGACATAGTTCAAAAGCGAATCCGGGAGTACATACCATTGGCTCCCCGCGGCCCGCTGTGGCTGCATGTCGACCGTCAATTTGCCCCAGGAAGTTTCATTGAACCAAGGAGACACCTTGTTGCGATTCTGATCGGCTGTGTTGTTGAGGGCCGCCAATGCCGCTGGAAGAATCCGGAAATCATCCGCTTGGACATAAATGACGAGCACCTTCTGGTTAAGCCCTGTTGGCGAGAGGTTGTGAGGGTCGGTCGGACCAAATTCGCCGGGAGGGCCGTCTTGAGCGTTCGTTTGAGAAGCAGCGATGACCGAGAGAAGGAAAGCAAGAGTGCAAATGGCGAGAGAACGGTAGCGCGCCATAAAGAGCCTCCGTCAAGACAGTTCCCACACATCTAGTGTCTTGCGGCGGGAAATGTTTCAGGTTTTTCGCCTTGCTGCGACAGTCTGGGTACGCTCGAGACTGAAAAAGACAGCCAGCAGCGCTGTTTGTTTGCTGGACCTAACGCGAAGACTCCTGCAAAGGCGTTGACCCGGCGCGGCTTTTCTATTGCTTTGAGGCGGCTGTGAAGGCAGACTCTGTTATAACTCTCCTATCGTAATCAGTGGACAACAGTTGTATGCCATGCCCGGCGCGTCCAATCCTCGCTTGGTTCCGGTTCCAACCTTCGATCGCCGTCCGTCGGCTCTCCTCGGGGATTTGGCATTGCCCGAGGAGGCGCAGTCGGCCTTTCTTCTTCGCCTGGAGACAGAACAGGTGAAATGCTTTTCAAAGAGAGGCATTCACATTTTGAAGGCGCCTGCCGTTGGAAGTCCGGTAGGCAAGGGGCTGCCGTGCGGCATTTTTATACTGAGGGAGAAACAATATGAGCGAGCAAGAAGCTGATTGGGCAATTCTGGTCTACATCTCTGCCGATCGTGTTCTGACCAACTTTGCGGTTGAATCGCTAAAACAGCTTAAAAAGGCGGCGGGTGATCGCATCATCGCATTGGCTCAGATGCAAGGGACCGTGGAGAAAGTAGCGCGGCGGTACGTCTTTCGTGGCGTCGACAAACGGGCCGCGGAGAAAGCAGCGCGGCAGGCTCCGGGCGCCGAAAAAAGTCCCAAGGCGGACCCGAATGCCTCCATAGAATTCGATAGGCAAAAAAAAATCAAACCGCGGCCCTCTCCAGGCGGAATCGCCAATCCGGACAACCTCACGCAGTTTGTGAAATGGGCCTACACAAATTTCAAAGCAAAGCGCTACTGCTTGTTCTTGTGGGGACATGGGTACGAGCTGCTGCTAAACACCGATAAGACGCTCACTGCAAACAATGCCACAAGCAACGGCAATCATCGTCAAGCTCGAGGAAACGCTGCCGTTGGTCGGAACTATCTTGCTCCTAGGAGTTTGAAAAAAGCTCTGAAGGATGCGGGAAAGGCGTTGGATATCATCGGCGTTGACGCTTGCTCGTTGAGCCTTCTCGAACTTGCCAGCGAGCTTAGAGGCCACGGTGAGTTCATGATCGCTTCCCAGGGCGATGTGCCGGATGGAAGTTTTCCTTACGAACGATTGCTTCAGACGCTGACGCGTGAAATGAACGAAAGAGGCAGCGATCGTCTCGACCCAAAAGCAATATCGGCAGCCATCCCCGCGATCTATAGAGAGGCTTATCAGGACTACGTTCTTGGGTTTCAGACAGGAATAAGCGAGCTTACACTCACGAGCATACAGCTCAACAATATGAACAAAATTGAACGGGCGTTGAAGCAGCTCGCAACGACGCTTCTGTCTTTTGCGTTTGATGCTTCGGTGAGCGCGAAAGTGATCGAAGCCCGCGAGGCAGCTCGCGATTTTGCACTCGGACTTTTTGTAGACCTGCGTGACTTTTGTCACGAGTTAGCCGAGCGAATTCCGGAGGGCGGCATCAAGGCCGCGTGCGACCACGTGACGGCAGCAATCGACGGTCGGAAGGTTGAAGATTGCATTCTTGAAAACGTAACGCGAGGTATCGAATGTGCTCGTTGCCACGGTTTGTCTGTTTACTTCCCGTATCTAAAGGAGAAGGAAGTAAGTAGGACGGAGCAATTGCTTGTCTCTGGTGAGACGACCATGGAGGATCAGGTCCGAATGCTCGTAAAGGGCGGCACCAACAACTTCCTGAAAGCTCGAAGCGTGCAGATCAGCCAGATTGAGGGCGATTTTGAATCGTTAGAGCAGTTCGAGCAAGCAACTCACTGGGGCGAGTTCATTAAGCACGGCTGGTCGGTCATGATGGCTGCAAAAGAATCGAAGAAACTGGATCAGCTCTACTCAGGGCAACAGTGTGCGGAAAACCTACTCTCACTCGTTGGTGGCCAAGGAGGAGATCGCGCTTCGTCGGCAGCCGCCGGGAAACGCTAAC
>Ga0126384_10003040_pt1 | contig 10163 bp, 9 predicted proteins | sample PanSoiMetPlot_36_FD_92543 | JGI IMG/M metagenome (GOLD analysis project Ga0126384, IMG submission 92543) | Tropical forest soil microbial communities from Panama - MetaG Plot_36 | ecosystem: Environmental > Terrestrial > Soil > Tropical forest > Bulk soil | place: Panama | collected 2016-02-17 | reverse complement strand
GTCGACTGCACGCCGTCGCTGTGCATCAGCGCGCCGTGCTCGTGCGCAATGGCGGCCATCTCGGCGATCGGTTGAATCGTGCCGATCTCGTTGTTGGCGTGCATCACCGACACCAACGCGGTGTCGTCAGTGATCACCTCACGCAGGCGATCGGGATTTACGATTCCTGACTGATCGACCGGCAGGATTGTGGTTCGCCATCCGTGTCGCGCGAGCGCCTTCACCGTGTTGAGAACGGCTTCGTGCTCGATCGCCGTTGTGATCAGGTGACGGCGCTTCGTCGATGCGAGCGCTTCGGCGACACCACGGATCGCAAAGTTGTCCGACTCGGTGCCGCCGCTCGTGAACACGACTTCCAGTGGATCGCCGCCGATCAGCGTGGCGACCGCCGATCGGGCCTGGTCGAGCGCGGCCTTCGCCTGCTGGCCGAAGGTATGCACGCTCGACGGGTTGCCGAACAGATCGCGTGTCGTCGCGGTGACCGCGTCGATCGCCTCTGGCGCGAGCGGCGTCGTCGCGTTGTAGTCGAAGTAGATGCGCATCAGGGTGACTCCTGATTTTACCACTCCCCCTAAGTCGCAGTAATGAAAGGACTAGACAACTTGTAGAGCGGACCTCTATACTGACAACCCAAGCGCACCGATACCAATCCCAGAACTTCCCGCCGGAGCACCCCGCATCCTAGCCGGGGACGTTCATGCAATTGCGACCTGACGAATGCGGCGGTCAGGCGGAGGAATGACAATGTGGAAACGCGATGAAGCAGTTCGGCCAGTTCAACCGGCGGCTCCCACGCCGCAGCCTGCAGCGCCAGCTCCGCAGGCCTACAGTTCTCGTTCCGAAACGAGCCACCAGATGGAGAGAGACATCGTGAACATCGGCAAGTCTGTGGTCATCAAGGGCGAGCTCAACGGTAGCGAAGACCTCACCATCGAAGGTCACGTTGAGGGAACGATTCAGCTGAAGGACAATGTGCTCACGATCGGGCCGAACGGCAAGATCAAGGCGCAAATCTTCGCGAAATCCGTCATCGTGCTGGGCGAGGTCACCGGCAACGTCACGGCTAGCGACAAGGTCGATATTCGCGATAATGGCTCAGTTGACGGCGACCTGATCGCTCCGCGCGTGGCGATTGCCGAGGGCGCCCACTTCCGCGGTGCCGTGGACATGCAGCGGAAGGGCGGACAGAACGTGGCCGCCTCGCAGCCCGCGAAGCCGGCAGCCGTTGCGCAGACGCCGGCCAGCGTTACCGCGGTGCCGCCTCCGGGGGCGACAGGCGCCCAAGCTCAGCAGCGCGCCAACGCCTGACGCAAACGCACGACTCGAGGAGGGCGAGGTTTCGAACGGCCGTGTTCGAGCGCCCTCCGTCCCTTTACAACTGTGAGTCTTCTCGATCGAATCGCACCACGTAAGAACGAGTCCGATCCGGTTGTCCCGCCGGCGGACGCGGCTAATACCTTTGCCACCAAGGCGCTGCGGAAATTCCTGGGCTGTCTGACGTCCCGCGAGCTGCCCGTGCTGGTCGACCTGGGACCTGTGGTCGGCAGCAACATCAATTTCTTCGGCGAGCAGCTCGGCTGTAAGATCTATGTCCTCGATCTGTTCGCGGATCTCGATCGCCATGTCCGAGAAGGGCGTCTCGAGGAGCTCGGCGACTTCCTGACCAAGCGCCTGTCGCAGGAGGCCTCGTCCGTTGACGGCATCCTGTGCTGGGACTTTCTGGACTATCTCGACAAGGGCAGCGCCTACAAACTGGCAGCGGAACTGGTCCGCGTCCTGCGGCCCGACGGCGCCCTGCTGGGCTTCTTCGGCACGGAGTCCCAGGTGGGTGAAACTCACTACACCAAGTTCATTGTCGCCGACGAAGTGAACCTGCGGTACCGTACGTACCGGGCGCTTCGGCCTCGGCAGTCGTCGCTCCCGAATCGTGACATCATCAGGATGTTCGAGGGTCTGACCGTGGGCGACCAGTTCCTGCTCAAGACCAAACAGCGCGAGATTCTGTTCCGCAAGCCCGCATGATCGATTTCGATCTCACCGACGAGCACCACCTCCTCGAACAGACAGTTCGTGAGTGGGCGGCCAGGGATGTTGCGCCGTACATTCGAGAAAACGATCGTCAGCACCGATTCGATCGCGACCGGATCGTTGGCGGCATGGGGAAGCTGGGCCTGCTCGGCATCTCGGTACCGCAGGAATACGGCGGCGCCGGGATGGATTACGTCTGTTTCGGGCTCGCGTGCGAAGAGCTCGAGTACGTCGACACCTCGCTCCGCGTCATCATGTCGGTGCATGCCGGGCTCAACTGCCTGACGCTGCTCACCTGGGGTACCGAAGCACAGAAGCAGAAATATCTCGTACCGCAGGCTCGAGGCGAGAAGCTGGCCGGCTACGGCCTGACCGAGCCAGGCGCCGGCAGCGACGCGCGCGCGATTCAGACGACTGCCGTCAAACAGGGCGACCGTTACGTCCTCACGGGAGAAAAGAGCTGGATTTCCCTGGCCGACGTCGCCGATCACTTCCTGGTCTTCGCGTGGACCGATGCGGCGAAGAAACAGCAGCGCGATCCACACGGCATCAGCGCCTTCATTGTCGAGCGTGGTTTCAAGGGGTTCGCGAGCGGCCCGATGAAAGAGAAGTGGGGCATTCTCGCCGGCAACACCGGGTATTTCACGATGGACGGCGTGGAGGTTCCCGAAGAAAATATGGTCGGCCGCCCCGGCGAGGGGTTCAAGATCGCGATGTTCGCGCTCGATCAGGGCCGCTTCACCGTGGCGTCCGGTGCGACGGGCCTGGTGCGGGCGTGCCGCGACGCGAGCGTGAAGTACGCGAAGGCACGGAAAACGTTTGGGGTCGAGATCGGCCAGCACCAGCTCGTGAAGCAGATGATTGCGCACATGGAGTCCGACTATCAGGCGGCGCGCCTGCTGTGGCTCCGCGCGGGCTGGCTGAAGAACGAGGGTCGCCGCAACACTCGCGAAACCGGACTGGCCAAGTGGTTCTCGACCGTCGCGTCCGAGCGTGCCGCCGGCGACGCGGTTCAGATCCACGGCGCCAACGGCTACTCGGACGAATATCCGGTGGGCCGCTTTTTCCGTAATTGCAAGGGTGCGGTGATCTACGAAGGCACGCGGGAGATTCACACGCTGATGCAGGCCGACTACCTGTTGGGCTACCGCGAAGACCGGCCGTTGCGCTGCGAGCTGCCGCCTTACCACCCGCACCACTGACAAGTCGCAACTAACAAGTTAAAAATGTTTGGCCGATAAGCAAACGACATGTATTTTTACGTACTTCTCACTTGTAACTTCTAACTTCTAACTTCTTCCGAGCTGCCATGGACTCCGACCTCTCACTCGAATTCCTGCGCGTCGTCGAACAGGCGGCGATCGCCTGCGCTCACACGATGGGACAGGGCGACCGGCACAATTCGGATCAAGCCGCCGTCGAAGCCATGCGGCGGGTCATGGACACCGTGCCGATCGATGGCACCATCGTTATCGGTGAGGGCGAGCGCGACGAAGCGCCGATGCTGTTCATCGGGGAGAAGGTCGGACTGGTGCATGCGCTTGATATGGTTGGTCCGCGGCCGGTGCGCTACGACGAGGTGGATATCGCCGTCGACCCGCTCGAGGGCACGAACCTGTGCGCGACCGGCGCTCCAAATGCGATTGCGGTGCTCGCGGCGTCCGAGCGCGGCGGACTGCTCCACGCGCCGGACCTGTACATGGAGAAGCTCGTCGTCGGGCCGAGCTCGAAGCATGCCGTGCATCTCGACGCGACGGTCGCCGAAAACCTCAACGCCGTCGCGAAGTGCCTGGGGCGCAAGGTCAAGGATCTCGTGGTGATCGTGCTCGATCGGCCACGGCACGAGAAGCTCATCGCCGACATCCGCGCGACCGGCGCCCGCATCCAGCTCATAGGCGACGGCGATCTGTCGGCCGGCATCGCCGCCGCGCTCGTCGGCACCGGTGTCCACGCGGTGATGGGAACGGGCGGTGCGCCGGAAGGTGTCCTGACCGCTGCCGCCATGCGCTGCCTCAACGGCGAGATCATCGCCCGGCTCGTCGTCAACAAGCCGGAGCACGAGGAGCGATGCCGGGCCATGGGGATCAGCGACTTCAAGAAGATCTACCGATCGAAGGATCTGGCGCCGGGCACCCAGATCATTTTTGCTGCGACCGGCGTGACCGACGGTACGCTGATGAGGGGCGTCAGGTTCTTTGGCGAAGGCATCCGCACGAGCTCGGTCATCATGCAGAACGACCCGCATCGCATCCGTTTCATCGACAGCATTCACGTCAATCCCGTAGAGGACGTCAAGATCCGGTTCTAGCTGATGCGTCGCGTAGCGATCGACGCGCGCCAGCCGGCAGCCGCCGCGCTGGCGGAAGCCGTCGCGATTCTCCTGGCGGGCGGCGTGGTGGCCGTGCCCACCGACACGCTGTACGGGCTGGCGGTCGATCCGTTCTCCAGCGCCGCCGTGGCCCGTGTGTTTGCGGTGAAGGGCCGTTCAGCGGATCGAGCGATGCCGCTTGTCGCCGCCGACGTCGAGCAGGTTGTTGGTCAACTCGGACCGCTGTCGTCGCTCGCGTGGCGTCTCGCCTCGCACTACTGGCCGGGGCCGCTCACGCTGCTCGTCGCGAGGCCTCCGTCGATTCCCGCCGACGTCGCGGGAGGGCGCGACGCCGTCGGCGTACGCGTGCCGGCCCACGTGGTGACGCGTGAGTTGTGCCGCGCGTCCGGCCGGCTGCTGACGGCGACAAGCGCGAACCTTAGCGGCGAGCCGCCGTCGAACGATCCCGACGTCATCGAACGGGCGCTCGGCAGCGGCGTCGATCTGCTGCTTGACGCGGGGCGAACGCCGGGGGGCGCGCCATCGACGATCGTCGACGTGACGGGACGGGACCCGCGCCTCGTCCGTCCGGGAGCCATCGCATGGGACGACCTGCAGGCATGCATCGAACGCGGGTAGCCACGCGAGAACGCGCGGCTCTGGTTGGCCTGGTATCGGGAACGGTGCGCCGTCCGACTGCCGAACGATCTCTCGAAGAGCTGGGTGGACTCGCCGAAGCAGCCGGCGCGGAAGTCGTGCTTCGTGTGCTTCAGGAGCGCCCGAAGCCGGATCCCTCCACGTTCATCGGGGCAGGCAAGACGAAGATTCTGGCCGCTTCGTGCGCCGAAACGCGCGTGGACGTCGTGATCTTCGACAACGAGCTCACGCCTGCGCAGCTGCGGCAGATCGAGGAGGAGGTCGGTCGCAAGATCGTCGATCGCACGCAGCTCATCCTCGATATCTTCGCGCGCCGCGCGAAGACGCGCGAGGGCAAGCTCCAGGTGGAGCTCGCACAGCTGAAATATCTGCTGCCACGGCTCGTGGGTGCGGGTGAGGCGCTCTCGCGCCTCGGCGGCGGGATTGGCACCAGGGGCCCGGGCGAAACGAAGCTCGAAACCGACCGGCGGCGCATCCGCACACGCATTCACGCGATCGGCGAAGACATCGAGCTCGTGCGCAGGCGTCGCGCCCAGCTTCGCGAGCGACGCCACAAGGCATCGGTGCCGACTGTGGCCCTCGTCGGCTACACCAACGCCGGCAAGACGACGCTGTTCAACGCGCTCACGCGGGCCGGCGCCGAGGCTTCGAATGCGCTCTTTGTCACGCTCGATCCGCTCGTGCGCCAGCTGCAGCTGCCCGACAACCGGGAGCTTCTGGTGTCGGACACGGTCGGTTTCATCGATCGGCTGCCGCATGCCCTGGTCGCCGCGTTCCGCGCGACGCTGGAAGAAGTGGCGGAAGCCGATCTCATCCTCCACGTCATCGACGCCGCGGCGCCCGATCGCCTCAGGCGTATGGACGCGGTCCGCAAGGTGCTGGAGGAGGTCGGCGCGGTCGAGGTGCCGCTGATCGACGTCTACAACAAGTGCGACGCGATCACGGCCGACGAGCGGAGGCGCCTGCAGGATCAGGATCCGGCCGCGCTGCTCATCTCCGCCATCGCCCGTGAAGGCCTCGAGGAACTCGTCGACACCGTGGCGTCCCGGCTGGCGCTCGACGTGCGGCGCATGACGCTGACCTTCGATCCCGAAGATCCGGCGGATCGCGAACGGATTGCGCGCGTGTATCGGCACGCCCGTGTGCTGGTACACGAGACGCGCGACGGCCGCATCTCGATCGTCGCCGACGTCCCGCGCCGTCTCGCCGACCGGATCCAGCCCGTGGGGAGGTAGAATTTCGCCGTGGTTGATCGTTCCGTCCGTTCCGCTCCGGTCATCACCGTCCTGGCGCTCACGCTTTTCGGAAGCGCCTGCGCATCGTCGTCGACGACGACGGTGCCGTTGCCCAGCGTGTCGACGACGGCGTTTCCTGAATTCGTTCAGCCGGCGATTCCAACGGCCTTCGGGCGCTACCCGGCCGCCGTCGCCAGCGTCGATCGTGGATGGCGGTTTCTCGAGGCCGGCGATCTGGGCAACGCTGAACGGGAGTTCCGCGCCGCGGTCAGGAGCTCGATGGACTTCTATCCGGCGGAGACCGCGCTCGGATATCTCGAGCTCGCACGCAAGCAGCCGAAGTCGGCGCTCTCGCGCTTCGAGAAGGCGCTTGCGAGCGACCCGCGGTACGTCTCGGCGCTGGTCGGCGGGGGACAAGCGTTCATCGCGCTGGGCAGAGAGACCGACGCGCTGTTTGCGTTTCAGTCGGCCATGGCCGTCGACCCATCGCTTTCCGACGTGAAGCGGCGGATCGAAGTGCTGCAGTTCCGGGGGCTCGAGAAGGATCTGTCGGCCGCCCGCCAGGCCGCGAAGGCCGGAAAGTTCACCGAGGCGGAGCGGGCCTATGCGAACGCGATCGCCAGCTCGCCCGACAGCGCCTTCCTGTATCGCGAGCTCGCCGGCGTCGAGGCGCAGCGCGGTGCGACCGATGCGGCGCTCGGCAACCTGCGCAAGGCGCTCGCGATCGATCCCGCCGATGTGAGCTCGATTGTGCAGGTCGGCGATCTGCTCGCGGCCCAGGGCGACCTCGGCGGCGCCGAAAGGTCCTACGCCGAAGCGCTGTCACTCGAGCACAGCAACGCTGTCGAAGCGAAGCTCGATGCGCTGAGAGCAAAGGCCGCGCTGGCGAGCCTGCCCTCCGAGTACCGTGCGATCGACACGGCTCCGGAAATTACGCGGGGCGACCTCGCCGCGCTGATCGGCGTCAGGTTGCCGGAGATCGTGCAGGCCGCTCGGCGGCCTGAGGGCGTCGTCATCACCGACGTGCAGACGCACTGGGCGGCCACGTGGATCATGGCGGTCGCGCGCGCAGGGTTCATGGATCCGTTCGACAACCACACGTTTCAGCCGGGCGCGCTCGTGCGCCGGGCCGATCTGGCGCTGGCGATGAGCCGGCTCCTCGCGCGGTTTGCGGCTCAGGATCCCGTCCGCGGACGTTCCTGGACGGCGGCGCGCGTCAAGTTCGCCGACCTGGCCACTACGCATCTTGCGTATTCGGCGGCGTCGATGTCGGTCGCGGCAGGCGTGATGACGACGGCTGGCGACAACGCGTTTCAGCCGGCGCAGGTCGTGACGGGCGCCGAAGCCGCTGAAGCGGTGAAGCGGGTTGCGGCGCTGGCGAGTGCGTCCGGGACACCAGGAGGGGCGGGAAGCACGGGGGCTCGATGAGCAGCAGCGACGTCCTCACGCTGGCGAACCAGCTCACACTGCTGCGCATGTTTCTCATTCCGGCGTTCGTGGTGCTCGTGATCGAAGGCGAGCTGGGCTGGGCGCTCGTCGTCTTCGGGATCGCGGGCATCACCGACGCGCTCGACGGCATCATCGCACGCCGATCGGGGCAGAAGACCACGCTTGGCGCCTGGCTGGATCCGATGGCCGACAAGCTGATGCTGGTCAGCGCGTTCGTCGTGCTGACACTGCCGGGTCTGGGCCTCGCGAACCGCCTGCCGATCTGGCTCACCGCTCTCATCATCAGCCGCGACGTCTGCATTGTCGTTACCGTGGCGATCGTGAACCTCGCCATCGGGCGCCGCACGTTCCGGCCGTCGATATTCGGCAAGGTGGCAACCGTCGTCTACATTGCCACCGCCGTGCTGGCGATGCTGTACAACTATCTCGGCTATCACGCGCGAATCGTGGACGTCGGGATTTACCTGTCGCTCGCGCTCACGCTGCTTTCGGGCTTTCATTACATCTGGCACGCCGCAAAGGCGCTAGGAGAGCCGGCACAATCATGATGACTGTTCTGATCGCGTGGTTGCTCGCCGTCCTGCAGACGCCCGCTGCACCGAAACAAGCGGTCATCGACACGTCGGCCGGCACGTTCATCATCGATCTCGCGCCCGACCAGGCGCCGCTGACCACCGCGTACTTCATCAAAACGGCGGCGGCCGGCGGGTTCAACGGGACCATCTTCCACAAGATGATCAAGTACGGGATCGTGCAGGGCGGCGACCCACTGTCGAAGGATCCGGCGAAACGCGCCCAGTGGGGAACCGGCGGGCTCAATGCCGTGAAAGACGAGGCACGCGCGGCGAAGGTGACGCGGGGATCGGTGGCGGCCGTCACGATTTCCGGCAGGCCTGACAGCGCAGGCCAACAGTTCTTCGTCGCCGTTGTCGACCAGCCCGGACTCGATGGGAAGTACACGGTGTTTGGCCACGTGTCTGACGGCATCGAAGTCGTTCAGAAGATCTCCGAGACGCCCGTCGACGACAAGGGCGTCGCGACCGAGCGTGTCGAGATCAGGAGCGTGACGATCCGCGACACGCCGCCGGTGCGCTTCGTCAACGACTCCGTGCAGGATCTGTCGACGTATCGCGCCGTGCTGGATACCAGCGACGGCCCGATCACGATCGAGTTCTTTCCTGAGAAGGCGAAGGAAACCGTCCGCCAGTTTCTGCGCCTGGCCGAAGCGGGCGTCTACAACAACGTCGCGTTCCACCGCGTGGCGCCGGGGTTCGTGATTCAGACCGGTGCGCTCAACACGCGCGCGACGCCGTTGACCGAGAACCAGCAGAAGCTCGTCCACAACCTCGCGCCGGAGTTCAACGACACGAAACACGTGAAGGGCATCGTGTCGATGGCGCGCGGCGACGCTCCGGACAGCGCGACGACGTCGTTCTTTATCTGCACCGGCGCCTCCACGGCGCTCGACGGTCAGTACACGGCCTTCGGTCAGGTCGTCGATGGGATGCCGGTGGTGGAAGCGATCGAACAGACGCCGCGCGACGGCGAAACGCCAAAGGCGCGCATCGAGCTCCGGTCGGTCCGGATCGAACGAAAGTAACCGCCGGAGACCAAAGGGTGTCGCCGAATGCCAACATGGACCGCGCGACCGCCCTGATGGGACTGCCTGCAGGCCCTGAGAACTGATCAGCTTGAAGCAGATTCCGTGAGGTGGGCTTACTCGTCCTCGGGAGCCAGCCGCCAGCCCGCCGTCCAGTTCTGGTGGCGTATCCGGTCGCTCAACGCAATCGCGCTGGCCCAATCGGGGAACTCGCGCATCCCGACCGGGTGGCCGTTCACGAACCACACAACGCTGGCGCCGGTGGCTGATGGCGCGATCACGGCCAGGGCGACCTGAGTCTCGCCCCGCCGCATCCGCCACATCACCGTCGGCTCGTTGTAGGTCGACGCGGTCTGCCGACTGGCCATGTACGCGACCGCACGCAAGGAGCCCGCCAGCGCTGTTGAACCGCGAGACCTCAGAATCCTCGTCGCGGGCGCTCGAGAGTCCCTCAGCGGGTAGAACAATTGCTGCCAGCCAGCGCCCAGACCTGCCCAGATTGATTCGAGAAAACGGCACAGCTTCGGCCGCTTGCCTGCCGCTATTCCCTCGACGCAGGCGCTTGCTTCGGCGGGATCGCCAACGCGTGCTCGAGAAGCCTTCGGGCCTGCCGCGCCTCCGAAAAGAAGCCAGTGCCGACCAAGACAATCCCGAAGATCAGCATCCCCGCCGGCACGAGAAACATCATGTGTGCGTCTCGAGGTGTGTTGAGAAGTCTCCACGCGCTCAGTCCAACGGCGTATCCGATGCTGGAGAACCAGAGGAGCATGAAAACTGCGATTACCGGGCGAAGGAACATGGTGACGCCTACGCGGACGCCGGTGGGTACGGTCGAGACTCGACCCAGGACAATTGGAAGGAAGGAGTTTCTGTACCGTATGTCGCG
>Ga0126384_10003039_pt1 | contig 10163 bp, 4 predicted proteins | sample PanSoiMetPlot_36_FD_92543 | JGI IMG/M metagenome (GOLD analysis project Ga0126384, IMG submission 92543) | Tropical forest soil microbial communities from Panama - MetaG Plot_36 | ecosystem: Environmental > Terrestrial > Soil > Tropical forest > Bulk soil | place: Panama | collected 2016-02-17 | reverse complement strand
TTAGCTCGCCAGTCGGGCCGCGATCGCCTTCAGCGCCGATTCGGCCTTCGACCCGTCCGGGCCGCCGGCCTGCGCCAGATCCGGCCGGCCGCCGCCGCCCTTGCCGCCCAAGGCCTCGGCGCCGACCTTGACCAGATCGACGGCGTTGATGCGTGCCGTGAGATCGTCGGTGACGCCGACGGCGAGGCCGGCCTTGCCGTCCTCCATGACCCCGATGATGGCCACCACGCCCGATCCAATCTGCTTCTTGCCATCGTCGATGAGGCCGCGCAGGTCCTTGGGGTTCAAGCCCAGCACCGTGCGCGCCAATAGCTTGACGTCGCCGACCGCGCTGATGGCCGGCACGGCGGCGCCATTGCCGCCGGCGCCGGCCCCGCCGCCACCAAGCGCCAGCTGCCGCTTGGCCTCGCCCAGCTGCCGCTCGAGCTGCTTGCGCTCATCGACCAAGGTTTTCACGCGTTCCACGAGCTCGTCGGGTTTGGCTCTGAGCAAGCCGCCCAGTTCCCGCACCCGCGCATCCTGGGCCGACAGGTAGGCGCGGGCGCCATCGGCGGTCAGCGCCTCGATGCGGCGCACCCCGGCGGCGCTGGCGCTCTCGCTCGTCACCTTAATGAGGCCGATGTCGCCGGTGCGGGTTACATGCGTGCCACCGCACAGTTCCACCGACCATGCCTTGCTGGCCTTGGCGCCGCTGCTGCCGATGCCCATCGACACGACGCGAACCTCTTCGCCATACTTCTCCCCGAACAGCGCCATGGCGCCGGTCTCCAGCGCATCCTCGAGCGCCATCAGCCGGGTCTCCACCGCAGAATTCTGCAGCACGAAGGCATTGGCCATGCTCTCGACGGCGGCGACCTCGGCCGCCGTCATCGGCTTGGGATGCGAAAAGTCGAAGCGCAGGCGGGCGGGCTCGACCAGCGAGCCTTTTTGTGCCACGTGCGGCCCCAACACCTGGCGCAGAGCCTCGTGCAGCAGATGGGTGGCGGAGTGATTGGCGCGGGTCTCGGACCGGCGCTCGTGATCGACGCTGAGCTCGACCGCATCGCCCGGTCGGAAGCTGCCCGCCTCGACCCGGCCGAAATGCACGACCACATCGCCCAGCCGCTTTTGCGTGCCGGTCACCTGGAAGCGAGCGCCGTTGGGCCCCTTGATCAGGCCCTGGTCGCCGACCTGGCCGCCCGATTCGCCATAAAACGGCGTCTGGTTGAGGACGATGGCGCCCTCTTGACCGGTGTCCAGCATCGCCACCGAGGCCCGGTCGTGGACGATGGCGCGGATTTCTCCTTCCGCCTCCTCGGTCTCGTAGCCCAGAAAGTCGGTGGCGCCTGCCGTTTCCTTGATCTCGAACCAAATGGTCTCGGTTGCCGCCTCGCCGGAGCCCTTCCAGGCCCGCCGCGCCTCCTCTTTCTGGCGCTCCATGGCGGCATTGAAGGCGTCAAGGTCGACATCGATGCCGCGTGGCTTCAAGGCGTCCTGCGTCAAATCGAGCGGGAAGCCGTAGGTGTCGTAAAGCTTGAACGCAACCTCGCCGGCGAACACGTCGCCCGGCTTCAGCGTGGCGCTGGCCTCCGACAACAGGCTGAGCCCCTTGTCCAAGGTCTTGCGGAAGCGCGTCTCCTCCAGCTTCAAGGTCTCGCTGATCAGGGGCTGCGCGCGCAGCAGCTCGGGATAGGCCTCCCCCATCTGCCGCACCAGCTCGGGCACCAGGCGGTACATCAGCGGGTCCTTCGCCCCCAGCAACCGCGCATGGCGCATGGCGCGCCGCATAATGCGGCGCAGCACGTAGCCGCGGCCCTCATTGGACGGCAAGACGCCGTCCGCGATCAGGAAGCTCGTCGCCCGCAAGTGATCGGCGATGACGCGGTGCGAGGCCTTGTGCTCGCCCTTGGCCGGCACGCCGGTTGCCGCTTCCGAGGCGGCGATCAAGGCCTTGAACAGGTCGATCTCGTAGTTGTCGTGCGTGCCCTCCAGCACCGCGGAGATGCGTTCAAGGCCCATGCCGGTGTCGATCGAAGGCTTCGGCAGCGGCTGGCGATCGCCGGGGCCGCGCTGCTCGAACTGCATGAACACCAGGTTCCAGATCTCGATGAACCGGTCGCCATCGGCATCCGCCGAGCCCGGCGGACCACCCGGGATCTTGGGCCCGTGGTCGAAAAAGATCTCCGAGCAAGGCCCGCACGGCCCGGTGTCGCCCATCGCCCAGAAGTTGTCGGACGTGGCAATGCGGATGATCTTGTCATCGGCAAAGCCGGTCACCTTCTTCCAGATCCGGTAGGCCTCCTCATCGTCATGGTAGATGGTGATCACTAGCCGCTTGGCATCGAGCCCATACTCCTTGGTCACCAGCTCCCAGGCCAGCGGGATGGCGCGCTCCTTGAAGTAATCGCCGAACGAGAAGTTGCCGAGCATCTCGAAGAAGGTGTGGTGGCGCGCGGTATAGCCGACGTTGTCGAGATCGTTGTGCTTGCCGCCGGCGCGCACGCACTTTTGCGCGGTCGTTGCCCGCCGATAGCTGCGCGTCTCCTGGCCGGTGAAGACGTTCTTGAATTGCACCATGCCGGCGGACGTGAACATCAAGGTTGGATCGTTGCGCGGCACGAGCGAGGACGATGGCACGATCGTGTGATCGTTCCTGGCAAAGAAGTCGAGAAAGGTTGCACGGACCTGGTTGACGCTGGTCATAGAGCTGCTCGCGGGAAACTGCGGAGCCACTTCTAGCCAGCTGCCTGTCCGGTGTCCACAAAGCGCGCCACCGGCGCGCCCACCCACCGGGATGGCCGCGGCCCGGCAAGCGCGGCCTCAGGCACGTGGCGCCCGATCGGCGGCGAGCCTCAGCGCTTGGCGCGGCCACCCTTTTTGCTGACCTGGTCCGCCTCGGGCTCGTTGGCCATGAAGCCCTCCTCAACGTCCTCGGGATCTGCCCCGTCTTCGACCTCCGGCTCCGCCTGCAGCATCTTGTCGACGATCAGGCCGGCATTCTGGCGAATCGCCTTCTCGACCTGATCGGCGATTTTGGCATGCGCCTTCAGGAAGGCCTTGGTGTTCTCGCGCCCCTGACCGATCCGCTCACCGTTGTAGGAGAACCACGCCCCGCTCTTCTCGATGATGCCGGCCTTGACGCCCAGGTCGACCAACTCGCCGACCTTGGAAATGCCCTCGCCGTACATGATGTCGAATTCCACCTGTTTGAACGGTGGCGCCACCTTGTTCTTGACGACTTTGACGCGGGTCTCGTTGCCGATGATCTCCTCGCGGTCCTTGATTTGGCCAATGCGGCGGATGTCGAGCCGCACCGAGGCATAGAACTTGAGGGCATTGCCACCGGTGGTGGTTTCGGGATTGCCGAACATGATGCCAATCTTCATGCGGATCTGATTGATGAAGATCACCATGCATTTCGACTTGGAAATCGAGGCCGTAAGCTTTCGCAGCGCCTTGCTCATCAGGCGGGCCTGCATGCCGGGTTGCATGTCGCCCATCTCGCCCTCGAGCTCGGCCCGGGGGGTGAGAGCGGCAACCGAATCCACCACCAGCACGTCGATGGCCCCGGACCGCACCAAGGTGTCGGCGATTTCCAACGCCTGCTCGCCGGCGTCGGGCTGCGAAATCAAGAGGTCCTCGACCTTGACGCCGAGCTTGCGGGCATAGACCGGGTCGAGCGCATGCTCGGCATCCACAAAGGCACAGATGCCACCCTTTTTTTGCGACTCCGACACCACTTGCAGGGCGAGCGTGGTCTTGCCGGACGATTCCGGCCCATAGATCTCGACCACCCGGCCGCGCGGCAATCCGCCGATACCGAGTGCGATATCGAGACCCAGCGAGCCGGTGGAAATGGCCTCAACGTCGATGCTGCGCTCGTTGGCGCCGAGCCGCATGATCGAGCCCTTGCCGAAGTTCTTGTCGATTTGCGCAAGGGCCGCTTCGAGGGCCTTCTGCTTGTCCATGCTCCCCCCTTCAACCACCCTCAGCACCGGTTTTTCCATGGCAGCACCCGTTTATTTCATGAGTTGCAGATAGCGCCAAATGCGACTCGCGCTTTAATCACAGTGTACATGTTTTGTTCTTCTCGTTCAATTGCGCCGTGGCACCATGGGCGCGCTGGCATCGAGAGTGTTGAGGAGGGTGCTCGGCGCCCTTGCTGCCCCCCGGGCCAATGCGCCATGATCGGGAGCTTAACCATCCGGGGGGTGGGCATGTCGCGGATCTTCCTCAAAGTATCGGTTTGCGTGCTGGCGGCGATGCTGGGGTCCGCCGGGACCGCCCCGGCCCAGGAGCTTCCCCCGCAAGAGCCGCAACTGCGGATCGAGGCCCGCATGCACACCGCCCCGGTGGTGCGCGTTGGGGTCAACAGCGGCTGCACCATGTTGGCGACGGGATCGCACGACAAGACGGTGCGGCTGTGGCGCCTGCCCGAAGGTCGCTTGCTGCGGACCTTGCGGGTGCCGGCCGGTCCCGGCAATGACGGCAAGATCTATTCGATCGCCATGGCACCCGATGGCAGCTGGGTCGCCGCCGGAGGCTGGGATGCGGCGGCCCGCACCCAGCGGGTGAACTTCGTCTATATCTTCGACACCGCCACCGGTAGCGTCGTGGCGCGGCTTGGCCCGCTCGGCAACGTCGTCAACGAGCTGGCGGTTAGCAACGACGGCAACTTCCTTGCCGTGCTCGCCGGCAGCGAGGGTTTGCGCGTGTGGCAGCGGATTGGGTCCGACGCACGGCAATGGCAACTGGTGGCCAGCGACCGGGACTACGGCGGCAAGATGGCCTATGGGGCTGCCTTCGATCGGCGCGGCACCCTCTATACCGTCGCCTATGACCGCAAGCTGCGGCGTTACCCGCCGGGGTACACGGGCAAGCCGTTGACCGTCTTCACCAAAGGCGGGGCGGAACCGCATTCCGTTGAGGTGCATCCCGCCGGCGACCGCGTCGCCGTCGGCTTTGTCGATGGCGCCGGCGTCGACATCTATGATGCCACGACGCTTGCCTGGCGCGCCGCCGCCGACGTCAAGGGCGTCGATAACGGCAACGTTGGCAGCGTCGCCTGGTCCGCCGACGGCGCCCGCCTCTATGGCGCGGGACGCTACGTGAAGGCGGGCCGCATCGCCATTCGCGTCTGGGATCGGGCCGGCACCGGCCCAGGCCGGGACCTGGTCGGGCCCTTGACCACCATCATGCATCTTGCGCCGTGCGGGGACGCCATTGCTTTCGGCGCCGCCGAGCCCGCGTTCGGTTTGATCGATGCCAAAGGCAACCGGCGCACCTGGCAAGACAGCGTGCAGGCGGATATGCGCGGCAAGCGTTTTGAACACTTCACGGTATCAGCCGACGGCCGGCGCCTGCGCTTCGGCTTTAAGGAATTCAGCGGCGATCCGGTGCTGTTCGATCTGGCGACGGGAAGCTTGAGCGATGCGCCAACTGCCATTGCCGATCTCAATCCTGGTGAGACGCAAGGCCTGCCCATTACCGACTGGATCAACGATGCCCGCCCGAAATTTGCCGGTGGCCCGTTGACCCTGGAGCCCTACGAGGTGGCGCGCTCGCTTGCGATCGCGCCGAACCAGCAAGGCTTCGTGCTCGGCACCGAATATTGGCTGCGCGGCTACAATGCCCAAGGCAAGCAGGTCTGGCAGGTGCCGGTGCCGGGCGTGACCTGGGGTGCCAACATCCCGCGCGAGGGCAAGCTGGTGGTCGCCGCCTATGGCGATGGCACCATCCGCTGGCACCGGCTCGACGACGGCCGCGAGCTGTTGGCTCTGTTCGTCGAGGCCAAGGATCGGCGCTGGGTGGCCTGGACCCCAAGCGGCTACTATACGGCCTCGCCCGGCGGCGAGGATCTGATCGGCTGGCATCTCAATCGCGGCTGGAATGACGCGGCCGATTTCTTTTCCGCCGCCCGCTTCCGTGACCAGTACTATCGCCCCGACGTGGTGCAGCTGGCGCTTTCCACCCTAGATGAGGCAACGGCGCTGCAGCAGGCCAACCAAGCCGCCAAGCGCAAGCGCGAGTTTCAGGACATCGGCAAACGGCTGCCGCCGGTCATCAACATTCTATCGCCCAATGCCGGCGGCGGCTTCGCCAGCACCGAACTCATCGTCAACTACTCGGTACGGTCGCCGTCGGGATTGCCGGTCAAGCGCGTGCGTGCGCTGATCGACGGCATCCCCGCCGAGGGCGGCGAGGCCAAAGGCTTCGCCCCGGTCAATAGCGCCGAGGCACCGGGCGAGCTGAAGCTCAAAGTTCCCCCGCGCGATGTGATCTTGGCGCTGATCGCCGAAACCGAGACCAACGAGAGCACGCCGGTCGAGATCGACCTCAAATGGACCGGCGCCAAGCCGTCGCTGGCCGACCTGGAAAAGCCCGAACTCTACGGCCTGCTGGTCGGCGTCAGCGCCTATCATCAGTCGCAGTGGTCGCTCAAGTATGCCGCCAAGGACGCACGCGATTTCGGCGATGCGCTCCTCAAGCTGAAGGGAGGCCTTTACCGCGACGTGCACATCGAGGTGCTGACCGACGAGCTGGCGACCGAGCGCAATGTGCGCCAGAAACTGTCGTCGATTAAGCGCACAATGACGGCGCGGGACATAGCCCTGTTCTTCTTCTCCGGCCACGGCGTCACCTTGCCGGATCAGAGTTCCTACCTGTTGCCGGTCGATTTCGACGACAAGGACATTGAATCGACGGGTTACAACAAGCGGCTGTTGCTCGATGAGCTCAAGCGCTTCCCAAGCAAGGCATTGGTGTTCCTCGACGCCTGTCAGTCCGCCGGCGGTCTCGAAGGCTTCAAGACCACCGCCCGGTTCGACACCGTGGGGCTGATCAATGAGTTCAAGAGTGCTGGGCCCGGGCTCATTACCTATGCCTCGTCGCTGAGCCGGCAATTGTCGGCCGAGCTTGGCACCTTGCAGAACGGCATCTTCACCAAGGCCCTGGTCGAGGGCTTAAGCGGCTCGGCCGACGTCAACGGCGACAAGATCATCGATACCGTGGAGCTCGACCTCTATCTGACGCGGCGCGTCAAGCAGTTGAGCAAGGGCTACCAGGACGCCATCATGGACAAGCCCACCACCATGCCGCATTTCCCGATCGCCCGCGTGCCATAGCCACGGGGCGCGCGCGCGCGCCGCGCCGGCGGCCGGTCCGGGTTAGCGCCCCAACTGCTCCTTCACCTTGGCGGCGAGCTGCGGCAAGGTGAAGGGCTTGGGCAGGAAGGCATACTCCTCGTTCTCGTCGAGGCTCTTCTTGAAGGCGTCATCTGGATAGCCGGACACGAAAATGATCTTGAGATCTGGGCGGGTCTTGCGCAGCTCCTTGAGCATGCTGGGCCCATCCATCTCCGGCATGATCACGTCGCTGACGACGATGTCGACGCGACCACGCTCGCGCTCCATCACCTCAAGCGCTTCGATGCCGGTCGCCGCCTCGAGCACCTCGTAGCCCTGGCGCGCCAAGGCGCGGGCGGCGAAGCTGCGCACCACGTCCTCATCTTCCACCAGCAGTACGCGGCCGGTACCGGTCAGATCGCGGGTACCCTCCTTCTTCTTGTCGGCGCGCTGGTTGGCGAGCTCCTCCTCGCTTTCGACGATGTAGCGCGGCAGGTAGAGCTTGAAGGTGGTGCCGGCGCCGGGCTCGCTCTCGGCAAACACGTAGCCCCCCGTCTGCTTGACGATGCCGTAGACGGTGGAGAGGCCAAGGCCGGTGCCCTTGCCGACCTCCTTGGTGGTGAAGAACGGCTCGAAGATCTTGCCCAGAATGTCCGGCTCGATGCCGACGCCAGTGTCCTCCACCTCGATGGCGACATATTCGCCGGCGGCGACGCCGAGTTCGGCCAGCTTGAAGCTTTCGCGCTCCGACATATTGCGGGTGCGGATGCACAATGAGCCGCCGCCAGGCATTGCATCCTTGGCATTGACCGCAAGGTTGATGATGACCTGCACGAATTGCGTCTTGTCGGCCTTGATGTACCACAGATCGCGGCCGGGCAGGATCTTGAGCTCGATCTTCTCGCCCAGCGCCCGGTTGAGCAGCGGTGCCAGATCGGTAAGCGTTTCGCCGAGTTCCAACACCTCTGCCTGCAAAGTCTGGCGGCGCGAGAACGCGAGCAGCTGTTGCACCAGCCCGGCGGCGCGGTGGGCGCTGCTCTTGATGTTCATGATATCGCGGTAGGCAGGATCGGTTGGACGATGGGTCTGCAGCAGAAGGTCTGAGAAGCCGATGATGGCGGTCAGAACGTTGTTGAAGTCGTGGGCAACACCGCCGGCGAGCTGCCCCACGGCTTCCATCTTGTGACTTTGCGCGAACTTGAGTTCGAGGGCCTTTTGTTCGGTAGCATCGATGGCATAGAGGATGGCGCCGTCGCGCTCGCGTGGATCGGAGCTGAGCGCGGTAACGTAGACGCGGCGGACCAGTTCACGCTCGGCCCCGAAGCTGATCTCGATCGGCCCGGCGGCAGCGCGACCGGATACGGCGCGGCGTACCGCCTTGCGCAACTCGCGCGTGACGTCCTCGCCGCCGTTGCCACCGAGGTCGCCGATGCGGTTGGGCAGCCCACGGTCATCCAGGCTGAACATGCGCATGAACGCCGGGTTGGCATTGAGGATGGCGCCGTCGGCATCGACGGTCGCCATGCCGAACGGCGCCGAATTGAGGAAGCGTACCAATTGCCGTTCGCTGTCGGCGACCCGCGCCGGCTCGGCGCTGCGATCGAGCACCAATACCGCCACCGCCCCCTTGGCGCCGTGCGCCCGGCAGATGAGATGCGCTGGAAATTGCCGGCCGTCCTCGCGCAACAGATCGAGATCGAACCGGCTGGTGCGCCCGTTGCCGCTGCGCCCGCAGGCGCGGATCAACGCGGCGCCGTCCGGAGAGATGATGTCGCGCAACGTCAGCGGCCGTCCCGCATCGGGGCTGAGGTTGAGCCACTGCGCCAAGGTGGCGTTAAGGTGTGCAAGGCGCCCGTCCGGCATCACCGCCAACAGCCCCTGCGGCAGACCGTCGTAGAAGGCAAGGGTCGATTCGAGCCCGCTCACCGTCTCGGTTTCGCGCAGGCGTTCGCGCGTGACGTCGTCGATCTGCCACAGTGTCAACCGCCGCTCGGGCCGGGTCGGGTCGGGGTGTGGCCGAACCGAGACATTGAGCCAGCGCCCACCGCGGCCGCCAAGCGGGCCGGGACGTACGTAGATCTCTTCTTGGCGTGCCTCGAGCCGCTCCGCCGCCCGGCTCAGCCGGAAATAGGCCTCCGCGGTCACGGGTTCGCCGGCGAATAATTCTTCCAGGCTGGCATGCCGACCGGAGCGGCGTCCGCTGAGGCGCTCCAGCGCCCGATTGCGGTAGAGGACGCTGCCGTGGCTGTCGATGATCTGCAGCGCGCTATCCGATCCGTCCGCAACCGCCCGGATCATGTCCGCTTCCTGGGCGCGATCGCCCAGTCGCAGGAAGCCGAAAAACAGGCCAAACAGCAGGAACACCCCGGCCACGGCCAGGAGCGCCAGCACCGCCAATACCATGGGCTCCGCCATGGTATTGGTCAGCAGTATGAGCACGACGGCTCCGGCCAGCACCATCCCCAGGAGAGGAAATGCACCGCCGTATCCTAACACGCGCGTAACGGTTGTATCGGCCGGAGAGGTCTGGCCTACCTCGATCTCTGCCATGCCGCTGTCTTTTAGCTGATTCTGGCCGGGCACCAGGGCCAGGGCCCGCAGACAATGCGCGCGCGCAAGGGACCGGACCGCAACAAAGCTGAATTCGGGACGCATGTACAAACCAGGAAGATTGTCGATCTGCTGCGGGCGGGCCCGCACGCGGTTGGCGCGAGCGCGGGCATCGTGCCTTCAAGAAAGCAATCATTCAGGTTAAGATGCGATGAACGGGCGGCTGAACTTGAGCCGGTCAAACCGAAAGATCGACTGAACCGACGGGGGACGACGAGGGAAGTCGACAAGGAAAGTTGACGAGAGAGGTCGAGGAGAAGATCGAGGGAAGCCGCGTGAGGTGCTGCGCCAGGGCAACACCGACCATGGCAGCGCGGGGGCTGGCGATCGGGTGGGTCGTACCAGCCTCGCGGTCACCGAGACCGACAGGCCGATGACAGAGGCCGGTGGCAGAGCGCCGTGATGGGGCCCGTGGCCGGGACAGTGAGAGAGGGGTCGTGACAAGGGCGT
>Ga0126384_10003038_pt1 | contig 10165 bp, 7 predicted proteins | sample PanSoiMetPlot_36_FD_92543 | JGI IMG/M metagenome (GOLD analysis project Ga0126384, IMG submission 92543) | Tropical forest soil microbial communities from Panama - MetaG Plot_36 | ecosystem: Environmental > Terrestrial > Soil > Tropical forest > Bulk soil | place: Panama | collected 2016-02-17 | reverse complement strand
GGCTGCGAGGCGCGCGATATTGTCCGCGTCCGGCTTTCCGGTTCCGTTTTCAATGCGCGAAAGTGTGGACGCGGAAACGCCGGTTTCTGCTGCCAGATCGCGCAGACTCAAGCCGTGCTCTTCGCGACGGCGGCGGACCGCATTTCCAAGTTCAGCAGTATTGACGCCTCTCTTGCGCACCATCAGCTGAAGCTTAACACGCCTTAGTCCTAGCCGCAAGACTTTGTTTTATCGAAGCAACGCCCCGGGAGAAAAAAAAGGGGAGCCCCGAAGCTCCCCCTTAAACTGAGAATCGAAATGCGCTATTAGAAGATGAACTTCACTGCGAGCTGCACATTTCGCCGCTCAACATTGCCATTAGGCGTAATGCCCTTCGCCGCTCCTACGAACCCGTTGCCTACATCTTGCGTGCCTGGCGCAATGTATAGGTTCGCGTGGTTGAAAGCATTGAAGAGTTCCGCGCGAAGTTGCAGGCTGTATCTCTCGCTGAACCGGATGGTGCGATAGATACCCGCATCGAAGTTCCAAATGCCGGGACCTCGGAACTGGTTGCGCCTGGTCATGTTCGCCGGGTAAGGACCAAAGTCTGAACATCCACCACACAGCGGACTGCCAAAAGCTCCCACCGGTTGACCTGTGAGGTCGAGATAGTTGAAGAAGTTTGGCGCGCCCGTATCGACGACGTGTACCTGCAGCGGTCCATTTGCTACCAGTCGCGGCGCCGCGAGGTTAGCGTTCGCCGAATCGAACACGGTGAACGGCGTGCCGGTGCGAGCGTTGAAGATGCCGCTGATGGTCCAGCCGTCAAATAATGCTTTGCTAACGCCGGTCCAACTCTTAGCGTACGGGATTTGCCATATTAAGCTGCCGACGAAACGGTGTCGCACATCGAAGTCCGCATATCCGTAATCAAGGCTCGGAATATACACGTTGGTCATTCCGAGATTGGAATTGAACGCGCCCTCACTGAACGTGGAGCTGAGATTATCCCGCGCCACGCCATAGGTGTAGTGCAATGTGAATTGCATTCCTGTATTGCGGAAGTTGTTGCCGTCAAGCCCAACAATCAACGCGTTGTAATGGGAATACCCGAGATTGCCGCGGCCGTTAATGTTCGAGTACTGATTATTCAGCCGCGAGTTGGGATTAGCATCGCCCAGGTAGAAAGCGCCCGAACCAGTAATATTCAACGGGTCGATCGAATAAAGTTTCGCTCCACTCGATCCGGAATACTCCACTGACAGGAGGTTGCCTCTGCCCAGTTCGCGGTTAAACGAGAAGCTGTAGAAATGTGCATAGGCATTAACGACGTCCTGCCGCACATGGCGGAGACTCGTCACCGGCAGCACTTTCGTCGGCGGAGTAGTTCCGCCCAGTGGCCCAGCGTTGTCAGTCGTGATTCGCAGATTGGGTACGTCGACATTGTTGAAGAGCGACAACACGGCGTACGCCGGTGGGTTCTGAATTACGTTGAACGTAACGTTACCGAAGTTACGTTCGTAGGCTATGCCATACCCACCGCGAATACTCGTGCGGCCGTCACCGAACAGGTCATAGGCAAATCCCACTCGGGGTGCGAAGTTGTTGAGGTCCTTCTTCCAAAGACCACCCACGGGACTGTTGGGCGCAATCTGCACGCTGCCATTGCGGATCTGCTCCGGCAGGAACGTTCCGCTTCCGAAATAGAAGTTTGAATCGAGGTTCGGGTTCTTGTTGTGCTGAACGCCGTAGTACTCGTAACGAAGGCCGAGATTGAGCGTGAGCTTCGGCGTGTATCGCCACGAATCGTTCACGTAAACAGCCCACTCATTGTAGCGATTACTGCGCGTGAAATCCGGCTGACTCACCGGCAGATTCACACTTTGTCCCGGAAATTTTCCCTGCGGATCAACTGCCGCCTGGAATTGATTGATGTTGCCGTTAACAAAGTTGCCGAGTGCCAGCGGGTAATTACCTTGCGTCCCCAGGCTCTCGACCGCGTTCTGGTACGCCCCAAAGAAGTGATTGTCCTGGATGTAGAAGACCTGGCCACCAAACTTAATCTGGTGATTATTGAGAGTGTAGCTCACGTCTTCATACAACTGCCCCATGTTCTGCGGCCCACCAAAACCGGCTGGCGACGATGCCGCGTTGTACGGCCAGTATCCGGGAAATGCAATAGGGTTACCGCCGATTGTTCCAGTCAAACCGGGAAACATGAAGAGACCAGGACCAATCGGATTTTCGCCGTAAGGCGCATCAATCGACAGTCGATTGAAGCTCAGCTTCGTATCGGAAACCAGGTGGGGGGAAAAAGTGTGCGTCAACGAGACGAGGAAGTTGTTAAAGCGGTTCGTCGACGCCGTATCGAATCCCGCGTACGGACTGAAAGCCGTTGAAGCGATCGGAAAATCCTTGTTCTCACGCGCCCAGCGACCATATATTGAGGTCTTATTGCTCAGGTTGTAGTCCACGCGCGTAACTAACGAGTAGCTGTCCTGCGGCAGTCCACCACCTAGATTCGTTGGGACGGTAAATCGCACCAGTTGAAATGCGGGAAGACTCGCCGGCAGGGCCGCAAAGGCATTGCCTGACGGAATGTTGAAAGTATTCACCAGCGTCCCCACGCTGTATGTGGTCCCGGTCGGTGTCGCCTTCATAGTGAATTGATTGAAGTAGTTGCGCGTCGCGAGCGCCGAGGCGTTGAGCAAGTTCGACGTCGGCACTACGGAAAGGAGCTCTCCGGTACTTCTTACGCGTGTCCATTCGGTGCTGTTAAAGAAGAACAGCTTGTCCCTGGCGATCGGGCCGCCAATGGTGTAGCCGAACTGGTTGCGCGTAAAAACGCCGCGAGCAATATTGTTGGCATTATTGTTGAAGCCATTCGATGCGAGCTTCGAAATGCGATTGAATTCGTACCCGGATCCGTGGAAAGCATTCGTGCCGCTGCGCGTGGCGACGTTGATAATGCCGCCGGAAGCCCGCCCGTACTCGGCTGAGAAATTGCTCGTCACGACGCGAAACTCATTGACGGCGTCGAGCGGAATATTCTGTCCGAGTGCACCATAGTAGACATTGTTATTGTCGACACCGTCCAGCAGGATATTCGTGCTGGCGGCGCGTTGTCCGTTGATGTTGTATCCGGCGCCGCGTCCGGAAACGCCGACTCCCGGGACCGCTGGGCCAGGGTCGTCATTAGAGACGTTGTTGGCGATCCCGACCAGGTCGTACGGGTTTCTGGTCAGAGTCGGAAGTTCGCGGATCTGCGTGCCGGTTACCAGGTTGGAGACTTCAGCGTTTTGAGTATTAACTTCCAAACCTTGATTCGCCACCACGCTAACGGTTCCGGCGGCGACCTCGGTAAGTGAGAGCTGAGTGTCGAGCGAAACTTTAGAACCTACCGTCACCTGCACGCGTTGGGTGTTCGGCTTGAAGTTGCCGCTGGTCACAGTCACGTCATAAAGTCCTGGCTGCAAAGCGGTAACCGTGTACGAACCTTGAGCGTCGGAGGTGGCAGTCACTTCGCGTCCGGTGTCGACAGACTTGACAGTAATTGAAGCGCCGCTTACGACCGCGCCATTGGGGTCTGTAACCTTGCCAACAATCTGACCTGTTTCTGTCTGCGCGCTGGTGGCTGTCGCGAGAAGCATTAGCGCGACAGCGACGACCAGGAAGCTTATTGCTATTCGTCCATTGCCATTCATGTTCATGGGAATCCTTCCTTGAATTTGGTTACTCTGGGGAACCGCGCGCCTCGCGAGCGATCGGCGAAGGCGCCACGCCGCTCAAAGCTGTCGCTTCCGGAAGTGCAATGACTGTGCCTTTTGCGATGCGTGCAACGCGGGCCGTCTCATCATCCCGCTGGGCCAACTCAACACGAACAACCCGAAAACTCGCATTGCCAAATTTGGAAATCGGGAAGAATCATCTCGCAGGACGGTTGGGTCCTAACCGAAATGACTAACGCGAGCGCTTACTGGAATAAGTCCTCACTAAGACGACTGATAGTGACGTGAGTTCAGGACGCGATTCTCACGCGCTCACTGAAGGTGTAGTTGGGAAGGAACCGATCCAGGTTGATTTGGTAATGCTTGATCTTGCTGTTGAGAGTTGTGGGACTGAGATTTAACAGATGGGCTGCCTGGGCCTGATTTCCTCTGGTGATCAGCAACGCCCGTTCGATTAGATCAATTTCAAATTGCTCCACTTCATCGTAGAAATCGACGCCCTTTTCAATATTCTGGTTCTTCAGGATGGTGCTTGTGGTTTGGGCCATGGTAATCGCCTGCACCTCGGACAGCATTTGTAGAACCAGGCGTTGCAGTGCCGCAATGCTCTCAGGCAGGTGCCCGGCGTCAGCGGCCGCGGACTCCGGCGCGGCAGCCGGCGCAATGTCAAAAAATCGTTTTGATTTCATAATTACCTATCGACGGAAATCGATGACCGCAAGAACCCTCTGTTGGTCGTCAGTCAAGTTTGCCGGCAGAGTGAGTTCCTTTGCCGGACTTTCCGGTCTCCTTCAGAATTTCCTGTCCACAAATGCGCTGAATGGTCCGCGAGTTTTCGCGACTCAGTCCTTCATCATCACCATCGTTTGGCAACAACCAATTACCATCGGGACCTTCGACCAGATGGCCCAATTCATGTAACAAGGTCAACATGCGGGCCTGTCTGGTGCCAGGCTCGAACGTTCCCACATTCGGCATAGCATAACCTGCATTGGGCAGACGGCGTTGGTAGAACGGACCATCTCGATTCAGCGTTACTTTTTCGAACAGCCGGAAACGCTTGTTCAGCTCGTGGTCAGATCCATTCGTGGTTGTCCCCGACATCCGAATGCCAATGTTTCTCGAGAAGTAATCTTTACGGATGCCGGCGATGAATTGGTTAAAGACATGGACCGCGAAAGCCGGCCCTCCGAAGAATTCGCTGCAGCGATTACTGTTCCTCAGTATGTCCAAAGTGTCGCGATACGCACTGGTCAGAACCGAGTCGCCTCGGAGTGCGGCTGCGGTGTCCGGGAGGGCCAGGCCTTCTTCCCCGTCGCCCAGCGCCGGATCTGGGTAATGGCCCTCAACAGTTGTGGGTGGGAAGTCGTCGACCGCACAGATGGGCAACCCATTAAACGAAAAGCAAGTAAGAACGATCGGCATACAATATTTCCGTAACCTCATCGCAGTCGCCTCCAGTCACAACCGCCTGGTTCAAACTCGTCTGGGGATCGAGGACAACTTTGCGGCAACGAAGAATTTCACGACGCGACTCGCTGAACGTCGCGCTCGTTTCGGAACTTAACGCACTTATACGCGCGACCAGGCGAAGCGGACGACTTTTGTGACGGGAGGGCTGGGGTTTGTGATGACGAGGATGGATCGAGTGACGATCCTACGGCAGCTTGCCGATTGCCTGCTGCAGGTTGTCGCGATAGTTACGTGAGAGCGCGAGTTGAGTGCCGGTGTTCAGGATCACCCGGTACTCGCCATGAAACCAGGGTTGAAGTTCCTGGATGCGATCGATGCGGACTATCGAAGAACGGTGGATCCGCACAAACTCTTTAGGATCGAGCTGAGCATCAAGGCTGCTAATCGTTTCCCGGATCAGATGCGATTTCTTGCCACTGTGAACGGAGACATAGTTACCCTGGGCTTCGATCCAATCGATTTCGTCTGTTCGCAGAAAATAAATGCGGCCACCTGCCTTAATGACCAAACGCTCCAGATACTGCTTGCCCGCTTTCAACTCCTCCAGTAAGTCCAGAATGCGCCGCTGGTGAGCAGTGGTTCGCTCTCGTAAGATCTGCGCTTTGGCTCGGCTCCAGCAGGCATGAAAACGCTCGCGATCAAAAGGTTTCAGCAGGTAGTCGAGGGCATGAACCTCAAACGCACGGACGGCATACTGATCGTAGGCGGTAACGAAGATCACATGCGGCAGTTGTTCCGGAGCCAGCAGGTCCAGGACGTCGAAGCCCCCGACTTCAGGCATCTGCACGTCCAGGAAAACAAGATCGGGCGAAAGCGACTTGATCGCCTCGGCTGCCTCGCGGCCATTACAATATTCGCCGACAATCGTGACCTGTGGATCATCGTGGAGCATCTCGGTCAGCATTTCGCGGCCGAGCGGCTCATCATCCACGACCAGCACCCTGATCGGCTCCTGCTCTGGTCGAGAATTTCCAAGCAACGCCGAGCCGTTTTCGGCGTAGTCATCAGCTCTGGTCGGCGATGCACGACGCGAATGCATTTGTACTAAGAACCAGGATGTTTCGGTTTCGTTCCAAAGACTGACGGAATTAATCGACGACTGCAGGCCGGGCGGCGCCGTCGGTTAAGAATGGAAGCTCCAGGGTTACCACCAATCCCCCAGACGGATCGTTAGACAGGTTAAAAAGATGCGCAGTCCCGTAAAGTCGCTCTAGTCGAGCTTCGGTATTTGCCAGCCCGACGCCAGCCTGGAACAAATTGTCATTTGTCCGATGGCTGTTCAGACCCGGTCCGTTGTCTCGCACCTGAATACGAAGTTTTCCATGGTGAGGTTGCGCCTGAATTTCAACCAGCCCGGGCATGGAACTGGAGGAAATGCCATGACGAATAGCATTCTCGACAATCGGCTGTAGGATGAGGTTAGGAACTCTGGCCTCCAAGGCTTCGGGCGGAACCGTTACGCGGGTCTCGAGGCGGTCCTGAAAGCGTATCTGCTCGATCTCCAGATAACATCTTAGAAACTCGATCTCCTGCTGGAGCGATACTTCCTGCAAACCTGAGCTTTCGAGTGTCAGCCGCAAAAAATCTCCCAGCCGTGTGATCATCTTCCGTGCTGCGTCCGGGTCTTTGTGCATTAACGCTGAAATGGAATGCAGCGTGTTGAAGAGGAAATGAGGTTGAAGCTGCATTTTCAAGGCTTGTAGCTCAGCGCGTGAGAGTTGCGCTTCCAGTTGCAAGGTGCGCGACTCACCTTTCCGATAACGGCTGTAATAGCCATAGGCATAGCTAGTTAGGGCAATCAGCAAATAAATTCCAATACCCTCGCTGAAATTAGCGACGACAAAACGAGTCATTCGTTCAAACGAGAAAGGTCTGCCCATGCTCCAACCCCAATAAAGCCAAACCAGGACATGGCCGATGGCCGTCACTACAATGCTGATTGCGAGGCTGATGGGAATGTGCAGGAGCGACGGACGGATCCAGTTTGATCGATCAATTGGTAATTTTGCCGCAACCCAAAGCACGAGCGGAGTAGCCAGCGCCCACAAGTAAGCCCAGCTCATCTGCAGATAAAGCGAATCAGTAAAGGGGACCGGCTTCTCGGATCGATACGAAGTGAAATAACTTTGCAGCGTGAAGACAATGCCAATGAAGGTCCAGATGGCCCAGATTGTTGCCAGCTGCGTGCCGCGTCGTCGCCAGAAGTTCTTCGAACTACCCAGCGCGTCCAAATTGCTATCAGTGGTCATTGTTCAAGAGAGTGGCAGGCACACCACCATTGACCTGCGGGGTATACGATCTGCACAGGGCCAGAGTTCGAACAGCCAGCCAGCGTGCCAGAGAAGCACGCCGACCGCTGCGCTTGCCGAAGTCGAAGGTAGCCGGGCAATCTTTACAGATAAAGCCAATCACCACGCCATGCAACCGTTGTGTTACGAAGCGGCCTCAACACTCAGTAAAAAGGCCTCAGCGAGGGTCAGTTTTTGACATCTAGTTGTTAACTCAATCAAAAAAGGAAGGCGGGACAAGTCCCGCCTTCGAAAATCTTCACAAGCGCGAAATTTCATTCTATGGTTGTAGACGCGCCCGCATTGCCGCCTGGGCCAGGTCGCGCGCGCGGGGCGTGATATCCACGGCTTTGGCGACTTGCGGATCTTCCTTCGTCAACACCTGCAATGACTTCACGGTGCCGAACGCAGCGGTGGCAAACTGAAAGCGCAGTTGAGTCTCAATGAACGAACGATTGCGATCGAGTTGAGGGAGCAGCGACTTCCAGGCCGCCTCTTTCGAAACGAAATCCCGGAAAGCCGCAAACACCGCGTCGGTCATCGGAAAGTCAGCGCGCTCAACGTTATGGTTGAACTCAATGGGGCGACCGACTTTGTACCTGTCGAGTCCGGCAATCCGCCCATTCGCCGCCTCACGCACAAAGAAAAATGCGGGCATCCGCAGACGGTCCTGCACCGCGGAAATCTTGGCCGGTTCGACTGGTTCATCCGGAGTGATACCACCACCGCCGTAAACTGTTCGGCCCGTATCGGTGCGGCTGGCGGGGCCATTCGGCTGTCTCGGCTGATTTGCATCGCGAAGCGTCCCGCCCTTGTAAATGTAATTATAGAAGCCACCCTCTGAATAATCCCGCTGAATCAAACGACCGGAAGGTGTGTAGTACTTCGCGGACGTGAGCGTCAGGCCGGCGCCTTCAGGCAGGTTAATGATGCTTTGCACCAGACCTTTCCCGAAGCTTGTCTGCCCGACGATTAAGGCGCGGTCGTGATCCTGCATTGCTCCAGCAACAATTTCCGACGCTGATGCCGTAAAGTCGTTGACCAGTATTACGAGCGGCGTCCGATCGGGACTGTCGTTGTCTGCTACGTAGGTGTGATTGTTGAATCCGTCGCGTCCTTTTTGCGTCAAGATCGGCTGCCCCGACGGAAGAAACGTATTGGCAACGCGAATCGCCTGGTCAAGAAATCCTCCTGGATTATTTCTTAAGTCAAGCACTAACGCGTTCATTCCCTGCGCGTGCAGGACATCCAGCGCGTGTTGCAACCCTCCGTGAGTGTCGTAATTAAAACCCCGCGTCATGTCGATGTAGGCGACTCCGGGCCGAATCAAGTAATAGTCAGGCACGGATGGTTGCGGCACGGCGTCGCGGGTAATCTCCACAACATCCGTCTGGCTGCTCGCGGCGTGGGTCAGCGTAATTTTCACCAGACTGCCCCGCGGGCCGCGAATCTTATCGCGAACTTCGGCCGAGGATTTTCCGTGCATGGGAACGCCATCAACCGCATCAATCCGGTCACCGTAACGCAGGCCGGCGCGGAAAGCGGGCGCGTTCTCAAAAGTTCCGGTGACAAAGGTCTCGAGCTTGTCTCCGATCACGTAATTCTGAATCGATGCCCCAATGCCGTAGTATTCACTGCGCTGATCCGTCTTCATCTCATCGAATTCTTCTTTATCGAAATAATTCGAGTGCGGATCGAGCGTGCGCAGCATTCCAATAATTGAAGATTTGAAGGCGCTGTTGTAATCCAGCTTGTTACCATCGATGTAATTCTGCTGGATGATCTCCAGGGCTTCGTTAAAATCCTCTTTAACCGCCGCAGTTGCACTTCCGGTCCGGGTCCGAGGCCGGCGGCCGTTCGTCGACGCGGGCGGATCGGATTTGCCATTAGTGCGGCTGCCAACCGGTGGAATTGGTTGAGTCCGAGTTTGTTGAGCCAGAACAAATGCGGGCGCTGAGAGGGCTAAAATAATAAGCGCGATAAGCGCTAACGAGAATCTGTTCTTCACTAGAACCTCACAAAAGTTTGCGGTTAAACCGAAGGGACAAAATGCCAAAACGGGGAGCGACGGCCACAAAATGCAAGACCGATGCGCCAATCTTAACGGATGCGCGCGGTGCGAGCAAGGTTGTGCTGGTTAATCTCAATGACAAGAAATAACATCAGGCCGCGTGCATCATCGCCGTGCGCATTGCCGTGGCCGATTGCCAACGATCGTTTGGATCCTTACATAAGGCGCGTTCGATTACCTCGGCGAGGCGCTCGGGAATCTCGGGCGAGCGGCGCCGCAAGGGAATAATTGGGTTCTCAAAGATTGCCTTAACCGTTCCGGCTATGCCTTGGGTCGGATCGACGTCGAGTGCGGTATCGCCGGACAGCAGGCTGTACGCGGTCATACCGATTGCATAGATATCGGACGTCGGCCGCACGTTGCGAAAATCCTTGATTTGCTCGGGCGGCATGTAAGCGAAGGTACCGGCCATGTCGCCAGCCATGGTAATCCCGCTCATCCCGGAATTCGTGAAGCTTTTCGCCAACCCGAAGTCGGTGAGTTTGGCCCTCAGATTCGGCGCCACGCCGCTGGTAAGAATGTTTGATTCCTTGATGTCGCGGTGGATGTAGCTCTTGCCATGTGCGTAAGCGAGAGCGTCCAGTGCCTGAGCAATGATGTCGATCGCCTGCCGGTAAGGGAGCTTG
>Ga0126384_10003037_pt1 | contig 10165 bp, 7 predicted proteins | sample PanSoiMetPlot_36_FD_92543 | JGI IMG/M metagenome (GOLD analysis project Ga0126384, IMG submission 92543) | Tropical forest soil microbial communities from Panama - MetaG Plot_36 | ecosystem: Environmental > Terrestrial > Soil > Tropical forest > Bulk soil | place: Panama | collected 2016-02-17 | reverse complement strand
TATACCGTCGCGTACATCGCGCACGCGCCGCTTGAGCCACGCGCCGCGGTTGCCGAGTGGAACGGGGACAGGCTCACCGTCTGGACAGGAACGCAGAGGCCGTTCGGCGTGCGCGGCGAACTTGCCGACGCTTTCCACGTTTCGGAAGAGAAAGTGCGCGTGATAGTTCCTGATACCGGTTCGGGTTACGGCGGCAAACACACGGGCGAATGCGCAATCGAAGCTGCCCGTCTGGCAAAAGCGACCGGTAAACCGGTGAAGTTGGTCTGGACCCGCGAAGAAGAATTCACCTGGGCTTATTTCAGACCGGCCGGCGTGATCGATATCAAAAGCGGCGTGAAGACTGACGGCACGATTACGGCCTGGGATTTTCATAACTACAATTCGGGGCCCGCGGGAATTCAGATCAAGTACGACATTCCCAACAACAACATTCAGTTTCACCAATCGAACTCGCCTTTGCGACAAGGTTCGTATCGTGGGTTAGCGGCAACGGCAAATCATTTTGCGCGCGAATCCCACATCGACGAACTGGGGCACGCTGTCAACATGGATCCACTTGCGTTTCGTTTGAAGAACATCAAGGACGAAAGACTGCGAACGGTTCTGAGCGAAGCCGCCAGGGTTTTCGGCAAGACCGAATTGGCCAGGGGACACGCAGCCGGCCTTGCGTGTGGCTTTGAAAAGGGCAGTTATCTGGCGACATTCGCCGAGATTTCAATCGAACCTGCGACTGACAAAGAAGACGAAACAAACAAGCGTGTGCGAATTGTGCGAGTTGTCGAAGCGTTCGATTGCGGTGCGGTGGTGAACCCACTCCAACTCAAAAACCAAATTGAAGGCGCAATCACGATGGCCATCGGCGGAGCGCTCTTCGAATCGATCCAATTTGCCAACGGTAAGATCCTGAACCCGAAGTTCTCAATGTATCGCGTGCCGAGGTTTAGTGACGTTCCCCAAATCGAAGTAGTATTGGTTGACCGCAAGGATCTTCCATCAGCAGGCGCCGGAGAAACTCCCATCGTCGGTCTGGCTCCCGCCGTTGCCAACGCTATTTTCATTGCCACCGGCGTGCGGCTGCGGTCGCTGCCGCTCGCGCCGAAAGGACTGAACGTTAATGCTAAGAGTTGAGGACATGTCACCGGCCGACATGCACGCGCTGCTGCAGCGGCAAAGTTTTGGTCACCTGGGGTGTTCGCGCGACGGGCGGCCTTATGTTGTGCCGATGAATTACGGCTACAACGGAAAAGAGCTGTACTTCTTCACGACTGAGGGAATGAAAACACAATTCATCGAGGTAAATCCGCAAGTGTGTTTACAGGTTGAAGAGGTCACCGACAGCTCGCACTGGCGCAGTGTAATGGTTATTGGCCGCGCCGAACGACTTACATTGCAAGACGACACTCAGCGAGCGATGCAACTTATCACTGAGCGCAACCCATCTCTCACTCCTGCGATCAGTGCCACGCAAGTGGACACCTGGGGCCGGGCCGTCGAAACGGCACTTTATCGCATCACACCCGATCTTATTGATGGCCGAAAGACTATCTAGTCGACGAACGCACTTCATAATCTGGAGTTTGCCGATCTGGCGCTGCCGTTAATTCGGCTCTTGTCTCGTAATGGATTTGCTGCGCATCCTTTTCGACTGCTACTGAAGTCTCGGCTGAGCTCAATGTGAGGCTGACGGCCCAGTAATAAATTGCCAGGGCGAAGCCAATGACCACCACAATGTCCATCCAGTTCGGCAAGATGTTCCTTGCGCCATTGCCATAGCGGCCCAGGAAGCCGATAACCACCTGCCCTCCGAACCAGGGTCCGATCCACAAAGCATTCTTGAGCATGTGTTGCGCGCCCGTCCTGGCGCGTCTCGCTCCCGCAGCGAACAGGATAAGGCCAATCGCGATCGCGCACGCCAGCTTCCAGGTCGTGTCGAAGCCGCCCCAATAAATGATGAGGTTAGCTGAGCAAAAAGCCGCCGGTAACAGGATTCGCGGAAAGGGCGCTCGGTAGGACCGGGCCCGGTTACCATCGACTTTGTGAAGCGCTGCGAGTGCAACCGGCGCGAATGCGTACATGATTGCGGTGGCCCCGGTAATAACACCAACAAGCGCGCTCCAGCTTTTAAATGGCCCTAGTGCAAGCATGCCTACGATGGCGGACACAATGATTGAGACAACTGGAACGCCTTTGTCGTCGGTGGTAGCCAATGCCGTCGGCATCTCGCGTTCTTCACCAAGAGCGTACGAGAGCCGGGCGGTCGTCGCGATATAGACAACGCCAGTACCGGCGGGCGAAATGATGGCGTCGACAATCAGCACCTTGGCAAGCCACCCGGCGCCGACGGCCAGGGCGAGGGTGTACCAAGCGCCATAATCGGAGGGATCGGTACCAAGCGGTTTCGCCCAGCCATTGGCAATATTCGCAGGCTCAAGTCCGCCAATCATCACGATCTGTAAAAGCGAGTACAGGACTGCACCGATCGCCATAGCCGTGAGAATCGCTCGCGACAAGTCTCGTCTTGGATTGCGTGCTTCGCCGGCAAGCTGAACGGCCTGTTCGAACCCTTGCAAGGCGAATACAACTCCACCAGTCAGCGCGGCGAAAACGCCATGAAAGCCGAATGGCATGAAACCACCGCCGGCGTGGAAATTGGTTGGATTAAACTGCAGCCCCGCCACTACAACGATCGCAAGGATGGGCACTGCGGTCTTCCAGATAACGACAATCACGTTGCTGTCAGACAAGAACTTCGCCCCGGCAAGATTCACCGCGGTGAACAGCACCATCAGCACAACTGCCACAGCGAGCCCACTGCCGTTGAGCAACCCGGCATGTTCTCCGGCCTTATTAATCATGTTGAAATGCTGGTTTACCCAGCCGACGCTATTGACGTAGGTAATGACCGCCAGTACTTCAACAGGGGCAATGAAGACCGCCTGCAGCCAACCAACCCAGCCCGCCGTGAATCCGGCAATTGGACCATGCGAATAGTAGGGAAATCGCGCTGCGCCGCCTGCGACCGGATAGGTGGCGCCTAGCTCGGCATAAGTCAACGACAGAAGGGCCAGCATGCTGGCAGCGATGATCCAGGACAAGATCGAAGCGGGGCCCGCGACTTTCGCTGCGTTAAGCGCGCCCAGCAGCCAACCCGATCCGATGATCGACCCTAACGAGATGAACATGAGGCCATAGAAGCCAACCGACCGCTGGAGTCCAATAGATCGTTTTCCTTCTTCTGCTTCTATCTGTTCGCCTGAGCGATTGGTGGCAAATACCTTCGCCATATCTTTACCCCCGCGATCTCAGATACAATTTTGGAGTCTGCGACATAGGAAGTGTCCCGTGAACGGACCCTAAGCTGACGTGACCGAAGCGTCTATGGAAAGGTTCTTCATTTTGCTGAAAAGGTTCGAAAGGAATTCTGATTAACCTTTTCAGGCTTGTTCGCGGGAGAATTTTGATAGAGCCTTTCAACTCAGAATTCTGATGGCTTTAAACCAGACTAAGATCGACGAAACAACAATGGCCGCCTCGGGCTACTGGTACGAGTTTGGACGCTTTCAACTCAAAGTAGAGGACAGCGGACAGACACTTTTTTCGGAGGGGCATCCAGTCGCTCTTAGCACAGTTGAATCAACAGTCCTGCGCGTCCTCCTCGAAAGGAGCGGTCAATTTGTCAAGACCGATGACCTGTTGAAATGCATCTCGCCCTCTTCGGCGGCTTCTGAGAACTTAGTTCACGGTGCGGTTCGCGGGTTGCGCCGCACTCTCAATGACGCCGATTTAATCAAGAACGAGAGGTCAAAAGGTTATTTCTTCACGGGAGACGTAGAGAGGCGAGTCCTCACGGCTGCCCGCGTGGCTGAACCGGATCGGGCTCTCGTTGGTCCAACACACCAACCCAAACCGGATAAATCGGGTAACCATCAAGCCGTAATGATCACTAAAGGACGTGACCCATTTGTGGTTGTTGCGCTCCTGGTTACCGCCCCGGTCGTTGTTCTTCCTTTTGGGCTGGTCTTGTTCGGCGGAAACTGGGAGACGCTTCCACGACAACTCGGATTCATACAAGCCCTAATGATTCTGGTAGCGATCGGTTATGACTTTTATTTTTCTGATACTCGCGCTCCGAGACAGGTAGATGCGGAAACCGGCCGTGCACTGCTGGCAATTCAACAATTTCGCAGATTCTGGAGGTTAGTACTGGTTTCGTGGTGCTGTCTGTACATCATCTTGCCGTTCTCGGGATGGTTTCCGTCCCCTTCTTCAGGACAAGCTCCATCGTGGCAATGGCAAGCACTCCAAATCGTAGCCACTCTTCTTAACAACTGTAGCGCCTTAATGCTGGTGTTGTGTTATGCAGTACTAAACAGGCCAACTATTGTGAAGGTGGCGGACCGTGATGTCGAAGACATCTCGTTGAAGCCCGGACTGTTATTAATCGTTGGTATCGGCCTGTTAGAAGCTTCCCTGGTGGCGTTTTTTGGCCGGCTCGGACGAGCTGACTACGCAGGCGATGTTCTGTTTGGGTTTGATTTGCTTAGCGGCGTTGTCGGCGGCATCGCAATGGCGTTGTGTATCAGTCGCCTCGACAGCAGGCTACTGGGGTCGAGCGGTTTGCTTCCCGTCGTTCCCATTGTGCTTTACCTCTATGTGGTGATACAGCCTTTTTATCCGTTTGTGAACCGGACCTTTCCTAATGGACCTGGCGTTAATCATCATTTCGATCTGTGGATCATACAGCTGGCGTTTTTGTTGAAAAGCGTCATGTATATTTACGTTACTCAACTGCTAAGAACCGAACGATTCTTGTTTTATATGATTCATGCGCGACGCGTTTACGAAAACGTCGAGACCGAGTGGGGTAAGTTTCAGGCCGTTCGAGGCTCCTGATTTATCGCGCCTTTTCGTAGCTCAAGCGGTAGGCTCACGCGTGAATTACCGATGTCAACAAAAAGCCCACGACCGTAGTCGTGGGCCTTCTGTTTTTAACTCAAACTGTCAGTTTGCGTACGCAAGCTAACAGCTTGCGCTAGCTTACTGAATTGTGTCGCTGGATCCTTTGAAGCCGTGCATCGCCTGCTTCAGCGTCCATTTCAACACGCGTTTCGTGTCGTAGCAGTAAGCCAGAATGTAGTTACAGGTTGAGAGGCAGTGCTTCGAACATTCCTGCTTCATCTCGTCGAGCTGGGCTTTTTGGAAGTTAGGCTTCTCGATCGTCCCCCAGTCATGCGTCGCCGAGTACATTGGGAAGCAAGGCGCCAGCGTGCCGTCGGTGCGAATGATTAGAGAATTCTGACCCGCGCGACATTTCCATGGCGGCACCTCCCCGCGCATGAGCTGCTTCATGTCTTTCATGTGCTTGCTCTGGTTCACCATCTTGTAGCCTTCGTTGTGGCGTTTGGCATCGAGATAATCGAGCAAGTCATCAACCTTAGACCAGTCATCCGGTGTCAGGTAAGTAACGTTTTCATCCAGGTGTTTGAAGTGCGTCTGCTCGGTCATGGGCGATTCGTTGATGTGATAGTCAGTCGCGATGCCATGATCGTGAGCAATCTCAGTCAGTTCTTTGACGTCGTCGATGTTGTTGCGGCAGATGTTGATATTGAACATCACCGTGTAGCCGTAGTGATGCTGCCGCTTCACCAGATACTCGAAGTAAGGTCGAATCGGATCGAGCGCCTTTGGTAAGGACTTCCGGTCCTTCACCGAATCCACTGCCAGGTTCACGGTCGCAATGCCCGCGTCGCCGAGTCGATCGATTACTTCAGGCTTCATCAGTCGACCATTGGTGGGCAGGTAAACGAAGATGTCCTTTTTCGCGCTGTAGTAAACAATCTTGTGGATAAACTTCGGCCGCAATAACGGCTCGCCACCCATCAGCGCGAGCACGCGTGAACCAATCGAGTGCAACCAATCGATCGACCGCTTGGCGGTGTCCTCCGTCATGCCCTTGACCTTGTTGTTGTAGGACCAGCAATAGTGACAGTCGAGATTGCATTTCCACTCAGTGAAGAGGTAGGGAATGATGGGCCGCAAGTCGCTGTGATACCAGCGCGACTTGAAATAGGGTGCGCCCCATGTTTTCCAGGTACGGATCGCATTCAGCTTTTGATATTCAGACTTGGTCATCGGCTGGGGATCCGGGTGAATCGGATATGGCGGCTCGGGGAGCACGACCGGTTCCGGCAGCGCCTCGAGCACCGAACGCGGTTCAGGTTTATACAGAATCTGGTGGAGCTTTTGATCCAACCTGAACGGCGGGGCCGAAGAAGTCGGGGCATTTTCTTGCTGAAGTGCTGGCGGCATTACATTCTCCTCTATCGAATTTTGTCCGGGTTTTTCGCTGAACAGCAGTTAAATCCGAAGGTTTCACTTGGACAGATGCGCCACAGTGAACGCTCCGGGTCTCGAATCGACCGCCAATATTCGCCGATTTAGGCGATAATTGCAAGCGTATCGTCCATCGGGCGCGAAACAAAAGCGACTCGGCAGTTGCCGCAATCGCCGATTAAAGCTAAGCTTTGCGCTTTTCAGCCATTGAAGGGCCATTAGGTCTATCCGCTGCTGAAAGCGCCCCAACGCTGGAGTCCTGTAGCTTGTCCACACCCGTTCTTCCATTCACCACCGCCGGCCTGCGGCCTGAGCTCTTTACCGGCACGGCCGCACAGTCGCTGAGCCGCACCATCCTGGCAATTGCATTGAGCGTGCTTGTGCTGGTTGGTTTTGGTTTCCGTCTTCAGGGCTTAAGTAGCGAAGGTTTGAGCGAAGATGAGCTCAACAAGTTAAATGCCGTTGCCGACTACCGAGCACATGGCCTCACATCAGCGAACGGGGAGCATCCGCTCTTAATGAAAGCCCTGCTCACGATCAGCGTGGTGGCGGCCGAGAAATGGAATCGTGGCTCGATCGGTGCTTCGCATCCGGACTGGCAGATACCAATTGAGACCGCCTTGCGAATCCCTGGAGCATTATTCGGCGCTCTCTCAGTCTTTCTCATCTTTTTGGTAGCCTCGGAGCTATTTGGCGTCGAGGTAGCCCTGATTGCCGCTGCCCTCACTACTTTCGATCCATTGACCATCGGTTTTAATCGCATTGCAAAGGAAGACACGTTCCTGATCTTCTTTTTCCTGCTCGCCAATTTCTTTTGGCTGCGCGGTCAGCGCGCCGCTGAAAATCGTGACGAAAAACGAGCTCGCCGATACTACTGGGCGACCGCGGCGGCATTTGGTGCAATGCTCGCCTCGAAGTTAGTGCCTGTGTTGATCGCGATTCCGGTAGCCTATAACTACGCTTTCCAAAAAATTCCCGTTACGCGTTGGGTTATCGGCAAGAAGCGGTTTATCAAGTTCTTTGCGCTGGTGGGCATTGTGTTTGTGATCCTGAGTCCGACCATTCTGTTGCCTGGTACCTGGAAAGCAATGTCGAGTTTCACCAGCTACCAAAGGATGGGCCACGATAGCTATGAGTTTATGGGCAGGTTATACCCACACAGGTTCACGGATTGGCTGCGCGGAGAGCCCTGGTACTTTTATCTGGTTTTGGTGGCGACCAAGCTACCGCCGCTCTCTTTGATTTCATTTGCTACCGGATTAACACTCCTGTTTCGCCGCAAGACAGGTGACGGCCGCCTGTTTCTTCTGCTCTGGTTTGCGCTTTGGGCGCTTGCATTCATGTTTGTCGGGGGAAAGTTCACGAGGTACGTAACATCCGTTTTGCCGGCTGTCCTTATGACCGCCGCTGTGGGTGTGCAGTTCATCGCGCGGAAATTCGGGAGTCTTTGCGGTCAACTGTTTCGGGTTGAAGCGATCAAGGTTTATGGCGCGGCCGCTTTGGCTTCGCTGGTAATTATTTCTTCGTTCTGGGCAGCGGCGTACGCCGCGCCGCATTACCGACTGTACACGAACACCATCAGCGGCGGCTCAGCAAACGCCGGACACTTTTTTCCCCAGGATGAGTTTTACGACGCGTACATCCGCGAGGCTGTACAAGCGATTGCCAAACAGGCTCGACCGGGCGCCTGCGTCGCGAGTGAATTGCCTGCCGTAGCAACTTACTACAGCCCGCAAGTGAACCGCGCCGATCTTTGCTTTACTCAATTGTCCGATCCAAGTGATCTGCCTAAGCTGGGTGTCGGGGATTTTGTTATCGATGGACGAGGGCGCACGTACTTCAGCAATCAACAAATGTTGACGCGGCTGCGACAAGCGAGCCGACCAGCGTTCACGATTTCGGTTGGCATGGTCCCTGCTGCTGACGTCTACGTCCTGGATGAAGGGCCGTTGCGCGCGTTGAGAGGTGAATAACAAGCGCGTGACGGACTGCGGTGGGCGGTAGCATCCCATAAAAATCACTCTAGATACTTTCGTCCTCGTCTGCCTTAGTTTTAATATCCTCGCGTAGCTGGGTTAATCTGCGGCTGATCGGAATTTCACAGAATGCCAAGTCTCGAACACCTCCTCGCTAAATCAATTCCTGAGTTGCGCGAGCGCTTTGTAGATCGATTGCGTCCGGTCCCGAAAGGTCTGATCGAGGCACTCGAATCAGATTCGCGACAAGGCGCTCATCACCTCGCGAAACTGATTCGACAGCGCTGGCGGAAAAACCGCGCGGAAGGGCAGCGCCTTCACAACCTTCTGCGGTTTGAGCTGGAGCTCTGGGAGCAAGGATTCAATCTTATTGCCGGCGTCGATGAAGCGGGCATGGCGCCGCTGGCCGGCCCGGTTGTCGCCGGCGCCGTAATCCTCCGGCGCAATTACAAATTGAAGCGGCTGAACGACTCGAAACAGATTCTCGACTGCACAGTTCGCGATGAGCTCGCTCAACAAATCAAGGCTGATGCTTTAGTTTGGGCCGTAGGGCGTGCTGAAGTTGACGAGATCGACAGCTTAAACATTTACCACGCCGGTTTGCTGGCGATGCAGCGTGCCGTTCAAAGTCTGACAGAGCGACCCGACTTTATTTTGGTCGATGCGCGCCGGATTCCTCACTGCGCAACACCACAGCGCGGAATCATTAAAGGTGACGCGTTATCCGCGAGTATTGCCGCGGCATCAATCATCGCCAAGACCACCCGCGACGCAATTATGACCGAGTTCGATTCAATTCACCCCGGTTACAACTTCGCGACGCATAAAGGATATCCCACCCCTGAACACTGCCGTTGTTTGAAAGAACTGGGCGCGACACCCATTCACCGGCGCAGTTTTGCGCGCGTCCGTGAGGCGCTGGGACTCGATCCGATTCAGAGCGAATTGTTTGAAGAGAAGGCTGAAGTGGCCAGCGCGGGATAGAACCCATAGGATCTATACGATAGGTCCTATCAGTCCGAGGATCCCATGATTCGCACGCTTGCCAACTTGAAACTTGAAACTCGAAATCCGAAACTATCCGCATGGGTCTCGCCGAATACAAAAAGAAACGTCGCTTCAACAAAACACCTGAGCCCGGACCGGAAGAAAAAACTTCCGAACTCGGAAACATTTTTGTCGTCCAGAAGCATCGTGCGACGCAGTTGCACTATGATTTTCGTCTCGAAGCCGACGGCGTATTGAAGTCCTGGGCTGTACCTAAAGGTCCCTCGATGGATCCGTCAGTCAAACGGCTGGCAATGCAGGTTGAAGATCACCCGGTTGATTATGCGGACTTTGAAGGCGTTATTCCTGAAGGCGAGTATGGCGGCGGCACCGTGATGGTTTGGGATCATGGCATTTACGCTCCGGAGAACGCGCGTACCGTCTCGGCCGGACTTGCCCGGGGCGAATTGAAGTTCGTTCTGCTGGGAAAAAAATTGAAGGGATCTTTCGTGCTGGTGCGCACGCGTGACCGCCAGTGGCTCTTGATGAAGCATAAAGACGAGTATGCCACGGACGAAGACGTCGCGGAGACGGCGCCGTTTTCGGTTATCAGCAAACGGACGCTGGCCGAGATTGCCGAAGACGAAGGTGGCAATGTTAAGAAGGCGGCCACCGGCGATCCGAAGAAACTACCGCGTCGATCCGCTACAAAACGGCGAAAGAAAAAGGCGAGAAAGAAAGTCTGGCACAGTAACAGATAGGAGACAGTGGACAGTAGGCAGTAGGCAGTAGGCAGTAGGCAGTAGGCAGTAGGCAGTAGGCAGTAGGCAGTAGGCAGTAGGCAGTAGGCAGTAGGCAGTAGGCAG
>Ga0126384_10003035_pt1 | contig 10174 bp, 9 predicted proteins | sample PanSoiMetPlot_36_FD_92543 | JGI IMG/M metagenome (GOLD analysis project Ga0126384, IMG submission 92543) | Tropical forest soil microbial communities from Panama - MetaG Plot_36 | ecosystem: Environmental > Terrestrial > Soil > Tropical forest > Bulk soil | place: Panama | collected 2016-02-17 | reverse complement strand
TTTCGGTGGAGGCTTCATCTTTGATCACCGTTCACGGCACAATGTGGATCTGCAGGCGCGGCCCGGTCCACTGAAACATGGTCACGGCGACCGACTGGGTGAGCCCGGAGCGGATCGCGTTGAGCACGCGCGGATTACGGAACGCCGCCACGTAGCCCTGCTTCTGCAGCTCGAAGCGATGGCGATCGACGCTGCCTGAGGCATCGACCGCGAGCACCAGCGCGAGATCGACCTGCGGCTCGGCGCGGACCACATCGGCAACCAGGATCGCGGCGAGCGCACACAGCAGCCGGCCAAGCGACGTGACACGACGATTCCGGCCATCCGCCATCGATCCGCCTTTAGCGCATCCCCGGCGAAACCCTGCCCCCGGACCTGATCCGGGGGTGGACACCGATTCGCCGACAAACACACGCGAACATGTCAACGCAGCAGACGATCATCCGACAACCGATGCCGGGCCGCGAGCGCCGCCATGCCGGAGCGCAACGATAGGCCGCGGCCACCCGAGCGGCCACCGAAATATCGGGTCCCGTGGCCGCGCGCGCGGTGGCCCGCACGGGAGCGCGTGCCGAGGATGGATGAGAGCGCATGACGCAGGGTCGGATGACGAAAGACGAATCCGCTCGCCTGCGCCTTGTCGGGCAGGACGCGCTGGCCGCCGATGAGCAGCTCTTCGGCGAGGTCGCCCGCGAGCCGGCGCAGCAGCGCGGCCGGCACCGGCAGGACGGCGGGCCGGTGCAGCGCGCGTGCAAGCTCACGCGTAAAGTCCCGGTTTGTGACCGGAGCGGGCGCGGTGGCGTTGACGGGCCCGGCGAGCGAGGGCGTCGCGATCACGTGGGTGATGAGCCGCACCAGGTCGTCGCGCGCGATCCACGACATCCATTGCGCGCCGTCGCCGATCCGCCCGCCGAGCGCGAACTCGAACGGGGTGAGCAGCCGACCAAGCAGCCCGCCCTCGGTGCCGAGCACGAGACCGATGCGCAGGCGCACGACGCGCACGCCGTGGCGCTCGGCCGACTTTACGGCGCGCTCCCATGCGTCGCACAGCCGATGCGTGAAGCAGGCCTTGCCGCCGTCGAACTCGGTCAGCGGCTCGTCGCGCCACAGCCCGTACCAGCCGATCGCCGAGCCGCTGACCAGCACGGCGGGCCTGCGCTCCAGCCGCGCGATCAGCCGCACCACGGCGCGGGACACGCGCAGCCGCGAGGCGAGAAGCCGCCGCCGGCGGGTCGCAGTCCACAGCCGGTCGGCGATCGGCTCGCCCGCCAGGTTGACGATCGCATCGATGCGGGTGTCGTTGGGAATCTGCCCGAGGCTCGTCACCAGGCGGAACGGCGGCGCGAGTTGTGCGGCCTTGTGGGGATCGCGCACCAGCACGATCGGCTGGTGCCCGGCGGCGGCCAGCGCCTCCACCAGCCGGCGGCCGATGAAGCCGGTCGCGCCAGTGATCAGCACGGTCTGGCCGGCCGGCAGGGCCGCCATCAGCTCGGCGGCCTTCGCCGGCACCAGGCGCCGCGCGCGTGCCGACGCCAAGAGATCACGCAGCCCGAACAGGGCGACGCCGGCCGCCGCCGCGGTCGCGCCCGCGCTCCAGATGCCGTAGGACACCGGCACCAGCGCGGCCGGGCTTGCGGCCCAGCCGATCAGCAGCGGGACGAGCAGGACCAGGATCGCGCCGTAGTTCAGCGCGAGCAGCGTATGATTGATCCGCTCGCTCGCGGGCAGCTTGCGACTGAGATCCTCCTCGACGAAATCCATGAGCGTGATGACGACCTCGCACGCGAGCGCCGCGATCACCAGCCCCGCCCAGATGCCGTGCGGCTCGAGCCAGCCGAGCGTGAGAAAGAGTCCCGCGTAGACGAGATTGCGCACGCCGTGCAGGCGCAGCTCGCGCGCCTGGGAGGGACGCCAGGCGAGGCGCTCGGTCAGTTCGTGGTGATAGAGCGTATCGAAGGCGCCCATGAGAATCTGCAGCGCGATCAACGGCCAGATCATGAGAGCGGTCATGTGCCTGCCTCCCGGAAAATCGCGATCTGGCGGATGAGCCCGCCGAATCGCGGGTGAACGAGCTCCAGTGTGAAGGTGAACCAGCCGTCGAGGGTCTCGCCGTGAGTGACCGTGAGGGCGCCAGGGCAGAGCCACGCGGGCAGCATCACGCGCCGGCCGAGCACGTGCAGGAAATAGCCGGCGCTGCGAAAAACCAGCGCGCGCTCGGCGACGTGGACCGTGAGCGCCATGCCGACGCCGCGCCCGACATGCTCCTCGAGCCCGGTCGGGCCGGCGAAGCGTTTGGCCGAATGGATGACCTGGGGAAAGCCGGCGCAGCGCGCATAAATGCGCGTCCAGGTCTGGCCGCCGGTCGCGATCTCCTCGGTCACGGCGACGACCGCCGGCACGTCGCGCTCGCGCCCGAGCGGCAGCGGCGCGCCGACCAGACGCGTCGCCTGCGCGAGACACCAACCCGCAAGGCTCATCTGCGTCTCGATCACGCGGCCCGCATAGACGAGGGTCGCGCCGCCGGCGAGGCGCTTGGAAAAGCGGCGCCGTACCGCGAGCGGCAGCGCGTCCCAGTCCTGCGAGGACATGAGGGCGCGGAAGCGCAGGTCGCCGAGGAATTCGTCGCAGACGTCGGCGCGGCCGCGCTCTCGCGCCAGCGCGCCTTTGTCCTGAGGATCGCCGGCGATGCTTGGAAGCGTCCTTGGCAGCCTCATCGTCGCCTCCTCGTCACCCGGCGCTACTTCGACTTCCCGCCCGGCAGGAAGCTCACGATGCGGGTGCCGAGCCGGATCAGCGCGGCGAGCTTCTGCCTCGGCACGGTCAGCATCTGCGAATGCCAGCGGTCGAGCGTCTCGACGAAATCGAGCATCGCCTTGAGGCGGGCGTTGGCGACTGGGTGGACCGTCCTGTCGGCCTGTGCCTCAGCAACGCAGGCGCGCAGCGCCGCGATCGCGGGATCGAGCTCCCGTTCCTTGCGGCCGGCCGAGATGCGCATGAACATCTCCCAGATGTCGGTCTCGGCCTCGAAATGATCGCGCCGGTCCCCCTTGACGGGCACCCGCCGGATCAGGCTCCACGACAGCAGCTCCTTGATCGAGTTCGACACGTTGGAGCGCGCGATCCCGAGCAGGTCGGCGATGTCCTCGGCGGTGAGCGGGCGGTCGGCCACGTAAAGCAGCGCGTGGATCTGGCTGACCGAGCGGTTGACACCCCAGCGCCCGCCGAGGTCGCCCCAATGCAGCACGAAGCGTTCGATCGCCACCGGAAGCCTTTTCGGTATTTCCGATATTTCTGTCATGACAGAAATATCGGAAAATCCGGAACGAAAGTCAAGCCCGCGAGGTCCAGCCGCAAGGGTTAAAGGAGGGTTACTCGGCCGCCATCTGCTCGGACGGCGGCGGCCGGCGCGCGGAGCCACGTGTCATCCACTGGCTCAGGCGCTCGAGGTAGAGATAGATCACGGGCGTCGTGTAGAGCGTGAGCGCCTGCGAGACCAGAAGTCCGCCGACGATCGCAATGCCGAGCGGCCGGCGCAGCTCGGAGCCGGCGCCGGCGCCGAGCGCAATCGGCAGCCCGCCGAACAGCGCCGCCATGGTGGTCATCATGATCGGGCGGAAGCGCAGCAGACACGCCTGGTGAATCGCGTCGAGCGGACTCCTGTGCTCGCGCCGCTCGGCCTCGAGCGCGAAGTCGATCATCATGATCGCGTTCTTCTTGACGATGCCGATGAGCAGGATGATGCCGATGATCGCGATGACGGTGAGGTCATAGCGGAACACCATCAGCATGACCAGCGCGCCGACGCCCGCCGACGGCAGGGCCGAGAGAATCGTGATCGGATGGATGTAGCTCTCGTAAAGCAGACCGAGCACGATGTAGACCACGAGAATCGCGGCGATCACCAGCAGCGGCATTGAGCCGAGCGAGCGCTGGAATTCCTGCGCGGTGCCCTGGAACGTCCCCTGCAGCGTGATCGGCGTGCGCTGTTGGGCCTGGATCGCCTGGATGCGCTCGACCGCCTGGCCGAGCGAATGGCCGGGCGCGACGTTGAACGACAGGGTCACGGCCGGAAACTGACCCTGGTGATTGACGGTGAGCGGCTCGACCTTGTTGCTGAACTGTGCCACCGCGCTCAGCGGCACATGCGCGCCATTCTGGCCGGTGAGATAGATGCGCGACAGTGCCGATGGGTCGTTCTGGAACTGCGGCTGCACCTCGAGGATGACCTTGTACTGCTGGCTCGAGGTGTAGATCGTCGTCACCTGGCGCTGGCCGAACGCATCGTAGAGCGTCTGATCGATCTGCGAGAGCGACAGGCCGAGCCGATAGGCCGAATTGCGGTTGATGGTGATCGCGATGTGCGGCGAGGCGATCTGCTGGTCGCTTGCCACGTCCTGCAGTTCGGGCGCCTTCTCCATCTCCTGCTGCAGAATGGGCGCCCAGTGGTTGAGCTCCCCGGTGTCGGTGTCGGTCAGCGTATATTGATACTCCGTCTTGGAAAGCCGCCCGCCGACCGTCACGTCCTGGCCGGCCTGCATGAAGAATTTCGCGCCCGGCACCTCGGCCACTTTCGGGCGCAGCCGCTGGATGACCGCCTGCGCCGAGACGCGGCGTTCGTTCAATGCCTTGAGCTGGATGAACAGGCGGGCGGTGTTCTCGCTCGAATTGCCGCCGGTGGCGCCCGCGAAGCCGACCACGCCGGAGACCGCGGGGTCGCGCGCAATGATCTCGGCGAAGCGGTTCTCGACCTGGCTGATGGTCGCGAACGAGGCGTCCTGGCGCACCTCGGCCTGGCCGAAGATGAAGCCGGTGTCCTGCTCGGGAAAGAAGCCCTTGGGAATCCACACGTAGAGGAAACCGGTCAGGACGATGAGGCCCAGCGTGACCGCGAGCATCAGCGGCTGATGGCGAAAGACCCATTTGAGCCCGCGGTCGTAGCCGCGGATCAGCCGATCGAAGCCGCGCTCCGACCAGCGGCTGACGAAGTTGGTGCCATGCGCGCTCTCGCGGGTGAGGAAGCGGGCGCACATCACCGGCGTCAGGGTGAGCGAGATGAATCCCGACACCAGCACGGCGGTCGTCACCGTCATGGCGAATTCGCGAAACAGGCGGCCGATGATGCCGCCCATGAACAAGAGCGGGATGAACACCGCGACCAGCGACACCGTGATCGAGATGATCGTGAAGCCGATCTGTCCGGCGCCCTTGATGGCGGCCTCGAACGGCGGATCGCCCTTCTCCAGATAGCGCACGATGTTCTCGATCATCACGATCGCGTCGTCGACCACGAAGCCGACCGCGATGGTCAGGCCCATGAGCGACAGGTTGTCGAGGCTGTAGCCAAACGCGTACATCACGCCGAAGGTGGCGACCAGCGACAGCGGGACGACGACACCCGGGATGACGGTCGCCCAGACGTTATGCAGGAACAGGAAGATCACCAGGATGACCAGCCCGATCGTCAGCGCGAGCGTGAACTGCACGTCGTTGACCGACTCGCGGATGTTCTGCGAACGATCGGACACGAGCTCGACGTGGACGGAGTGCGGAATGGACGCAATCAGCGAAGGGAGCTGCGACTTGATGGCGTCGACGACCGCGAGCGTGTTGGCGCCCGACTCGCGCCGGATCAGCAGCAGCTCGATCGGCTTCCTGCCGAGCCAGGCCCCGGTGCGCGGCAACTTGGAGGAATCGATCACCTCGCCGACGTCGGCGATCTTGACCGGTGCGCCGTTGCGATAGGCAATGATGGTCTGGGCAAAACTCTGCGCGTTGAGCAACTGATCGTTGGTGTCGAGCGTGTAGACCTGACGGTCGCCTTCGAGATTTCCCTTGGGCTCGTTGAGCGTCGCAGCCGAGAGCGCGTTGCGCACGTCCTCGAGCCCGATGCCGCGCGCGGCCAGCGCCAGCGGGTTGACCTGGACGTGGACCGCATATTGCTGCTGGCCCGCGATGTCGACCTCCGACACGCCCGAGATGGTGGAAAGCTTCTGCGCCAGCACCGTGTAGGCATAGTCGTCGACCCGGTAGATCGGCAGCGCATCCGACGACACCGCATAGATCAGGATCGCGCGCTCCGCCGGATTGGTCTTCTTGTAGGTCGGCGGCGACGGCAGATCCTTGGGCAGCAGGCCGCTCGCCGCATTGATGGCGGTCTGCACGTCGCCCGCCGCCCCGTCGATGTTGCGGTTGAGGTCGAATTGCAGCGTGATGCTGGTGTTGCCGAGGCCGCTGGTCGACGTCATCTGGGCGAGGCCCGGAATTGCGGTGAACTGCTGCTCCAGCGGCGTCGCGACCGACGATGCCATGGTATCCGGGCTCGCGCCCGGCAATTGCGCCGACACCTGGATGGTCGGGAAATCGACGGTCGGCAGGGCCGCAACCGGCAGGAGTTCGTAGCTTGCGATGCCGAACACCAGGATGCCGGCCATCAGCAGCGACGTGCCGATCGGCCGCCGGATGAAGGTCTCGGAAATATTCATTGGGCGGCTTGGGATCCAAGATCGGCCTGCTGCGGGGCAGCGATCTTGACCTTGGCGCCGTCGGTCAGCCGATATTGCCCCTCGACCACGACGCGCTCGCCGGCGTTGAGCCCGCGCGAAATGACCGCGAGACCGTCCTGCGTCGCGGCGACGCTGACGGTGCGGCGTTGCGCGGTGTCGTCATTGCCGAGCACGTAGACGTAGGAGCCGTTCGGCCCTTGCATCACGGTCTCGGCCGGCACCGTGACGGCGTTCTCCCGCGTCGACAGCACCAGGCGGGCGTTGACGAACTGGCCGGGCCACAGCGGTTCACCCGAATTGTCGAACTGGGCCTTGAGGCTGACCGTCCCAGTGGCAGCGTCCACCTGATTGTCGATCAAGGTGAGAACGCCTTGCGCCAGCATGGTCTGGTCGTCCGTCGCGTAGGCGATCACCTTGAGCCGCGACTGCGCCTGGTTCTTGCGGATCGCGTCGAGCTTCTCGGCCGGCACCGGGAAGGTGACGAAGATCGGCTTGATCTGCGCGATGGTGACGAGGCTCGCGATCTGCGACGACTGCACGAGGTTGCCGAGGTCGATCCGTCGCGCGCCGGTGCGGCCGTCGATCGGCGAGCGGACGAGCGCGTATTCGAGATTGAGATGGGCGGTGTCGATCTGCGCCTGATCGGCTTTGACCGTCGCCTGGAGCTGCGCGACCATCGCCTTCTGCTGGTCGTAACCCTGCCGCGTCTGGAACCCGGGCTTGAGCAGCTTTATCGCGCGCTCGAGATCGAGCTGGGCCGACTCCAGCTGGGCCTCGTCCTTCTCCTTCGCCGCCTCGGCCTGCTGCGATGCCGCCGCGAACGGGCGCGGATCGATCTGCACGAGCGGGTCGCCGGCCTTCACCTCCTGACCCTCGGTGAAGAAGATCTTCGTGATCTGGCCGTCGACGCGCGGCCGCACCGTCACCGTGTTGAAGGCCTGCACGCTGCCGAGGCCTTCGACATAGACGGGCACGTTCCTGGCCTCGGCGGTTCCGGCCGTCACCGGAATCAAGGGCTGGGCCTGCGCGTTCGCGGCGCGTTCGGTGCGCGAGAACGCACCCGACCGCCACTCGACAAAACCGCCCGCTGCCAAAAGACCAATTAAGAGCGCGACAAGGACTGCTCGTTTTCGCCGCATTACGCCATCGCCGCCGGCCACCGGCGGCCGCCATTGCGCCCCCGCAATCTGGTCACCCCAAATTATGACGTGTTTGTGGGTCGATAGGTTCCATGGAACGTGATGCGGCGTGACGCGTTACCGCCGGGGCTTGCGCATTGATGCGCCTGCGGAATTCAGCCAGAATCGCCATCTCTACAAACATGCCAGACGAGCGTCTCATGACCCATGGTTTTCATGGCCCACGGTTTTGTGACCTGTGTCAGGATGATGGCCGCGGTTCTGTTGTGCGTGTCGATCGCCGCCTGCGAGCGCGGCGAGCAGGGGCCGAAGGGCGACGCAGGACCATCCGGGCCCCCGGGACCCAAAGGCGATGCCGGGGCGGCGGGACCGCCCGGACCGGCGGGATCGCCGGGTCAGCCTGGCCCCCCTGGACCGGCGGCGGGGGTCCGCATCCTGCGGATGAACTGCATCTCCTCGACCTGCGTCGCCGAATGCAACGCGAACGAGGTGCTGGTCACGGCCTATTGCGGGCCGACGCGCCAAGCGGCGAACTTCCTCACCGAGCGCTCCGCCTCGTGCGGTGTCATCCCCAACGCGGCCAACAGTCCGCTGGTCGCGGTGTGCGCCGCCTCGGCCGAGCGCTAAGCGCATATTCCGGCGAAAGCCGGTTCGCCGATAAGGATATGCACCAAACAACCAATTAGCCGCGGAGCTGGAACGCCATCAGCGCCGCCAGCATGACGGCGCCGCCGAGCGCCTGCAGCGGGGTGATCACGTCGCCAAGGAAGACGGCGCTCCCGATCGCGGCGAGCAGCGGCTCGAGGTTCATCACCAGCGCGGTGCGGAACGGCCCCACCCGATTGGCCGAGACGAACACCGCCATGATCGCAATCGTCGTCGTGACGCTGATGCCGGCAACCGCAGCCCAGCCGATGCCGGTCTGCGGCGGCACCCAGGTCTGCGTCGCCACCGTGGTGCCGATGAACAGGGCAGACGACGACAGAACGGAGTACCAGGTGATGAGCCGCGCATCGGCCTTGGCGAGCTGTGCGCGGGTGACCAGCAGCATGGCGGCGCGACTCGTCGCGGCGCCGAACGACAGCAGCACGCCGGCGAGCGCAAGCTGCCCCGGATGCGCGCCGATCATGAGCGCGAGGCCCGCGAAGGCGGCGGCTGCCGCCGCAACGCCATGCCAACCGAGCCGCTCGATCCCGGTCAGTGCCGCGACGAACCCGGTGATCAACGGATAGATGAAATAGGCGAGGATCGCGGTCGGCACGTCCATCAGGTCGATGGCCTTGAACAGGCTGTAGACCGTGACGGCGAACAGCACGCCGAGGCCGAGCGCGATCCCCCGCTCGCGCCACGAGAACGCCGCCGGCTTCGGTCCGAGCCGCAGCCAGGCCGCAAGGCACACGACGCTGAACGCGCTGCGGCACGACAGCATGGTGAGCACGTCGCCGTGCGCCGCGAACACGACCTTGCCGAGCACGTCGGCGCAGGCGAATGTCGCCGCCGCGATCACGACCGGCGCGAGGGAAGGGGCAGGCGCGGCCGCGGTGGGGGAGACGTTCAAGCCGGGCTCAGCGGTGGATCAGCGTTCCGGCGCCGAGATCGGTGAGGAGCTCGAGCAGCACCGCATGCTCGACCTTGCCGTCGAGAATGACCACGCCCTCGACGCCGGCCTCGAGCGCGTAAATGCAGGTCTCGACCTTGGGGATCATGCCGCCCGAGATGGTGCCGTCGGCGATCAGCCGGCGCGCGTCGTCGACCGAGAGCTCCTTGATCAGGCGCTTCGACTTGTCGAGCACCCCCGGCACGTCGGTGAGCAGCAGCAGGCGCTTGGCCTTCAATGCCCCTGCGATCGCGCCCGCAAAGGTGTCGGCATTGACGTTGTAGGTGCCGCCATCCGCCGAGGACGCGACCGGCGCCAGCACCGGGATCAGCTCGCGGCCGAGGATCTGGCTGAGCACCGTGATGTCGACCTTGCTGGGCTCGCCGACGAAGCCGAGATCGACCACCTTCTCGATGTGGGAGCCGGGATCGACCAGGGTGCGGTTGACCTTGCGGGCCAGCACCATGTTGCCGTCCTTGCCGCACAGGCCGACCGCCTTGCCCCCGGCCGCATTGATGAAGCCGACGATCTGCTTGTTGATCGAGCCGGCGAGCACCATCTCGACGATCTCGATCGTCGCCGCATCGGTGACGCGCAGGCCGGCGGCGAATTCCGACTTGATGCCGAGCCGCTTGAGCATGTCGCCGATCTGCGGGCCGCCGCCGTGCACCACCACCGGATTGATCGCCGCCTGTTCGAGCAGCACGATGTCACGGGCGAAATCGCGCGCCCGCTGTTCCTCGCCCATGGCGTGGCCGCCGTATTTCACCACCACGGTTTCCTCGTCGTAGCGCTGCATGTAGGGCAGCGCCTCGGAGAGGATGCGGGCCTTGTCTTGCGGCGTAACGTCCATGGCTCGGCCTCGTGGCGTTGCGTCGTTTTAGTGCCGGCCGCGTTGCGGCGGAAGGGGCGTCGCTTTATTCGAGCATGATCTT
>Ga0126384_10003033_pt1 | contig 10176 bp, 8 predicted proteins | sample PanSoiMetPlot_36_FD_92543 | JGI IMG/M metagenome (GOLD analysis project Ga0126384, IMG submission 92543) | Tropical forest soil microbial communities from Panama - MetaG Plot_36 | ecosystem: Environmental > Terrestrial > Soil > Tropical forest > Bulk soil | place: Panama | collected 2016-02-17 | reverse complement strand
TCGCGCTCATGATAGAGGAGTTATGTCCATCGTCCGCGACAGTCCGAAAGCAGAACCTCTTTTGAGAACGGCTTTACTCCGGAGGGAGTGAAATATTTAATTTATATTTATAGATTGACGACGATCAACGTTTCCGCGCCGTTCGGAGGAGCGGTACGAATGTTCGTGACAAAGCTCAAGTTGCGTCCCGTTCCTCCGAACGGCGCCGATAAAGGAAGTGACGGATTTCTATAAATATGTCACACCTAACGGTGCGAAGAGTTTGATTGGGATTTAAAGAGATTGAGTCGTTGCAAAGGATGCCGTGCCACGAGTGCCTGAACACTTTTGGTCCAATATAACAGTAACGACTCAGCGTTGGAGCCAGGTGAGCGCGTCCTACAACCTAATAAAGATTGAACTCTGAACACCTGTAGCGAAGGGTGATCAGGGCTTAGCGTCGGCGGTCTTTGAGTTTGGTGCAGATGAGTTCGGCGAAGCGTAGATGTAACTGTCGCGAGCTCGGACGACCAGGTCCGGCTGGTTGACACGTACTTTAATCTGACGAAGCTGACCAGCCTGCCCGGTGGGGTGCGGGTAATATCCCAAAGTGTATTGCCGTCGCAACTCATCGGCGACCTCCCCGAAAGCTGAAGCAACATCACTCAAGGTATCACCACGAAAGTACCTGCCACCGGAAACATCGGACAATGACTGCAGGTACCTGATGGCAATCCGATACTCTTCAGGCGAGCCAATTGCTCCCGGCAATCCACCCTTAGCGCCAGGCCACCCTGGAATTCCCAGAATCAGCCCACCACGGCCGCCCGGATAAGGAAGCCCACCTGCGCCGGCGGGTATGTCATGAGACGTGTCGTACGACACTGTGTAAATGCCGGCGTCCGACTCCTGGGCTTCTCGCAGCGTGCTTGAGAAACTGGCTGACCGGCTCGTCGTATCGACACCGTCTGTGAAGAGAACTATTGCCTTGCGACCAGAGATGCCGCTCATCTTCTTTCTGATAACCATGTCAACCGTGTCATAAAGGCGCGTGCCGCCTCCTGTTCCGGTGCGACGAATCGCGTGCGTTAGCTGGCCACGATCACTCGTGGGTTCGGCCAACACTCTAATACGGTCATCAAAGGAAATGACCATTACTCGGTCCTGAGGCTGGAGCTGGTTCACAAAGGAAATTGCAGCATCCTGAATCTCTTCGAGCTTGAAATGAGTTGAGCCACTGGTATCAATCACCAACGCGACAGTGAAAGGAGTATCAACTGTCCCAAAGTATGCGATCTTCTGCTCCACACCTTGATCGAAGATGTGAAAGTCCTGGCGGCGCATGTTCGGGATTGCCTTGCCATACCGATCCATGACGCTGACCGGCACGGTGACCAGCGAGGTGTTGACTCTTATCACATCGCCTTCGACGGTCTCTTCAGGACCGTCGACTTGATTAACGCCGCTGGAATCATCGGTGGAAGCCTCACCAGTGTTGGGATTTGTAGTTTGGGTTTTGGAGCCCGTGCCTGGATTGGTTTGGGGGCGCATCCTTCCGGATTGGGCCTGAACGTGGTTTATGAAGAACAGGACAACGAGGAAAACGATGGCGCTTGAAATAGCTCGTCTCATAGCCGGAAAACCTTTTCAGATACTACCAGGACTTTCCAGCACTCCCGCGGCATGGGCGTCTCTCCCATGAGGTGCCTCAGCTGCGCATCGCACCGCCATCGGCTAGGCGATTTGCCCTTCGACGGGCAAAACCTGCTCCAGAATCGCTTCAAGCTGGGAAGTCTCGAACGGTTTCCCCAGAAAACTGGTCATCGGCCGGCGCGACAGTTCTTTTACGGTGTGCTGCTCAAACGTGCCACTCATTATGATGACCGGTAACTGCGGGCTAATGTGATGCACCCACTCCGCCAGACTTTGCCCGTTGAGCCGTGGCATTTCCAAATCGGTTACGATTGCTGCGACTCGTTCAGCATTTCTCTCGTAAACCCAGGCCGCGTCCACGCCATCGCCGGCGAGCAACACTTCGTAATTCAGTTCCAGTGAATCGGCTAACGTGCGCCGAATGAACGGATCGTCGTCGACGATCATAATAGTCTGGCGGTCTGACATTGGGTATCACTCCTGATTACTTTACGCCTGATTGGAGGACCGCGCCACTTGCCTCGGAAAGCGCGGTCCTCCCTTCCCCACCGGCGGTTGCGCCCCAATCCGCACGGCGGAAACCAAACCCCAAGCGATGGCTAGTGGGAAGCCAGGGAGTATTTTTGAAGCACAAGCGTCAAGTCTGATGTCAATCCAAAAGCCAGGTTGAAGAGCTCTTTCAACTGTCCGAGCGCTTGTAGCTCCGCAGAGCACGTGCGGCATGTGGCTATGTGACTTTTCATCAGATCGTGCGTCATTGGAAGCAGTTCGTTATCAAAATACGCTTGCACATTCTTGCTTTGACAGAGATCAGTTAATTGCTCGCTCATATTCCACTCCCTTCACACGATGTCGGATGGGAGAGCGCAGCCATTTTGACGCAGAAGACCATTCAAGGGACGCAAAGAATCGGTCAAGGCAATGTAAAGTTGTGTAAAGAGATAGTGGGGCTTTTTGGTAAAAGTGGTGGTCAACGCGCTCCAGGAATGATGACGACAGGATGGAAGACGCCCCCAGTCGCAGCTTGATCGTCCGACAACATCAAGTCAAACAACCGACTTCCACCCTGCTAAGTCATCTCTGGGGAGTTATTCGAAGCTTTCCAGGTCCTGAATCCCTAAGTTCGCTTTTACTGACCTGGTGCGGGTGGCGGTGGCGGCGGACGACGTTGCAATCGCTTCGCTGCCAGCTGAGCTTTCTGTTCGGTTGTCAGGACGGAGCCGATTTGCGACATCATCTTTGCGCGAGCCACTTCTAATTCAACGTCAATCTTGGCGCGAGCTTCGGCCGCGGATCGCACTGCTGCCTCGTCAAAAGCTGTGTTTAGAGGATCGCCTTCGTTTTCATGCAGCGCACGCATCTGCTCGTGCAGACTTCGCGTGCTCTCTTCAAAAGCCGTTCTGATTTTTTCGATCTGGGCTTTCTGATCATCGCTCAGATTTAGATCCCGGGTAAATAGACCGAATCCTTCACGTCCCGGGCCTCGCTCAAAATCTCTGCCACCTCGCGGTCCGCCCGGACCCTGCGAGAAGGCTACAAGAGCAACACTCAATAGAAGCGCTGCGGTTGATGCTATGACAATGCCGATACTTTTGGCGTTAAGTTTCATATCTGCTCTCCCTGTCTAAGTCACGATGGTTAGAAACGTATCGTTGATTGACGCGTGCATCTTAGACGCTTGAATTAGCCTGCCGTCGCAAAGACTTTGTTAAGCAAGTGCAAAGTATTGCAAAGTCCACCAGACTCGCAGCCCGAATGCTTTACAAACCTCTACGCACGCCTAAGATAGGCCTTGGAGTGCGGCAACCTGTTGCCGCTTCCCATTGACAGGAACAAAGCGCTGACAGGTCAGCGCACTCCATATAAGTTATGCAACAGATTCTGGTCATTGACGACGACATTGAGCTCTGCGAGTTAGTTGCAGAATATCTCGAGCCGGACGGTTACAAGGTCGAAGCCGTTCACGATGGTGAGGTGGGGCTCGAGCGAGCTTTATCCGGTGAACATGCTCTGGTGGTGCTCGACTACATGCTGCCTACATTAAATGGATTTGAAGTGCTACGGCGTATTCGCGCTCGCTCGCCTTTGCCGATTGTGATGCTGACCGCTCGTGGCGATGATTTGAACCGCATCATCGGTCTGCAAATGGGCGCTGACGATTATTTGCCTAAGCCATTTAATCCGCTGGAACTCGTCGCGCGAATCAGTGCCGTACTTCGTCGCTCGCAAGCCGAGCCCGTGCAGAGTCCGGATACCGCACTTCTTGTGCTGGGCGACATCGAAATGGACGACCGAACGCGCACTGTGAAGCGTGGCAACGAAGTTGTCGAACTGACGGTGGTTGAATATTCTCTGCTCGCAAAGTTCCTGCGCGCGCCAGGACGAATACTCGAACGAGAAGAGCTCGTCAAGGAAGTCCTGCACCGTAACCTCTCACCATTTGATCGCAGCATCGATACCCATGTCAGCAACCTGCGCCGGAAACTGGGCCATCAAGTCAATGGAGTCGAGCGCATCAAGACAGTTCGCAGCGTCGGTTACATCTACGCTTCTGCGGACGACTTGAAGGCGACTTGATAACGACGATGCGAAGTCTGCTGCTCAAAATCTTTCTCTGGTTTGGATTAGCGATGGTGGTGGTGAATGTCGCCTCGTTTGTCACCGGCATTCTGATGGAAAGGCGGTCGCAGTCCGGACGGCCTAATCCGATGTCGCCGATGTTCGGCGTTTACGCGCAGACCGCAGTCGAGATTCTGGAAAGAGATGGGAAGGAAGCACTGGCAGCTTACCTGACTCGAGTAAGAGAAGCTTCTCACATTCAAGCTGTGGTGCTCAACGAACAGGGCGAGGAGTTGTCTGGTCTCGAAGCTCCCGCAGACGCTCGTGATGTTGCGGCTCGCGCGCAACAAAGCTCGGGGTTCTTCTTTGATTTCAATCAGCGAAGGCATCCTGTCGGCGCTCAATGGGTGGAGGGTTCCAGTGGGGCTCGCTATGCGCTGGTTGCTCAGTTACCACGCCCACCATTCCCTGGCCCGCCTCCCAGATTCGGTGAACGCGGTTCGCTTGGTTTTGCTTTGCGCGGGGCGGCGCGAAGTTTGTTGCCGGTGCTGCTGATTGGCGCACTGTTCTGTTATTGGCTCGCGCGCTATCTTTCGAAACCCGTGATCAGGCTGCGGGCGGCGACGCAGGAACTTTCCGCAGGAAAACTTACGGCGCGCGTCGAAGATGAATTGTTGAAAAGGCGTGACGAACTCGGCTACCTCGGACAGGACTTTAATGTCATGGCCAGTCGCATCGAGTCGCTGGTCGAGGCTCAGCGGCAATTGCTCGGGGACATTTCGCATGAATTGCGATCACCGCTGGCGCGACAGGGAGTTGCGCTTGGCCTCGCGCGGCGCAAGGGGAATCCTGAAGTCAGCGGCGCGCTCGAACGCATCGGTCGCGAGGCTGAGCGAATGAACCAGATGATCGGCCAGTTGCTTACGCTTTCACAGGTCGAGAACGGCACCGACGGCTTGAATAAGACTGAGATTGATTTGAAAGCTCTCGTAAACGAGATTGTTGAGGACGCGGATTTTGAAGCACGGGGTCGAGAGCGCGCGGTCCGCTTTGTCGTCGCTGAACCTTGCCAGGTCAATGGCGTCAGCGATCTCTTGCGTAGTGCCATCGAGAATGTTGTTCGCAATGGCGTACGTCACACAGCTGAGGGAACTGAAGTCGAAGTCTCACTGACTTGTGAGCAGCGCAATGGAAATAAGTTCGCCACCGTAGGCGTTCGCGATCACGGCAAAGGCGTTCCCGAAGATGCGATCGAAGACATCTTCCGCGCTTTTTATCGAGTCGAAGAGGCCCGCGATCGAAAGACTGGTGGCACAGGGTTGGGATTGGCGATAGCTGCGCGGGCGGTGCGCCTGCATGGCGGCACGATCAAAGCTGACAACGCGCCCGACGGTGGTCTGGATGTGAGAATCCGCTTGCAGCTGTAACGCAAACTCACAGTTTGCGTTACAAAATGAAAATCCGGTTGCACCTGGGATAGCAGGCCGTCAGCGTTCGTGCTCGCTACGAAAAACCGACAGCCATGGTGAAACCGGAAGTCGTTGTCAATGCAGATGAATTGCAATTGACGTTAAGTGAAATGCGAGTTTTGCAAACTAGCACTTTGAGAACAAGGTTAAGCAGCAACCCGGCGAAGCGCAGAGATACCGCTAAGACTGCTAAATGATCGACGATTGGGCATGCTGTAATAGAAGTCGCCTTGTGTTTCCCAATTCTTCAAACTGAAGTTGCGATGGGCGCCGCAATTTAGACATACACGATAGCCTTTACCCTGGCTGGAAAACGGACGGCTCATCTCCAAATGCCAGCAACCAACTAACCGCGTTAGCCAGCCTTTCACCGTCGTACTCTCATCAGACGCACTCGATGCTGTGATCTGCACTGCGCTGGGATAACTCTTGATAGTTAACTGACTGACTGACATAACCGTCTCCTCTTTTAAATTGCCCGAACTTGCCTTACATACACTAACGCGCAAAGCAAAGCCTAACTGGGCCACCCCGCCAGGAACTTATTGAAACTCTTAGATTGATATGCTGCCTGATTTTTCGTAACCCTTGTCAGCCTGGTTCGAGCCGCACTTCGCCATTACCATGATTCGGTTGCGTGCCTTATACTTAGACGGTGTTTAACTAAGAAAAAGGGCGGAGATGCTTAACGTTTGAGCCAGCACGGGACGGACGCTGTCACCAAACTGTTGATCGACCTCTCGAACGGCGACCGTGGCGTTGTTGATATTTTATTGCCCGTCATCTACGATGAATTGCGCAAGCTGGCCGCGAATTACCTGCGCCGCGAGCGCCCCGATCACACTTTGCAACCTACGGCTCTGGTGCACGAAGCCTATTTGCGCCTCGTAGATCAGACACGGGTTAACTGGCAGAATCGGGCCCATTTTTTCGGCGTCGCGGCCCAGATAATGCGCCGCTTGCTTGTGGATCATGCGCGCAAACATAACGCCGAAAAGCGTGGTCAAGATTTCCAAAAGCTCTCCCTGGACGAAAACATAGACCGCGCTGTCGAGCGTAGTGGCGAATTGATCGCTCTCGACGACGCACTTAAGGCTTTGGCGGAGTTCGACGAGCAGAAAGCTCGCATGGTTGAGCTGCGTTACTTCGGCGGACTCTCGATCGAAGAGACAGCCGACGTGCTTGGTGTAACCCCTACCACCATCAAACGTCACTGGCGCTTCGCGAAAGCCTGGCTCCACGGAGAAATGCAGAAGGGAAGGTAAGCCTTTTGTTTTCTGTTGTTCGTTCTTTGTACTTTGGTCTTAGGTAATCGGTTGCCTTCGAAATTTCACGAAATATGAGCAAACCAGATACTCGGAACAAGCTACAAAGAGCAACGTACAAAAACCAAAGATCAAGGATCGGCAAGCAAGAGCCCAAGACCTCGCAATTTAGTTTCAATGACCCCCGAACGTTGGCTTCAAGTTGAGGAAATTTTTCAGGCAGCCCTGGATTTGAAGCCGGGTGAGCGGCAGCATTACCTCGCCAACGCGTGCGCAGACGACACGGCTTTACGTCACGAAGTCGAGTCACTCCTTTCACAACACGAAAGCGCCGGCGATCTTCTTGAAGAGCCGATCTACGGCGAAACGGGCATGCATGCGCTTGAGTCGCTGGCGAAGGCGGCTCACGAAGAAGTCGATCCCATGATCGGCCGGCGCCTGGGCGCTTACCAGATTCAACGCGAGATTGGCCGCGGCGGCATGGGCGCTGTCTACGAAGCCATACGAGTAGATCAGGAGTTCCACAAGCGCGTCGCGATCAAGCTGGTCAAGCGCGGCATGGATACGGATTTCATCCTGCGCCGCTTCCGTAAGGAACGACAAATACTGGCGGCGCTGGATCATCCACACATCGCGCTGTTGCTTGATGGAGGCACCACCGAGGATGGCCTGCCCTACTTCGTCATGGAATTTATCGAAGGCCTGCCTCTTTATCGATACTGCGACGATCACAAGCTTAGTATTAGTGAGCGTCTCAAGCTCTTTCGCGCGATTTGCGATGCCGTCCACTACGCTCATCAGAAACAAGTCGTCCATCGAGACATCAAACCGTCCAATGTCCTGGTTACTGCTGAAGGCATGCCGAAGCTTCTGGACTTTGGGATTGCTAAACTGCTCAATCCCGAGCTGGCCGGCGATATCACGCACGACCCCACAGCGACCGCGATGCGTCTGATGACGCCCGAGTACGCTTCGCCAGAACAGGTCCAGGGCGACCCCACCACACCTTCAACGGACGTTTACTCGCTCGGTGTTTTGCTCTATGAGTTACTTACCGGTCACCGGCCTTACCGTCTCCGCAATCGTGCTCCTCATGAAATCGCACGTGTCATCTGCGAAGAGCCGCCAGCTCCCCTGAGCATCATCATCACACGTCCTGACGACCTGCTGCCGTTTCCCGGCGATGAAGCCACCACACTCAAGCATCTCTACAGCGCTCGGCGTGCGACTGCGGAATCATTGCGTCGTGAGTTCTCCGGTGACCTGGACAGCATTGTGATGCGAGCGCTGCGTAAGGAACCTGAGTGGCGTTATCAAACCGCTGAGCAACTGCGAGATGATTTGACTCGTTACCTGGAGGGCTTGCCGGTTTCAAGCGGACCACCTGTTCCCGGTGAAATCCCGAGAAAGATAGATGCCGAAGCTCATGCGAATTCGCTCGCTGTATTGCCGCTTAAGTTGCTCGACATGCATCAGACAGGCGAACCAGCCCCGGAATATTTGGGCACGGGTCTCGCTGATGCATTGATTACGCGACTCACCGGTATTCGTCGTTTTGCAGTGAGACCTACCAGCAGCGTCCTGCGCTACGGCTCCGACTCAGATCCGCTCGCCGCAGGTCAGGCGTTGGGCACTGAGTTCGTGCTCGACGGCCGCATGCGGCGGGCCGGTGATCGGATTCGGGTAACTGTGCAATTGCTGAATGTGCGAGACGGCGCTGCAGTTTGGGCGGGGCAGTTTGACGAGCAATTTACAGACGTGCTGAGCCTTGAAGACGCGATCTCAGCCCACGTTGCACAGGCCTTGGTCCCTCAGCTCACTGGCGACGAACGCCAGAAGCTCGCCAAGCGAGGCACCGACGATCCGCAAGCTTACGAGGCTTATCTGCGCGGGCGGTTTTACTGGAATACATTTACTGAAGACGGGTTCGCGAGGGCGATTGTTTGTTATCACCAGGCTACCGCACTCGACCCCAACTATGCGGTGGCCTACGCGGGAATTGCTTCTTATCACAATTGGCTGGGAAGCTTTTCGGTGATGCCGTTTGCCGAATGCGCCGCTGCAGCTTACGAAGCGGCCAGAACGGCTGTGAGTATCGACCCAACACTTGCTGAAGCACATGCAGTCCTGGGCCAGGCGATACTGACGCGTGACTTTGATTGGGCCAAAGCGGAACGACAGCTCTTGCAGGCGCTCGAGCTAAATCCGAACTACCCCAATACCCGAGTCTTGTATGCACTGCAACTGGCAATGGAAGGCCGCTTCACTGAAAGTTTGCGTGAAGCATATGTCGCGCGCGATCTGGATCCACTCGCAGTGATTTCGCGGTTTACCGTCGCGTGGTGTTCGTACCATGCGCGCCGTTGGGAAGAAGGTTACCTGCTTTGCCGCGACACGCTCGAGGCTGAGCCTGAAAACCTGATGATGCTCTACGCCTTGAGTTTTCTGCTTAGCCAATTGGGGCGCTACGAAGAGGCTGTGAGCGTCTCCACGCGTTGTGTACAGGTCATGGGCAAGGCGAGTCATACTCTGTCTCGTCTGGCTTCAGCGCAGGCGCAAGCTGGTGACATCGAAGCTGCTGAAGCAACGCTGCGCGACATGGAAGATTATGCGACGCGTCGTTATGTCTCGCCCTACCACGTCGCTATAGTGCATTGTGCCCTGGGTCACACCGAGAAGGCCCTTGACCTGCTTGAAAAAGCCGAGAAAGAGAAAGACGCCAAGGTGCTTTGGCTCGGAGTCGATCCGGAGCTCGATTGTCTGCACGGCCATCCACGATTTAACGATCTGCTCAGGAAGCTTAATCATCGCCTTGCAGCGCTGCCGACACTTCCTGCAGATGCGGCTACCGGACAAGAATCTATTGCCGTGCTGCCTTTCCGTGTGCTCAGCTCGCCACTCGAAAACACAGGTGATGAATACCTCGGCATCGGTCTCACAGATGCTTTGATCACGCGTCTCAGCAATGTACAGAGATTGGTGGTGCGTCCGACCAGCAGCATCATGCGCTACAAGGGCGCCGGCGTGGATCCGTTCGTGGCCGGTCGGGATCTGGGCGTCGAATACATCATTGATGGGAGCTTGCGTCGCGCGGGGAACCGCTTACGTGTTACCGCGCAGCTCTTGAGCGTCAATGAAGGCGTTACTCGCTGGGTTGAGCAGTTTGATGAGGAATCAAACGATGTTCTCCAAATTGAAGATTCGATTTCTGAGCAGGTCGCCGCAGCGTTGCTGCCGCAGTTGACTGGCGA
>Ga0126384_10003032_pt1 | contig 10179 bp, 9 predicted proteins | sample PanSoiMetPlot_36_FD_92543 | JGI IMG/M metagenome (GOLD analysis project Ga0126384, IMG submission 92543) | Tropical forest soil microbial communities from Panama - MetaG Plot_36 | ecosystem: Environmental > Terrestrial > Soil > Tropical forest > Bulk soil | place: Panama | collected 2016-02-17 | reverse complement strand
GGAGCGCATCACCTTCGTCGTCCACGACTGGGGCTCGGCCCTCGGCTTCGACTGGGCCAACCGCCACCGCGAGGCCGTGAAGGGCATCGCCTACATGGAGGCGATCGTCCAGCCGCAGGGCTGGGACCATTGGGACAAGTTGAATATGCGTCCAGCTTTGAAGGCACTGCGTTCCGAGGCCGGCGAGGCGATGGTCCTGCAAGACAACTTCTTTATCGAGAAGATCCTGCCAGGGGCCATCCTGCGCAAGCTTTCCGCCGGGGAGATGACACAATACCGACGGCCGTTCGCCACGCCTGGCGAGGGCCGACGGCCGACGCTGACGTGGCCCCGGCAAATCCCCATTGAGGGTGACCCCGCCGACGTGACTGCTATCGCAGCCGCCTACGCGGACTGGCTGGCGACGAGCCGTGTGCCCAAGCTGTTCGTGAAGGCCGAGCCAGGTTTGCTCATCGCCGGCGGCTCCAATCTCGACTTCGCACGCACGTTGCCGGCGCAGACCGAGGTGACGGTGGCGGGGCTGCATTTCGTCCAGGAAGATTCGCCGCACGAGATCGGGCGGGCCATCGCCGGCTGGATGGAGGCGTTCGACTGAGGGTCATGCAGGGCCGCGATGGCGTGCATCGCACAGGCGGCAACGCCCGTCTCCTTGCATACAGACTCGCACCACCTCTTGCCTGCACAAAGCTGTGCGGACAGGACCAAGTGACCGGTTTTCGCCGCTTCGGCGGACCAAGCGCAGACGCGCTGCATCGGCTGATTTCTGAACTGGTTATTAGCCGGCGACGCTCTGCAATGTCAGGAGCAAGATGGCTGTGAAGGATGTGAGCGTTGTGCTTGCCCATGGCGCATGGGCGGACGGATCAAGCTGGGCGCGTGTCATCACGGCACTCAAAGCAGACGGCGTAACGGTATTGGCGGCGCCGCTCCCGCTGACATCACTTGCTGACGATGTCGCCGCGCTCAACCGCGCCTTGGACCGGACGGAAGGACCGATTGTGCTGGCGGGACACGCCTATGCGGGTGCGGTCGTCGCTCTGGCACGCCCCGAACGCGTGAAGGCGCTGGTCTACGTAACCGCTCTTGCTCCCGACGAGGGCGAGAAGGTCGCGGACGTGTTCTATCGCCTCGAACCCCATCCTCAGGCTCCAAGGCTTGCACCGGACAGCAATGGCTTGATCTGGCTGCCTGAAGGAGCCTTCGCTACGGCATTCGCGCAAAATGCATCGGAGGAGGATCGAGCCCTTCTCGCTGCCGTGCAGCGGCCGATCTCGTTGAGCTGCATTACTGTTCCGGTCGGGCGTCCGCTTTGGAAGAACATTCCGAGCTGGTTTCTGGTTGCCGAAGACGATCGGATGATCGCGTCGGATACGCAGCGCTACATGGCGGAGCGCATGAAGGCGAAGATCGCGGCGCATGGCGTCGATCACACGCCCATCGTCACCGCTCCGAAAGCGGTTGTCGACGTGATCCGCGACGCAATCCACTCCGTAACCGGCAGCTGACGCGACCCGTTACGGGTTGGAACTGGCGGTCGTCGCTCCTCAGGCGATAACCGTTTCGGCCACGAAGTCGAGGTTACACGCAGAGGAGGGTCAAATGGCGCCCATCAGGTATCGCACCGCCGATGTCGACGGCTTCAAGGTGTTCTATCGCGAGGCTGGGCCAGCCGATGCGCCGAAGCTCCTGCTGTTGCATGGCTTCCCGAGCGCGGGCCACATGTTCCGCGATTTGATCCCGCTCCTCGCCGACAGGTTTCATATTGTCGCCCCGGACCTCCCTGGATTCGGTCGATCCGATATGCCGCCGCGAGAGAGGTTCAGCTACACGTTCGACAACATCGCCCGCGTGATCGACCGGTTTACCGAAGTCATCGGCTTCGATCGGTTTGCGGTGTACGTCTTTGACTACGGCGCGCCGACCGGTTTCCGACTTGCCGTCCGCCACCCCGAGCGGATCACGGCCATCATCTCGCAGAACGGCAACGCCTACGAAGAAGGTCTCAGCGAGGGCTGGAGTCCGATCAGGGCCTACTGGCAAGACCCGTCGCAGGCGAACCGAAAAGCACTCCGCGCTTTCCTCACGCCAGAGTCAACTCACTGGCAATATACGCACGGCGTAACCGACCCAACGATGGTGTCGCCCGACGGCCAGAACCTCGACAACTTCTATTTGGCCCGTCCCGGTGCGGATGAAGTGCAGCTCGACCTCCTCGGCGACTACAAGAGCAACGTGGCGCTTTATCCGTCTTTCCAGCAGTACTTCCGCACGCACAAGCCGCCGCTCCTGGCGGTGTGGGGCAAGAACGACCCGTTCTTCTTGCCGCCGGGCGCTGAGGCGTTCAAGCGCGACAATCCGCGCGCAGTCGTCCGTTTCTTCGACACCGGCCATTTCGCCTTGGAAACGCATGCCCGCGAGATCGCCGAAAGCATCCGCGATTTCCTGAAGTGAGCGTCTCGCAACGCCGACGCGCGCGTGCTGTCAACTGACCGCAGGGACGCAAGCGCCCGATCTCTTTCGCCCTGAACACTGCAACGAGAAGAGCGTGTCGAGATGTGCCGCGATTGCTGCAGGCGCAAGCTCGGGCATCGGAAAGGCGACCGCCCCTTCACCGCGGCGGCTTCATCGCCGCGTTGAGCCGCGCCAGCACATCGGCCGGCGCCGCATAGGCGCTGCGGATGATCGCCTCGACTTCGGCGCCGGCGACCGGGTCGACCTCGATCAACTCGCGCGCGGCGTCCGCCCGGAAGGCCGGATCGTTGACAGCGGCAATCATCGCCGCGCGCAGCGCCGCGACCCGCTCGGACGGCGTCTCCGGCGGCGCCATGAAGGCGTAGCCGACGGCATAGGCCGAGAACTTGAGTTCCAGGATGCGCCGGTCGTCGGGCGTGCGCGCGAGGTCGAGGCTCAGCGGGACGTCGGCCGGAATGTCGGGGTGGCGTTTGAGCCCCATCTGGTAAAGCAGGCTGATCTTCCCCTCGCGCAGCCATTGGGCGTTGCGGGTCTTGATGCCGGAACAGGCGATGTTGGCGCGCCCCTGCGTCTCGCCGCGCTGCATCGCGAGGTCGATGTCGGCGCCGCTCGGATAGCCGGTGACCACGCGATATTTGAAGCCGAGAATCGCGCGCATCACGTAAGGATCAGTGGCGCTGCTGGAGGCGGCGGAGGCGGCGCCGACCACGAGCTCGTGGGTCAGGAGATCCTCAGCCTTGCGCACCGGCGTCGCCGCGTTCCACGCCATCGCGACGCTGACATAGCGCGCCGGCCCACCGAGCCACTTGAGCTTCAGTGGATCGTAGCCCTCACTCTTGCCGTTGAAGAGCGGGTCGAACACCAGCGACGGCAGCACCACGCCGATGGTGGCGCCGTCCTTGGGCGCGACCGACTGGATGTAGTTGAGCACGTGCAGCCCGCCGGCGCCGCCCATGTTGCGCGGCACCACCGTCGGGTTGCCGGGCACATGCGCCCCGAGATGACGCGCGACCACGCGCGACACCTGATCGACGCCGCCGCCGACACCCGAGCCGATCATCAGGTTGAGGTTCTTGCCGCGATAGAAGTCGGCGACCGCGTCCGCCTGCGCGACCGCGGGCGCAAAGGCGATGGCGGCGAAGATGAGGCGCAACGAAAGCCCGGTCATGATCCGATTCCGGCGATCACTTCAGCGGCACGGTGTTGTTCTGACCCTTCTGCACAATATCGACGATCAACAGCTTGAGCGGCTCGCTTCCGATGTTGGCGCCCGTGTGCCACTGGCCCACCGCTTCCAAAATGAAATCACCGGGATTGTAGGTGTCGCTTCGACCGGTTTCGAGATTGGTCACACGCAGATTTCCCGCCAGGACGTACGCATAGCGAGGATGGGGATGCTGATGCACCTCCAGCGTCGCGCCCGGCATGATGTCATAAATCGAAACGACGATCTGCACGTCTTCTCGCGGCAACCGGATCGGCTGCCCGCTGGACGTTGTGGTGGCGGACAGCAACTGTGTGACTATGACGTCGTTCCGTTCCTGCGCCTGCACTGGCGAAACGAAAGACGCCGCCAAGGCCGCCAATAAGATGAGCTTCATCGACCTGTTCCCGTGCAAGACGTTGACCTCTCGTCCTTCAACGCCGACGTCATCGGCGGATGCGCGGCTGGGGCCGCGCTATGCCGCTGCGGGTCGGGGTGAACGGATGGTGTAGATGTCTTCGAACAACGCCGGGCCGACCATGACCACGCCAAATTGTTCGATGAGCGCCGCAAGGTCGTCGCCGCGACGGATGGGATTCGCTCTGAACAGTCCTTCGATGTGGCCGGGCGAGAAAACAACCAGCATGCGCAACAGCGTGTCCGACCGATTGCACCAGGCATGCGGAACGCCCTTTTTGACGGTGACGGCCGTGCCGGCTGGAAGGTCCGATCGTTCATTCCCGTTAGCGATGTGCAACGTGCCATCCAACACAATGAAATGCTCGTCCTCGTCCTTGTGGATGTGCATCGGCACTCCGTTGCGCGGCTCCGCCACCACCTCGAGCATCGTATAGGCGCCCTGCGTCTGCGCGATGGTGGTGCGGATTGTGAAACGTTCTCCCGGCGTCACCTCCAGCCATTCAGCATTGTCTTGACCCCGGGCGAGCAGAACGTCGGTTGATTCTTTGGATTTGGATATCGTCATGTGAGTTCCTGTTGTAAGTGGTGAAGGTGCTCAGGCGACACCAGCGTTTCCACGGCGCCGTGCGCGTGATCGATCGGTCCAGGCCGGAAGCCGACGTAGGCAGCTCGACAGCGCCGGTGGCAGATGGTCATCCCGACCAAGGCTCGACCGCGACGGAAAGGCAGTCCTCGCCAGCGGGCAGCGGAATCGCGGAGCTGAAGACATTGTCGGGATCATAGTGCTGCTTGGCTTTGACAAGTCGCGCGGCGTTGCGACCGAAGCTCCGCGCCACCCGCTCCGGCTCGCCATCCGGGAGGAGGTTCGGATATCCGCCGGGAAGCGCTTTCGCGCTCAGAGCCTGCAATGCAATGCGGGCCCACTGGCGATGGCGTTCCTCTTCGATCTGGTCCGATCGGTCGGCGAAGGCGGCGAGAATCTCGACCAGCACATGGTCGCGGCGGAGACCGAAGGCGGTCGCCTCCAGCGGTACGCGCGTGGCGGCGCCTCGGAACTCATGAGTGAAGATGGCGCAACCCGGCGAGACGGCGATTGCCATGGCTTCGATGAATACCTCGATGCTGCCGCTATCGAGAGCCGGCAACCAGCACGTTTCCATGAATGTCCGTAACCCGTTGACGATGTAGGGGTCGAACAGGGCCAGCGAGGTCCCGTAGCGCACGGAGTCCACAGTATTCTCAAGCAACGTCCCAAGCTCGAGCAGCCGCGCGACGTGCGCGTCGCCCTCACCCGGCTGACCGCACCAGGTCGGCACGACGAGCACCACAGGAGTGCCGTCCCGGCCGGCGACGAACCCGAGCTGGACCGTAAGGTCGTCCGGCATGGAAGCGGTGAGTTCGGCGCAACGCTCCAGCACTGCTCCCGCCTCAGAGAACGAATAAACGAGCATGCCGGAGAGGACGTTGGGTACGTCGTGCAGCCGATGACGCATCGCGGTCACGACGCCAAAGTTGCCGCCGCCGCCACGCAATGCCCAGAACAGGTCCTCCTCCATGTCGTCCCCGACGGTCAGGATGCGGCCATCGGCGAGCACGACCTGGGCCGAGCTGAGATTGTCAAGTGCAAGTCCGAACCGGCCGATCAGCGGCCCATAGCCGCCACCCAATGTGAGGCCGGCCATGCCGACCGCGCCGCACGAGCCGGTCACGGCCGCGAGGCCAAGTGGATCGGTTACCACGAGAACGTCGCTGGCGCGGGCGCCCCCCGCGATTCGAGCACTGCGATGGTCGATGTCGACGAGCACGTCGTTCATGCCGCTCAGGTCGATCACGAGCCCGCCGCACAGAGCGCGGCCGGCCCAATCGTGTCCACCGCCCCGCACCGACAAGGGAAGCCCGCAATCGCGTGCGGCTCGAATCGCGGCCTGGACGTCCTGCGCCGTCCGGCAGTGGATGACGGCGCGCGGCATCGGTCCGACCGGCTTCGGCCAGATCGCCGTTGCGGCGGCATAGCGATCGTCGCCGGGGCGCGAGACGCTGCCACAGATCTGCCAAGCGAGCTGGCCAAGCGTTCTGTCCGTTGGATTGGTCATTGTCTCTGTTCCTGTTCAGTTGGACTGACCGGCGGGCGGGACGATCTTCAACCGGTACATCGCAGGGTTCTCGTTCACGCCGAACGGACCCGGCACCTTGTGACTGACCGGCGGAAGACTTCTCAGAAAATCCACGACGGCCGCGGCATCGGATTTCGTCAGAGCAGCATAGCCGCGCCACGGCATGACCGGCGCGAGGACGCGCCCGTCAGGCCGGACGCCCGTTTGGAACGCCCTCGTGATTTCCGCCTTGGTCCATTTGCCCAGCCCGGTCTCATCATCGGGCGTGAGATTGGGGGCGACGAAGATGCCCAGGTCACGGACCTCCATGCCTACGTCAGATCCCCCCAGGTAGCGGGACATGTCCGGCTGCCCGAACCGATAACCGGGCGTGTGGCAGTCGGTGCATCCAGCGATCTGCACGAGATATCTTCCGCGCGCCACTTGCGCGCTTTCGGAGCCAAGCTCGCGCGAAACCGCATACCCTGCGGCGACCGCGAGCAGGGCTGCTGCCAAGGTAACCGATCGTTGCAAGCTCATCGTTGCTCTCCGACTATCCAGGGACTATCGCGCGGGGCTGCGATCCGTGGCGCAACGTCCACCACGTCAGTCCCTACGAAAGGGGGATGTAGGGAGGGCTGGCCATCTCCAAAACTGGGATTATTTGAACGCTAACGTTCGAGGAACTCGATATATGCCGTCTGAGCCCGGTAGGCCGACGCTCGATCAGTTGCGGGTCTTTCTGACCGTCGTCGACGTTGGCAGCTTCGCTGGTGCTGCGCGATGCCTGGGCCGAGCGACATCGGTGATCAGCTATTCGATTTCCAATCTGGAAGCGCAGCTCGGAGTCGAGCTGTTCGATCGACGTTCGACGCGCAAGCCGCAGCTGACCGAAGCGGGCCGCACCGTGCTGTCGGAGGCGCGCAGCGTCAGCAATGGGGTCGACGGACTGCGCGCCAAGGTGCGGGGCCTGCTTCGCGGCCTCGAGGCCGAGATCAACGTCGTGCTGGACGTGATGCTGCCGCCCTATCGTGTGGTCGACGCGCTGGCGGCGTTTCGCGCGGAATTTCCAACCGTGTCACTGCGCCTCTACATGGAAGCGCTCGGTTCGGTAACGCAGATGGTGCTCAACCGCACGGCCACGATCGGGGTTTCCGGACCGCTCGACGCGGCGATCCCCGGTCTGGAGCGCGTCGGGGTCGGCAGTGTCGAGCTGATTCCCGTTGCAGCCCCCAATCATCCGTTGGCGCGCGCGGGCCGCAATCCTCCGGGCGCCGGACGCGACCACGTCCAACTCGTGTTGACGGATCGCTCCCCGCTCACGGACGGCCAGGATCGTGGCGTGATCGGGATTCGGACCTGGCGCCTCGGCGACCTCGGCTCGAAGCACATGCTGCTGCGCGAAGGCATCGGCTGGGGCTACATGCCGGAGCCGCTGGTGCGCGCCGACATCAAGAGTGGGCGGCTCGTGCACCTCGACATGCCGGAGTACATGGACGGATTCCTCCGGCTGCACGCGATCTACCGGACCGATACGCCGCCGGGCCCGGCAGGCGCCTGGCTCATCGCCCGGTTCCGGGATCGGCCAACAAGGACGGACATCGCGCCGACCGAGAATCCATCCTCTGCGCATCACGCGACCGGCGGACGAGAATGGCAAGTGCCGGACGAATGGCAGGGCGTGCCTGTCGCAACGTCGCGTGCCGACCGCTCCCCGGTCATGGACAATAACGCCAGGCGAAAGCAACCGTGAGCCGCGCGCCGACCACGACCTCCAGAGTATGTCCCGTTCCGTTGGAATCGGGACATACTCTAAGACTTCTCGAGTGGCGGATATCCTTTCCGGAAAACCGGTACCCACTTTTCCCGGATATGCGCTAACAGCCGCGGGACCGCGTTCGGCGCGACCACAGGCGCGATCAGGACCATCAGACTTGCCGTGCGATCAGGACCATCAGACTTGCCGTCAGCATGCGCGCGAGAAGCATGCGCGATCCATTGCTCGCTCAGGAAAAGGCCTGGATGCCGGTCTGCGCACGGCCGAGGATGAGCGCGTGAATGTCGTGGGTACCCTCATAGGTGTTTACCGCCTCGAGGTTCGCCATCACGCGCATCACGTGGAATTCGTCGGAAATCCCGTTGCCGCCGTGGATGTCGCGCGCCAGCCGCGCGATATCGAGCGCCTTGCCGCAGTTGTTGCGCTTCATCAGCGAAATCGCGGGCGGCGCCGCCCTCCCCTCGTCCATCAGCCGGCCGAGCCGCAGCGCGCCCTGCAGACCGAGCGCGATCTCGGTCTGCATATCGGCGAGCTTCTTCTGGATGAGCTGGTTCGCCGCCAGCGGCCGGCCGAACTGCCTGCGATCGAGCGCGTATTGCCGCGCACGGTGCCAGCAGAACTCGGCGGCGCCCATCGCGCCCCAGACAATGCCGAAGCGCGCGCGGTTCAGACAGCCAAAGGGTCCGGCTAGGCCGGCCACGTTCGGCAGCAGGCTGTCTTCGCCAACCAGCGCTCCATCGAGCACGATCTCGCCGGTGATCGATGTACGCAGTGACAGCTTGCCTTCGATGGTGGGCGTCGCGAAGCCCTTGACGCCGCGCTCGACCAGGAAGCCGCGGATCTCGCCGTCGAGCTTCGCCCAGACCACGGCGAGATCGGCGACCGGCGCGTTGGAGATCCACATTTTGTTACCGGTGAGCCGGTAGCCGCCCGCCACTTTCTCGGCGCGCGTCATCATCGCGGCGGGATCAGAACCGTGGTCGGGCTCGGTGAGGCCGAAGCACCCGATGATCTCGCCCGCGGCGAGCGGCGCTAGGTACTTACGCCGCTGCGCCTCGGTGCCGAACGCGAAGATAGGATACATGACCAGCGAGGACTGCACCGACAACATCGAGCGGTAGCCGGAATCGACGCGCTCGATCTCGCGCGCGATCAGACCATAGGCGACGGCACTGAGGCCGGAGCCGCCGTACTCTTCCGGAAGCGTTGCACCGAGAAGGCCGAGCGCGCCCATCTCGGTCACGATCTCGCGCTCGAACCGCTCCTCGCGATAGGCCTTGAGCACGCGCGGAAAGAGCTTCTCCTGGGCGTAGCCACGGGCGCTGTCGCGCACCATCCGCTCGTCCTCGGTCAACTCGCCTTCGAGGTCAAGCGGATCCTGCCAGTCGAATGCGGCGGCGGCGAGCGGCGCGGCGGGCGGCCGGTCGCGCTTAGCGGCTCCTCGCGGCATGGCGGGTCTCCCTTGCAGTGGACATTCCTTATAGGACGCCCGGTCTCGCCGTGCGATAGCGCCCGCCCAGCCGTATTCCGTCAGGGCCCCCGGAAGCCGGGATCTCGCCAGAAATAAAACGAAAGGTCGGACCGCGGAAGACATGTCGTATCGCGCCTGTAGCGCCCGCGTCAGGACGTGGTAGGGTTCCCGCCGCCGCGCGGGGAGCGCGACATCCGGTGGGATTTTTCAAAAGCGGAGGTGTCGAATGTGCCGTTTCAGTTTGAGTATACTTGCGTTGGCTGCGCTCGTGTCTTTCGGCTCGAGTACCGGCCTACAGGCGCAAAGTGACATGAGCTTCTTCGTCACCAGCGTCGGTCCCGGCGACGGTGGCAACTTGGGCGGCCTGGTCGGCGCCGACCAGCACTGCCAGAACCTTGCGACTGCGGCCGGCGCCGGCAACCGGACTTGGCGGGCTTATCTCAGCGCGGTCGGAGCCGGCTCCGCTGCCTGCGTCAATGCTCGCAACCGGATCGGACAAGGGCCCTGGAGGAACTACAGAGGCGATACCATCGCGGAGAACATCGATCAGCTGCACAGCAACAACAACATCAACAAGGAGACGGCGCTGACTGAGACTGGCCAAACCGTCAATGGTCGCAGCGACACGCCCAACATGCATGACATGCTCACCGGCTCCACAATGGAAGGCCGCTGCTTCCCGCCCGGCACCGACACGACCTGCGGCAACTGGACGAGGAACATCGATGGCGGCGCGCAAGTC
>Ga0126384_10003031_pt1 | contig 10181 bp, 4 predicted proteins | sample PanSoiMetPlot_36_FD_92543 | JGI IMG/M metagenome (GOLD analysis project Ga0126384, IMG submission 92543) | Tropical forest soil microbial communities from Panama - MetaG Plot_36 | ecosystem: Environmental > Terrestrial > Soil > Tropical forest > Bulk soil | place: Panama | collected 2016-02-17 | reverse complement strand
GGCTGTTCTTGCTGTACCCAATGGCTGCAACGGGGGATATATTTGATCTCGAAGCGATCGGTGAAATAGGGCTCCATGTTGTAGGTGAGCTCTTTGCCCAAGGCGATGTCTTCTTCCCCCCAAATGAGCAGGGTTGGGCAGGTAATCTTAGCAAATTGCCGTTCCCCGCGACGTACAGTTTCGCGAAACGCCGCCCGATAGTAGTTGATCGCCGCGGTTAGCGCCCCAGGTTTCTCGAGCGCCTCTCCGTACCGTTGCAGATCCTCATCGAGAAATGCCTCCTTGCGAATCGCCATGCCACGGAACGCCTGCTCGACGAAACGGCGGCGGTTGAGGCGAATTCCCCACTCTGGTAGCCAGGGAATCTGGAAAAAGAACATGTACCAACTTCTCCGCAGTTGCCGGAAGTTAGAACGGAGCTGTTTCTGAAATGCGCCGGGGTGCGGACAGTTCATCACAATCAGCCGCTCGGTTGCCTGCGGGTAATCTGCGGCAAATGTCCAGGCTACACCACCACCCCAGTCATGCCCAACGATGATCGCCTTTTCCTCGCCGAACGCACGGATCAGACCCATTACGTCCGCAGTGAGCACATCAAGTCGGTAGTTCGAGACATCAACGGGCTTCTCACTTTCGTTGTAGCCCCGCATGTCAAGTGCCACAACCTTGAAACGTTCAGCCAGCGCCGGGATCTGATGCCGCCACGAGTACCAAAACTCAGGGAAACCATGCAGCAAGATCACCAGCTTCCCTGCCCCGTGTGTCACATAGTGAAGGCGAACGCCATTCACATAAGTGAAGCCATGTTGAAGAGAGTCCATAGAGTCTATTGTGTCTATCGCGTCTATCGCGTCTATCGCGCCTGTTGCGTCTGTTGCGTCTGACCCCTCTGGACCCTATGGACCCTACGAACGCTATAGCATTCCTGCCTTCTTCGCTCGCTCCAACACCATGCGCTCGATGTCTGCGATCGGACCATCGATCATACGACCACGGAACGCGACCGCTCCCTTCCCTTCAGCCACTGCCTGCTCAAAGGCAGTGACCAGTTCACGCGCATACGCCACTTCTTCCTGCGTGGGGGTGTAGACGGCGTTCACTGGTTCGACTTGATTCGGATGGATGCAGGCTTTGCCTTCGTAGCCAAGTTGTTGCCCTTGACGGGTTTCCACCACCAACCCCTCAATATTTGGAATATCGAGAAACACATTGTCAATCGGCGTGATTCCTGCGGCTTTAGCAGCCATCACCACTTGACAGCGGGCATGAAAAACAACGCCTTCAGTGGAGGGGGCCGCTTTGATGCCCATCGCTAGCGAGAAGTCGCCGTGACCGAACGCGATGCCAGCGATACGTGGAGTGGCGCGGGCAATGGCAAAGGCATTACCGATCGCTTCCGGCTGTTCAATCAGCGGCAGGAGCGTAACCGAACCGGCCGCCCGACCAGACCGTTTTTCGATAAGAGCGACCAAGCGGTCAACGAGCAGGATGCTTTCAGCAGTGTTAGTTTTCGGTACGACCAGACCATCAGCGCCTGCTTCGACCATCGCTAGCACATCGTCGAGGAAATAAGGAGTATCGAGCGCGTTGATGCGGACGGTACGCTCGAAACGCGCGAACCCCGGATCGCGCAGGACTTCCTTCAAGGTCTCACGCGCCGCCGGCTTGCGCTCAGGCGCCACTGCGTCTTCGAGATCAAAGATCAGCGTGTCAGCCGGTGAGTCTTTGGCTTTGGCAAAGAACTTTTCACTGCTGGCAGGGACGAATAATAGGCTGCGACGTAAACGGGTCATAGGCTCCTCCCTTAACATTTCCGCTGTTGCTCAGCGCTGTGAGGCTTCTAAAAGTGAGGGCAAGGTGACTGCAAATGTGACCTGGATCGGCATGATTGTCCTACGACCTATTCGCTCGTCTTCAAATCACACCCTTTTCCTTTAGTTCTGCTAGTTGCGCCCGCGTCATCCCCAGCCTGCCACAGTAAATCTCTTCATTGTGTGTGCCCATATGGGTGGGTCCAGTCCAGCGGATCTTGCCTGGCGTACGCGAAAACTTGGGAATGACGTTCTGCATCTTCACCGGGCCTAACTCCGGATCCTGCACAGTCGTGACGGCCTCGCGCGCCTGGAAGTGCGGATCCGCAAAGATGCCGGCGATGTCATACACTGGCACGATGGCGCACTCATATTCATCGAACCGTTTTAGTACCTCTTCGGCTGTGTGTTCGCCGATCCAACCGCCGACAATAGCATCGACCTCATCGATGTGCGTGATCCGGGCGCGGTTGTCTTTGAAGCGCGGCTCGTCAATCAACTCTGGCTGGCCGATGGCGGCAAATACCCTCTTGGCTAAGGTCGGGGCATTGGCGGAAAGCGCCAACCATTTACCGTCTTTCGTTTTGTAGGTATTGCGCGGCGCGCCGATGGAAGGGACACGGTTGCCGGTCCGCTGCTGAATCACGCTTAGTTGATCGTAAGTAATCGCCTGGTCGCCCATGATGGTAAAGATCGGTTCCAGCACGCTGAGGTCGATCACTTGCCCTTTCCCACTCTTGTGGTCTCGTTCGTACAGCGCGAACATCACTGCCCAAGTGCCGAACTGTCCGGCAACGGCATCGGCAAGCCCAGTTCCTGGAAGCGTCGGCGGACCATCGGGCTGACCCGTGATATGAGCGAAGCCGCTCATCGCCTCGGCCAGGGTGCCGAAGCCCGGCTTCTCTTTGTATGGTCCAGTCTGCCCAAACCCGGACACCCGCACCAGAATCAAGCGGGGATTGAGGGCATGCAACACCTCCCACCCCAGACCCCAACGCTCCAGCGTTCCCGGACGGAAATTTTCGGTCAGCACATCGGCATCGGCAACCAGCTGCTTGAGAATCTCCTGTCCCTCAGGCTTGTTGAGATCGAGGGTGACACACTTTTTGTTCCGGTTGGTGATCTTCCACCATAACGGCACACCATTCTTGGCCGCGCCCAACGTGCGCAGGCTGTCACCCAACTGAGGATGCTCAACCTTAATGACCTCCGCACCGAAGTCGCCCATGTTCTGCGAAATGGTCGGCGAGGCAAAGAGTACGGCGATGTCAACGACTTTGAGTCCTTCCAACGGCAGGTTACTCATGAACGAATATTCCCCCTCTACAGAGATCCCATCCCCGCGTTTGTAGCTTTTTTCGGCTGAGAGCGCAAAGCGGACCTATCTCTTGCATTCTACAGCGATCTGGAGAATAAGAGAGGCGGGCAAGGGCTGGAGAGCGAAAGGGAGCGGCGGTGTGTGTCCCGTGACATGCAATGTTTTTGGGAAAGCACGGCTCCAAGCCGATAGGAGTTTGGGAATGCGTTGTCCAAGCTGTGGGTTTGACAATCCGGAGGGCATGAAGTTCTGCGGCCAGTGCGGGACCTCCCTCCTCGCCGAGCAAAAAGCAACGGGAGGAAGCGAAGTCGAGCGGCGGCATTTGACCGTGATGTTTTGTGACCAGGTGAACTCCGTCGCCCGCTCCTGGCGCCTGGACCCTGAAGAGGTCAGTGAGATTACGCGCCAGTACCAAGAAGCGTGTGCCCAAGTGATCCGCACCTTTGACGGCTCTATCAGCCAGTATCAGGGCGACGGGATGCTGGTGTACTTCGGTTATCCGGTAGCCCACGAAGACGGCGCTCAGCGAGCGGTGCGCGCCGGGCTAGGCATCCTGACTGCCCTGCCACCCCTAAACTCTCAGTTACAACAAACGATGAAGGATCTTCAGGACTTCCCCCTCCAGCTCCGTATCGGGATTCACACGGGACTGGCCATCGTGGAGGAGAGGGGAGGCGCCTTGATCGCCTTGGGTGATACGCCAAACGTTGCGTCGCGACTGGAGGGGATCGCTGCGCCCGACACGCTGGTGATCAGTGGGGCCACGCACCGGCTCGTGCAAGGATTCTTCGAGTGCCTTGATCTTGGCCTCCAGCACCTCGAGGGGGTGTCGAATCCAGTAGAGGTGTATCAGGTTGTGAGCGAGATCAAAGACCAGAGCCGATTCGAGGTCGCGATGCGTACCGGCCTGACCCCGCTGGTGGGCCGCGAGCGGGAACTCGGGCTGCTGTTGGAGCGCTGGGGGTTAGTCAAAGAAGGGGCCGGGCAGGTGGTGTTGGTCAGCGGGGAGGCAGGGATTGGCAAATCGCGCCTGGTACAGGTCATGAAAGAACGCGTAGCACAAGAGCAGTATATGCGGTTGGAGGCCCGCTGTTCGCCCTATTATCAAAATAGCGCCCTGTATCCGGTGATCGAGTTCTTGCAGCGGGCGCTCCAGTTTAGCCGGGACGACACCCCCGCAGAGAAACTGGAAAAACTGGAGAGGGCGCTGGCGCCGTATGGCTTTGCCCTCGCGGAAGTAGTGCCACTCTTGGCCTCTTTACTCTCGCTGCCGCTGCCCGATCGCTACCCTCCGCTCCCGCTGACGTCGCAGAAGCAGAAGGAGAAGACCCAGCAAGCCGTGCTGGCCTGGCTGCTAGCCGCGGCGGAGCGGCACCCTGTGCTCTCGGTATGGGAAGACCTGCAGTGGGCTGATCCCTCGACGTTGGAGTTGCTCAGCCGTTTCATCGACCAGGTCCCGACAACCCATCTGCTCATTGTACTGACCTTTCGACCAGACTTTACCCCCCCGTGGATGAGTTGTTCCCACCTCTGCTCACTCACGCTCCGCCGGCTGCCGCACCCCCAAGTGGAAGAGATGGTCCGCCAGGTTGTGGGCAGCAAGACGCTTCCTCCCGAGGTGCTGCAGCAGATAGTGAGCAAGACGGACGGAGTGCCGCTGTTTGTGGAAGAATTGACCAAGATGGTGCTGGAGTCGGGGTTACTTAAGGAGCGCGAGGGCCACTACGAGTTGATCGGCCCGCTGCCCGCGCTCGCCATTCCTCCCACGCTCCACGACTCGCTGATGACCCGGCTCGACCGGTTGGGGACGGCGAAAGAGGTGGCGCAACTGGGCGCGACTCTGGGGAGAGAGTTTCCCTATGAGTTACTGCAGGCCGTCTCACCCTTACATAAAGTAACGTTATGCAGAGGGCTTTCTCAGTTAGTGGCCGCCGAACTGCTCTACCAGCGAGGCCTGCCGCCGCAAAGACGCTATTTCTTCAAACACGCGCTGATTCAGGAGGCAGCGTATCAATCGTTACTCAAGAGCACACGGCAAAAATCACATAGACAGATTGCACAAGCTTTACGAGAACGCTTTCCCGATGTCGTCGAGACCCAACCCGAGCTCTTAGCCCATCACTACACCGCAGCAGGTCTGGTTGAGCAAGCCATTCCCTACTGGCAACGAGCGGGCCAAAGGGCGGTTGAGCGCTCGGCTAATGTGGAAGCGATCGGCCACCTCACCAAGGGGCTGGAGTTACTCAAGACTTTGCCGGACACGCCCGCACGCGCCCAGCAAGAACTCGTGTTGCAAATTACCCTCGGGGTTCCACTCATGCTTACCAAGGGCTATGCGGCTCCGGAAGTGGAGAAAGTCTACAGCCAAGCCCGGGAACTCTACCAGCAAGTAGGCGAGAGTCCTCAGTTCTTCCCGATACTGTTCGGCCTGTGGGCATTTTATTCGGTGAGAGGGGAGTCCAATACGGCACGTGAGTTCGGGGAGCAACTCGTGAGCTTGGCCCAGAGTGCCCAGGACCCGGCTCTCCTCCTAGAGGCCCACACGGCATTGGGAAATACCTTGTCCTTTCTGGGAGAGTTGGTTCTCGCGCGCGGACATTTGGAGCGGGCAATTGTTCTCTACGATCCTCAGCAGCACCGTTCCCACGCCTTTGTGTACGGACAAGACCCCGGGGTGCATTCTCTATCCTATGCGACCCTGGTCCTCTGGTTGCTTGGCTATCCAGACCAGGCACGCAAGAGAAGCTTGGAGGCTTTCGCCCTGGCTCAAGAGTTGTCTCACCCCTACAGTTTAGCTTTTGCCTTGATCCATGTTATCTACGTCCATCGCTTTTCCTGGGAGGTGAAAGCCACCCAAGAGCGGGCAAAAGAGCTCTCTGCTCTCTCAACCGAGCATGGGTTTCCGATCACGTTGGCGGTAGGTGCTGCCCACCAGGGTTGGGCGCTCGCCGAGCAGGGACTAGGAAAAGAAGGGATTATACAGATACGCCAGGGTATAGATGTCTGGCGCGCCACAGGGTCAACGCTTTTCTTCCAGCCATTCCTTCTTGCTATGCTGGCCGAGGCGCATGGGAAGGGAGGGTTGCCAGAAGAAGGGTTGACCGTGCTGGCTGAGGCACTAGCTATAGTAAACAAAACCGGAGAACGGTTCTGGGAGGCGGAGCTGTATCGGCTGAAAGGAATGCTTATGCTTCAGTCTCGGGCAGGTCTCAGACAAGTCCAAGACAAGTCTAAAACAAGTCAAGCCAACTCCAAAGATACTAACACCCAGCACCCAACACCCAGCACCCAAGCGGAGGCGGAAGCCGAAGCGTGTTTCCTCAAGGCCATTGAAATTGCTCGCCGTCAGAGTGCGAAGTCGCTGGAGTTGCGGGCGGTGATGAGCCTGAGCCGTTTATGGCAGCAACAGGGCAAGAAGGCCGAAGCCCGCCAAATGCTAGCAGAGATCTATGGCTGGTTCACTGAAGGGTTTGGCACCGCGGATTTGAAGGAGGCAAAGGTGATCCTTGAGGAAGCGTTTTGCGATTGAGGGCATTCCATGTTTCTCATGAGCACCGTAACCTTGCAGGAAAACAAGCAAGACGGACATGAAGACGGCACCCTGGCCGTGTCTGATGCCTAAATAAAACCACATATAAGGGAAAGGATCTCTCGTGTTCATATACAATGAACATTTTGTTCAATCACTTGTTACGCTTCTTTAAGAGAGAAAATGAAAGAGAGCCCAAGATAAGGTGAAGAACGTGCTCATGTGAACTGGGTTGCGTACTTTGCCGCCCAGGTGGGGGTTACCTCGCGGGTACGGACGCTGTTATGTGACGCGCTGGAAATTCCAGGAGAAAACTGTTTTGACGTCGCCGTGGCGGTGGATAGCTGTTGCCATGTCTCTCGCAAAGCGTTGTTCCAGCGCCTGGCTGCGCTCTTGCGCCTTGGAGGTCACATGTTCGTCACCGACTGTTTCCTTGTGCAACCCGCATACGAAGAGCTGTTCAACCATCATTGGCACGTTCGCATCGGCACAGAAGAATACCTCACCGCAGCACGGGAGGCCAGCCTATACGAGGAATCCGTTGACGAACTCTCTCCTCGCGTGGAGCATTTTTGGGCGATGACGTTCGCGCTTATGCAAGCCGAGGCGCAAGGGAAGAAACTCACTCTCGACGAAGCCGCGAAGCTGGAAGAGGCACTCTAGGGCCATAACCTGGTGCGACAAGGTCTCGCCACTGGTGGCTACCGCTACGCCCTGATGAGTTTTTCTAAGAGCCGATAGCATCCACTTTCTCCTCTCTTGATGGCACGGACGCAATAGAGGAGGGAAGGAACAATCTGCTTCGATCACGTCCACATCAATCCTCTGCCAAGCGACTCTTGCACTTTTTTGCAGTCTGGAGAATAAGAGAGGCACGGCAAGGACCGGAGAGCGACAACGGGCAACGGCGAGGGCCATGGGACCCTTACCGTTGTCGAGAAATTGCACATTTGGACCGAGGGGAGTTGCAGGAATGCGTTGTTCACATTGCGAGTTCGAGAATCCGGAGAGAACAAAATTTTGTGGTCAGTGCTCAACCCCTCTGAGTCGGGACTGCACACAGTGCGGCTTTGAGAATCCCCCTGATTTCACATTCTGCGGCCAGTGCGGCACCGCGCTCGCTACCGCGCCGCATGGGAACCTCACCTCTGAGGCCGAGCGCCGGCACTTGACGGTGATGTTTTGTGACCAGGTAGACTCGATGGACCGCTCGCATCGCCTTGACCCCGAAGAATTCCGCGAGATTACGCGCCAATATCAAGAAGTATGTGCCAAGGTTATAGGGGACTTTGCAGGACAGATTGGACAATATCAGGGCGATGGACTGCTGGTGTACTTTGGCTATCCCGTGGCGCACGAAGATGACGCGCAGCGAGCTGTGCGTGCTGGGCTAGGCATTCTGGCCGAGTTGCCACAACTGAATTCGCGCTTACAACACACACTGAAGGATCTCCGGGACTTTCCTCTCCAACTCCATATTGGGATTCATACGGGGCTGACAGTAGTGGGAGAGATGGGGGCGGGAGGACGACGCGAACTGATGGTCTTGGGCGATACGCCGAATATCGCATCCCGATTGCAGGGAATTGCTGCGCCCAACACAGTGGTGATCGGCGAGGCCACCTATCGCCTCGTGGAGGGATTTTTTAAGTGTCGGGAGCTGGGACCACAGCGTCTAAAGGGCATATCACTTCCTGTGCCTTCCTATCAAGTGCTGCAAGAGGGCGAGGCGCGGAACCGTCTCGAAGTGGTTACCCACTTGACTCCCCTGGTAGGGAGAAAAGCAGAGACTGAGCTTTTATTAGAACGTTGGGAGCGCGTTAAGGAAGGGGAAGGCCGGGCGGTGTTGGTGAGTGGGGAAGCCGGGATTGGCAAATCACGTCTGATCCAGGTACTCAAAGAACGAGTTGCGGCACAAGCACACACCTGGCTTGAATTCCGTGGCGTGCTTTATTACCAGAACAGCGCTCTGTATCCGGTGATCGATCTCCTGCAGCGGGCACTGCGATTCACTCGGGAAGATTCTCCCCAGGAAAAACTGCGCAAGCTGGAGAACGCGCTGACGCAATACCACCGCTCCTTGCCAGAGGCCGTACAGTTTCTCGCTCTTCTGCTCTCGCTCCCGCTACCCGATTCCTCCCCGTCCCTCACGCTAACTCCCCAACGGCAGCGACAGAAGATTCTAGAGATCACCTTGGCATGGCTACTGGCGATAGCGGAGAAACAGCCCCTGCTGTTAGTGGGAGAGGATCTGCAATGGCTGGATCCCACCACCCTGGAACTCTTGAGCCTTTTCATTGACCAGGGACCGACGGCGCGGATCCTGACCGTGCTTACTTTTCGCCCGGAATTTCGTCCGCCGTGGACTATGCGCTCTCACCTGACCCAATTTACGCTCAGCCGCTTACCTCGCAAACAGGCGGAGGAGATGGTGGGAAAGATCACGGGAGGGAAAACCCTGCCGTTCCAGGTAGTGCGTCAGCTTGTGGCCAAGGCCGACGGAGTCCCACTCTTCGTCGAGGAACTGACTAAGACGGTGTTGGAGTCAGGGCATTTGATCGATCGTGAGGATCACTATGAGCTGGCAGGGTCACAGACCGGCTTGGAAGACATTCCCGCCGCCCTCCAAGACTCGCTGACCGCGAGGCTTGATCGATTGGGAACCGTCAAAGAGACCGCGCAACTCGGAGCTACCCTGGGACGAGAGTTTTCCTATGAATTGCTCCGGGCTGTTTCGCCTCTGGACGAGACGACGTTGCAGAAAGACCTAGCGCGGTTAATGAACGCCGAGTTGCTATACCAGAAAGGAGTGCCGCCGCAAGTCAGGTATCTCTTCAAACATGCGCTCATTCAGGATGCGGCGTATCAATCGCTGCTCAAGAGCAAACGGCAACAAGTGCATCAGCAGATCGCCCGGGTTCTAGAAGAACGTTTCTCAGAGACCAAAGAGACCCAACCCGAACTGCTCGCGCATCACTACACCGAGGCAGGCCGCATCAGAGAAGCCATCCCCTACTGGCAGAAAGCGGGCCGCAGGGCCGTCGAACGCTCGGCCCATACAGAAGCTATCAGTCATCTAACCAGAGGTCTGGAATTGCTCAAAACTCTTCCCGATACGATGGAGCGTGCCCAGCAAGAACTCATGCTGCAGCTTGCCCTAGGGGGGCCACTGATCGCCGCGAAAGGCTACGGGGCGCCTGAGGTGGAGAAAGCCTATGGCCGGGCGTTTGAACTGTGCCGCCAATCAGGGGAAGCACCCCACTTTCTCCAGACTCAGTTGGGACTGATAGCCTTCTATGCTATGCGCGGGCGGTTCCAGAGAGCACGCGAGTTGGGAGAACAGTGCCTGCTTCTGGCTCAGCGGATGGGAGATCCCTCTCGCCTCCTCCAAGCCCAGTGGGCACTGGGGCAGACGTTGTTCCACATCGGCGAGTTTCTCTCAGCCCGCGAGCACGTGGAGCATGCCATTGCCCTGTACGATCCCCGCCAGCACCGGTCCCGTACCCTGCAAGACCTTGGCGTG
>Ga0126384_10003030_pt1 | contig 10183 bp, 11 predicted proteins | sample PanSoiMetPlot_36_FD_92543 | JGI IMG/M metagenome (GOLD analysis project Ga0126384, IMG submission 92543) | Tropical forest soil microbial communities from Panama - MetaG Plot_36 | ecosystem: Environmental > Terrestrial > Soil > Tropical forest > Bulk soil | place: Panama | collected 2016-02-17 | reverse complement strand
CGAGCTCGACTGGCGCGCGGCCCTAAGCGTGTTGCTCAAGGCCGACAGCCTGGTCACGATCGGGCGGGGACCGACCCTTGCCATCGCGCGCGAGGCCGCGCTCAAGTTCAAGGAGACCTGCGATCTGCACGCCGAAGCATTCAGCGGCGCCGAGTTCCTGCATGGGCCGGTGTCGCTGGTATCGGACCGTTACCCCGTGCTGACGTTCATGCCGACCGACGCGGCCGCCGCAGGGCTCAAAGAGCTCGCTGCCGATCTGCACCGCAAGGGGGCCTCGGTGTTTACCACCGGCGCCGGTGCGGCGACAGCCGATTGCCTGCCGGCGTTGCCGCCCGACCATCCTGACGCCGACGCCGTTTGCCTGATCCAGAGCTTCTATGCGCACGCGGTCGAGCTGGCGCGAGAGCGCGGCATCAATGTCGACCGGCCGCGCCATCTGCAGAAGATTACCCGCACCCGATGACCACGCCGGCGCAACATGCGGTGGCGGCGGACCACGTTTTCGACGGCGCGGCCGTGCGCCGGCATGCGGCGGTGCTGATCGACGGGACGCGGATCGTCGACGTGGTAGCGCGCGGCGAGGTACCGCCGACAATGGCCGTTCGGGAGATGCGCGCCGGCGCCTGGCTCGCTCCTGGATTCATCGACCTGCAGGTCAATGGCGGAGGCGACTGCCTGTTCAACGACAATCCCACGGTCGAAGGGATTGCCACCATCGCGGCCGCGCATCGAAAATGCGGCACGACCGCGCTTCTGCCCACCCTCGTCACCGACACGACCGCGAAAATGAGCGTGGCGCTCGCCGCAGTGAAGACCGCGAGCGAGCGGGACCCGGGCGTGCTCGGAATTCACCTGGAAGGGCCGTTTCTCTCGCCCGAGAAGCCGGGCGTGCATGATCGTCGCCTGATCCGCGCGCCGACGCCGGGCGATGCCGAGATGCTGACCGTGCCGCGCAAGGGCGTGATGCTGGTGACGCTGGCGCCCGAACGGGTGCCCGATGGATTCATCGCGCGGCTCGCCGCAAGCGGCGCTCGCGTTTCGCTCGGCCATTCGGTCGCGAGCTACAGTGAGACGCGTGCCGCCATGGCCGCAGGCCTCACCGGCTTCACGCATCTGTTCAATGCCATGCCGCCGCTCCTGAGCCGGGCGCCGGGACCGATCGCCGCCGCGCTCGAGGCCAGCAATGCCTGGTATGGACTCATCGTCGACGGCATCCATGTCGATCCCGCCGTCCTTCGCGTCGCGTTGCGCGGCGCCGGTCATCCCATGCTGGTGAGCGACGCCATGCCGCCGGTCGGGGGCAGCGGATCGACCTTTCGTCTCTACGGCGAGCCGATCCGCGTCGCCGACGGCCGCTGCACGCGGGCGGACGGCACGCTGGCCGGGGCTTTTCTCACGGTGGCGCAGGCTGTGCGCAACTGCGTTCGCCTGCTCGATGTGCCGCTGGAGGCGGCGCTGCGGATGGGCTCGACTAATCCGGCGCGCTTCATTGGACTTGGCGATGTGCTGGGCCGGCTCGCCCCTGGCTACCGCGCCGACATGGTGGCGTTCGATCCCGCGAGCTTCGACATTCTCGAGACCTGGGTGGCGGGGAGGTGATCGCCGCGCGCAGCGTGAGGGACCTAGGCCGACTTTGCGATTCGATACGGCTGCACCAGAAGGTCGGCCGGAATCTTCCAGCGCGCGTTGATCTTTTGGATCATTTCAAGCGTGAGAGGCCGACGTCGCGACAGGATTTCCGATGCGCGTGAGAGCGAGCCGAGAATCTTGGCGAGTTCCGCCTGGCTATGGCCAAGCTCGTCGATTGCGAAATGCAGCACGTCGACCGGATCGAATCGACGCCGGCTCTTGAGCGGCCTGCGCCGTTCCTCATAGGTCTCCACCAGCGTGACCAGCACATCGAGCTTGTCGCCCGCGGGCGTGCCGACCTCAGCCCCCCAGAGCTTTTCGATTTCCGCGAGGGCGCGGCGATGATCGTCGTCGGTCCGGATCGGGCGAATGTCCATTCTGCCTCACCCCGCCTTAAGCTGCTCGGCCATCCAATCGGCGCTCTGGGTGCGCCAGCGATAGGCGCGGTTGTTGGCGATGTGATTGCCCTCGTCCACGAGGTTGAGCACGACTGGGCCCTTGACCTCGCGGGCGAGCCGTTCGCAGTCCTTCGCCGGCACGATGCGGTCGAGCTTGCCGTTCATGATGTAGATCGGGCAGGCGATGTTGCCGGCGATGCCCTTGAGCGTGAGCGTCGCGGCCTTGCGCCGCGCCTCGTCCAGCGTGGCGCTCCTGCTGCGCACGCGGAACGCCTCGCGCGTGAGATCGGGCACGCCCGCAAAGGCTTCGCCCCAGTCGTAGGGGCCGCCGAGCGCAAGGCAGGCCTTGATGCGCTTGTCGAAGGCGGCGGCGCGCGGCGCGTAGTACCCGCCGAGGCTGATGCCGGCGATGCCGAGGCGCGCGGGGTCGAGGTCACGCCGGGTCTCGACGTAGTCGATCACGGCCTTGACGGCGACCTCGTAGTCGCCCCGGATCGCGAAGTCGTATTCGGCTTCGCCCTGCCCGGGCCCGTCGAAGGCGAGCGTCGCTATGCCGCGCGCCAGGAATGGCTGCTCGTAGGCGTCGGTCTCCTCCTTGCACGAATCGAGCCCGCAGGCGAACAGCAGGACCGGCGGACGCTCGACACCAGCGGGCTTACGCAGAATGCCGGCGAGCCGCTTGCCCTCGTACGGCATCTCGACGCGCTCGCCCGGCGGCCGCAGATAGGGCGCCGCGAGCTTGCGGCATTCGACCGCCTTCATGTGCGCCGCCTTCATCTGCGCGAGGTCCTGCACGAACAGGAACTTGCCGAAATGATAGTAGACGCCGGCGCGCTGCAGATGCTCGCTGGCGCTCAAAAATTTCCTCGCCGCGAGCGCCTCGCGGCCCATCTGCTCGTGGATGGCGGCGCGCGCCGACCAGGCCGCGCACCAGTCGTCCCACGACTCGATCGAGGCGGTCACTTCTTCGAAGTCGGTCAGCGCCACGCCGTTGGTGACGAAGCGCGGGCCCCAATGCCCGATCGCGGAGGTGATGCGGGGATCGGCGGACATGAGCCATTCCTCGTTCGACTTGAAGCTATCGTTGCGTGTATCGCGTGCTTGCGCCGCGCCGGCAAGGGCGCATCCGGGACCTCGTGCCAGGAATCACTGTAGCGTCTCGCGTTGTGACGTCGGCCATCTGTTATTGCGGCAGGCGCGAGAAGGCAGTCCGCACCAGATTCGACAACTTCTCCACCATCTCGGGAGCGCGGCTGCTCGTGTCGATCTGAACGATGTTGGGCCCTTTGGCGGCATGCAGCGACATCGTGCCGCCGACCTGGATCGGGCCAATGTTGCTGTCGGCGGCGCAGACATAGGCTTCCTCGCCGAGGTCAGGCACAATCTGGAACGCCGCTCCTGCCGCGGTACCCGGGACGTCCTGGCAGGCCTTCTGCACGGCGGCCTTGCGCTGTGCGTGCCAAGCCGCGAGCTCCAGACCCGCTGGAAGTGTGGTGTTGCTGACCATCACGATAAAACTGAACATGTCATCGCCGACGTATAAACAGTGCGTTGCATTTCCTTCGCTCGTGCCAACGCCCTCAAGGAATGTTCCGTCGAAGGTGGCCTCCAGTTCGGTCTTGGTGACGAGCTCGCACGCATCGGCTGCCCGACTCGGGGTAACCGGCGAGAGCGCGCAGGTGAAGGCGAGGGCGAGAACGGCGGAATTCCTCGAAATGCCGATCATGATGTCCCCCTGACGCCCGAGGAGACCACACTCTACACGTGCGGAATGATTGTGTACGGCCCGCTAGCGCGGCAGCCGTGGGAGCGCGCTGCGCGTGAGGACCGCCATGGCCTGCAGCAGGCTTGGATTGCGCGCGACTGCCACGAGGTGAAAGATGTTAGGGCCTTGGGCGGTATACAGCCTTGCGAGGCCGCCGACCTGTTGCGGCCCCTCGTATCTGAGCCAGCTGCAGGCGTAGGCTTCCTCGCCGAGGCCGGGCACCATCTCGAACGTGCCAGGCGTCCGCCACCCCAGCATGCCCACCTGACATTCCTTCTCCGCATTGGCCTTGCCCTGCGCGTGCCAGGCGACGCGCTCGGAGCCCGGCGGGAGTGTGTAATTGTTGATCATGACGAGGGGAGCAGGGGCGTCCTTTCCGAGGTACGTGCAGACACCGCGTTTGTCGCTACCACCGTCCCTGAACGGAAAGTCGAAAGCGCTCTCCAACTCGGCTGTGGTCACGAAGTCGCAGGCGTCGGCAGCCCGGCTCGGCAAACCCGACCAAAGCGCGCAAACGAATGCGAAGACCAGCAGGGCTGTGTAGTTCGAAATGCGGACCATGGCGTTCCTACCCCGTTGTGACGTGCAGGAGAGCATATTTTTTACAGCTACGGCGTGACAATTTGTTGTGCGTGCCCGGCGATGATGCCGTTGATGCGCTGCCCTCGCCTGCTCTCGTGCGGCGCGCAACTGAGGCGTCGCGCACTAGCGCGGCAGGCGTGGGAGCGCGCTGCGGGCGAGCGCCGCCATTGCCTCCACCAAGCCTGGTTTGCGCTCCCACGTGATGATCTGGAAGATGTTCGGGCCTTGGGCGGCATTCAGCATTGTCATGCCGCCAGCCAGGAACGGCCCTGCCAAACTGGCCAAGCTGCACGCGTAGGCTTCCTCGCCGAGATCGGGCACCATCTCGAATGTTCCCTTCCCCATCAACCCGGTAGGCGCGCCCACCTCACATAGCCCCTGCATATTGGCCTTGCGCTGCGCACGCCAGGCTGTGAGTTCCGAGCCCGGCGGGAGCGTGGCATTGACGATATTGACCATGACGGGAACTTCCCTCCCGCCGTTCATGCAGTCGTCTGTGTAGTTATCGATCTTGCTGCTGTAGCGGTTGCCGAACGGAATGCCGAAAGCCCTCTCCAACTCGGCCAGGGTCACGAACTCGCAGGCGTCGGCCGCCCGGCTCGGCGAAGCCGGCCAAAGCGCGCCTACGAGTGCGAGGACCAGCAGGGCTGCGTAGTTCGAAATGCGGACCATGGCATCCGTCCCGACGGTTGCGACGCTGCAGGAGAGCGCATTCTTACACAGCGGCGTGACAATTTGCTGGGCGTGGCCCCAGCGATACGCCGTCGGCGCTACTGCTGCAGGCGGGTGAGCGCGCTGCGCGCCAGCACCGCCATTGCCTCCAGCAAGCCTGGTTTGCGCAACATGACCGTGATCTGGAAGATGTTAGGGCCCTGGGCGGCATGCAGCGTCGTTACGCCGCCGGTCTGGGACGGCGCCGTATGACTGTCGAAGCTGCAGGCGTAGGCGTCCTCACCAAGCTCGGGCACCATCTCGAACGTGCCACGCCCCACGAGCCCGGGCATGTCCTCCCGACATGCCTCCTGCGCATTGGCCCTACGCTGCGCACGCCAGGCGAAGAGCTCGGAGTCCGGCGGGAGCCTGGAATTGGTGATCGCGACGAGGAGGGGGACTCGCTTTCCGACGTACAAGCAGAGCGTCTCGTTATCGCGTTTGCCGCCCCGATGGTCGTCGCTGAAGGGAATGCCGAAAGCGCTCTCCAACTCGGCTGTGGTCACGAAGTCGCACCCTTCGTCCGTCCGGAGGCTCGGCGGACCCGGCCAAAGCACCCAAATGAATGCGAAGACCAGCAGGGCTGCGTAAGTCGAAATGCAGACCATGGCGTCCCCCCTGTGACGTTCCAGGAAAGGACGTTCCTACAGATGCGGCGTGACAACTTATTGTTGCGTGGCCCCGCAATAATGTTGTCGATGCGGTGCCCCCTTGCCTACCAAAGGGAGCCATCCATAACACCTTACCTGGGGACCGGTTTCCCGAACCTGGAGTGCGCGAGTGAACGCCACGCCATTGGTGACGAAGCGCGGACCCTAGTGTCCGATGGTGGAGGTGATGCGCGGGTCGGCAGTCTTGCCAGGTGCGGGAGTGGCCATTCATCCTCATCCGGCGTTCTAAACCTTGAGAAGGCGCGGCTTTACTGCCGTGCACCCTGGCGGCCGCGTTCTGCCGATCTAGGCGGGCGCTCGCGCGGCGCTCAACCGACGCCTCGCACGCTACTGCGGCAGGCGGGTAAGCGCGGCTCTATAGGTCGTGCTTGGTCTCGTCGTTCTCGCTCGATTCCTCGAGCAGGCCGCGCGGCTGGGGCCCGGTTGCGAGCGTCGCAGGCTGCGTGCCTTCGATCGCTTCGGTCGCGCCGTACACCGCGTAGAGCTTGGGTGCCGCGCGGTTGATGTGCAGGCGGAAAATGTCCGGCCGGTTATAGTGACCGGCGAAATCGTGCCGCAGCTTCATCTGGATGCCGATGTCGAGATCGCAGTCGGCATAGAGAATGCCTTCCTCGGCGCCCATCGGGCCGGTGATGATCCGGCTGTTGGGCGCGACGATGCAGGAGCCGCCGCTGCAGTCCGGGTCACGCAGGAATTTCTCGGCATCGGGCGCGGCCTGCAGTCGGTCGATCATGGCCTCGTCGACCGTGCCGCAGGCCGCGATCACGAACGCCTTGCTCATCTGCGCAAATGCACGCGCGTCGATCGCCACGCGGTCGCGCAGCGGATCGCCGCTGACCGGGAAATGATTGGGCCAGCTCATCACGTGGATGCGGGTGCCTTCCGCGGTCAACGCGAACACTGCGAGCGGATTGGAATTCTCACCGCAGATGAGGCCGCTCATCGGCCCGAACTCGGTCTGGAAGGCGCCAAAGGTGTCGCCAAAGCCGCCGGTGTGGACGAGCCGCTCGCCGACCGTCGGCATGATCTTCTGGTGCTTGCCGATCAGCGCGCCGTCGGGACCGAGGTAGACCTGGGTATTGAACATGGTCCCGAAGGTGTTCGGAATCTTCTCGCACACGCCAACGACCGCATAGGCGTTGGCGTCGCGTGCCGCCGCGCCGAGCGCGTCGGTCTCGCGGCCCGGGATTTCGACCGCGTTCTTGAACAGCTCGGTGGCCAGTCGATTGGAGATGGCGCCGGTCGCCGAGTGGTGGTGATACCAGACCGGGTGCGCCGGAATGAAGCCTTCCGGAAAGCCGATCACGCGCGCGCCGTTGCGCCCGGCCTCGCGAATGAGCCGGCAGGCCTTCTCGGTCGAACGCTCGCGATCGAGGAACACCGAGGCGGCCTGCACCGCGGCAACCTTCACCACCCCATAGGCATCACCCATGATGGGCTGTCCACCGTCCGCGCTATTCGGCGGCCTCGTTTGCACGCGCGGACGGCTTCTTCGCCCAGTAGTCGCCGGCGCCCTTCGAGCGCTTGAGCGCGGCGGCGTCCTCGAAGCCCGGCGCCATCGAGGCGTCTGTGCCGGCCAGGATCTCATGGTGCTCGATATTGAGCGTGCGCAGCCAACGCTGCTGGCCCATGGTCAAGGCGACGAAATAGCCGATCTCGACCAGTTCCGGCTCGCTGAAGTGCTTGTGCAGACGCGCCCAGAACTTGTCGTCGACGGGCAGGTCCCAGGTGATCGCCTCGGCGTAGGACAGCGCCGCCTTCTGCTTTTCGTTGTAGCGGGTCGAGCTCTCGAAGTTGATGAGGTCGCGATAGTCGTCCTCGACGATCCCCTGGCTCGCGGCCTTCATCGAGCGCTGGTTGCCGCAGTACTCGCATTTGACCGAGCGCGAGACGTAGATGCGGCAAAGCTCCTTGATGGCGTGGTCGGCGACGCCGTTCTTGAACACATCGCGCCAGGAATTGGCAAACGACCAGAACACGGCTGGCACATGAGCGCGGATCGCCTGGCTCTCCGGACGGGGGGTGCCCTCGCGACGGCAGCGATCGAACTCGGCCAGCATGGCCGGGTCCTTCACGGTTGCCGGGTCCACGTAGCTGATCCGCGGTTTCGACATCGAATGCTCCTTCGTTACGCTCCGCCCCCGGCAGGGAGCGGCCGGCATGTTGCCGCATGACCAATAATCTATCAACGCCGGTTGCGCATCGTTTACCAGGCGGCCCCGCCCGCCCCCTTCGCGCGGCGCCGCAGCGTCAGGCGAGGTCGCGTTATCGTTGTGGCACGAGCACAAAACACATCGCGCCGCTGGGATTAGGGTGCGGGCGCCACAATGGTTACGCCGGCGTTGTGCATAACTATAAAGGTGCTGGAAAGTTCGTCCTGCCTTTTACACCAAGAATAAACAATACCAATTCAACGTCTTTTCAGCATAGAGCGAGAACCGCTTACCGCTTCACCAAATCAATACCTCAGCGCCGTCAATAGTGGCTTCGACAAACATAGAAGCCGCAAAGGATTTGCGTCGTGCGGACCAGCACCATCGTCATGATCGGCTTCGCCGTCGTGTTCGGCCTGATTGCGGTATTCCTGGCGCAGTCGTAGCTCAACAAGCCAGGCCGAGATGCGACTGCGCAATCTCGAAGCGCAGAAGCGACCGCTCGCGACGCAGACCATCGTGGTCGCGAGCAAGTCGCCGCGTTTCGGCGCCGAGCTCTCGTCGATGTCGCTGCGCGAAATCCCCTGGCCGGAGGTCGCGGTTCCGGCCGGCGCCTTCAACAAGACCGCCGACCTCTTGAATTCGAGTAGCCGCCGCATCGTGCTCACCGCGATCGAGGAGAACGAGCCGATCCTGGCCTCGAAGATCACCGACCCGGGCCAACGCGCGACGCTGTCGGCGGCGCTGCAGGAGGGCATGCGCGCCGTCACCGCGCGCGCCAACGATGTCGAAGGCGTTCCCGGCTTCGTGCTGCCGGGCGATCGCGTCGATGTCTCGCTCACGCGGCAGAAGGACAGCAACAGCAAGGACCGCGCCAGCACCGAGGTGGTGCTGCAGAATACGCGCGTGCTGGCGATCGATCAGACCGCCGACGAGCGCAACGACAAACCGTCGGTCGCCAGAGCCGTCACGCTCGAGGTGGTCGACAAGGCGCTGCGCAGACGCAAGGGCGTCCAGCAGAAGTAGCGGCCTGCGGGATCGGCGCATGGGTGAACTTTACCTGGGCATGACGATTATTCGCCCCTCGCCATTCGCTGTTCGCCTTTCTATATTTCGAAGTCGAGGGGCGATCACGGAACGACACGAATGTTCCAGGCGTTCAAGCAGTTCGTCTCCGAGCTCAGTGGCGGCGACAAGCATCCGAGCGGGTTCGAGGAGAACGACTATCGGCTGGCGGCGGCCGCCCTCCTCGTGCATGCCTGCATGATTGACGGCGTCATGTCGCAGACCGAGCGCGACAGCCTGCACGCGATCCTCAAGCGCTGCTTCAGCCTCGACGACACGGCTACTGACACCCTCATCGCCGAAGCCACCCAGGCCGAACAGGAAGCGATCGACCTCTATCATTTCACGAGCCTCCTCAACCGCTCGCTCGACGATGCGGGCCGCCGTCGCATCGTCGAGATGCTGTGGCAGATCGCCTACGCCGATCATCACGTGACGGAATTCGAGGACAACCTGATCTGGCGGGTGGCCGATCTCCTGGGCGTGTCGTCGCGCGAGCGGATCGAGCTGCGGCAGCAGGTGGCGGCGGGCCAGCAGGACGGCGAGGACGGCTGATGCGTCCGATCACGCTGATCACCGGCGCGTCGGCGGGGATCGGCACCGCACTCGCGCACGAGTTCGCGGCGCATGGCCATGAGCTTGTCCTGGTCGCGCGACGCGAAGAGCGGCTGGTCAAGCTTGCAGATGCGATCACGGCGCAGGGCCACAAACGACCGACGGTGATTCCCATTGATCTCGCGCAGCCCGACGCGGTCGATCGCATCGGTGACGTGTTGACGATGTTCGACCTCGAGCCGGACGTCGTCGTCAACAACGCCGGCTTTGGCCTGATCGGCGCGGCCGACGAGCTCGATCTCGCCGAGCAGCTCGCTATGGTCGATGTCAATGTACGGGCGCTGACCGATCTGTCGCTTGCCTTCATCGAACCGCTGCAGCGCCGCCGGGGCGGCATTCTCAATGTCGCGTCGCTCGCTGGCTTCCTGCCCGGACCCGGCATGGCGGTCTACTACGCCAGCAAGGCCTACGTGGTCTCGTTCAGCGAGGCACTCCACCATGAGCTCAAGCCGCGCGGCGTGCGGGTGACGGCGCTGTGCCCAGGGCCGGTGCCGAGCGAATTCCAGGCGCGGGCCGGGGCCCGCACCGAGCACTTTCCGCCGTTCTTTACGCAGTCGCCCGAACGGGTCGCCGCGGACGCCTATCGCGCGCTCG
>Ga0126384_10003029_pt1 | contig 10186 bp, 9 predicted proteins | sample PanSoiMetPlot_36_FD_92543 | JGI IMG/M metagenome (GOLD analysis project Ga0126384, IMG submission 92543) | Tropical forest soil microbial communities from Panama - MetaG Plot_36 | ecosystem: Environmental > Terrestrial > Soil > Tropical forest > Bulk soil | place: Panama | collected 2016-02-17 | reverse complement strand
GTCGGCGCAGTTTGCGCGGCGCTCGGCCAGCTTGTTGCGACCAGCAGCAAGCCGGACAATGAAACGCCAAACAACCAGCTGGACGTTTTCTTCCAACTTGTGTGCTTCATCTGCCCTTCCTCCCAACGCTAGCAATTGTAAAAGCGCTGACGAGCCCACCTCACTGAGCCCGCTTCCCGCTACTTTAGGTTAGGCGCGTCACGGACAAATTTGGCGTTGCGCAAGAGAGATATGCCCAAGAGGGTAGTGCACTGTGGTTGGGATAGTGAGATAGATTGCCATTTGGCTAGGTAGCATGCCCGATTGGAAGGACAGCGTTCTGTCGCAGGCACGGCGCTTTCACGACGCGAGCCAAACCATACCTAACTCGAGTGCTCGGCGACTTTTTTCGATCCGATCGAAGCAGGTGGAACTGCGCCGAGGTCGAGGCAGAAGCGTTCTGTCGAGAGCGATGCCTTGCTTCGCGCGCCCTGAACGGTAGGTCCATCTTCGATCGCAGCCACGCGCGATCCCACGACAGTGCACTAGCCTTTGGGAATATCCCTTTTGCGCATGAGAGAATTGTCCGTGCCGCGCCTAACATGAACGGGCGGGAAGCATGCTCACCTGAGCTCGGCCCGCTGCGCTCTGGGAATTGCTCGAGTCTGTTCGCGAGTTAGCGCCTGAGCCAAGAACGAGACGCTGCGTGTTTCCGAAGGTGGCGTGACTTGTTGCGTACGACGCTAGCAGCGGGCCAAGAGGTTGCATCGAACGGTGAGTGCGTTAACTGACATACTGTTCGCTGATTTGTCCCCTGGGCGGCTCTGGGCGCAGGTGCCCGTGGCGTGGCGGGGTTTTGCAGACTGGTGGCGTTCGGAACTCCTTGCCTTTTTACCGGAGTCCCTCGTCGCGTGGCTCGGCGGCACGGCGGGGCCCGTGATCCGTCTCAGCGTCGAGACGAACGGCGTTCGTGTCGAAAAAGTTTCAGCAACCGGACCTGTGGAGCACAGTGGCACCATTGCCTGGTCGGACTATTCGGTAGCTGCACTGGACCGCTATCTTTTCCAGATCGGCTTGAAGCAATCGGATCGCGTAATAGGCGTTGTTCTGCCGCGCGCCGCGTTCTTTCGTCGGTCCTTTGAAATTCCGGTCCAGGCAAGCGAGCGTCTTCATGCGATCGCAGCCCAGGAACTTGAACACCGGACGCCGTTTGACGCCGAGAGCGTCCATCTCGGCATGGTTATTGAGCCGCGGCATAGAGATTCCAAAACGCTGACGATCCGTCAGACGATCGTGCGACGCGAGCTTGTCGAGGCGACAGCGCGTCGTCTTGATCTGCCGCTCGCGGACATTCATTTTGTCGCGCCAGCCACGGACGACAATGGCAGCTCGCCGTCTTTCATATCGCTTCGGCCGCAAGCAGATCGTGAGGTTTCATTCACAAAGCGCTTGCTTCAAATAATGACCGTCGCGGCTGTTATCATCGCTGGACTGGATGCGGCGCTTTTCTGGTGGAAGCAGGAGCGCACGATTACCGCGGTCGAGGCAGCGGTCGCTGTTGTGCGTGAGCATGCCCTCGTGGTGCGCGGCCTTGAACAAGAGATTGTCAGGATTCAGTCGGCCCTGCGCGCCCTCGAGAAGCAGCGCGACTCCCTTTCGACCGCCGACGTGTGGCGGGAGACGAGTCGCCTGCTGCCTGATCACAGCTGGGCAACGGACTGGCGTTTTCGAAACGGCGTGGTCTCCATAGCAGGATTCTCGGCGGCAGCCACTGAGCTCGTCGGGCTTTTCGAGAAATCGCCGCTATTCACGCAGGCTAACCTCGACGCTCCGATAACTTTCGACGCCGCCAACGGACGCGAGCACTTCTCGCTCGTCGTCCGCACGCGCGCCGACGCGCTGTCCGCGCAACTCTAGGGTGCCAGTGTGTCACAGGATCCTAGCCTCTTTCTGCGAAGATGCGTGTTCGTTGGGATCAACGTGGGAGCGCTTGCTCTCATCTTTTTCCTTGTAGTTCAGCCGCTCGTTTCGCTTTTCTCCGATCAAGGCGATCGCCTGTCGCGGGCGCGCAGCACGCTTTCCAAGTATCACGCCATCGCTGACCGCGAAGAGACGGTTCGAGCCGCGGCCAGCCGGACCGATGAGGTGGCGTCTTCCGCGGCATTCCTGCAGGGTGCGAGCGAGGGCGCCGCCAGTGCGAGCCTCCAGGCCCGCCTTAAAGCAATCGCGGATCAAGCGGGCGCCCGCGTCCAGTCGGTTCGTGCTCTCGAGCCGGCGACCGAAGGCGGCATCCGCTACCTCAAGGCTCACCTGGAACTGGTCGGGTCTGTTGCCGCGATCTACGCGACGCTGCGGGCGATCGAAGGCCGGGAGCCCTACCTGTTCGTCGGACAAGCGCTTCTGCGCATCCAGGCCGGCCAGCCGGGCATTTCACCGACGCAGGAGCCTTCGATCGAAGCGCAGCTCGACGTCTATGGACCGGTTTATACTCATGCTGTCGGTGGTTAAGCGCGTTCCTTCCGCGATCATTGGCATTGGGGCGCTGCTTTGCCTTGATGCCGCTTTGATCGCGTTCGGATGGACCGCCACGTCAGAAGTCTCGTTGAGTGTCGATCCCATTGCAGAGGGAAGCTGGACGCCGCCAGATCTCGACACGCTGCCCGCGTCGACGGGACATGCTCGTGCGCCCGAGCAGAACGATCCGGTGTTGGCACGGCCGATCTTCTTCCCGTCGCGCAAGCCGTTTGAGCCTCCGCCGCTGCAGGCGGTGACCCCACCGCCGGCAGCGCCGAAGAAGCGACCCCCTGATCCGGTATTCGTTGTCGACGGCGTCATGCTGACTGGTGGCGCCAGCAAGGCGCATCTGCGCCAGCCGCGAGAGGTCGATGGCCGATGGTACAAGACGGGCCAGGTCATTGACGGTTGGACGATCGTGCAAATCGATTCAGCAGGGATCGTGCTCGAACAGGCTGAGTGGAGGGTCGCAATCCGTCTTTATTCAACAGATTCACGTGTCTTTCGAATGGTACGCCAATTTTCCCCGCGAACAGCGCAGTGAGTCGAGGAGGCGATATTGCCCAAGGCCTTCGCATGCGAGTCCGGAGCGGTGCTGGCGGCGTTTGCTTTAGCCATGATGTTCGCCGCCGCCGGCTGCCAGATGATCCCGGACGACCCCCCCGTCAGCGAATGGCGACGAGCGCCGCTCGCGCGGGCTTCCGAGGGCGGCAAGTCAGCAGCGGCTCGCGTGCAAGGCATGTCTTTGCTCTCGCCAACCAATGATCCTGCAGCTACTCGCTCGGTGGTCTACGCCGGCACAGGCCAGCTGATTTCCCCCCCCGCCCGGTACAAGTCGACTCCTGCGCCGAACGGCGAGGAGGGTGTGACGCTGAATCTTGTCAACACGTCCATCGCCGAGTCTGCAAAGACGATCCTCGGTGACATTCTCGAGCTCAACTATTCGGTCAATCCCAACCTGGCCGGCAAGATCACAATTCAGACGTCCACGCCTGTTTCCAAGTCCGATCTTGTCGATCTGTTTCAGAATGCCCTGCGGTCAAGCGGTGCGACCATCATCCGCAACGGCGGCATGTATCAGGTTGAACCAGCCGATCAAATCTCCAAGAGTTTCCCTGAAATCACCGTCGGCGGCGCAGGCAGTCCCGGCGGGGTTGTCGGGACCTCGGCCAGAGTAGTCCAGCTCAAGTATGTTACCGCCTCGGAGATGAACCGCATTCTTGAACCTATGGTGTCCAAGGGGGCAATCCTTCGCGCCGACGACGCACGCAACACGCTGACGCTCGCCGGAACCGGGTCTGACATCGCCGCCATGCTCGATGCGATCTCGGTCTTTGATGCTGACGTCATGAAGGGTATGTCGGTGGCAGTCGTGCCTGTTGTCGCGGCGCAACCCGACACGATGATTGAGAACCTGCGGGCGATCTTCGGCTCGGACAAGGAGGGCCCGATGAGCAGCATGGTCCGCTTTATTCCGAATCAGCGGACCAAGTCCATTCTGGTCGTCTCGCCACAGCAGACTTACTTGACCCGCGCCGAGCGCTGGATCCGCAGCCTCGACGCCAAGGCGCAAGGCCCGGAAAAGCAGCTCTTCACCTACAACGTCCGCAACCGGGCAGCCGGGGAGCTGGTCGACATCATAGAATCGATGTTCTCGTCCTCGCCTCGCAATGCGTCGCATAGCAGCCGCAGCGTCGCCCCGCGTTACCAGGAGGCAGCGATGCAATCGCCTCCGGCTGGAGCGAGCAGAAGTGGCTCGCCGTCCGGTGCTCTCGGGTCGCCGTCCGGCGGTCTTGGGTCGCCGTCCGGCACCGGCACTCCGTTCGGAGGTGGCGGGGACCCGGGCACACAATCCGACGCGGCGTCGTCGAACGCAGCACTCGGCACGCGCAGCCCCGGTGACGAGGACCGGGTTCGAGTCTCGGTGGACGAGCCGAACAACACCCTTCTGATCCTTGCGACGCGCCAGGACTATCAGCGCGTCCAGCGAATCATCGAAAACCTCGACGTTGTTCCGAACCAAGTGCTGATCGAAGCGATCATCGCGGAAGTCGGTCTCACCGACGACCTCAAGTTCGGGCTGCGCTGGCATTTTCAGGGCAAAAAGACGGCCTTCGGTTTCACCGGTGGGGGCGACTTCGGCTCGGTCTTTCCGGGGTTCTCCTATGCCCTGGCCGCTGCTAACGCGCAGGTCACACTCAATGCTCTCAATACGATCACGAAAGTCAACGTCCTGTCGTCACCGTCCCTCACGGTTCTCGACAAGCAGACGGCGACACTTCAGATCGGCGATCAGGTTCCCGTCGTCACTCAATCTGCGGTCGGAGTCGTGGCAGTAAATGCACCGATCGTCAACTCTGTGAGTTATCGAGACACCGGCGTCATCCTCTCGATTACGCCGCGCATTCACGAAAGCGGTCGTATCTTCCTCAAGATCGAACAGGAAGTCTCAAGCGTAGCGACCACCACGACGTCGACTATCGATTCTCCAACCATCAAGCAGCGTCGCGTCAAGACCACAGTCCAGGTCAATGACGGCGAGGCGCTCGCGCTTGGAGGGCTGATCCAGGACCAGACCAACGACACTCGCAATCAAATACCGGTTCTCGGAGATATTCCGCTGATCGGTAACGCTTTCAAGGAGAAGGGCGGCACAATCAGCAAGACGGAGCTCATCGTACTGATCACGCCGCACGTCGTGCGCAATGCCAACGAAGCGCGGGAAATCACCGATGAATATCGCCGCAAGTTCGAGGTCTATATGCCGCGCCCTCGCAACCCTCAGCGATCGTTGGCACGAACAATCCAACGGACCTTGGACTGACCGCAGAATCAGGACATGACTGCGCTGGTGGAAGCGTCACCAACGGTAGGGTCGCAGACGGCGGAGCAGGAGGATTTCGCCGCGGCGTTCGGTCGACGACTAATCGAGGCCAACCTACTCGACGCCGCAAGTCTTGATCGGGCCAGACGGGCTGCGGCCACGACCGGCGAGCGGTTCGACCATGTGCTCGCCAAGCTTGGACTCGTGCCGGAGGCGTCCCTTCTGGAGGCATTGGCGCGTCATCTCGGCACAAAGGTCGCAAGCGCGCGCGATATGCCAGCGGCTCCGGTCCTGCCGGAGATCATCCGTCCGCAATTCATCCGAAGCCGCCAAGTTCTGCCGGTTGCCGCCGAAGACGGTCGCCTCGCTGTCGCAGTCGTCGATCCGTTCGACCACGAGCCGCTGCAGGCGCTCGCCTACTTGACGGGACGGAGCGTTTCGATGCTGCTGATCTCTGCCGACGATTTCGCCCACGCCATCCCAACGCTTTATGGCGAGCGGGGAAAGACCGGGCAAGATCGTTTCGACCCACGGGTTGACGAAGCAAGCGAGGCAGATGTCCAACGGCTACGCGACATCGCCAATGAGGCGCCGTTCATCCGCCTCGTCAACCAGATCATCGCCGACGCCGTAGAAGACAAGTCGTCGGACATCCACATCGAACCCGGGGTCGACGGCGTTGTAGTTCGTTACCGGGTCGACGGTCATTTGCGGCAGGCGCAGCTCCTGCCTTCTGGCCTGCGTGCGGCAGTTACCTCGCGCCTCAAGATCATGGCTAAGCTCGACATTGCTGAGCGGCGCATGCCGCAAGACGGGCGGATCAAGATCCCGGTGCGCGGCGTCGATATCGACTTTCGCGTCTCGACGATCCCGACGGTCTACGGGGAAAGTGTCGTCATGCGCATCCTCGACCGGTCGCGGGTCGAGCTCGACTTCGTGAAGCTTGGCTTCGATAGCGATAGAATCTCGACAATCGAGGCACTGACGGATCAGCCAAACGGCATCGTCCTCGTGACCGGGCCGACGGGCTCCGGCAAGACCACTACGCTGTATACTGCCCTGAAGCGGCTCAACCGGCCTGACGTGAAGGTCTTCACGGTCGAAGATCCGATCGAGTACCAGATCGCCCACATTAATCAGGTTCAGGTTCATCCTGCGATCGGTCTCGATTTTCCGCACGCGCTGCGCTCGATCCTGCGTCAGGACCCCGACATCATCATGATCGGCGAGATCCGCGACCTCGAAACCGCGCGCATCGCCATCCAAGCATCATTGACGGGTCATCTCGTGTTCTCGACGCTGCATACCAACAGCTCGGCCGCGACGGTCACGCGGTTGATCGACATGGGCGTTGAGAATTATCTGCTAGCGTCGACGGTGAACGGCATCCTGGCGCAACGGCTGTTGCGCCGTCTCTGTCCGCTTTGTGCCGCACCGCATCCCAATGTCGCGCAGTGGCGGCAGCACATCGAGCGCGAAATCCCCCGTTCCGATATCTCGCGCGAGCCCAGGGTGCTGATGCCTATCGGATGTGAGGCGTGCCGCGGAACCGGTTTTTCGGGACGGATCGCGATCGCGGAGCTGATGACGATGAACGAAGAGAAGCGCGGGCTCATTCTCGCCGGCGCCGCCGATTCCGAACTCGAAGCAGCTGCCCGGCGGGGCGGCATGAGAACAATGTACGAGGACGGGCTCGATAAAGTCGCGGACGGGCTGACCACCATCGAAGAGGTTCTGCGGGCTACGCGGACGACGTCATGATAAGGCGCGCACAGACTTATCGCTATATCGCGTATACGCGGGCTGGCGCGCTCACCGAGGGTCGGCTGCAGGCAACATCCCTTGACGACGCGATCGAGATGGTGTGGGAGCGTGGTTTGACACCTTTCGAGACGCGGGAGGATGCCGGGCCGGCCTCAAACCGCTGGTGGCAGCGTGAGCTTCTGACTCCGCGCAAGCCATCGCGGCGTGATGTTGCTTTTTTCACGCGGGAATTCGCGGCCCTCGTGCAATCCGATATTCCGCTCGACGATGCGCTGCGTATCGTTTCGGAGCAATCGGGTACGAGCCGGATGCGCCCGGTGATCGCGAGCTTGCTGGAAGCTGTCCTCGACGGTGCGCATCTTTCTGACGCCATGGCGCGGCATCCGGAAACATTCCAAGAGGATTACATCAATATGGTCCGCGTCGGCGAGGCGAGTGGAGATATGCGCCGCGTCTTCAGCGAGCTCTCCGATCTACTGGAGCGCCGACTGGATCTCGCCGGGAGGCTCACGTCGGCCCTCGTTTATCCCAGCGTGCTGATCGTCATGGCGCTGGCGTCGATCACTGTCGTCATGGGAGTTCTCGTACCGAGTCTCGCGCCCATCTTCGCCGAGAGCGGCAAATCGATGCCGCCGATGGTCGCTCTGGTCGTGCGGGCACAGGAGGCTTGGCCCTTGATTCTAACGGCTGGCGCGGCTACGGGGACCACCGCGCTGGCGATTGGTGTGGCAATATTGCGGTCTAACCGCCTGCGGCGTGCCGCCGATCGCATTCTCCTCGGTCTGCCACTCGCCGGTACGCTGAGCGCGGAACAGAATCTCGCCCGCTTCACCAGGACCCTCGGATCGCTGCTGCGCACCGGCGTGCCGATGCTTCCCGCCCTGGCTTCGGCTCGTTCGGCGGTACGCAACCGCCACATCGGCTCCGGCCTCGACGCCTCACTGGAGAGCGTGCGCGACGGCCAGAGCCTCGGCCGGGCGCTGTCTGGACGTCCCGGCATCCCGCGGGTCGCCTTGCGAATGATCACGGTCGGAGAGGAAACCGGTAAGCTCGACGAGATGCTGCTGCGAACCGCCCTCGTGCTGGAGCGGCAGAGCCAGCGGCGGATCGAGCACCTGATGACGCTGCTCACGCCTGCGCTGACCATCGCGATCGCCGGTCTCATCGGCGGGCTGATCCTCGCGGTCATGAATGCCATCTTCTCCGTCAACGAGCTAGTGCTACGATGAGATCGGGGCATTTATCTGTCGTGTCGCGAACTTCAGCCGGCTTCACCCTGCTCGAAATGCTCGTGGTACTCGCGATTCTCGGGCTCGTGGTAGCGCTCGCCCTCCCTCCCCTGCGGCGTCCGCCCGACAACCTGCGTCTCGAAGCGGCCACCCGCACACTAGCGAGTGCGCTTCGTTTCTCGCGCGCGCAGGCAATCGCCAGGAACGCCGACGTTGTTCTCACGATCCTGGCTGATCGCAGGGTCTTCGAATCTTCAACCGGTTCGGTCATCCAGCTCGATCAAGAGATTTCAGTCGACATGATCTTTGCCGCACCCGAGCGGCGCGGGGGTGCCGGGGGCGCTATCCGCTTCTTTCCCGACGGCTCTTCGAGCGGTGGAGATATCGTGCTCACCCTCCACAAACGCCGGGCCCGCATCTCAGTCAATTGGCTGACCGGGCAAGCGCGGCTCGATCTGGCTGGCAGCGGACCGCCATGAGTCACCGAGGACATGAGCGACCGAGAACGTTCGAGGCGCGATGGCCGCGAATCCGCGGCCCCGGCCTGTGGCATCTGTTGACCCATGAAGACGCGGGCTTCACGCTCGTTGAGACGCTAGCTGCTTTCACCGCACTGACGCTCGTTCTTATTGTTCTCCTCGCCGGCCTGTCGCAGGTGGCCCGGGGTGGCCGCGATGCCGAGGCTATGCGTGAAGCACTCGGACTGGCTCAGTCGAAGCTCGACGGCCTCGGCGTCACCGAGCCGCTCACCCCAGGAGAGAGCGGGGGTCGCTTCGACAACGGCTTCGAATGGCACTTGCGGATCCGCGAGGTACGAAAAGGCACCAACGTCTTCTTGATGGGCGCCTCGGCCGAAATCACTGTGTCGGCGCCATCCGGGGGAACCCGGGTTCCTCCCTCCGTGTCGCTCGTCACGTTCAAGCTCGCGGGAGCTCCGCGCCGATGACCTGGACTGGCTCTCGCGACAACCAAGCGGGATTCACGCTCGTCGAACTTCTCGTTGCGCTGGCGCTTACAGCGGCCATTGCGAGCTTCATTATCGGTGGCTTTCATCTGGTCAGACGCGCTTCGGCGATTACCCACGATCGCGAGAGGACCGAGGAAGTCGACGCAGCGGCAATGAAGCTGCGTGGACTGCTCGCAACCACAATGCGGGTGCAGACGATCGACGAAGCTGACCACATTGCGCGCCTAGCCTTCGAGGGCCGGACGGACGCTGTCACTTTTGTCACATTGAGCGAGGCCACTGCCTTCCAAGGTGGCCTGATGCGTGTCCAGGTGTCGTGGCAGGACCGCCCGCCCCTCCCCGGGCATCCGGCGGTGCTTGTCCTGCGCACGTCCGTCTTCCGCGCCGATCCCCGCTTGGTCCGCGAGAGCGAGCCGATCGTCCTGTTCCGCGACGTCGTCAGGTTCTCGCTGCAATATTTCGGGGCGCCAGACCTTGGCGAGCCGCCTCAATGGCAATCCGAATGGATCGGCCGCGATCGCATACCCTTCGCCATCTACGCTCAACTCGATCTCGCCAACGTAAGCGGCATGCGCCGACTTATTCTGCAAGCGACGCTCCGCCTCGCACCGACGAGCTGAACAGCAGCTGCCGCAGCCCCCTTGTTGGCTACGCTCTGAATCTGGTAGGCACACAGGACTCGAGTGGCTCCATTCATTCACTTGGCCCCGCAATGCTCGGGCCTCGACATTGGCTACAAGGGATCCGATGCGACGCGTTGCATTGTTGGGCAGGGCATTAATCGAATGAAATAGATCAGTTGACTAGAGCAGATTCCTCTTAATCCAAGCCATACCCGGCGTGTGCGAAGAAATTTGCACATTCGTGCGGTTTGAACTGCTGAAGCGCATTGGCCGCGGCCGTCTCGAG
>Ga0126384_10003028_pt1 | contig 10186 bp, 10 predicted proteins | sample PanSoiMetPlot_36_FD_92543 | JGI IMG/M metagenome (GOLD analysis project Ga0126384, IMG submission 92543) | Tropical forest soil microbial communities from Panama - MetaG Plot_36 | ecosystem: Environmental > Terrestrial > Soil > Tropical forest > Bulk soil | place: Panama | collected 2016-02-17 | reverse complement strand
CCGCGGCCAGCTCGATGGCCAGCGGCAGGCCCTCCAGGCGTCGGCAGATCTCTGCCACCGCCGCGGCGCTGTCCTTGGTGAGCGCGAAGTCGGGACGGACCGCGCGGGCCCGGTCCACAAAGAGCGCCACCGCGGGCGTCGCGAGCAGCGTCTCCACAGGTACGGGGGGGTCGTCCGCCAGCATCAGCGGTGGCACCAGGTAGTCATGCTCGGCCCTTACCCCTAGTACCGTCCGGCTGGTCGCCAAGATCGCCACGTGCGAGCCGCGGGCCAGCAGATACGCGAGGTCGCCGGCGGCATCGAGCACCTGCTCCAGGTTGTCCAGGATGAGCAGCCAGCGGCCGCCGTCCAACTGCTCGGCCAGGACCTGCAGGGGCGAGTCCGTCCCTGCCAGGCTGGCTTCCACCGCCCGGGCGATGCCGGCCAGGACCTGCTCGCGCCGGGTGGCCGTTTCCAGCGGGACGAACACAACCCCGTCGAAGCGGTCACGCACCCGGTCGCCGACGGCCAGCGCCAGGCGGGTCTTGCCAACACCTCCAGGTCCGGTGAGGGTCACCAGCCGCACCTCGGGCCGGTCCAGCAGGTCGGCGACCTCGTCGATGGCTTGCTCACGCCCCACCATCGAGGTGGTGCCGGCTGGCAGCGGGCGTGAACCAGGCGAGGATGGCGCGGCTGAGGGGGCGGCGAATCGCTCGCTCAGCAGCGCCGCCAGGTCGTCACGAACCAGACGGCCCAGCTCGGCTGGCGTGCTGAACCTCCGGTATGAGGCCTCCTGTCTGATGCGGGCCAGCAGCTCGGCCAGGCTGGGCTCGCGGTCAGGGGCGGGCGCTTTGACATACAGCAGCCGCGGCAGCCCTTCGGTCCCGGACAGCAGAAACTCCTCCTCCAGCCCCGAGACCTCCATGCCGGCACTGACCTGGCCGTAGCGTTGCCAGTAGATCCCGATGAACACATCGCTCTGGGCCAGGTAGGCCTGGTACAGCTCCCGCGGCGGATGCGGCCGCGCACCGGCCTCGAACATCACCGGCGTCAGCCGCAGCGCCGCGATGGCCCGGGCGACCGCCCGCCGCTCGGCGGCCAGCTCACCCAGCGTGGAACTCACGAACACCCGCAGGCGCCGGTCAGGAGTCTGGATGACCGCCTCATCACGCAGTCTCTGGCTCACCGACCACTCCGATCAGGCCCCACCCCGCAAGTCTGCAACCAGCCACCCCGGCCAGCAAGCCCCGCACAGCCCACAGCCCTGTCGGGCGCAGTCGGCCAAGCGCGCCCACGCGCAGCTAGCCAGCCACGATCACCGGCTGCCAACTCAAAAGGCAACTCCAACCGCCTTTGCGGGACTCCTGAGCAGGTCTCCGGACCGGTTCGTTTTTGCGATCCATAACAGTGTGTTCTGCGCGCATTCCTGATCACGCCCCCAAGCTCAGGCTTGCACGCCGACTCAGCGATCGGCGCGGCGCCAGCTTGGAATTTGGTCACAGTCCGTAATAAGCGCTGGTCGGCGCCAGCGCGCATGGAACCGCCGTTCGGCGCGGCGGTCGGGGCCTGCTCTGTGCCTGTTTCCCCGATGCCGAGATGGGTGTTCTGCGCACGCAGCCGGCGGCGGGCAGCATCCGGCAGAGTTCACGTCGTACCCGCACCTGCACGTGAGCCTGTACACGGCCCCAGCTGCACCGCTGCCATCCCGCCAGTGCACCCCTCGAACAGGATCAGATGGGGATTGCCGCCGCAGCTGCCGTGCCGTCGGCCCCTTTGCGCCCGGCCTCGATCTTGAGCCATTCCTCCAGGATGATGGCAGCACCAGGGGCCGCGCCCAGCTCAGGGCCCAGAGAAAGTCTCTGGGCCGGACCAGGCGGCGCTCGTCGACCTCGTGCTGCGGATCCCATGGCAGCAGCTCGACCCGAGCCCAAGAGCGGGTCTGGTAGTAGCGCCAGGGCCCAGCCGGGTGCTCAGGGTCGTCAACGCGCTGGCAGCGGATGTAGCGGCTCTCGATGACGCGAGCGCAGCCTTCCTCCATCACTTTTCATGCCCATAGGCCGGGTAGATGGTGAACAGGCAGCCAGGCCGGGCACCCGGAATGGGCGTGGTCAGTTCGTCACCACCTCGATGGGCACGATCGCGGCCACCTCCCGGCCTTCGTGGACCAGGATCGTCACCTCGCCAGCCCTCTCGGCAGCCTCGGCCGCGTCCAGGACCTCCCCGCACAGCGTGACCTCCGGCTGAAGCGCGGTGCTCTCGATGAAGTCGATGTCGATCCTGCGCACGTCAGCCATCAGCGTGCCTCCACCTCACCGGCCAGTTTGCGAAGCTCGGCGGCCAGCTGGTGCCGTTGCCGGGCAGCAGGCCGTCGATATGTTAACCCTGCTGCGGCTCGTGCGCGTGGACTGGGGGGCCCGCGGCCACTCCGTGATTCCGGGGGCTACGGGGCCGCGGGCTCCCGGCCACGCTGGAGGAGACGCGCGGCCTGTCTGGAGAAGCCAGCGGGCATCAAAGCCCGTTACTACAATCACCGACGAGGGCACTCGTGCCGTTACAGCCCCCAGGAACCGCTGCTGAGTGTGACGCGCAGGGGCACCTCGTGCTGGTGCCCCTGCGCGTGCTGAATGAGCGGTTCTGGTGACGGCTTGTCAGAACTGGATGTGGACCGTGGCCGCGACCGGGTCCGGCGTGGCGTGGAGGCTATTACCGAACTGGTCCGTGATCACAATGTTGGAGTAGCTCACCGCGTCCAGGAACCGGAGCTGCCCGGAGGGACAGCTGAAGTCGCCTGCGCTGAGCGGGCCCGCGACCGCGGTGCCGGTGGTGTTGCCGTGGTTCACCGGGAAGTTGGCCGAGCCTGACACCCCGCTCGGCCCGAACGTCTTGGGCACGCCCTGGGGCTTGTTGCCGGCCTTGTTGTAGCACTGGTAGGTGGCGGTCGCATCGGCGGTGACCGTGATCCCGACGCTGGTGGTGCCGGTGCCCAGCCCCACCTCCTTGAACATGGTGTTCAGCTGACCGGTGCTGGTGTCGATGCTGTTGGTGGCGAACAGGAAGTGCGGGCTGTCAGCCAGCGCCGCGCTAGCGCCCATCACGACCGCAGCGAACGCGGAGATCAGTACGAATAGGATGCGTCGCATCGATTTCCCCCTTATGAGGTCTCTCGAACTACATTGGTCGAGAAGTGCCAGGCAACCACCTCCCCATAGGCGCTGCCGCACGGTGCACGCCGAGGCGCGGCCGGCCTTGACCGGCCCGCAAGAAACGGCGTAGACCCCGCGATGCCCCGGTCCCGCTCGTGTAATCCCTCCCCTGGCGGCCGGGTCCGGCACCGCACAGTGCGGCATCTGGCATCAGCACCCACCGTAAGCAGGCCCGGCAACGGGACGGCAAGGCCTCACGGGGCACGAACACATTCATCCTGGCTATTACCGGCCGAACAGGCATTCCAGATATGAAAACGTCCACACACACGGTGTCAGGCCTCTCACCCTCCGTCCCCCTTGCTCGTTACCCGCCGGGCTGATGCCGCGGCCGGTACCACACCGGCCGGCACCCCGGCGCCGCGTTGCAGAACACCGCAATACGCCCAACCGGGCCACCCGCCCGCTCCCGCGCCGGGTAAAGGTGTGCCCCCGGCGCGAGGGGCGTCGCCGCGTCCAGCGGCTCGGTTCCCGCACCGTCCACCGGCTCGCCTACCGGATCCGCAACGGCCAGAGCACCGCCGCCAAATACACCGGGGGGACAGTGATGTGGATTCCTGATGGTGCATACACCCGCCGCAGCGGCGGCAGCGGCCTCGGGACCGCGGTGCTGGTGCGCATGGGTGTCGCGCTGGCCGCCAAGCTCGCCGAGCCGGTCGTGGCCGCCGTCGGCGAGCTCGTGCACGTGCTCCTGGTCGTGGCGGGCGCTGCCTGGTGGGCGCCGGAGCGTGGCGCCTGTACCGGTGGCGCCATGAAGACGCGGCCCGCACCCTGGCTACCCCCAGCCGCGTGCGGGCCGCCCGGCCCCTCTCACCGCCGCAGCAGCGAGCGATCGAGCACCACCACCACATCCACCTCCCTGGCCTGGACGCCTCCGACGTGGCCGCCATCATCCGGCAGCAGCAGGAGGGCAGGTGAACCCGGCGGCCGGGCGGCGGGCCGACCTTGGAGCATCCAGTCCCTGCAGGCAGCTGCGTTGACACTCCGGCCGGGGGCTGACAGCGCCCGAAGCCGCTGTCCCCGGCAGGCCAGGCAGGTGATCAGGTGGTGGCCTGCGATCTTCGCCGGCACCGCCTATGCCGCGGCTAACGGTGAGCCTTGGGGCAAGGCCGGCCGATCCGTCTGTCAGAGGTGAATGGTAACGAATTCGCAGCTGAACGATATATGCCACGTAACCCTGAGGCTGCCGAGCCTACGATGTCGCGCAGATCGCGGTGGCCCCATGGCCATTGCTCTGGGCGCCTGTCGGAGGTGGCACGTGCGTATCCTCGTCGGCGTCGTGGTCGTGTGGCTGGTCATCGGGGCGATCGCCGCCGGGCAGCGCGGCTACTACAGCCGGTCCAGCACGAATTGCGCCCAGGCCGGGACGGTCGCCGTGACGATCCTGGCTGGCCCGCTCAATTACGTCGGCGTGAACCCCAAGGTCAATTGTCTGATCCCTCAGCCCAGCCAGTAAGACGCGATGTCGGCGCGGTCATGCCCGCGGCCGGCCCGGTTAATGGGGCGCTCTTGCGCGGCTGAGCCGGTGATCTTCGTGTCCCTTCTTACCGGGAGGATGTGTGATGCTCGGATACATCGCCGCCCTGCTTTTCATCATCGCTTTCATACTCCGGGTGACCAGCACGGGCACCGGTGTGGTGTTCGCGCCGCAGAGCCTGCTGCTGGCCGGCTTGGCCCTCCTCGCGCTGCACGTGGCGGGTGTGGGCGGCGGGTGGCGGATCACGCGACGGCGCTGAACCGGGCGCTGGGCAGCTGGTGGCCCGCCGCAGCAGCCGCAGTCATGGCGACTCGACCCGCCGGGACCGCACGATCACGGAGCTCACCCCAGACGGGCCGGTTCCTGCGCTCGTCCCGAGCGTCCAACTGTGGTCACATTGTGTGGGCGCCAATCCGGGCTCTCCGTGGCCGCTTGGGCTGGTGTTCTACGGCTGCTCGGGGAGATTGCGGCTAACCCGATGGGCCATACCAAGGGTCCAGGGGTTGCCGAAATCTGGCGGGGCGGTACGGTGCCGCGGGTGTGCGGTTCGTGATGACGGCCGACCACCTACGCTGCCTGTGCTGTCCGCCGCTGTGAACGACCCGGGCCGTTCAGCGCCGCGTACGCAGAACCGTGCTATGGGCGTCGGTCTCGATCGGCTGGGACGCCGTCGTTGCCATGCCGGACGGGGTGATTTGCGTACGCCGTCGTACCCCGGATAGGCACGCCCGGCTGGAACCATTCCCGGGCCGGGTGCCCACGCCGCCGGGCGAGCCATGTGCGGGCGCGACGCCAGCAAGTAGCTGCTCGCCGGCCAGCAGTTAAGTTCGGGGTTAACGGCTGTGCTGGGCCGTGTTGCCGGAGAGGGGCACCAGATGAGCGTCTTCACAGCGGAGCTGGACAATCACCCGGGCGAGCTGGCCCGGCTGTGCGAGGCGATGGCCAGCAGCGGTGTGAACCTGCTGCTGTGCGCGACAACGCACGGCGGCAGCGGCGTCGTCGCGTTCATCGCTGACGACGAGGCTGCCGCCCAGGCGGTGCTGGATGGTGCGGGCATCGCGTACCTGCTCCGGCCGGCGCTGACCGTCAGGATGGAGAACGTGCCCGGCGCCGGCGCGGCGACCTTCGCAAGCTCGCCGATGCCGGGGTCAACGTGGAGCTTCTGCTGCCGGTTCGCATCTCCGACGAGGAGTTCTTCGCCGTGATCTGCGCTGACGACGCGGCCGCGGCCGAGGCCGCGCTGCGCGGCCAGGTCATCAGCAAGTGAGGCGCCTGGTCTCGAGTGCTGCCGCATCTTCCCCGCCCCCCCGGCATGACCACCGAGATCCACGACACGGTCGCCGCCACGGCACGGCCGCCCGCGGGCCAGCTACCGCGACACCGCCAAGGGCGGCTTCATCCCGGGCATGCCGCCACCGGCAAGACCTTCGCGATGGACGCCACCCACCTCGTCCCGGCCAGCGAGCAGGGCCAGCTCGCCGAGCACCGGGGCGTTGCCAGCACCATTGCCACCATGCGGCAGCTCGGCAGGACCAGGCGATCCGGCCCGGTGGCATAGCGCGGTGAACGCCCCAGCAAAGCTGCTGGCGCCCAGACGTAGAAAGGAGCGCTTCGATGAGCGAGCCGGTTACCGAGATCGATACGCGGTTCAGTGAGCCAGGCGCGGTTGCCACGAGCTGGGATGAGACCCGCCTGGCGCTGGAGACGGCCGACCTGTTCTGGATCTGCACGGTCCGGGCGGACGGGCGGCCCCACGTCACACCCCTGGTTGCCGTGTGGCTCGACGGGGCGATCCACTTCTCCACCGGCCCCGGCGAGCAGAAGGCCATCAATCTGCGCGCAAGCCCGCACGTGACCCTGACCACCGGCTGCAACCGCTGGGACGGTGGGCTGGACGTGGTGGTCGAGGGTGATGCCGTCCAGGTTAGCGACGACGGCACGCTGGAACGCCTCGCGGCGGCGTGGACCGCGAAGTGGGACGGACGATGGCACTACCAGGTCCGTGACGGTGCGTTTCACCACGAAGATGGCGGTGTGGCCCTGGTCTTCTCGGTAACACCCGCCAAGATCCTCGCCTTCGGCAAGGGCAACTTCAGCCACACACGCCACCGCTTCTGACCCGCCAGAGACGGGGCCGCTCGCGGATGATTCCGCGGACCAGGAGCGTGATCGCGGCCAGACCGTCGACGGCGACCCGCACCGAACCGGCACTTTTGCGTGGCTGGGAACGTCCGCCCACACTCACCCAGTCGAGCGCCGATTCGGCGTTATACGGGTGATCTTTGTCAAGGGGTCTCCCTGCTGGCGCGCTGGATGAGCCCGTCGAACAGGACGGCCCGCTCGGTTTGGCCGTGTTCTTGAGCGTGGTCGCGCTGGCGGACCAGGACGGGGAGGAACTGTATGCTGGTGCGGAAGTAGGCGCAGGTTTCGCAGGCCGATTCCATGCGGCAGTCCAGTTGGGCGGGGCGGGTGCACAGGCCGTTGCCGAGCATCCGGGCGTAGGTTTCGCGGCGCAGCCGGGCCATGCCGGTGGTCTCGTAGCCGGCGGGCAGCTCGGGTGGCTGCCCGTAGAGGGCGTCGATCTTGGCGCTGACGGCGGCGTATTCGTCGGCGACGACCCGGTTGGCGATCTTGGCGTAGATGAGCGTCATCTCCATCTTCTGGTGGCCGAGCAGGGCGGCGATCGCTTCCAGCCGCATGCCCCGGTTGATCGCCTGGGTGGCCAGAGTGTGCCGCAGCCGGTGCGGGTGGACGCCGGGAACCCCGGCGGCGCGGCCGACCCGGTGCACGATCCGGGCTATCACGTGCCGGTTCAGCGGGCCGCGGTGGTCTGTGATCAGGCGTTTGTGGCGGCGGATGTGCTCAAGGTTGGCGGCGGTCCAGGCGGCGAGCAGGTCCACCAGGTCGGGATGCAGCGGCACGTACCGGTCGTTGCGGAGCTTGCCCAGGGGGATGCGCAGCCAATGACCGGCGCCAATGCGCACCACCGCGTCGGCTTCCAGGTCCGCCAGCTCCCCGGCTCGCATCCCGGTGCGGGCGAGCAGTTCCACCACCAGCCGGTCGCGAGGGTCGGCGCTGGCCCTGGCGGCGGCCATCAGTTTCGCGGCGTCGCGGTCGTCGAGGAACTTCGGCAGCGGCTCGGGTTTCTTGGGAATGTCCCCGGCGATGACCGGGTTGCGCGACGGCGCGCCGGGCCAGTCCCACTCGATGATCCGCTCGAAGAACTGCCGCACGGTCCGCATCCGCTGCCGGTGCGTTTCTCTGGTGATCGTCTGGCCGGCTGAGCGGGGCTGAGCGGCCAGCCATACCTTGTAGTCCTCGATATCGTCGCGGCGGATATCGCTGACCGCAGCCAGCCCAGCCTCGGTGATCATCCAGCGGGCCAGCTGGCGCAGCGCGTTCTCCGCCGCTGCGACGCTCATGGGTGCCAGGAAAGTGCCCAGCTGCCGCAGGTAGCGGTGCATCAGGGTGGCCACCTGGGGTGCCGCGGTCTCGATCCGGGCCCATTCGGCGGCGGCGATACTGCCGGCCACCGCCCGGCTGGCGGCCGGCCCGCCGGCAGGCAGCGCGCTCACCGGGCAGCCACCTCCTGCGCGGCCAGCATCTCGCCGACGGCGGCGGTGTCGGCATCGATCAGCGCGGCCGCTCGCAGGTACTCCCCGGCCAGCCAGTCGTTGGCCAGGTGCAGGTAGACCCGGGTGGACTCGATGCTCAGATGCCCGGCCTGCGCCTGAACAGCCTCCAGCGCCATCCCTGCCTCGCGCAGCCGTGTCAGGCACGTATGCCGCAGCTGATGGCAGGTCGCATGGTCCAGCCCAGCACGGCGGCGGGCGCCGTCGAGGATCTCATCCAGCCCCTCCACTGACAGCGGCAGCCCGCGCCGCGGCCCCTTCAGCACCACGAACACCCGGTCCGTGCAGGCGGTGGCGGGGCACTCGTCACGCAGGTAAGTGCCGAGGGAGTCGAAGAACCGGTTGGCGGCCGGGACGACCCGGTGATGGCCACCCTTGCCCTCGACCACAACCAGCCGCCGGTCAGCGACTAGCACATCCTCAAACCGCAGCCCCAGCACCTCACACCGGCGCAACCCTGCCAGCAGCATCGCCAGCACCATCGCCCGGTCCCGGTGCGTGCGCAGCGCGCTGACCAGCCGGCCGGCTTCCTCCGGAGACAAGATCTTCGGCAACGTGCGCGGCACCCGCACCAGCGGGGCTATCCGCGACCGCATCGTCCCGCCCTGGCGGCGGGTCAGCAGGCCGCGTGGTACCGGGTTGGCCTGCATCGGTGTGTCACCCCGCGCGACTATGTAGGCATACAGGCCCGACACCGACGACAGGCGGCGGGCGATCGTCCGCGCCGACAGCCCCGACTCTCGGTCGGCCAGCCGTATCACGGTCCGGTCCCCGCGCTGATAAGCCAGGAAATCGAACACATCGGCCGCGGTGACCTCCACCGGGTCCTTCCCGATCACCGCGAAGAACGCCTTCAAATCGAACGCCACCGCCCGCAGCGTGTTCGGCCGGCACCGGCCCGCCACGAACTCCAGATACCGGTCCACCAGCCGCTCGCCCAAGCGATAGCGGACCTGGCCAGACCCCGACACGACACGCACAAGACACGGGAAGCTGCTCATGTCAGCACCATCCCGGCCTGTGACGCCAGAAAACAGGAGTGACACGGATCACCCGTGTATTAAGCGATCTGCTGGTCCTTCGCGCGACGGCCGGGATCAGCGAGCGCGCTGGCGAGCCGTCCGCCCGAGTGCCCCGCGAAAGCTGCGTCAACGAGATGGATGGGCGCGACAGCTACCGTCAGTGACGGTTCGCCGTCAGCAGTCGCTGCGCGGAGGGCGACCCACCCAAACGATCACAGACGTGGGCTGCCGATCCATCGCCATGGAACGCTGCCGCCTGATCCTCAGATGGTGCAGTCGGTGGCACCATGGCCAGCTCCTGCCGGGTGATGAGGGAACTCGTCACGGATCTGCCCGTCCAGCTCCCGGCCAGCGGCTTTCTTGCCGGCGCGCTTCATGTGCGCACAGGCGAGATCATCGGTGCCGGTGAGTTCCCCGAACGGCTTCGCCCGCCCATCGACAGGGCTGACCCAGCGGTGGCGATGCGGGTTCTGCCAGGCGTCGTTAAGCGGCCAGGCCGCGCTGTTCTGCGGAGCCCATTCGCCCCACTGCCCGTTGACTGCACTAACCGGAGCGTCGGTTCGACGGCGGGGTGGCCGGCTGTTGATGATCCCTGTATGCCGATGTCTCATGAGGTCTCCCGAGCGCATTTGGAGTTGATGGAGGGGCGGTCCCGGCTGCCGCGAATAGGTGAGGTGGTCTGCGCGCGGGCTGGGGCGGTCTATTGGCGGAGCCGAGATTTCCGCGCACGCCCGGACGGCCGTTGCCCTGGGTGCGTCGGAGTGGACCCAGGCTTTCTGGACGCTTCGAGCAGGCGCTCACCGCAGGTCAGGCCGGTCAGCGGATCTCGGTCGCGTAGACGACGACGTTGTTCAGGTACGAGCCGATCGCGGG
>Ga0126384_10003026_pt1 | contig 10187 bp, 7 predicted proteins | sample PanSoiMetPlot_36_FD_92543 | JGI IMG/M metagenome (GOLD analysis project Ga0126384, IMG submission 92543) | Tropical forest soil microbial communities from Panama - MetaG Plot_36 | ecosystem: Environmental > Terrestrial > Soil > Tropical forest > Bulk soil | place: Panama | collected 2016-02-17 | reverse complement strand
CCGTGCTTTTCTGCGCATCGTCTTTTGCGTCGATGTACGAGGAACTGCGCTCGCATTTGGTCCAATGGGACTAATCTACCCTGCGAATTTCTGGATGCATCCTCGAGTTTTCAGGCGATGAAAAAAAGGCCGTCTCCAGAGTTTTGGATCGTTTATCTGATTTTTTGTATGGCTGGCGATCCAGGTACCTCGACGTGTGCTGCTATAAGCCCCAAAAACCGCTTACTTTTGAGCGTCTGCTTCGGCATTTCTCTTGCTGGAGCTTCAACCGTATGAACTCCCCAGGTTGAATCTCACCAGATTGCGACGCGGCCCCGGGGAGGGGGTCGACGTCCCAGAACAGGCGTTCTAAACAGGTGGCGGCTATGTTAGTTGCATTTAAGGCTTCATCTTCCGCACAGACCGACATTGCAACCGCGCTTCGACCTAAACTCCCATCCTATTCATCTTCTCTCTGTCCGAAGGAGGTCGGTATGAATTTAGCAGCCTTCACTAAGGGCTTGGCTAGAATCGCGTTCCTATTTTCTCTCTTTTTGTTAGTTAGCGTGACGGCGCTCGCACAATCAAGCGCTACGCTTCAAGGCACAGTGACGGATGCCAAGGGTGCAGTCGTCCCGAGTGCCACAGTCACGGCGCGCAACCAGGCCACCTCAATTGAGCGCACGGTCCAAACTGATTCCGCCGGCAATTACCAGTTGGCGGCGTTGCCAGCTGGTGTTTACACCGTGGAGGTACAGGCAACTGGATTCCGGCGTCAGATTGTGAATGATCTGAGTCTGGAAGTGGCACGCACCGTAGTGAAAGACTTTCAGATCGAGGTAGGCTCGATTGAACAGTCTGTCAGCATCAGCGCTGAAACTCCCGTAATCGAGACGGCCACCACGTCCGTGGGGCAAGTGATCAATCAACGAACGGTGCAGGAGATTCCGCTCAACGGCCGGCACTTTGTGGATCTCGGACTATTGATACCGGGTTCAGTGACGCCTCCGCAGAACGGCTTTCTTACTGCCCCCTTACGCGGTCAGGGCTCATTCGGCTTGAACACAGCCGGAGGTCGTGAGGATACGGTTAATTTCATGATTAACGGCATCAACCTGAACGACATGGTCCAGAACCAGATAACCTTCCAACCGTCGATTAATACTGTTCAGGAGTTCAAAGCGGACAATTCAACCTTCAGCGCAGAATACGGTCGCAACTCCGGAGCAATTGTGAACATTGCGACGCGCTCAGGAGGCACAGCTTACCACGGAGAGTTCTTTGAGTTTCTGCGCAACAGCGCACTTGATTCTCGCAACTTTTTCGAGCGAACCCCGGATCCCGCTCCGTTCAAGCGTAACCAATTCGGCGCGAACATCGGCGGACCCGTCAAACTTCCCGCATTTGGGGAGGGCGGTTCGCCGTTAGGCTATAACGGAAAGAACAAAACATTCTTTTTCTTCAGCTATGAGGGCACGCGTCAGCGGCAAGGCCTCACCATCTCGGGTGTGACAGTGCCGACAGAGGCTCAACGGAACAGCGTGACGGATCCAGTGATTAAGAGCCTGCTGCCTTTGGTTCCTCATGCAAACATCGGCACCTCAGGTTTCGCTGGTTCGGCAACTGCGCCAGTCAACATCGATCAGTGGACAGTTGACATCAGCCATCACATGGGGGCCAATGATGTTCTGCACGGTTACTACGCTTTTCAGAAAGATTTTCGTGGCGAGCCTACGCTGCAAGGAAATAGCGTTCCCGGCTTTGGCGACACGCGTCAATCACATCGCCAGATCTTCACGCTGAACGAAACTCACACTTTGAGCGCACGAACAGTGAACGAAATTCGATTTGGCTTTAATCGAATTCACATCACATTCACGCCGAACGCCCAACTGAATCCGCTGGATTTTGGGATTCAGAACGGCGTAACGACAAATCTCGGGTTGCCGCAAATGAACGTCGGCGGCGCCGGTTTGAACTTTGGTGGGCCGTCAGGCTTCCCGCAAGGCCGCTCGGATACAACCTTCGTTGTTTCAGACACGCTGAACTACATGCGTGGGAATCACTCTCTGAAGTTCGGCGGCGAGTGGCGGCGCTTCTATAACAACAACACAAACCAGGATACAGGTACGTTTGGCTTCGCCAATATGCAGGCATTTCTGGATGGCAACGCTAATGCTTTTACAGTCACTCTCGGTCCCACCAGGACTATTAACGATGTGTCCAGCGCCATCGGGCAGGGAGCCCTGGGACTTTTTGTGCAGGACAATTACAAGCTGAGGCAGAACCTGACGTTGGAACTTGGTCTTCGTTGGGACTGGCTGATGTCGCCGACTGAGCGATTCAATCGCTTCGTGAGCTACGTGCCGGAACAGAATTCACTGGTGCGGGTTAACAACGGGATAGCGCCCATCTATCACACCAATTGGAAAAACTTCCAGCCTCGAATTGGTTTCGCGTGGGATCCGTTCAAGGACGGCAAGACTTCAATCCGGGGCGCGTACTCGATTCTCTCGGATCAGCCGGTGACCAATCTCGTTACCGGAAATGCTACCAATCCGCCGTTTGCGCAAGCGCTGGCGCTGCCGCCAAACACGCTCACGAAGCTTTCTAACGCGACGAGCGTGGCTGTGCCTGGTTCCACCGTTTCACCGAGTTCAGCGGATCCCGATTTCAATAATGCGAACGTACAGTCCTGGAACCTGAACGTGCAGCGAGAGGTTCGTCCCGGCCTGGCAGTAACTGTAGGCTACTTCGGCTCGAAAGGAACGCACTTGCGCTTGACGCGGAACTTGAATCAGACGTTCTTGAACGCCGCGCTCAGTCAGGTGAGACCATTCCCGGCGCTCTCGCCGAGCAGTCCAATTGCACCGAATACCCAGTTGCTAAACATTACCTTCCGCGAAGGCACGGGAAACTCGAGCTACAACGCGCTCTGGGTGACTGCGAACAAGCGTGTAAGTCGTGGATTGCAGTTCAATGCGTCTTACACCTGGTCTAAGTCAATTGACTACAACTCGCAGAGCTCACAAGGTGTGACCCTTCAGGATAGTTACAACCTGCGCGGCGACCGTGGACTCTCTGACTTCGACGCGCGGCATCGTTTTGTGTTCAGCGGTATCTATGAATTGCCGTTCCTGCAGAAGAGTGCCTGGGGAGGTTGGCAGGTGTCGCTAATCACCCAGTCTCAGAGCGGCAATCCGGTTACTCTGCTTGCAGGTAATGTTGGCGCCGTTGGTGGTAACCCAAATACGGCTGCAAATGGCAATTCACTAACTGGGTTGCCCACGCTGAGGACTGACATCAATGGAACAATTCAAACATCAAATCGAACCGCAGTCGCGGGCAACACGATCGGCGTGCAGTACTTTCCGAACTTGGTCTGCGATCCACGGCCACAAGGCAATTGTCCCGCTGGAGCAGTCGTAATCCTGCCGGTAACGTTGGTGAACGGCAAAACCATTTACCACTTCGGCAGCATGGGCCGCAATGTTCTGATAGGTCCAACCTTCAACAACTCAGACTTCTCTCTGATCAAGAAAACAAAGATCGGCGAGGACAAGATTCTCGAGTTTCGCTGGGAAGTGTTTGATATCTTCAATCACGCGAATCTTGGTCAACCTGGTCGAACAGCGCAGGTGGGCAGCTCGACGTTTGGCGTGATTAGCAACACCCGTTTTCCGACTGGCGACTCCGGCTCGTCAAGACAGATGCAGTTTGCTTTGAAGTTTAAATTCTAGGCGAGCTTTAGTGGTCGCTGGACCTGGCCAAAAGCCAGGTTGTCTGCAACAAAGCCGGGAGAGCGTCAAACTCTCCCGGCTTCTCTTTTTGTTCCCAATGAAAAGTGGGCTCTAGTCGCCGGAGGCGTGCACGGGTTCGGGAACCGAGCGAGGCTTCAGATGATGCAGCTGCGTTGCGTCAATCATGTTCAGGCCTTGATCGCGAACGCTGTGGAAGCCCGGGACTATCTCCTTATCAAACGGTTCCATGCCGCGCCGATCGCGTCTGTATCCGGTAAAGTCCAGGTACATGTGTTTCCGGATAAAACGATCCGGGACACCCGCAAAACGAGCGAGCGGATATTTGATACCGCGCCCGAAAATCTTTTTGCCAACCATGTTGTAATAGATCGGCACACCAATGGTGAACTTTGTATTCGCGCGCGAGCCGCCGTACCAGAATTCGAGATTGTATTTCCAGCAGGTGAAGAAAAACTCCCACTGCAGGTCGGTCATCTCGATCAACTTCGCGCCGTCCTTCTTTTTCAGGCGCGTGTCTTCGAGCGGCACGAAGAAAGTCGGCACAAAGGTCCCCTTCGCGTGACGCAGATCGTATAGCAGGTCTAACGACTGTTTGGTGTCATCGTCAGTTTCACCAGGAAGACCGATTATGAAGGTGCAGAACGGAAACCAGTTGTGCCGGTTTAGCGTCTCCATACCTTTCAGAATTACGTCGCGCCACTGATGAGCCTTATACGGATAGGCCTTGCCTTTCATGTAGGTGTTGAAAAGCCGGCTGCTACCAGTTTCCAGTCCGATGATTGGATCGGCGGCACGCCTGTTCGGATCGGTCGAATCCTTGTGCTGAACGTGTGAGTAAGGCACGAGATAAGGCGTCAATCGTTCGATGATCGAAGGATCTTTAACTACCGGCGCCATCGTAATGTGCGACGTCTGAATAGTCTCGACACCTGGAACACTGATGATGCTTTCGAATAACTTTTCAAGAGCTGGAGTATTGGTTTCGAAATTGGGCAACTGCTCGTAAAGGAACATGTCCTCTGAAGAGATCATGATCTCGGTAGCGCCCTCATCTGCATTGACTTTAACGCTTTCAATGATGTGTTCGAGTGGAAACGAACGGCCGACCTTGGTTGCTGGTCCACAGAACTGGCAGCCTCGGCCACAACCACGGGTAATCTCAACCACCCCAAACGTGGAACGATGGCGAACGACTGGAATTTCTTCCACAGTCGGCTGCGTATCTTTCGGCAGCTTTATTATGCGTGGCAAGCTCGAATCGCCGCTCATAATTCGTTTGAACAGGTCGCCGAACACGCGTTCGATCTCGCCGTCAATCAGGTAATCTATCTTGAACTCATCCAGTCTTTGGGCGCGGTCCAATTGCCAGGCGCCTGGCCCGCCAACGACAATCTTCGGCTTGTACTTGTCGATTACCGGATGCTTTACAATCCGCAGAAACTCGTGGGCATTAAGCGGCAACTGATTGTCCCCAAAAATCTTTGCGTAAACGTCGGTCGCGTACGAAATGCCAAGTGGATTATGAGCGTGAATTGCAAGCACCTTGGTCTCTGGACCAACAAACCTGTCCAGATTATCGACATAGCACGTGACGACATCCTCTTCCGCGTATTCTCGCAACAGCAGAGTTTCAACCATGCGCAGTCCGTTCGGAACGTACTTGGCACGGCCGTCGGGCCATGATTCGTTTTCGAAAGAAACTTTATTGAAGAAGGTGTGCGCAAACTTCTGCGGCACAGTGGCCGACATCATTTGCTGCCAGATACTGTGATGCCATTCACTTGCTTCGGTGGATGAGGCCGTTAGTACGATTAATGGTGAACCCACTGGGGGAACGTCTCCTCGCTAATGAAGCTGGGGGTCAATTAAAATTCGCCTAACAGGTGCGCAATTCTAGCACCTGAAGCACACCTTGCCAACTACATAAAACTTCGCCAAAGAGTTCTTTTGTTTAGAGTTGGCCACGATTTACGCTCCGTTGAACCATCGCCGCATAACAGAGCACGATTCCAACCACAAACATTGCAGCGCCCATTATCGCAGGGGCCAGGTGGAAAAGATCGTTGTATCCCACGACCGGGTGCACACCAATCGCAGTCGCAAAGCCGACCAGACCAGCGAAGCACAACACCTGCCAAAGACTGCGGGAGGGGCGACCACACCAAACACAAAACAAAACGGTGATTCCGACGGTGCTTATCGCGCCTCCGAAACCCGCTCGATCATGAGCAATCAGCGGCACCAAGCGAGGACTGATCGCTTCAAGGTTGGACCGTGCGGCCTCCATGAACTTAAGGTCTTGTGGAACGAATACAGTAGTCATGCCCACAGTCATCACCGTAAATCCGCCGGCAATCATTCCGATCGCTACAGCGAGCAAAAAGGCTTTGCCCAGACCAAAAGGTGAACGCCACGTGACTGCTGAACCGGCGCGGAACAGGCTACGAATACCCTTTGGTTCCTTCAGGAGGGAGTAAGACTTTGCCAGCCCGATAACAAAGAACGGCAGCAACACAAGCGTCCCCACACCGTGCCAGGTATCGAGATAGCCGTAGCCCAGGTAAGCGAGAAAGCTAAAAAAACCTGTCAGCCCGCTCAGGACGAACAGCCACCACGCCCACGACTCGCCGTTACGTAGCGGAAATTCCGCGAGCCACATATACAGCGCTCCGATCGCAATCAATGCGCCGCCAAACGAAACGCGATCGTGGAACATGAAATAGACCACGCGACACTGATAGAGACCGCAGAGCTGCTCAGCCGTGACACCAAGAAACTGGACGTCATGAGGAAGAAAGTGACGCGTGGCTGATAGGAACAATGCAAAGCTTCCGCACAAAATCAAACCGAGCCCAAGAAAAATCAATAAAGGGCGACCGTCGCCAACGAGGGCTTGAAGCACATTGCGATTGTCTATGACTTGCTGCTGCATCGGCGCCTTGGTCCCTTTAGTCTCTTTGGTCTCTTTGGTCAAAATCAGCAGCGATTCTCTTCGCCAAATCCTCAACACCAGTCTTGTAATCGGCATTTACGTGCAAAGAAGCCAGCGCGTAAATGGGCCGACGCTCATCGAAAAGCTTGTGCGCCTGATTCTCAGTAGGTGCAAGCGGTCGATCATTTGCACCTTCAGAAATTCGCTGCCAGCACAAATCGAACGGAGTATCGAGCCAAACCGTAAGGCCCCCATGTTCTGCGATCAGATCACGATTTCGTTTTATGGTCCATGCGCCGCCACCCAGCGCCATTACGTGGCCGGTTCCCGGCTGTAGCGCTTGTCGCAGGCACTCTGTCTCGATCTCTCGAAATTGAGTTTCGCCGTCCTCATCTATGATTTGTTTTGGATTGCGTCCGTGCCGGCTGGTGATCATTTCATCCAGATCGATGGTGTGACGGTTGAGGAGCTTGCCCAGAGCCTGGGCCACCGAAGTCTTACCAGCAGCCATGAAGCCGGTGATTACGATGGGACGATCCATAGATTCAGCGCTGCACTACGGATTCCAACGAAGAATAAAATTCTGGAAAAGACACAGCCACAGCCTCAGCGCCTTCCAGTTCTGATTCGCCGCTTGCCGCCATTGCCGCAACGGTGAACGCCATGGCAATCCGATGATCGCCGAAGGACTCCAGCCGCGCACCGCGCAATCGCGTTGGACCAGAAACTGACAGTCCGTCCGGGTACTCTTCGACGTCGGCTCCCATTGCCCGCAAATTGGTCACTACAGAAGCTATCCGATCGCTTTCCTTGAAACGCAACTCACCCGCGTCACGGATCTCGAGCCCCGCCGGCAATTGGCTTCCTATTACCGCCAGCAGCGGCAGCTCATCAATCAGTTGGGCTGTCATTTCACGCGGCACGCGCGGTCGTACATTAACGTTGCGCGCGAGCGCGTTCGTACTGTTGATGAGTAGGCTTCCGACCGGCTCGTTACAGACTTCCCGTTCGCGACTTGTCTCGAGAGCAAATCCCAGCGAACGAAGCAGCGGCACAATTTGCGCGCGCGTTGGATTGAGGCCCACTTGCTCGATAACCAGTTCCGAGCCAGGTAATATCGCAGCCGCCGCGATCAGGAACGCGGCTGACGAAATATCTCCGGGAATCTGCACGTCTTTAGCCGAAAGCCTGGCCGGGCCTTCAATGATAACCCTGTTCGCGCCTGATTCACGCTTTACTTCCAGTGGCAAGCCAAACCATCGCAGCATGCGTTCGGAATGATCCCGGGTCAGTCCCAAAGTCTCGACGACTTCCGTGCGGCCTACCGCATTCAAACCCGCCAAAAGGAGGCAGGATTTTACCTGCGCGCTCGCGACCGGCATTTCATATTTGATTCCTTTGAGCGATCCCGATCCTTTAATTCGTAGCGGAGGTCGACCATCGTCTGAATGGACCTTCGCTCCCATTAGGCCCAATGGCTCAACGATCCGTTTCATTGGTCGTCCGCGCAGAGATTCGTCACCAGTGAGAACGGAATCAAACTTAAGTCCGGCAAGAACACCCGCGAGCATGCGCATGGTCGAGCCACTATTTCCACAGTCGAGCGGACCGGGCGCCGGCTTTAAGGTGGCCACCCCGTGGCCCTGCACAGTAACCTCAGCGCCATTTTGCTCGATGTTCACGCCCAGGCTGCGCAAGCAAGCAAGCGTCGAAGTGCAGTCCTGACTCGATGAATAGTTAGATAGATGTGACGTGCCCTCGGCCAGTGCCGCGATGATGCCCGCCCGGTGCGAGATTGATTTGTCCCCCGGAACATGCAGGCGGCCGACAACCCGTCTTGCTGGTCGAATCTTCATATCGACATCATAACCCTGTTTGGACTGCGGTGACCTGTCACCGCTTTAGCCCGGAATTGGCTTAAGCTGACGCCAATGAGCGTCAGGTTCTCCGCGCAGTTCTGTCAACAGCTGCCCTCGAAGATCGTGTTTATCAATAAAAGCAGCCCACAAATCCACCAGATAACAACGAGTGCTTGGGCGAATCGTTTGCTCGTTTCAGGCTTGCGCACGCCGAATACCCTTACCTTGCCTTTGCGCGCTGCCATGAATCCAAGTAACCCGAGGCAAAAGATAATAAACGCGAGGACGATGTTAAGCGCGTACTCACCGGTGCTGATACACGTTGTCATGCAGCTTCGGGGTTTCCACGAATGAGTGGACTGCTAGCCTATTTGATTTTAAGTGGCAGCCAGGAGCCTGACCACCGAAAGTTTAGACAGCCCTTCTTGACAGGCCCCTTCCCAGCATGTTACACCCTCGAACTTCCGGGTAGGTTGAACTTCATTATGCGCAGCCAGGCATGACCAGGGCTTTCGGCGAGGCGCGCGCCTTTAATCGTGACAGTAGAAACAACCGAACTCACGCTGCCTAGCCGCATTGAATCTGTAGAGGGGGCTGCTGTTTTAATTGCCCGGGTTTTAGGCAGCTCAGGAGTGAGCGAAGAGGTTGCCTTTGCTGTAGACATCGCTGTCCGCGAAGCCGTAACCAACGCGATTCTCCATGGCAATAAGCAGGACGAGTCCAAAGCGGTCCACGTTACTGCGCGAACGTTCGCCAACTCGATGGAAATTACCGTCGCTGACGAAGGCGAAGGATTTGATCCTGCAAATGTCCCGAATCCGACTGAGTCAGAGAACATTTTGAAGACCTCGGGCCGTGGTATCTTTTTCATCCGCACTTTCATGAATGACGTCGAATGGGTTGTTCGCCCCGGCGGCGGCACGACAGTGAAAATGATGAAAAGTTTTTTGAAAGATGACCGGTAACAAAGACCGTAGTTCCATTTCATAGGAGACTCGAACATGGCAGAACTTAATATTAAAGAACGGACCGCCGGCGATATCACCGTCCTTGATATGGACGGCAGAATTACAATTGGTGAAGGCAGTGTCGCTCTACGGTCGGCAATACGTCGCCTGCTCGAAGAGAACAAGAACAAGATCCTGCTCAATCTATCAGGAGTGAGTTACATCGATTCCAGCGGCATCGGCGAACTGGTTTCCAGTTATACCGCAATAGGCAAAGAAAGCGGACAACTTAAACTCTTACATTTGACGGACAAGCTACGCGACTTGCTGGCAATCACAAAGCTGTTAACAGTGTTCGATGTTTACGAAGGCGAATCCGAAGCGCTGAACAGCTTCAAATAGAAATTGTCTGATGATGTTGGCTTGTCGTTGGCTGCACGTCGTAGCACGCGTTGCAACCAACGCGCAAGCCGTGAAGCATTGGGTAACCCGATTCGACAATCTTTTTTCAGACTCATGTGAGGGAGAACAATCATGGCTGAGCTCGAACTTAAAGAACGCCAGGCTGGTGACGTATCAATCCTGGACCTGACCGGCGCTGTTAGAATCGGCGAAGGCAGCGTGGCACTCCGCAACGCTATCCGTGGTTTGGTTGATGCAGGCAAGCGAAGGATTCTGCTGAATCTCGCCGGCGTGAAATACATGGATT
>Ga0126384_10003025_pt1 | contig 10188 bp, 8 predicted proteins | sample PanSoiMetPlot_36_FD_92543 | JGI IMG/M metagenome (GOLD analysis project Ga0126384, IMG submission 92543) | Tropical forest soil microbial communities from Panama - MetaG Plot_36 | ecosystem: Environmental > Terrestrial > Soil > Tropical forest > Bulk soil | place: Panama | collected 2016-02-17 | reverse complement strand
CGACGCGGCAAGCGACATCGATCTCTCCTGGGTTCGATCGGGCGCCCGGACCACCCGTGTTGCAATGCACAATAATAGGAATTTCCATGTCGCGCGCCAGTGGTACCGCCCTCGATTCCGGCGGAGGCCGAGGGCCGGCAAAGGCGCGACACCAAACGGTTCAGACTGCGCACTTAAGAACCCTGAACGACGGTTTGCTCGGCTCCCATCTTTCACTGCCCTAGCTTCGTCGCAAACTCGAGCTCTTCGGGACGTGCGCCCCAATGATCGAGCTTGCGCTTTCCCGCCTCAAGCAGGTCGAATAAATCTCGCGCCATCTCTGATACCTGCACTTCCTTGCGCGACGTTTCATTTCCAGAACCGACTTCCATCTCGGTCCTGCGATGCGCAAATCCAAAGGTTCAAGGTCAGAGCGGACTCCTCGACCAAAACCACCTGGATCAGGCATCGAACATCAGTCCCCCAAACTAGAGATCGCTCTGGCCAGTCCTTAAGATTTCTTGTGACTTGCAGACCATATTTGCGAGCGAAGCGATCCAATTCGGGATCTAGTAGTTTGAGCCGAGCTTCTATCCGTTTCCGCTCCTCCGCAGTGCCATACCAGCCGCCGTTTGCCATATTCTGTTCCGAATGAAATTAGGGGCACAGTGCCCGACTATCGGGATCGCCGCGACAGCCCGGCCATGACCGACAGGAACCGCCACGAGGACTTGCTCCCTCTTACCGTCGAAACTCCAAAAGTCGAAAAGATGCACATTCTCCACCTCGCTTGGGATGGTGAGAGAGCGGCGCAAATTCATGATGGGCGACTCGTCATCGAATTGCGTTAACAACGTTGCGACCTCTTGACTTCCACCCTGGAGGGCCCCTTGCGGCCTCTTATGTTCGCATACCGCGTCGTCTGTGACGCTTTTCTGATGTTTCTCCGCGACGACGGCTGGGCCATCGCGAGCCACATCGCGCTCTCCACCCTGATGTCGCTGTTTCCGTTCCTGATCTTCCTCACCGCTTTGACGAGCTTGTTCTACGGCTCGGAGGAACTCGCCGAAAAGGCCGCTGAAATTCTGCTGGAGGCGTGGCCCAAGGAAGTGGCGCGGCCGATCGTCACCGAGATGTCCAACGTCCTGACGAGGGCCCACGGCGGCGTGCTCACCTTCGGGGCCGTGCTGGCGCTCTACTTCTCGACCAACGGTGTCGAGAGCCTGCGCATCGGCCTCAATCGCGCCTACAATGAAACCGAAATGCGCTCGTGGTTGCTGCTGCGGCTCGAATCGGTGGCCTATGTGGTGGTGGGCGGGGTGTCCTTGAGCGCACTCGCCTTCCTGATCGTGCTGGCGCCGCTGATCCTGCCCGCCGTGTTGCTTTATTTGCCGCGATTGGCCGGCGTCGAGTACATCATCACTGTCCTTCGCTACGGCATCACTAGCGTGGTTCTGGTGCTGGCGCTGATCGTCGCGCATAAATGGCTGCCGAGCGGTCGCCGGCGCCTCGCCGAGATCGCGCCAGGCATCGTCGTGACCCTCCTGCTGTGGCTGGTGTCCGCAGTCGCTTTCGCCCGCTATCTGTCGGCATTCTCGGGCGCATATGTGAGGACCTATGCGGGGCTGGCCTCCGCAATGGTGGCGCTCGTGTTCCTGTACTGGACGGCCGGGATTTTCGTGTTCGGCGGCGAGCTGAACCAGGCGATCCGCCGGGCGAGGCAGAGTTGACTGATCCACGGCATTTAGGGTGGGCAAAGGCGCCTGGCACGCCGCCAATCGTGCGATGAATCTGTGGCGCCTTTGCCCACCCTACGATGTCCCCCGCAGTTCGGGCCCGCGGCTCTAACTCCCTCCGCCTGCCGCCTCCACGGCATCCTCGAAATTGCGCAGGCCCGGGCGCGGCGCGTTGACCAGCACCGCCATATTGCCGGGCTTGTGCTGGTTGTTACGCATCATCTCATGGGCGAGCGGGATCTTGTCCCAGGCGAAGACTTCGCTCATGCACGGATCGATGCGGCGGTCGAGCACGAACTGGTTGGCGGCGCTCGCCTGCTTGAGGTGGGCGAAATGGGAGCCCTGGATGCGCTTCTGGCGCATCCACACATAGCGCGCGTCGAAGGTGAGGTTGTAGCCGGTGGTGCCGGCGCAGAACACCACCATGCCGCCGCGCTTGACCACGAGGCATGACACCGGAAACGTCTGCTCGCCCGGATGCTCGAACACCGTATCGACGTCCTGCTTGCCGGTGATATCCCAGATCGCCTTGCCGAGCTTGCGCGCCTCCCTGACCCAGCCGTCGTAGTCCGGCGTGCCGACCTTCGGCATCTGGCCCCAGCAGTTGAAGTCCTTGCGATTGATGACGCCCTTGGCGCCGAGTTCAAGCACGTATTGCCGCTTGCTCTCGTCCGAGATGACCCCGATCGCGTTGGCGCCCGAGGCTGCGCAGAGCTGGACCCCGAACACCCCGAGGCCGCCCGAGGCGCCCCAGACCAGCACATTGTCGCCGGGCTTGAGGGCATGCGGCGGATGGCCGAACAGCATGCGGTAGGCGGTTGCAAGCGTCAGCGTATAGGATGCCGATTCCTCCCAGGTCAGATGCTTCGGCTTGGGCATGAGCTGGCGCGATTGCACGCGGCAGAACTGGGCAAACGAACCGTCCGGCGTCTCGTAGCCCCAGATGCGCTGCGAAGGCGACAACATCGGATCGCCGCCGTTGCATTCCTCGTCATCGCCGTCGTCCTGATTACAGTGAACGATGACCTCATCGCCGACCTTCCAGCGCCGCACCTTCGCGCCCACTGCCCACACCACACCAGCGGCGTCGGAGCCGGCGATGTGGTAGGGGCTCTTGTGCACGTCGATCACGGAAATCGGGGTGCCGAGCGCGGCCCAGACGCCGTTGTAGTTGACCCCTCCGGCCATCACGTAGACCAGCACCTCGTCATCGCCGATGCTCCAGGTCGGCACGATCTCGATCTGCATCGATGTCGTGGGTGGACCATAACGTTCCTTGCGGATCGCCCACGCGTGCATCCGGGCCGGCACATGGCCCAGCGGCGGGATTTCGCCGATGGCATAAAGATCCTTACGCGCGCAAGCGCGTTCCAACTCGACGACGGCCGGCATAAAGAGCCTCTCGGGCATGGGCCAACCCAATGCCGCGCAAAGTATGCATCATCCGATATTGCGCCGCAACATGTTTCCGGTGCAGTGCGGTCCCGCAGCTCTCAAGCCCTGTTTCGCAACTGCAATCGTCCCTTCAGTTCTGCTCTGCGCCGCACAAGGCCAGAGAGGCCGTGGTGTGCAAACTGCTTGAGCCAGCCAAAAAAAGCCGTAATTCCAACGCCTGCGTGGTCGGGATCCGGCTGGCGATTCGCTGGCGGCTTCGTGGGGACACCGCAAAATGGAGAGCTTGATCGTCACGCTCATCGTGGGGGCGATTGCCGGATGGCTGGCCGCAAGAGTTTTGAAGAGGACCGGCTTTGGCCTGATCGGCGACATCATTGTCGGCGTGGTCGGCGGATATATCGGCACTTGGTTGTGGGACGTGCTCCACCTCCCCCCGATCGGAGGCCCGGTGATCGTGAGCGCTATCATCACCTCGACGGTGGGCGCCATCGTGCTGCTGGTGCTGCTGCGACTGCTCAGAAGCTGACCGTCGCGCTGCCACCCATGGGCCACTAGCCCGCATGAAGCGAAGCGTAATGCGGGAGAGGCGTCGCTTTTGAGACTCCGACCGTTCCCGGATTTTCGCTTTCGCTCCATCCAGGGCTACGAGGTAGGGGCAGGGGGACCATCCAAGTGGGTTCGTCGCCACCGTAGATTCCGCTTGCATCCGCCGAAGCGATTGTGTTGCAATGCACAATTGCCGTTGCGCAAGAGGCAAGCATGATCAAGCCCCCGGATGGTGCGGCGCAAAAACGTGACAAGCCATGGATCATTCGCACCTATGCGGGGCATTCGACCGCGTCTCGATCGAACGCGCTCTATCGGAAAAACCTTGCCAAAGGCCAGACCGGCCTCTCGGTCGCCTTCGATCTGCCGACCCAGACTGGGTATGACGCTGACCATCTGCTTGCCCGCGGAGAAGTCGGCAAGGTCGGTGTTTCGATCTGTCACCTCGGCGACATGCGGGCGCTGTTCGACGGCATCCCGCTCGACGCCATGAACACCTCCATGACCATCAACGCCACTGCGGCGTGGTTGCTGGCGCTCTACATCGCCGTTGCCGACGAGCAGGGCGTCAAGCGCTGCGACCTGCAGGGCACGACCCAGAACGACATAGTCAAGGAATACCTGTCGCGCGGCACCTACGTATTTCCGCCCGGCCCCTCCATGCGGCTGACCCGGGACGTGATCCTGTTCACGACGCGCGAGCTGCCGAAGTGGAATCCGATGAACGTGTGCTCCTATCACCTGCAGGAAGCCGGCGCGACACCGGTGCAGGAACTCAGCTTTGCGCTCGCCACCGCGCTCGCCGTGCTCGACACGGTGAAGGCGTCGAGCGACCTCGAAGCGGCGCAGTTCGGCGAGGTCGTCGGCCGCATCTCGTTCTTCGTCAATGCCGGCCTGCGGTTCATCACCGAGCTGTGCAAGATGCGCGCCTTCGCGGAGCTGTGGGACGAGATCGCGGCCGAACGGTACGGCGTCGCCGACCCCAAGCAGCGTCTGTTCCGCTACGGCGTCCAGGTGAACTCGCTTGGCCTCACCGAGCAGCAACCCGAGAACAACGTCTACCGCATCCTGATCGAGATGCTGGCCGTTACGCTGTCGAAGAAGACTCGCGCCCGTGCGGTTCAACTCCCCGCGTGGAATGAGGCGCTTGGCCTGCCGCGCCCTTGGGATCAGCAATGGTCGCTGCGCATGCAGCAGATCCTCGCCTACGAGACCGATTTGCTGGAATACGGCGACATCTTTGCCGGCTCGACCGAGATCGAGACTAAGGTGGCAGCGCTCAAGCTTGAGGCCCGCGAGGAACTCGAAACCGTTCTGCGCATGGGCGGCGCGGTGGCGGCGGTTGAGAACAGCTACATGAAATCGCAGCTCGTCGAGAGCAATGCGCGCCGCGTGGAGGCGATCGAACGGGGTGAGCAGATCGTCGTCGGTGTCAACCGCTTCACCGAAACCGAGCCTTCGCCGCTTAAGGCCGGGGAGGGCTCTATTCTCACGGTGCCGCCCGAGGTCGAGACCGACCAGATCGCTAGCCTGGGGGCGTGGCGCGCCGGGCGGGATGCTGCGGCGGTGGAGGCCGCGCTCGCCGACCTGCGGCGTGCGGCGCAGACGGGCCGCAATATAATGGAGCCGTCGATCACCTGCGCCAAAGCCGGCGTGACCACCGGCGAATGGGGCGAAGTGTTGCGCCAGGGGTTCGGCGAATACCGCGCTCCGACCGGCGTTTCGCACGCGGCGCGCAACGACTGCCAGGGCATCGACGATTTGCGCGCTGAGGTCGAGCGCGTGACCCGCAAGCTCGGACGGCGGCCGAAAATCCTGGTCGGTAAGCCAGGGCTTGACGGCCACAGCAACGGCGCCGAGCAGGTCGCGGTGCGGGCGCGCGACGCCGGGATGGAGGTGGTCTATGATGGCATCCGCATGACGCCCGCGGAAATCGTCGACGCCGCCCGCGACAAGGGCGTGCACGTGGTCGGGCTGTCAGTCCTGTCAGGCTCGCACATGCCGCTGGTAAATGACGTGGTGACCCGCCTGCGCGCTGCTGGCCTTGACGACGTGCCAGTCGTCGTCGGCGGCATCATTCCGCCCGACGATGCCGCTGCGCTCAAGCAATCCGGCGTCGCCGCCGTCTTTACCCCGAAGGATTTCGAGCTTAACCGTATGATGAGCGATGTGCTGCGGATTGTGGAGCACAGCACCGCGAAGTGAATCCGTAGCCCGGATTATGCGCTAGCGAAATCCGGCAGCGCCGGTCAACGCCGCCCCCGGGTTTCACTAGCGCTCAATCCTGGCTACAGCAGTTTTTCTAAACCGCAATAACGATCAAATGGCCTTCGGTGGAAGGCGCTATACATGGTTTGCGCTTCACACGAGGGGCAACCATGAGCGCCGTCGGAAAAGCGATCTGGTTCATCGAGACCCATTTCTCAGGGGATATCTCGCTGGACGACATCGCGAGGTCAGCAGGCGTCTCGCGCTACTACATGGTGCGCGCCTTCGGCTTCGCGACGGGCCGCTCGGTGATGCGCTACGTGCGCGGGCGCCGTCTGACCGAGGCGGCACGATCCCTGGTCAATGGCGTGCCCGATATCATGACGGTGGCCCTCGACGCCGGTTACGGCTCTCACGAGGCATTCACGCGGGCGTTTCGCGACGAGTTCGGGCTGACGCCCGAGGCCGTTCGCGCACAACGCCATCTTTGCAACGTCGAGCTCGTGGAGCCCCTCAAACTGGACGAGACACTCATCGCGGATCTCAAACCGACCCGCTTCGAGAACGGCAAGCCGTTGCTCATTGCCGGCTTGGGGGAGCGCTACACCTGGGAGACCAGCAAGGCCGCCCCGGCCCAATGGCAGCGCTTCGTGCCCTACTTGGGAAACATTTCACGTCAGGTCGGCAGGGCGACATTCGGCGTTGCTTGCAATGGAGACGACGAGGGCAACTTCGACTACATCGCCGGAGTGGAAGTGACCGATTTTTCCGATCTGCCCGCCGCCTTCAGTCGCGTGCGGCTGGGCCAGCAGAAATATGCGGTGTTTTCCCATCGCGGGCATATCTCGACCATCCGCTGCACGGTCAACACGATCTGGAGCAGGTGGCTGCCGGAATCGGGGCACGAGGTCGCCGATGCGCCGAGTTTCGAGCGCTTCGGTCAAGAGTTCGATCCAGAGACCGGAATGGGTGGGTTCGAAATCTGGATACCGATCAAAGCGTGAGGCGGGCTCGCAACAGGCGCCGCCTGCGCGTCGCAACCATCCACGCGCACAATGGGAGGCAGTTCGATGCAGGACACGAGACGCGCATTCATCCTGGCGGCCGGCGCGACGGCCGCCGCCATGTCCCTTCCGCAGGGTGCTGCTCGTGCCGCGGATGACGCGGCGAGCGGCAATAAGGAAGGCTTCGCCATGGATTATCGGACCGCCAAGGAGCTCGTTGCGTCGCTTCAGGCGCGGCAAGTCTCGGCGATCGAACTGGCCGATCGCGCCATTGCGCGCATCGAGGGCCACGACGGCAAGCTTAACGCGGTCGTGGTACGCGACTTCGAACGCGCACGTGCGGCGGCAGCCGACGCGGATAAAGCGCTGGCGCGCGGCGAACGCCGCCCGCTGCTGGGCGTCCCGATGACCGTCAAGGAGTCCCACAACGTCGCCGGTCTGCCGACCACATGGGGCATTCCGGGGACGGAGCGCATCCCGGTGCGCGAGGATGCTGTTGCGGTTGCTCGGCTCAAGGCGGCTGGCGCGATCGTGCTCGGCAAGACGAATGTGCCGCTGATGCTCGCCGATATGCAGAGCTACAACGCGATCTACGGTACCACCAACAACCCCTGGGATCTCGGCCGCACGCCGGGCGGCTCGTCGGGAGGCGGGGCTGCTGCCCTCGCGGCCGGGTACGTGTCCCTCGAGTTGGGCAGCGATTTCGGCGGCTCATTGCGTGTGCCGCCCAATTTCTGCGGCGTCTTCGGCCACAAGCCGACCTATGGCATCGTGCCCACCCGGGGCAGTGCGCCCCCGGGCTCGCCTTCGCTCTCGATCCCGGTCAATGTGGACCTCGCGGTTCTCGGCCCGATGGCAAGAAGTGCAGGCGACCTCGCCCTTGCGCTCGACGTCATTGCGGGACCCGACGATGCGGATGCACTTGCCTACAAGCTTGCGCTGCCACCGCCCCGCCATACCGATCTCAGGGATTTCCGGGTGCTAGTTGTCGATGATCATCCGCTGCTGCTGACCGCCGGCATCGTCCGCTCCGCGCTCAGCAAGATCGCGGATCGTCTCGCAAAAAGCGGAGTCAAGCTCGCAAGGACGAGCCCGCTCCTGCCGGATCTCGGGCTTGTCGGTCGCGTCTTTACACAACTGCTGATGGTGGTTTTTGGCGCCGACCTTGCGGACGACGTCTATGCACGCCTGCAGTCTGCCGCGACGACACTGCCGCCTGCCGACGTCGGCCTGAGAGCCGTGCGCCTGCGCGGCAGCGTGATGAGCCATCGCGAATGGATCAGGACCGATCGAATCCGCACCGGCATCGCCGACCGCTGGCGTCGGCTCTTCCGCGAATGGGACGTGGTGCTGTGTCCGGCCATGCCCACGCCCGCCTTTGTCCATGATCACAGCGACATGAATGGCCGGCGCATATCGATCGACGGCACCGAAATCCCCTATGGGGATCAAACCATGTGGAACGGCATCGCGACCCTCGCGGGATTGCCCGCGACCACGATGCCGATCGGGCTCAGCGATGAAGGTCTGCCGATCGGCATGCAGATTATCGGCCCCTATCTGGAGGACCGCACAACGATTGCTTTCGCCGAACTTATCGAGCGCGAATTCGGCGGCTTCGTCGCGCCGCCGGCATTCAGGACTTAGGAGGCGATTCTCTTTCCCGCCCTCGGTTGCGGGTGAGATGGGGATATCGGCGGGATCACGGGCGGCACGGTGTCGTGCGGGTGACGGTTCCGCCACGAAGGTGTAGAAAGGCTGGAGCACGCATGGCTGTATGGGCGCGCGATAACCGCCGCGCGCGTGAACTTGAAAATGAGCCAGTTCTCATCCAGCACGCCCGAGGATAGAGCCCGCGGGTGCCTGCTCGGCCTCGCGATCGGCGACGCAATTGGCACCACGCTGGAGTTCCGATCGCGCGACTCCTATCCGCCACTGACCGACATGATAGGAGGTGGCCCGTTCGACCTTGTACCAGGGGAATGGACCGACGATACCAGCATGGCGCTTTGCCTTGCAGATAGCCTGATCAAAAACGGCGATCTCGATGAAGTCGATCTGATGCAGCGCTTCGTGCGGTGGTGGCGCACTGGCGCAAACAGCGCGACCGGATGGTGTTTCAACATCGGCTTCACCACGCGGGCGGCGCTCAGCGAATTTGAAAAGAGCGGAAACGCAAGAGCAGGAAGCCGAGACCCGAACACCGCCGGGAACGGCTCGCTGATGCGCCTCGCGCCGGTCGCCATCCGCCACCATCGCGACCGCACGCATGCCGTCGATGTTGCCCGGCGGCAGAGTGTCACTACCCATGCGGCTCCCGCGGCAGTCGATGCGTGCGCGTTTTTCGCAAGTCTCCTGGTCGACGCAATCAGCGGCGCGGATCGACAGGTGCTGCTCTCCACACGTCGGTTTGAGGGTCATCCCGAAATTGCGGCGATCGCCGACGGAAGATACTTCGGCAAGGAGCGCAGCGCGATTGCGTCGTCAGGCTACGTCGTGGACACTCTCGAAGCGGCGCTCTGGTGCGTTCACTGCGCTCCCGATTTTCGCGAGGCGGTCCTCAAGGCCGCCAATCTTGGCGATGACGCTGACACCGTGGCCGCGGTCACCGGACAATTGGCCGGCGCAATCTGGGGCGAGGTCGGTATTCCCGGAGACTGGATTGCCAAGTTGGCTTGGTGCGATCAAATTCGGGACCGGGCTGTTCGTCTGTTTAAGTGCGGGGAGAATGGATCAGCGCCGGCAAATCCGCCAGCGTTGTGATCTGGCAATCTGGCGCGCCAGGCAGGTGCTCGCGCGCCTGGCCGTAACGGTTGCACCACACCACCTGCATGCCGAACGCCGAGGCCGCGTAGGCGTCCCAGGCGTTCGACGACTGAAACGCGATCGCCGCCGCCGGGCAACCGAGCCGATCGACGGCCAGTTGATAGACGCGAGGATCGGGCTTGAAGACACCGACGTCCTCGACGGACAGTACGTCATCGAACATAGGGCCGAGCCCGGCGCGGCCGACGGCCGCGTCGAGCATAGCAGGCGTCCCGTTCGACAGGATTGCGGTCTTGAGGCCCGCACGGCGCAACGTCGCCAGCACGTCCGGCACCTCCGAGAACGGCTCAAGCGCGAGATAAAGTGCCATCAGGCGCTCGCGTAACCCAGGATGCGCCAGGCCGAGGGTCTCGAGCGTGAAGTCGAGGGCATCGCCCGTCACCTGCCAGAAGTCCGCATGGCGGCCCTGAGCGGCGCGCAGCCAGGTATATTGCAGCTGCTTGTCACGCCAGAGCGCGGTCAGTTTGTCGATATTGTCGCCGAGCGCATCGCGG